>SAMEA104315435__coassemble_690_pt1 | contig 22414 bp, 16 predicted proteins | sample SAMEA104315435__metabat2_high_PE_028 | metagenome-assembled genome bin SAMEA104315435 (sample SAMEA104315435) | gut metagenome | biome: Monkey gut; feature: monkey-associated habitat; material: faeces | place: China | collected 2013 | reverse complement strand
ATGACTGCTACACTAAATGTGGTGGTTTCGATAAACTCAACCACCGTAATGCAATCTTATTGGACAGTCTCCTCTTTTTATCTGTAAAAGTTATTTTCTTTAGCATTTTGATTGTTTAACAGCTCGTCAACAAAAGTCATTTTATTTCCCTGGAATTTTTTGCTCAAATAAACACATTCATCGGTCTGTTTGTAAATGGTTTCAAAATCGCGAGAAGAATTTTCGGTTATTATGGAAGCACCAAGACTTATAGAAATACAATTTTCTACAAGCTCAGGAATTATGATTCTATCAATGCGGTCAAAAAAGCGTTGCAAAATAGTTTCTGCAAGGGTTTTGTCTGTAATTTCAAAGGCAAAAATCGAAAATTCATCGCCGCCAAGACGGAATTTTATGTCTTCTCCGCGGAAACAGTCAGAAATTGAGCGGGCAACTTCGCGGATAACTTTGTCACCAATGCTATGACCGTATGCATCGTTGTAAAACTTAAAGTGATCAACATCCATTATACAGAAAAGTCCGTTTTTCTTTTCATTAAGTGCCTGAATTATTTTTCGCTCACCGCTTACTTTGTTGTAAAGCTTTGTCATTAAATCTGTTTCTGCAAGGGCAATCAATTCTTCTTTTTCTTTTGCGGCAATAACAAGTGCATCAATATTTTTAAAACCAGCAATGATTTCAGAATTGTCGTCAGATTCAAGGCGAATATACTTAAACTGATAAAAATGAATTTCATCGTCAATTTTTACTCTGTAGCTTGAATCGTACTCAGAATCAAGGTTAAGTTTTTCTTGAACAACTTTAAGATCCATAGCATGAAGCATCATATCCTGGTCTTCTGGCAAAACCCGTTCACGAATATATTTTCGGACAAAAGCATCGTAAGGATATTTTTCTGTAGAATCCTTGTGCAGGCCAGGAGTGACATATCCGTCCAGTTTTATGATTGTAGCGCTGCGCTCTTTTGGATTGATTTTAAAAACATTCAGATAACCCCGGCAAAGTGCATTTACAATTTTCAGCTGGTTTTCAATTTTCAGGGAATTTTCAACTTCTTCCTGAATGTCTATGAAAAGTCCTACAAATCTTTTTGGAGAGCCGTCACTACGTCGCGAAATTCTTCCTGCACCGCGGAACCATTTTAATCCAATATTTTTTGTATAAAGCTGAAAATTTTCGTCAAAAATAGTTTTCCCTGAAAAATCCTTTACAGAGTCCCAGAATGCATTTAAAAATTTGTCGTGGCTTTCGCCATAAATTAAATCGGTTGTACTTTCAAAAATATTTGGAAAATCAATTTCATTTTCAAAACCCAGCATTTTGCGGAACGGATTGCTCCATCGCACTTTAGAAATTTTGCAATGTTCGTCAAACTCGATTTCCCACAAAGCAGAACCTAGAGATTCGTGAATCAGTTCCAGCGTTTCTTCGTCAGACTGATATTGGCGCAGACGTTCTTCTTTTGCAATTCCTTCTATATCATTTTTTAAAGATTCATTGATGTCTTTAAAAGCAATAATAAATTTGTCAGTTTTAGAGTCGGCAAATGCCATCTGTTGATAAACTTCCTGCCCTTCATTATTAAAACGAAGATAATTAATTGTAAAAATTCCTTTTTTCTTTATCTGCTTGAGAATATTTTTTACATCGGCATCTTTTCTAACGCGTTCCCGATCTCTTTCTGCAACAACGTTCTGAACATAAGCTTCCAGAATTTTATCATAAGTTTTTAATTTAAAAGCAATTTCAAATGCCTTTTTTGCACCAGTTGTTTCTCCGGCCCTATAAAGCGTAAAAGTTAAATCGTTTTTATCAACCAGCCAGATAGAATGATATTCTTGTAAAAGGCCTTCCAAAATATAAGAGTTTTCGGAGTTCTGTTCTTGAGTCATATAAATATTATAAAGCCATAATCGAAAAATTGTAAAAAATATTAAAATTTAAGATATTATTTTTTTGGGCGCAAGTATTTTTTGCAACAGGTGTTCCGTGGTTCCGTCGGCAAAGCCTTACTCATTCCTCCGCTTCGCTTCGGAAGGGGCTGTCCAATAAGTTTGCATTACGGTGGTTGAGTTTATCGAAACCACCACATTTAGTGTAGCACTCATTACTTTTGGGACAGCCCCCACTCCATACCTGGGCGCGGATTTTCTTGCAGAATATTAAAGATTTTATTTGCTTAGTTATAATATAGAATAAGTTATAGGTTGAATTTCACTTGTATATAAAATGGCGTCAAGAATTGTTCGTAATTTCTTTGAAAAAAGTCATGTAAATCAAGCCGCTTTCTGCTTTAAATACGAAATTGCGAACTAAATTTTACACTATCTTAAAAACATAGATTTAAATATGAGTATCATATAAAATACCATAAACTATTTCTGGAGATGTTTTATGACAAAAGAAGAATTGTTCAAGATGATGAATGAAAATCCTGTGATGCACCTTGCCACAGTGGATGAAAATGGATACCCACGTGTCCGTGGAATTCTCATGTTCAAAGCTAGTGAAGACGGAATTATTTTCCATACGGGAACTTTCAAGGAACTTTACAAGCAGCTCATGTCAAATCCAAATGCGGAACTTTGCTTTCAGTGCAATGGAACTCAGGTTCGTGTAGAAGGAAAGTTTGAACTGGATGAAAGCGATGAAGTTTTTGAGGAAATCTACAACCATCCGTCACGCGCATTCATAAGGCAGTGGGGAAAATCAAAGGAAGAAGTAAAGGACTTCCTCAAGATATTCAGATTAAAAAATGGAAAGGCCCACACCTGGTCCATGGCAGACAACTTCAAGCCAAAGGAATACATTGATCTTTAAAACTATTGAGGAGGTTGTCCAATAAGTTTGCATTACGGTGGTTAAATTCACCTGTAATAAAAATGAGGAAAAAAATTATGGAAAATCCAAAGAAGGTTGCTTATGCAAATCAGGCAGCTGCAATTATCAAAAAATTGAATGCTCGCCAGATGGAAGGTTATTATTGCGAAGATGTTGCAGCTGCAAAAGCAAAACTGCTTGAACTTATTGGTGGCGGTAAAAAATCAGTTGCTTATGGTGGTTCAATGACAATCGATGAAAACGGTTTTAAGGCAGCAGTTACAGAGGCTGGTCATGAACTTATTATTCGCGAAAATTATAAAACTCCAGAAGAACTTAAAGAATGTAAGGCAAAACAGATTAATGCGGACTGCTTTTTGCTTAGCACAAATGCAATTACTCTGGACGGAGAACTTATAAATATTGACGGACGTGGAAATCGTGTCTGCTATTTGATGTATGGTCCAGATTCAGTTGTTGTAATTGCCGGCATGAATAAAGTTGTTGCAAACGTTGATGACGGTATTCGCAGAGTCAGAACTCAGGCTGTTCCGCCAAATTGTGTACGATTGAGCTGCGATACACCATGTGCAAAAACAGGAAAATGCGCAGAATGTATTCCAAACAGTATTTGTGCAAATATTGTAATAACACGCAAATCCATGGTTCCAAACAGAATTAAAGTTATTCTGATTGGCGAAACTTTGGGATACTAAAACATGCAGATTTTTATTGGTACCAGCGGATATGATCATCCGGAATTAAAAGGAAGCTTTTATCCGCCGGATTTGCCACGAAAAGATTTTCTGGCATATTATTCAACAAAATTTAATGCCCTGGAGCTGAACAGTACATTTTACGGAATGCCAACGGCAGAGAGAATGCTTTCCTTTTATGAGCGGTCAGAAGGTCGGTTGAAATTCAGCGTAAAAATAAATCGTCAGCTGACTCATGAAATTTCAAGGCAATGGCAGAATCATGCGGAAGAATTTACTCAGGCAATGGGCCCGCTGATTGAAAAAAATGCACTTCTTTCTATATTAATTCAATTTCCAGAAAGCTTTCATTACACGGAGCAAAACCGTTTTTATCTTGCGGCTTTGCTAAAAAAAATGGAACCGCTACCCTGCGTTGTTGAATTTCGTCACAGAGAATGGATAAAGGAATCCGTGTTTGCGGGATTACAGGCCAGAGGCGCAGGAATTGTATTCTGCGATATGCCGCAATTAAAAAACTTGCCGGATGGCTTTGCTGCATGCACGCCGTTCATTGGCAAAAATGCTTATATCCGTTTGCATGGCAGAAACCGGAGCGGGTGGTATGTAGACAGCGAACTTGGCGAAGAAACTCATCGTTATGATTATGAATATTCACTGCAAGAGCTGCAAAGTTTTGTTCCAATCGTAAAAAAAGCGTTGTCAGAAGAAAAGCTGGTACAATTGTATTTTAACAATCATCCAAAGGGAACAGGATTTAAAAACGCAATGGAATTTATGGAGCTGGTGGGGGATTTGTAGAGCCAGGCTGGTTTTCTTTGTGCATTTTACCTTGAAAAAATGCAATATATCAAATTTTAAATAGAAAAAAATGATGAAGAAATTATAATTAACAAAAAATAGAAAAGTGACAGACTGCTTAGTCTGCTGATTTTTTATGGAGGCTTTTAAATGTCAAATAAAATAAGAAATTATGTAATTTTTTCATATTCAGTGTTTTGGGCAATGGTTTTGGGAATTTGCGGAACTGCAAGTATGGTTTTTCATTGCAGCCCTTTTGTAATGCGCGTTCTTTCTAATATTTGCGCATGGTCTCCAACTATCGTTCTATTGGCAGGTTTTAAATACTGGTGCAACGGAATTACAATAAAAAAATTTTATAAAAATATTTTTTCTGGCAAAATTAAAGCAGGCTGGCTTTTTGCAGTTTCTGCAATTACAGTTGGAGCAACTTTATTAACTGTTTTGATTACAGCTTTTATTCAGAAACAGGAATTTTCTTCATATTGGTCATTAGGTTCATGGTCTTTTATGGCATCCCTGCTGTTTTCAATCACAACAGGTCCAACAGGCGAAGAATCTGGATGGAGAGGCTTTCTGCGTCCTCTTCTTAATGAAAAATACGGTTTTGTAAAATCTTGTATAGTTCAAGGAATAATCTGGGCTTTCTGGCATACTGTTCTATGGTTCGTTGATTCAGATTTTATGGGACTAAGCATGATTCCATACATCATTTCTAACGTGATTGTTATGACAGGCCTCTGTTTTTTGATTAATCTAGTAATGAACCGATACAACAATCTTTTATATGCAATTGCAATTCACTTCTGTTTTAATTTTTTGTATTGTTTTTTAAAAGTTGATATTTTGTTCTACGTAATACTTTCTGCTGTTTACGTTTTGATTATTGCAGGATGTATTTTATTTGAGGCAAAATCAAAGAAATAAAGGAAATATAAAAACTTTGTTATCGTAAACCAAAAAAAAATGTGTTATTATTAAAATATGACAGACACAAATACACAGGACCGAAGTAGTTTTAGCGGTCATTTAGGTTTTATTCTAGCTTCTGCTGGAAGCGCAGTTGGTTTGGGAAACATTTGGCGTTTTCCATATTTGGCAGCAAAAGACGGTGGCGGACTTTTCATCGTTATTTATTTGATTCTTGCTGTTACATTTGGTTTTGCTCTTTTAACAACAGAAATTGCAATCGGTCGTAAAACACGAAAAGGCCCTCTTTCTGCTTATAAGCGAATTGATAAGAGATTTTCATTCATTGGTATTCTTGCTTGTCTTGTTCCAATTATCATTTTGCCTTATTACTGTACAATTGGTGGTTGGGTTTTGAAATATCTTTCAATGTATGTAACTGGTAACGGTGCAAAAACAGTTGCAGAAGGCTTTTTTGGTGGTTACATTTCTAAGCTTTATGAACCTATTATTTGGTTTGTAATTTTCTTTGCATTAACAGCGGCAGCTATTATCAGTGGTGTAGAAAAAGGAATTGAAAAAGTAAGTAAAATTCTTATGCCAATTCTTGTTGTAATGGTAATTGGAATTTCGCTTTTCTCACTTACTCTTTCACATACTGATGCAAACGGAGTAACAAGAACAGGACTTCAGGGGTTAAAGGTTTATGTAGTTCCTAGCTTTGAAGGTATTACAGTTTCCAAGTTCCTTTCTGTTGTAATGGATGCAATGGGACAGCTTTTCTTCTCTATCAGTGTTGCTATGGGTATCATGGTTGCTTACGGTTCTTATGCAAAACCAGAAGTAAATCTTGAAAAATCAATTAATCATATTGAAATTTTTGATACAGCAATAGCTTTTCTTGCAGGTCTTATGATTATCCCTGCTGTATATGCTTTTGCAGGAAAAGAAGGAATGTCAGCTGGTCCTGGATTGATTTTTGTAAACTTGCCAAAAGTATTCAATTCAATGGGAACACTTGGACTTGTTATTGGTGCAGTTTTCTTTATCATTGTTGCTGTTGCAGCAGTTACATCTTCAATTTCCGTTATGGAAGCAATTGTTTCTTCTGCAATTGACCATTTCAAATGGTCTCGCTTAAGAAGTTCAATTTATGTTTCAATCTACACATTTATTTTTGGCGTAATAGTTTGTCTTGGTTACAACAAGCTTTATTTTGAATTGCATTTGCCAACTGGTACAGCGCAGGTTCTTGATTTGATGGATTACATCAGTAACAGCGTATTCATGCCATTGGTTGCTCTTTCTACTAGTATTCTTATTGGTTGGATTGCAAAACCAGAGTATATCATTGATGAAGTTACTCTTGGCGGCGTAAAATTCAGCCGTGCAGCACTTTATAAAGTGATGATAAAATACATAGTTCCAATCATGCTTGTTTGTCTTTTGATTAACTCTGCAGGAATTATTAAATTCTAATTTGTTATGGGCAGCGTTCAGATAAAAGAAAACGAAGTTGTTGATACGCTAAAAAAAAGCGGAATCAAAATCATTCAGGATAGAAAAAAATTCTGTTTTGGGATTGATGCGGTTCTGCTTGCTGATTATGCAAAATCAGGAATTCGCAAAGGTTCTGCTGTAATCGATTTAGGAACAGGCACTGGAATAATTCCGTTTCTTCTTTCATCGGAATCAAACGCTGCTTTTATCAAAGCTTTAGAAATTCAGGAAGAATCTGCTGATATGGCTTCAAGAAGTGTGGCTTTGAACAATCTGGAAAGCAAAATTCAGGTTGTTCAAGGAGACATAAAAAATGCCCTTAAGATTTTTGGTTCTTCCTGCGCAGAAGCAGTTACCTGCAATCCGCCTTATATGATTGCCCAGCATGGAAAACAGAATCCAATTGATTACAAGGCAATCGCCCGCCATGAAGTTCTTTGTAACCTTGATGATATTGTTCGCAACGCCTCTGGGCTTCTAAAACCATCTGGTTTTTTCTACATGATTCATCGTCCTTTCCGCCTTGCAGAAATATTTGTAACTCTTTCAAAATATCACCTTGAACCAAAACGCATGCGCTTAGTTCAGCCATTCATAGACAAAGAACCAAACATGGTTCTAATCGAAGCACGAAAAAATGCAAATTCCCGCATAACTGTAGAAAAACCGCTTGTAGTCTACAATACATCCGGCGAATACACTGACGAAATCAAAAAGATTTATGAAATCTGCTGAGATTTTATTCTCTGCAGCAAACGTTCATTTGACCGCATATAATTTGTTTTGTATAATCAATTTGTTATGGAAGTATTTCTTGGAATATCAGCTGCCAGTGGTACAGGTATTGGCGAGGCCTTTATAATTCCTGATGCAGTAAAACGTTCAATTTCTCAATCAAAAATTAAGCAGGCAGATGTTGATGCTGGCTGGAAACGTTTTGAAGATGCAATTGCGGTTGTAACAAATGATGTTACAGAAAAACTGGCATCGTTGCCAAAAAGACTTCCAGCAAATGATGCTCAGAAAGAAATCCTTGAAACATACATTCTGATGCTGGCAGATGCAGTCTTTCTAAAAGAAGTAAAGGATTACTACACAAAAAATCTTTATAACATTGAATATTCTGTAAATGAAAAAGCAGAAGAATATGCTTCTACTTTGAGAAATGCAGGAAACGATTATCTTGCGGAGCGAGCTCAGGATATTACAGATATTTTTGGCCGCGTTTTGAATGAAATGCTAGGTATTCACGCGTTTGATATCAACAAGGTTCCAGAGTATTCTGTAGTTGTTGCAAATACTTTAAGTCCAACAGACATGATTGTTCTGGCCCGCAAAAAAATTGCCGGACTTGCCTTGTCAGAAGGTGGACTTTCCAGCCACGTTGTAATCCTTGCAAGAAACTACGGAATTCCTGCCGTTGTCGGCTTGAATCGTGCAAGCTTTCAGAAAAAAATTACAAATGGCGAAGTTTTAATCGTTGATACAGAAATAGGTGAAATTCTTGCTGACCCAGATGCAGAAACTCTTGCAGAATACGGTAAAAAAATTCAGATAGAAAAAGAGGATCAGGAATTTCTTGAAGAATTTCGTGATAAGCCGGCATTAACAAAAGATGGCGAACTTTTTAAGCTTTACGCAAATATTGGTTCTGTAGAAGAAGCTGAAGTTGCCGCAAAATCTGGTGCAGACGGCATCGGGCTTTTCCGCACGGAATTTCTGTATATGAGTATGGCAGAAGGTAGCCCCCATGTTTCGGCCCGCTCTTTTAATGAAGACGAACAGTTTGAGGCTTACAAAAAAGTTCTTGAATTGATGAAAGGCAAATCTGTAACAATTCGTACTTTGGATGCAGGTGGCGATAAATTTATTAATTCTGTAGAAATGCCGACTGTTGATGAAAAAAATCCGTTGATGGGAATGCGTGCCATTCGTCTTAGTCTTGCTTATCCGCAAATTCTAAAAACTCAGCTTAGGGCGCTTTACCGTGCCAGCGTTTACGGAAATTTGCGCATTATGCTTCCGTTGATTACATCTACAGAACAGGTTGAAGCTTGTCTAAAAATTGCAGAAGATGTGCGTGCTGAGCTTGAATCAGAAAATATCCCTTTTGACAAAAAAGTTCCGATTGGAATTATGATTGAAACTGCTGCCGCAGCCCTTACCAGCGATTGTCTTGCAAAAGTTTCGGATTTCTTTTCCCTTGGAACAAACGATTTAACTCAGTATACACTTGCCGTTGATCGCGAAAACGCAAATGTTGCTGAGCTTTATGACGAATTTAATCTTGCTGTTCTGCGCTTAATTGAGTTGACCATTACAAATGCAAAAAAAGCAAAAATTCCTGTTTCTGTCTGTGGAGAAATGGCTAGCCGTAAAGACAGTGTTATTGTTCTTGGCGGTATGGGAATCAGAAATCTTAGTATGGGTCCAAAGCAGATTGCTGTAACAAAACAGATTTTAAGTCAGATTACAGTAAAAGAAATGAAAGCAATTTCATCAAAAAAAGTGACAAAAATATAAAATAAGACTGCAAAAGGTCAGGTTAGAAATGGCAAAAAAGAAAAAGAAACCGGATTTTTCTAAACCAAAAGAAGAACCAAAAAAATCAGTATCCGTAGATTTAGAAGCAGAATCTTCTGAAATTGTGGAAAATGCTGCGAGTTCAGATGAATCTGAAGAAATTTCAGATAATGAAGAAGAAATTGTAGAATCAGAAGACAGAAAATACGGTATTACAAAAAAACAGTACGAAGGTGCTCCTTTAGTTGTTATCGCAGGTCGTCCGAATGTTGGAAAATCTACGCTTTTCAATAGATTTATGCAGCGTCGTCTTGCAATAGTTGATCCAACTCCTGGTGTTACCCGGGATCCTGTTGAAGGCTTTGCGCTTTTTAACGGAAAGCCTGTGCATCTTGTTGATACTGGCGGATACAAGCTTCAGCGTGATATTGGCACAATGGAAGCCGAACTTGATGAACTGGTAGTTGAAAAATCAATTCAGATGATTCACCGCGCAGATCTTGTAATTCTTGTGCTTGAAGCGGAAAAAATCACTCCTGAAGATGAAGAAATGATTCATCAGCTTAGAAAGCACTGGGACAAGCTTATTGCCGTTGTTAATAAAACTGAAGGCGGAAAAAACGAAAATGTTGCATGGAATTTCGCTCAGTTTGGTTTTGAAGAACTTCTGTTTATTTCTGCAGAGCATGGTGATAATATTCGTCAGCTTTACGAAAAAATTGAAAGTCGTCTTGATTTTAGCCGCGTAAAGCTTATTTCTGAAGAAGAACCTATTCGCGTTGCTATTATGGGAAAGCCAAATACTGGAAAATCTACGCTTTCAAATCGTCTTACTCATACAGAAGCTTCTATTGTATGTGATTATGCTGGAACTACCCGCGATACAGTCGAAGGCTATTTTGAATATAATGGCAAACATTTCCAGGTTCTTGATACGGCTGGAATTCGCCGCAAAGCAAAAGTTCATGAAAATGTTGAATATTATTCCGTAAACCGCGCGATTAAGACTCTTGACCGCTGCGACATTGTATTCCTTATGATTGATTCACAGGAAGGGCTGTCTGAGCAGGACAAAAAAATCTGTAATCTTGCTTACGAACGTGGCCGCGGAATCATTTTTGTTTTGAATAAATGGGATTTGAACGAAGACCAGAGCAGAAAAGCTGAAAAGAACATCAAGCTTTGGATGAACATCATGTTTGGTCAGATGGAATATGCTCCAATCGTAACAATGTCTGCTCTTAAAGGTACCGGTGTTATTGATCTTTTGAGAGAAGCCGTAGAAATTTATGGTCAGCTGACTCACAAGGTTGATACCGCAGCTTTGAATATGGCGTTAAAGGACTGGCTCTTTAAATATCCGCCTCCGGCAAGTAAAACAGCACATTTTAAGATTCGTTACATGACTCAGAAAAATGTAAATCCAGTAGAATTCCTTATTTTTGCTACTCGACCAGAGGTTGTTCCGGAAACATACGTTTCTTATCTTAAAAATCGTATCCGTGAGGATTTAGGATTTGATAAGATTCCTGTTCAGCTGGAAATGAAAGCAAGCCGCAAAAAATGGGAAGATCGGGAACGCTAAATGCAATATTCCATTGGCGAAGTTGAAGAATTAACAGGTATAAAAGCTCATGTTCTAAGATATTGGGAAGAAGTTGTTCCAAGTCTTTCGCCAATGAAAGATATTGGTGGCAGGCGTTCTTATACTTTGCGGGAACTGGAAATGATTATGCGCCTTAAGCATCTTATTGTTGATAAGAAATTTACGATTGAAGGAGCAAGAGATCAGATTATTTCTGAAAGCGATTTAATAAATCAGCATGCAAATCTTTTAATGCAGTTTAATGATATGCGGGCAGAACTTTCGGATTTATATTTTTACGCTAAAAAAAATCATCTGTAATAACGGACTTAAATGGAAAAAGAAAAATTTTATTCACGGTTCACTGAAAAAAAATCGGCAAAAGCTGATGCACAAAATAAGCGCAAGGAATTTAATAAGCAGCGGGATAAATATTTTGATGACAAACGTCGTGGATTAGACAAAAAAGAAGTCAATTTCTCTGACAAGAAAAATATTCCTCTGGATGCAAAGATTTTGTCGTCAGAGAATATGTTTAATTATGACAAGATGCCGGCAGATGCTTTAAAGGTACTGGAATCTTTTGATTCCATTGTACAGAGCATTCGACCGATGAACAGCCGTCAGATGCAGAAGCTGCCAAAAGATATTCGTGCATTGTCGCATCAGCTTACTGACGAACGGGAAACCAGAAATGTGAGCTACATGAATGCAACAGAACAGCTTTCTGCGTATATCCGCTATTTTACCTGGTGGAATCTTGTTCGCCTTACAAGAGTTTTTGCAAATCTTCCATCTGACTCTTTGAATTTAAAAGACGACAGCGTTGTAATTGATATTGGTTCAGGACCGCTTACAGTTGTAACGGCTCTGTGGCTTGCCCGCCCTGAACTGCGCAATAAAAAGCTGATTGTTTATTGTATGGATATTTCGCAGAGTACAATGGCAGTTGGCGAAGAAATTTATATGTCTGTTGCGGCAAAAGCTGTTGCTTCTGATGCAAATGCGGAAGGCTTCTGGAAAATTATTCGCGTAAAAGGCGAAATTGGAACTGAAATTAAGCGCAAGGCAAATCTCATAACCTGTGCAAATATGTTCAATGAACTTTATCAGAAAGATCACGATGCTCCGGAAAAAATTGCAGACAAGCAGATTAGAAATCTTTTTAATTACGCTTCTGAAGATTGCTCCTTCTTTATTGCTGAACCAGGAATGCCTGTAGCAGGGCGTTTTATAAGTTTGATGAGGGAACGTTTTTTGCAGAAAGGATTGAAAGTTGCATCTCCATGTCCTCATCAGAAGGATTGCCCAATGAACGGTCATCACGCTCGTTATGGCGGTAGCGAAAAGTGGTGTAATTTTTCGTTTTCAACAGAAAATGCTCCATCAAAACTTTTAAAGCTTTCTGAAAGTGCAGGTTTACCAAAAGAACGTGCAGTAATCAGTTTTATTATGGCTCAGCCAGGAAAAATTGCAGATAAAAAAAATCAAAGTGAAAAAGATTCACTTAGTGTAGCCGTTGTTTCTGATCCGATTTACCTTGCAGGTCACAGGCAGGGATTTTATTCCTGTTCAGAAAACGGTATGGTTCTTGTGGTAAACGCTTATGGAAAAAAAATAAAATCCGGCGACGTGTTAGAATTTACAATGCTTCGTCCCTACTCTTCCCTGCAGAACGATAAAAAATCAGGTGCGCCTGAAATAACGATTTAGTTGGCCGCAAAAAAAAAGCGGTGGCTTCCACAAGTTCAGCTACCGCTTTTCCATTTTATTGAACGTCCGTTTTTTCTATTCTTCGTCCTTGAACATTACTTCAATTTGCTGCTTATAGATTTCTGTAAGTCGGTAACGCATTATTTCCTGTTTTGCAGAAAGCTCTACGCCGACTTCAAAAGGTTTTGTGATAAGTGAAAACTTATTAACTCGTTCAAACATTTTAAATCCTGTTTTAGGATTAATAAGATTGTTGATTTCAGAATCGTAAAGTTTCTGAATTTCTTCGGATTCAAGCAGAGTTTCATAAGATTCATACTGGATTCCGTTTTCAGCCGCATAATTCTTGACTTCTTCCTCGTCTACAAGGATAAGTGCGCCAAGATAACGCTGGTCCTGACCAACTACAACGGCAGTTTTAACATAGCGGGATTCAGCAAGTTTAAGTTCAATAGGTACAGGTTCAACATTTTCACCGCCACGAAGTACAATAGTATCCTTTTTGCGGCCTTTAATAACAATTTCGTCATGCATTGTCATCATTCCCAAGTCACCGGTGTCGAACCATCCGTCAACAGTCATAACTTTTTCTGTTAAATCAGGGCGCTTGTAATAACCGCGCATAACTGTTCCGCCCTTAATCTGAATTGCACCAAACTGACCGCGCTTAAGAACGTAGCCGTCTTCTGGATTTACGATTCTTGCTTTTACACCTCGGATTGGCGAACCTACGTTTCCAAACACAGGCGCAGAAATAGGACGAACGGAAATAACAGGTGAAGTTTCTGTGAGTCCGTAACCTTCTACAACGTTAACACCAATTGACCAGAAAAATTCGTCAATATTGTGAGGATATGCACCACCACCAGCAACTGCGGCACGGAAATTAGTTCCAAGCATAGCCTTGATTTTTCTGAAAACAAGAAGATTTCCAAGTAACTTTAATGGCCACAGAATTGCCCATGGAATTATAAATAAAATCCACCATGCCAATGTGTAATAGCGGGTGAAACAAGGATTCTGATTGAACATTTTTCTGTGCATTCTGCTGTGTATAATTGCAGCATTTGTAAAAAAGCTGAACAGAGTATAAACGATTCCGCCGGTTTTACGCATTTTTCGCAGGATACCATCATAAATAGATTCAAAAACGCGTGGCACAGCAGGCATAAGGGCTGGATTAACCTTTAAGAAGTCTGCAAGAAGAATGGAACCGATTGGTTTTGAATAGCAGATTGTTGATGCCTGAATCATGATTACGTACTCACATTCGCGTTCAAAAACGTGCCATACAGGAAGTATGCAAAGAGCATTATCACCTGGATTAAGAATAATTCGCTCTGGCAGTTCATCAAGCTGAGTAAGGAAATTTCCATGTGTAAGTTCTACGCCCTTTGGAGTTCCTGTTGTACCAGAAGTAAAGATGATAGCCGCAAGGTCGTCCCACTGCCCTTTTTCAAGTTCTGCTTCTACAGCATTTTTGTTGTTAAGACGCCATGTCTGGCCGTTCTTAATCATATTTTCGAATGAAATGATTTTTATGCCAGCTGATTCTGCTGCTGTTATATCTTCAGGTTTGCATGAATCAAAAGTAATCAATGTTTCTAATGATGGAAGCTTGTCATGAATAGAAACGATTTTGTTTACCTGGGAAATATTTTCTGCAATACAAAAACGACATTCAACGAAGGAAAGAATCGCTTCCAAATCCTGAACAGTTGCATCGCATCCGCGAGGAACATCAACGGCACCAATTGCCATAATTCCCATGTCTGCCTGAAGCCATTCTTTACGGTTGTCTGCGATAAGTCCAATTGGTTCACCGCGTTTTACGCCAAGTTCAAGCAAGGCTGCACCAAAATCAAGAGCTAAATCATATAATTCTCTGTAGAGAACAGGTTCAAAAACACCTGCTTTATTTTTGCTTCTCTGTGCAGCAATTTCAGGATAATCAGTGGCAACTTTACGTAGCATCTTTGGTACAGTCTGTTCCATTATAAAACTCCATTTGTATAGACTATAAGTATATTCTTAAACTATCTGAAAAGCAAGAAATAGAAGAAAATCATTTAATTTTGAATAGTTTGACTGGTAAGGAAAATTTGACAATTAATAATCACTCGTTATAATGAAAAGTTAATGAGTTCAAAAGATTTACTAAAATCCATCCTTGAAAGTTTTTATGGGAATGGAGAACATTGCATAAGTTATCTTTCTCTTACAGATCGACTGATGAACGAAGTTCAGAACGTTCTAGATGACGATGTGGTTGCTATTGACCTTAAATATGATTTTGAACCATTAAAGCCATTTCTTGAAATTGTAAAAGAAGAAAAACCAGAAAAAAGATTTTTAGACAAAATTCTGTATAAAGCACAGGCGGAGACTTTTAAATCTTATTTTAAAAATGGAGTTGTAAAAGAACGTAAAGATTTGATTCTTTTTGATGAAGTTTTTTATGAAAAAATAAGAATCCGAGAAGCTGTTCTTGAATTGCTGAAAAAATATGCAACAAGAAATATAGTTGTTTTGAATGCACATCTGATGAGCGAAGAATCAATTTTGATTTTGCGAGAGTTAGAAAAAGAAACAATAAGTGGAAAAATTCTATTTTTGTTCAATGGTCTTAGACTGGAAGAATATCCAGAATATATCAGAGAATTTGTACAGGATATTACTGGTAAACAGAATTATTATTCAATAGACAGCGAAGAAGATTTTGAAGAAAGATTCTTTTCAAAAAAAGAACGTCTGAATATTGAATATGAAAATCTAAAAACAGCATTAAAAAATCAGCGTTTATTTTTGGATTTAAGTTCTGCATATAATATTGTAAAGCGTATAGAAACTGACAGTGTTCTTAGAAATTATGAAAAATCTGAAAGTCGCGAAATTTACATGGAAATGGGATTGATTTGTTTCCTTAAAGGCGATTTAGATTTGGCAAACTGTTATTTTATAAATGCAACAGAAACAGATGTTGGCGATGAACTCGAACTTTTTGCGAATTTTTATATGGCATTTGTTGCGTATCGTAAAAATATGCATTCAGTTGCTTTGCGCTATGTAAGTAAAATTCGTCAGCTTTTGAAAATAAATCCTCATCAAGATATGGAAGCTCTTAACGAGATGATGGATTATATTATTGCCGTTCGAGTGAGAGATGAATATTCCTTTGAAGCTTATGTCAATGTAATTAAACTTCTTGAAGAACGTGGTTATGTAAATGTAAAGCTTTATGCCGCTCTTGTAATTCCATGGAAAATCTTCTATGACAAAAATCTAAGAAGCAACATGTTTGAACAAGTTAAGAAAACCTTAAAGCAGGCAGAGTCAGTTGATAATATATATGCAGTAAGTGCGGCTTGTCATTGGATGGGCATTAGTCTTACTCAAGAGGGAAAAAAAGAAGAAGCGTACGAGTGGTACAATAAGTGTCGTGAACTTCGCAAAAATATGAATGAATTGTCCGCAATCATAAAGGTAACGAACGGACTTGCTTATGAGTATTTAATTGATTCAAATTATGAGAAAGCATACGATTTGATAAACGGATTTATTGTTGATTTGCTGGAAAGTAATGATTATCCGGAAATAATTATTACTCTTGGAAATATAGGTCGTGCGCTTTTCTATGCCCGTAATTTTGATGTTGCATACGAAATTTTTCAGGAGATAATTAACCTTCTGATCATTTTTGAACTTCAGGATGTATCCTTTAATTCTTTCTTGCCAGAATATAATGATATTGTCATCTACAAATCTATAATCGATTTTTTCCGTGGGGAATATACTCGTGCAAAAATGAACTTGTACAATGTTACTCACAATGAAAAATCTATTACCCCTGTAGAAGAAATTCTAAAAGTCTTCCTTAAGTCTTGTGTTGAATTGAACGAAGGCGATTTAGCAAAATCAATGGCAACGTTTGAGGAAGGCATAGTTGAATATTATAAGCTTGGCTATTCTCAGGAACATAGACTCTCGTTTATGTATTATGAATATGCGCTTCTTCTTAAAAAGTCTGGATATGAAAAAGAATCTGAGATTTATCTTAAGCGAGGTTTTGAATTAGCTTCTAAATATAATCTTGTATATTATACTCAGAAAAAAAATAAAATTTCGATTTTTGATTATCTGGAAAATGTAAAAAGATTAGAACCATTAAAACTTGATTTAAAGGCTCTTGAGGAAAAAGCAGAAAAAGACCGGCTTTTGAATCAGCTTAATAAACGTTTGCGGGATTCTCAGTTTCTTAACAAGCTTATCAGTTACAGCATGGACATTTTTAGTGAACAAAAATACGTTTCAAATGCATCTCAGGCTGTTTTTGATTACACAACCTGTGATGCCGTCTTTATTGCTGAAAAAAATGCAAAAGGCTGGGAAATTAGAGCAAGTTCGCTGCGTGGAGAAATAGAAGCGCCTTCTAAAGATTTATGGAACGAACTTTTAAAACAGACGAGCAATGTTACACCAGAGCATATTAAACGTGGAAATGACCGTGATATTTTGTTCATAAATCTTTCTAAGTTTGAATTTACAGGCGGAATTATAATTTATCTTCAGCGAAAGCTTTGGCTAAGTGCTGAAGAAATGAATACTCTGAATCTTGCGGTAAACAATATTCAGTCGCAGCTTGTAATGTTCAAACAGAATCAGCGGCTTACCATGATTTCTTCTACAGATCCGCTTTCGCAGCTTAAGAATCGCCACGCACTGCAGGAGCATCTGGCAATTGAATCTGAACTTCTTGAACGTTATGAAAAGAAAAATCCTGGATCTATGTACGAATCGATTGCGTTCATGGATATGGATAATTTTAAATACTATAACGATACTTTTGGACATGAAGCTGGAGATTTGCTTATTTCCTGCATGGGTAAACTGCTTAATGAGATATTCCGCAAGGTTGATTTTGTATCTCGTTATGGCGGAGACGAATTTGTTATTGTTTTGCCTCGAACAACTACGTTAGAAGCAAAACGTTCAGGTGAACGTCTTTACGAAGCCCTTGAGAAAGAAAAGAATTTTATTCCTGCTCTTGAAAAACTGTTGAACAGAAATGTTAAGATTCCAGATAATAAGAAACTTGGTTTTAGTATAGGAATTTGCTGTACGACTGATAATAATGATGTAACAAATATAGAAGAAACAATGATAAAAGCCGATAAAGCATTGTATTATTCAAAACAGCATAAAAAAGGTACTATCACTATCTGGTCTGACATAAAAGATAAGATTGATATAACTGGTGAAACCAGCAGAATCAGTATCAAAGAGTAAGGTTTTGTAATGGCTTCAAAAAATATTTCCCGCGAAAAAATCATAAGTGCTTTTTTGTTCTGTGCTTTTGATAAAAATGTTGGTGCAACATCCCTTCAGGATATTGCCGAATATTTAGGAATTAAAAAAGCATCTCTTTATAATCATTTTCAAGGCCGCGATGAGATGTATGCAGAAACATTGGCGTATTGCGGCAGTCAGATGGAAGCGTTAAATTTTATCCCTGAAAATTTTATGAAGCTGGATTTGTTTCAAAAAAAATCTTTAACAGACGTTTTTAATACATTGATTAGACGATACATTCAGATTTATGAAGCAGAACCATATTTTCAGATTTTTGCTTTTGTTCACAGTGAAAAATATTTTAATCAGCTGGCTGCAGAAATTGCGGATAGGGAGATTCAAAAGCTGGAATACGGCGTAAGTCAAATTCTGTTGATTTATTGTAATGACAAAAAAGCAGGCCTTTCGCCAGCAGAACTGGATGCAGCGGTAAAATTTTACAGTTCTTCACTTTTTAACCAGATTGATTTATATATCATGCATAAAAAAGAAATTGTTCGTCAAAATCCAGAATGCGGCGTTGGCAGTCTTTTCGCTCTTCCAACTGATGATGCAGTTTTAAATGAAATTTATCGTCTTTCAGATGCATATCTTAAAACTGTAATGAAAGTTCAAGATTAATTGTAAATAACAGTCATTTTCATTAAAATAGAATCGGTGGTTGAGCCTGTCACAGCCACTATTTGATTTCGCTGGTGATTTCGGCAGGCTCAATCACCACAAATAGGAATGAACAATGTTATTTTCGCCAACAGAAATTGAAGAAACAGTAAGTATGTTTATGAAGCAAAAGCTTGATATCCGCTGCGTAACAATGGGTATTAATCTTCTTGATTGTGCTGACAGTGATCCAAAACGCGCTTGTGACAAAATTTACGACAAAATCATGCACAAGGCCGGAAATCTTGTAAAGGTTGGTCAGGATATTGAAAAGGAATTTGGTGTTCCTATCATCAATAAGCGTGTTTCTGTAACTCCAATCGCTTTGGTTGCCGGAGCTTCTAATGCTAAGTCTTATGTTGATTACTGTAAGACTTTGGACCGAGCCGCAAAGGATTTGGGAATCAACTTCCTTGGTGGTTTTAGCGCACTTGTTCAGAAGGGAATTACTCCTGCAGACCGCACTCTTATAGAATCAATTCCAGAAGCTCTTGCTTCAACAGATTTTGTTTGTTCTTCTGTAAACGTTGGTACAACAAAGAACGGTATCAATATGGATGCTGTTAAATTGATGGGTGAAACTATTGTAAAGACAGCAGATATTTCAAAAAATCTTCCAATCAACGGCTGTGCTAAGCTTGTTGTTTTCTGTAATGCTCCAGAAGATAATCCATTTATGGCTGGTGCATTCCACGGCCCAGGAGAAGGCGACAGCGTAATCAACGTTGGTGTTTCTGGTCCTGGTGTAATTCTTGCCGCAGCCCGCGAATACAAAGGCCGCCCAATCAATGAACTGGCTGACGGAATTAAAAAAATGGCCTTTAAGATTACTCGTATGGGTCAGCTTGTTGGTTCAGAAGCAGCTAAGCGCTTGAATACAAACTTTGGTATTCTTGACCTTTCACTAGCTCCAACTCCAGCTGTAGGCGATTCTGTTGCCCGCATCCTTGAAGAAATCGGTCTGGAAGGAGCAGGTTGTCCTGGTACAACAGCTGCTCTTGCTATGCTTACAGACATGGTTAAGAAGGGCGGTGTAATGGCTTCTACAAACGTTGGTGGTCTTTCTGGTGCATTCATTCCTGTTTCAGAAGACGAAGGTATGATTAACGCTGTTCAGACTGGTTCAATCTGCCTTGAAAAGCTTGAAGCTATGACAACAGTTTGTTCTGTAGGTCTTGATATGATTGCAATTCCTGGCGATACACCAGCTACAACAATTTCTGGTATTCTGGCTGACGAATTTGCTATCGGTATGGTAAACAACAAAACAACTGCCTGCCGTTTGATTCCAGCTCCTGGCAAAAAAGCTGGTGAATGGGTTGAATTTGGCGGTTTGCTTGGTGGATGCCCTGTAATGCCAGTCAGCAAGTTCAGCTGTGCAGACTTCATTAACCGCGGTGGACGCATTCCGGCTCCAATTCATTCTTTTAGAAACTAATCAATCTTAAGGTGGCTGAAATTGACAAAAAACATTGCTTAGCGTGGGAAATCATTGAAATTGTCATTTTCAGTCATCATTACCTAATCTTTTGCTATTTTCTTGTCGTTTAAAACATTTTTTTTGCATAAAAAGAAACTTTAATGTTATAATATTTCATTGTCGATAAAAGAAGTGTAATTTTTATAACAGAGGAGATGATAAAATGGCTTCGGACAAAAAAAAGAATGGTAAATTATTTGTATTCGTTGCCGGGATAGTGGCAACGGTTGTTATTATTCTTAACATTTTGCAAGTTGGAACTATTTCTAACATTTCAAAAGATGTGATGAAAAATGATACTGTTGAGGAATATATTGAATTTGCACAAGCATATTCTGATATTATTTCTCTAACATTGGATTCGTATTTCGCTCACCTTGATTATTATTTGAAAAGCGACGTTGTAAAAACTCGTGATACAGATCAGATTGTCAGCTGGCTTAGATCCCATGAAAAAGAGCGGGCAGAAGTCTTTGATTATGTTGCATGGGTAGATAAAGATGCTGTATTCCAATCTGATATAGGAACAAAAACCACAATTACAGATAGAGATTATTATAAAGCCATTATGCTTGGTGGAAAGGATACTTTCATTGATAATCCAGTATCATCTAAAACTTCAGGTCAGACAATTGTTCATATTTGTAAAGCTGCAAAGGTAAATGGAAAAACAGAAGGTTTCTTCTGTGGCGTTGTAAATTTCAGAAGACTTGTAGCTCTCATGGAAAATGTTGAATTAAAAGGCAAAGGCGATGCTGCGATTTTTGCTGGCACAGGTAAAATTGTAACTGGCACTCGCGATATTGAATCCATTCAGAGTGAACTCGATAAACAAAACTCTGAAGGCAAAAAAACAATGCAGAAGCTTACAAATGATATTGTCAATGGTCGCGAAGGTTATTTGTGGAATAAAAATGCATTTGGCGGATCACAGCTTTGTATTTACAATCCTATCAAAAATACACCGTGGTCAATGGTTCTTATGCTGAAAGAATCCGCTATTGTAAAAACAGCACATCATATTTCAAGGCTTATGTTTGGAGGAGGAATTCTTCTTGCAATTATAATTATCGTTATTGTAGTCATTATTGTAAGATCATCACTTGCTCCATTAAATGTTGTGGAAAAAACAATTACAGACATTGCTTCTGGCGATGCTGATTTAACAAAACGAATTAATCTCCATTCAAACAATGAAATTGGCCGCGTTGTAGACGGATTTAATGAATTCAGTGAAAAGCTTCAGTCAATTATGGCTGCAATGAAAACATCAAAATCTGAACTCGTTAATGCTGGAGAATCTCTTGGAGCATGTACTCAGGATACGTCTGCTGCAATTACTCAGATTATTTCTAATATTGAAAGCATGGGTCACAATATTAATAATCAGTCTAACAGCGTAAGTGAAACTGCTGGTGCTGTAAACGAAATTGCTTCTAACATTGAATCTTTGAACAGAATGATTGAAAGTCAGGCTGCTGCTGTAACACAGGCAAGTGCGGCTGTAGAAGAAATGATTGGAAATATCAATTCTGTAAACAATTCTGTTACAAAAATGGCAGATGAATTTGAAGAACTTGAACATAAGGTTAATCTTGGAGTTCACAAACAGGAAGATGTTAATGAACGTATTCAGGTTATTGAATCTGAAAGTAAAGCACTGCAGGAAGCCAACATGGTTATTTCCAATATTGCTGAACAGACAAATCTTCTGGCTATGAATGCCGCAATCGAAGCTGCTCATGCAGGTGAAGCAGGAAAAGGATTTTCTGTTGTTGCAGATGAAATCCGTAAGCTTTCTGAAACATCTTCTTCTCAGTCAAAAACAATTGGTGATCAGCTTAAGACAATTACAGACAGTATTGACGGAATTGTTTCTGCTTCTCAGGAAGCAAAACAGTCATTTGCAGAAGTTTCCAGCAGTATTGCAGATACAACAAATCTTGTTCGTGAAATCAAAAATGCTATGCTTGAACAGGGCGAAGGTTCAAAGCAGATTTCTATTGCCTTGAACTCTATGAATGACAGTTCAAATCAGGTTAAGAACGCATCAGCAGAAATGGCTGTTGGTAACAGAGCGATTCTTGATGAAGTGCGCAACCTTCAGGACGCAACGTTCAGCATGAAGACAGGAATGGAAGAAATGTCTGCCGGCGCAACAAAAATCAATGAAACTGGTGCAGCTCTTTCAAGCCTTGCAAAAGATATGGATGAATCAATCCGTAAGATTGGCGAACAGGTTGACCAGTTCAAGGTTTAATCTTTAGCCTTAAATTAGTTTTAAAAGGGACTGACCCAAAAGAAATGAGTGTAGCGCTCATTGAGTCCTTCGACAGGTGGTTCCTGAGCCTGTCGAAG
>SAMEA104315435__coassemble_689_pt1 | contig 22551 bp, 17 predicted proteins | sample SAMEA104315435__metabat2_high_PE_028 | metagenome-assembled genome bin SAMEA104315435 (sample SAMEA104315435) | gut metagenome | biome: Monkey gut; feature: monkey-associated habitat; material: faeces | place: China | collected 2013 | reverse complement strand
TTTTTATTAATTTTATTCGTTTGATAAAAATACTACCAGTCAGAAAGAGACTGCCAAAACCGCTTATAATTATTTTGCAAAAAAAATCTCGAATTTCAGGCTATTTTATCAACTCCATTATAATTTTTACAAAAAACAATACAAGTATCAGAATAATAATTGGTTTTACAAATTTGGCACCTTTCTTTGTAAAAGCAGAGGCTCCAAGATAATTGCCCGCCATGCTGAAAATTCCGGCTGTAATTCCAATAGGCAAAAGGACTTTTCCGTTGAACAGAAAAACTGCCAGAGCTGCGTAATTTGATGAAAGGTTTACGATTTTTGTGGTTCCTGCGGCTTCATTTAAGGAAATGCGGGCAATTCCAGTTAAAAGAAGCATTAAAAAAGTGCCTGTGCCTGGACCGTAAAATCCGTCATACATTCCGATAAAAAATGCAATAACAACACAAATAATCAGCGTCTTTGTAAAAGAAAAAGGCTCTCTGCTGGATTCAATTTTTTTTGTCTTAAAAACGTAGCAGGCAATCAGCGGCAGCAAAACCAGCATGATGATTTTGAAAATGCTGTCAGAAATCAAAAGGCTTATGTTTGAGCCGATTGCAGAGCCAGCTAAAGAAAATGCTGCGCAAAACGGAGCCATTTTCCAGTTTATAAATCCGTTTAACGCGTATTTTATGGTGGCTGCTGTTGAGCCCATGCTTGAACTCATTTTATTTGTGGCGATGGCATTGTGTACTGGAAATCCTGCGATAATGTAAGCGGGCAGGGTAATAAGTCCTCCGCCTCCGGCGACTGCATCAACAAATCCCGCAACAAATACAAGGGGGCAAACAATTAAAAACTGAATCAACATGATTATAATATATGAAAAAAAACGAATCTTGTTAAATGAAATGTGATTTTATTGGGGAGTCGTTGGTTTTGTGAATGTTCCTGTCAATTCAAATTGGGCTATTCATTGTTCAATTTGACTGTGATAAACACCATATTTCCTTTGTAGACTTTCTGCACCTATATGCGTTTCTTTATGTTCTTTTACAATTTTTAATTTAAACTCTTCTGAGTATTTAGACATAAAAAATGCACCTCCTAAACTTGAACTTTATTTGTCCTACTTTAGGGGTGCACTTCACTTGCGGACGCTTTTTTAGCAGTTTTGCCAGTCTAGATACTATCTCAAGAGAGAAAGAACATTCTGGCTTGACTGATTTGCCTGAGCAAGCATAGCTGTACCAGCCTGAGAAAGAACCTGGTTCTTTGTGAAGTCAACCATTTCTTCAGCCATGTCTGTATCACGGATGCGTGATTCAGAAGCCTGGAGGTTTTCTGCACCAATATCAAGACCCTTAACAGTCATTTCAAGACGATTCTGGTAAGCACCAAGGTCAGCACGCTGCTTGTTGATCTTTTTCAAAGCTTCATCAAGAGTTCCGATAGCCTGGTTAGCATTGTCTGGAGTTTCCAAAGACATGATAGATTCATCACCAACATTGCGGATACCAAGAGCCATTGCAGACATAGTTCCGATGTAAACCTGTGTGCGCTGATCCATGTTAGCACCAATGTGGAGCCACATAGAACCTGTAACTGCGTTTTCACCAGTTGGACGAGCAAAACGACCAGTCAACATGTTCATACCGTTGAACTGAGCTGTAGAAGCAATGCGGTCAACTTCAGCAATCAAAGATGAAACTTCAACCTGAATCTGCATACGATCTTCAGCAGAGTAAATACCGTTTGAAGACTGAACAGCAAGTTCGCGGATGCGCTGAATGATATCAGTTGTTTCCTGCAAGTAACCTTCTGTTGTCTGAATAAATGAAATACCGTTCTGAGCATTTTCAGAAGCCTGATTCAAACCGCGAATCTGTGCACGCATTTTTTCTGATACTGCAAGACCAGAAGCGTCATCACCAGCACGATTGATTCTTTCACCAGACGAAAGTTTTTCCATGTTCTTTGTCTGTTTCAAGTCCTGAATTCCCTGAGAACGCTGAGCAAACATAGCGCTCATATTGTGATTAATAACCATAGTGTATCTCCTTGGCGTTATTTACCATTGTTTAGATGTGGGTTCTCACCACCCGTTACTTTACTATCGGAGATAGGATTTTTTACTTTAGAAAAAAATTAATTTTTTTTTATTTTTTTGGGCGCGAATTTCATTTGCAAGGCGGGTTCCGGGGCCCGCCTACGGCTCGGTCTTTTTGTCAGCAGGCTGCCAAAAATCCTGCACTACGTGCACCCCTCCATCCTGGGCGCAGTTGTTTCTCGAATAATTATGTTTGATTTGTTTTGAATTCTTCCAGGCGTGGTTCCGTATTGGGAATGAAAAGAACGGATAAAGTAAGAAAAATTATGAAAACCAACTTGCTCAGCAACTTCAGAAACTGTTAAATCCGTAGATTTAAGAAGTACCTGAGCTTTTTCCAGCCGCAATAAATTCAGATAGTTTACAAATGTAATGCCAGTCATTTTTTTAAAGAATTTCATAAAGTGACTGGGTGACAGATTGCACATTTCAGCAGCCTGATTAATGGATATGTCTTTACTAAAATTCTCTGAAGTATATTTTAAAAGAGGTTTTAATCTTGATATCTGGCTTACATTTTTTTTAGATTCAGCAGGTAAAGGACTTACGGTTGCCTGCAAATAATGAATAATCTGAAAAAGTTTTGATTTTATCATCAATTCCTGTGTTTCATATTTTTCGTGACGGTTGTCTATCAGATATTCAATTTCAGACCGAATTTTAGAGTTTAATTCAGTTCCATAGCGGAGATAAACTGTAAAAAAGTTGTTCTGCAGAAATTTCGCAAAATATTTCTGATAAGTTGTGGAATTTTCATCAGGCTCTAGCAGCTGAAATTTAAAAAGTATGTTGAAATATTCCATTATTTCTGAATCTTTCTGGTGTATGGCGTGAACAAGGTTCGGGGGAATTACAAGAATGTCGCCAGCATTACAGGTATAATTTTCCGTAAGAATTCTAAAATTTCCCGTACCACTTTTTATCATTATAATTTCAAATTCTTCATGCCAGTGAAGCGGAAAACTTTTAAGAAAATCAGGAATTTTTCCTAAATAAACTATATAGGGAAAATCAATGCGGCCATGAATTTTTGTTTCATGGATATTATCTTTTTCGTCCTTCATTCGATTCATATTTTGCGTTTCTTCTGAAAATCAAGAAAAATTAATTCTGCACAATATCAAAAAATAGAATTTCAGAATTTTTAGTTATTTTTGATAGTTTTGTGTTAATAATTGCTATTTTAATGCAAGATGTGTCATATATACAATAGTATAATGCAAAATATATGGAGGATGCAATGAATACTGCTGCTATATCTCATCGTTGTGCATATACAGATTGTTATGCGTATAGTGAAGATGTTCTTGAAATTAATATAAAAACAGGCCTTGATGTAGATTCTGTTACTTTGGTTTGGAGTGATCCTTATAGCTTTAGAAAAAAGGAAAGTGGCCACTGGAGTGGTGGCAATGTAATAATGCAAAAGCAGTTTATACTAAAAGATCATATTATATGGAACTGCAAAATAGAACCGTTTTTTAAGAGAGCTGAATATTATTTTGAAATAACCGCTAAAGATGAAAAAATTCTATTCTTTGAAAATGATTACGGAACAGAAGAGGAAGTGAAAATTTGTAAGGATGATTTTCATCTATATAAAATGGCCTGGATGAATAAAAATGATATTGTGAAAATTCCTGAATGGGTAAAAGATACTATCTGGTATCAGATTTTTCCAGATAGATTTTGTTCAAAGGGAAAACATTTTAAGCGATTTAAGAATAAAAACTGGGGTGATGAAAATCCGATGCTGTATTCAGATTTTTTTGGAGGAGATCTTTGCGGCATTATAGAGAAACTTGAGTATTTGAAGGATTTGGGAATCAGTGGAATTTATTTGAATCCGATTTTAAAATCAAACTCTAATCATAAATACAACACAGAAGATTATTCAATTATTGATCCAGATTTTGGAACAGAAGAGGACATGAAAAAGCTTGTTCAAAAAGCTCATGAACTTGGAATTCGAGTAATGGTTGATGCTGTATTTAATCATAGTGGATTTGAGTTTGCTTATTGGAAAGATGTTTTGAAAAATGGCGAAAAATCTGTCTATAAGGACTGGTTCTTTGTGAATAAATTTCCTGTTGAAGATTTAAGTCTGGATACTTCTGATGGACGTTATTTTTCTTTTGATTTTGTACGGCAAATGCCAAAATTAAACACGAACAACCCTGTTGTGCAGGAATATTTTAAAAAAATCTGTGTTCATTGGGTTGCAGACTGGAAAATTGATGGAATACGTTTTGATGTTGGAAACGAAGTTTCTCATGATTTTATAAAGCTTTTGCATCGCAGTCTTCTTTCTATTAATCCGGAATTATTTCTGCTTGGAGAAATATGGACAGATTCTGTTCAGTGGCTTGGAGCAGATGAATATCATTCTGTAATGAATTATCCGTTTATGAATGCGGTTCAACGTTTTTTTGGAAATGCAGCTATTGATAAAAAGAATGATTTAAAGAAAGAAAACTTTGCTTCTATGTTTTCCAATGTTTATTCTTTATACTACAGGCAGACAAATAGTGCACTTTTCAATTTTTTTGATACGCATGATACTGGTAGAGCGATTGATTCATGCAAAAATCTAAGCGAATTTTATCAGAGAATTGCAATTCTTATGACAATGCAGGGGTCTCCTTGTATTTATTATGGAACAGAAATTGCCCTAAGTGGTTCAGATGGTCCATATAACAGACGGTGTATGCCGTGGGAAAAAATAGAGGCTGGTGAATTTTCAGAAGTTACCGATGTGGTTAAAGAAATCTTGAAAATCAGAAATGAATATCCTGCTGCGCGTTCAGAAAATATAGAATTTATTCAGGAGAAAAATCAGCGTCTTATTCATTACATAAAGTTTGATAAAGATTCAAATCAAAAACTTGAGGTCTACATAAATGCTTCTGATTCAAAAGAGTTATTAAGAGTAGAAAACTATGTAGTTTTTGGTCATAACTATAAAGATGAAATGCTTTTACCAGGAGGAATTCTTATGAGCATGGAAAAAAAATTGGATGTTAATGGAAAATCGTATCATATAAAAAAATTACTTGGAAAAGGAAAAGGCGGATATTCTTACCTTGCAGAGAGTGATGGAAAACAGTTTGTCCTCAAGCAGATTCATCATGAACCTTGCAGTTACTACACTTTTGGAAACAAGATTGAAGCAGAAAAAAAGGATTATGAACGGCTTGCTGCGACAGGAATAAAATTGCCTGTTCTTTATGATATTGATGAAAAAAATGAACGTATTCTTAAAGAATATGTAGATGGTCCTACAATCGTTGAGCTAGTAAAGCAGGACAAAATGAAGCCATTTTATATTGAACAGGTTCAGGAAATGTGCAGAAAGCTTTATGCTGCGGGGCTTAATATTGATTATTATCCTACAAATTTTCTTGTTCAAGATGAAATTCTTTATTATGTTGATTATGAATGCAATAATTACATGGATGAATGGAATTTTGAAAATTGGGGCGTAAAATTCTGGAGCAAAACTGAAGAATTTATAAAAGCTTTCGGTGAGTAAGAATTTGTAAAGTTTGACGACAAATAACTGATGTGTTATATTAGGTCAAAATTTGACTTATAAAAAAGGCTGTTTTGCCCTATATATGACTGGAGTTTTATATGCTGCATATTGGTTATCACGAAAGTTCAAGCGGCGGTTACGTTGCTATGGGAGAAGAAGCTGTAAGCGCAGGTGCAGATACATTTGCATTTTTTACAAGGAATCCTCGCGGCGGAAAGGCTAAAGATATTGATTCTAAAGATGCCGCAGATTTCTGTCGCTTTGCTGCAGAAAAAGGGTTTGCAAAACTCGTGGCTCATGCGCCCTACACAATGAATCCTTGTTCTGCAGATGAGGGGCTTCGCCAGTACGCAAAGGAAATGATGATTGACGATTTGCGCCGCATGAAATATACGCCTGGCAATCTGTATAATTTTCACCCTGGCAGTCATGTTCAGCAGGGCGCAGAAACAGGAATTGATTTAACTGCAAAAATGCTGGGAGAAGTCATAAAAACTGGCATTCAGGAAGGCTCTTTGCCGTGTACCACACTTCTTATTGAAACAATGTCTGGCAAAGGAAGTGAAATTGGCCGCACTTTTGAAGAGGTTCGGCTTATCCGTGAAAAAGCCGCTGAATATGCTGGTCAAAATGTTGATGAATATCTTGGAGTCTGTCTTGATACTTGTCATGTATGGGACGGCGGTTACGATATAGTAAATGACCTTGATGGAGTTGTTTCTCAGTTCGATAAAATTGTCGGTCTGCAGCATCTAAAGGCAATCCATCTGAATGACAGCATGAATCCAATGGGTTCTCACAAGGACCGTCATCAGAAAATCGGGCAGGGATACATTGGTTTTGATGCTCTTGTGCGTGTTATAAATCATGCTGCTCTGCGGGAATTGCCGTTCATCCTGGAAACTCCGAACGAAAAAGCCGGATATGCAGATGAAATTTCCCGGTTAAAAGAAGCCTTTAAAGGGTAAAATTGCATTATGAAAATCGAGTTTTTGTGAATTGATTATAAAATTGATTCTAACTGGAAGTAAAATCAATTTTATATAGTACGCAATTAACTAGAAAGTCAATCTATTAAGTATTTTCATCAAAAAAATTGATTTCTGAATATTTTAGTGTTATATTAAAATAATAAATAATATTTTAGAGGTAAAATATGGATTTGAAGGGTACAAAAACAGAACAGAATTTGCGTACAGCTTTTGCTGGGGAATCACAGGCTCGCAACAAGTATACATATTTTGCAAGTGTTGCAAAAAAAGAAGGTTATGAACAGATTGCAGCTCTTTTCCTGGAAACTGCTGAAAACGAAAAAGAACACGCAAAATTATGGTTTAAGCATCTTGGAGAACTTGGCGATACAGCTGCAAATCTTAAGGCAGCAGCAGATGGCGAAAATGCAGAATGGACAGACATGTATGCTGGTTTTGCTAAAACTGCCCGCGAAGAAGGTTTTGAAGCTCTTGCAAAACAGTTCGAAGGTGTTGCTGCAATCGAAAAGCGTCACGAAGAACGCTACAGAAAGCTTCTTAAAAATCTTGAAGATAAACTTGTGTTCAGCAAAGACGGAGATGCAATCTGGGTTTGCCGCAACTGTGGTCATGTAGTTGTTGGAAAAGAAGCTCCAAAAGCTTGCCCGGTTTGTGCTCATCCACAGGCATATTTTGAAATCTTAAGCGAAAACTACTAATTTTCGTTCTAAAACGCTCTCGGCAACGGGGGCGTTTTTTTGTTATAATTGCATCATGAACGAAAATAATGATTTGGATATTGGTGAAAAAACAGCCCTTGTTGCAATTCTTGGCAGACCTTCTGCTGGAAAATCAACTTTTATGAATACAGCATGTCAGGAGCCGGTTTCTATTGTTTCACCCATTCCTCAGACAACTCGCAACGCAATAAGAGGAATTGTAAACACTTCTTACGGTCAGCTTGTTTTTGTAGATACTCCAGGCTATCACGAATCTGATAAAAAATTGAATTTACGTCTTAAATCAGTTACAGAAGAACAGCTTTTGGCTTCTGATTGTATTCTATATATAATTGATACAACTCGTGAGCCTGGCAGCGAAGAACTGATGAATGCTGAACTTGCCGCAAAATATTCAGAACAGCTTGTAATAGCTTTGAACAAAATTGATGCAAAAGAAGCAAAAATTAATGCAGTTCGGGAATTTGTTGCCCTCAATCTTCCTAAAGTTCCACAGAACAGAATCCTTGAAATGAGCGCAAAAGATGACAAAGGCATTAACGAAGTTCTAAAGGCACTTTACGAAATCGCCCCTGTCGCACCTGCGCTTTATACCGAAGATATGTACACAGATCAGGATATTGCGTTTCGCATTTCAGAAATCGTCCGGGGCGAAGCTATAAACCGGCTTACTCAGGAACTGCCGCATTGTCTTTACGTAAATGTTGCAGATATTGAATCCCGGGGTACTAACGGAAAAATGTGGGTTCGCGCATTTATTTGTGTTGAGCGGGAAAGTCAGAAAGGAATGGTAATCGGAAAAGGTGCCAGCATGATAAAAGAAATTCGCATGGCTTCAATCCGAAAAATCGCAGATGTTTTTCCTTTCAAAATAGATCTGGATCTGCAGGTAAAAGTAGACAAAAACTGGCGTCAGCACGATAACGTTTTGACCAGGTTGATACCGCAATAAAAATAATATGGAAATCACTTTAAAAGTATGTTAAAATAGCGCACTATGAATGCTTTTCAGACTTTTGAAGGAAAACCTCACACTCTTGGAGCTGTTCCTCACAATGACGGTGTAAACTTTGCTGTATACAGTAAAAATGCAACAAGAGTTGTTCTTGATTTATTTGATTCAGCAGATGCAAAACAGCCATCCGCTTCCATTGAATTTGATCCGGTAAAAAACAGAACTGGAAATATCTGGCACATTTATGTAAAAGGACTTACAAAAGGTGCGATTTATCTTTATCGCGTAGACGGACCTTACAATCCTCCTCAGGGACATAGATTTAATTTCAATAAATATCTTCTTGATCCATACGCAAAAGCTTTAACATCAGGTTCCATTTTTCAGTCTTACAACAGACAGCGGGAACTTGGACTTGCAGGTGTAGAAAATGGTAAGCTTTCTGACCTTTCAAATTTTCCAAAATGTGTTGTTGTGGAAGACATTGAATTTGACTGGCAGGGCGACAAGCCTTTGAATCTGCCTTTAAGCAAATCTGTTATTTATGAAACTCATCTTAAGGGCTTTACGGCGTCTCCAACTTCTGGAGTTCAGTTTCCTGGAACTTACAAAGGCTTTATAGAAAAAATTCCTTATCTCAAGGAATTGGGAATTACAGCTGTAGAACTTATGCCGATTTTTGAGTTTGATGAATTTGAAAACGGCAATATAAATCCCCGCACTGGTGACCGTCTGAAAAATTACTGGGGGTACAGCACAATAGGATTTTTTGCGCCAAAAACTTCTTATGCAGCAGATAAAACTCCAGGCGGAGCAGTTCGCGAATTCAAGGAAATGGTCCGCGAGCTTCATAAAGCTGGAATCGAAATCATTCTTGACGTAGTTTACAATCATACTGCCGAAGGAAACGAACACGGTTATACATTCAGTTTCCGTGGTTTTGAAAATTCTTCATATTACATGCTGCCTGACAATGAAAAGCAGTATTATCACAATTTTTCTGGTTGTGGAAATACTTTAAATGCTGCACATCCTGTTACAACACGCTTTATTCTGGACAGTCTTCGTTACTGGGTAAGTGAAATGCACGTTGACGGTTTCCGTTTTGACCTTGCTGCAGCTCTTTGCCGGGACCAGAATTCTTATATACAGGGATTTCCGTTCCTTACAAACGCAATCTCGGAAGATGCAATTCTTGGCAATACAAAAATTATTGCAGAGCCGTGGGATTGTGGTGGCGGCTATCTTGTTGGTGGCTTCCCTGGTGGAAGATGGAGCGAATGGAACGACCGCTTTAGAAATGATATTCGCCGCTTTATCCGAGGCGATGAAGGCGTTGTTACTGCGGCAGCAACAAGAATTGCCGGCAGTTCAGATATTTTCAATCACAGTGGAAGAGTTCCTTCTGCATCAATAAATTTTGTAAGCTGCCATGACGGATTTACGCTTAATGATGTAGTCAGTTATAACGGCAAGCATAACGATGAAAACGGCGAAAATAATCGTGATGGTTCAGATGATAACAATTGTTACAATCATGGTTATGAAGGCGTTACAACAAATCCAAAAATTGAAACTGTCCGCGTAAAGAAAATCAAGAATTTCCTTCTGTGTCTTTTGCTCTCTCAGGGGGTTCCAATGATTTGCGCCGGTGATGAATTCCGCAGAACTCAGATGGGAAATAACAATGCATATTGTCAGGACAGTGAAATTTCATGGATAAACTGGAATTTTGTTGCAAAAAATCATGAGCTTTTTGAATTTACAAAAGCGATGATAAATCTAAGAAAAAATCATCCTGTTTTCCGCCGTGAAACTTTCTTTTCAAGTCAGAAAGCAGAAATTGAGTGGTATGGTTCAGATGGAAAAAATCCAGACTGGACAAAAATGAAGCGTTTTCTTGGCTTTAAGCTTGTAGGCTCGTCTGCCCGCCATGAAGATGATTCTGCTGATAACGATTTTTACATTGCGGGAAATACAGATATTTACGATGTGACAGCAACATTGCCTACACCTGCAAAGGGTAAAAAATGGTACTGTCTTGCGGATACTTCAGTAGCCGGAGACATGACAGTTGCTGCTCCAGGAAAAGAAGAACTGCTTAAAGAGCAGCAGCTTTACGTTGTTCCTGCAGGAAGTTTTGTAATTTTAATCAGCAAATAAGACCGTATTGATTAATCGTATGAAATATTCTGTATGAAATGTCTGTTAATTGGTTGAAAAATCTGTTAATTTTTTGTACCCTTTACTTTATAGGTATGAATACCCTGGAGGTTATTTAAATGAAATTTGATGCCGCTAAATTTAAGGAAAATCTTGAAGGTCGTCTTAAGAGACAGTACGGCAAGGATATTTCACAGGCTAATAAACATGATCTTTTTGATGCAGTTTCAGCTTCTGCTCTTGAAGTAATCATGGAAAACTGGATGGCTACTCGCCATGAATATGATAAGAAACCTACTAAGCAGCTTTATTACTTGTCTGCAGAATTTTTGATGGGTCGTGCTCTCAGCAATAACCTTATCAACGCAGAAATTTCTGATCAGGTAAAAGAAGTTCTTAAAGGAATGAATATTGATTACGATATGATTGAAGATCAGGAACCAGATGCAGGTCTTGGTAACGGTGGTCTTGGTCGTCTCGCTGCTTGTTTCCTGGATTCTCTTGCTACTCTTGATTATCCTGGACACGGATATGGTATCCGCTACCGATACGGTATGTTTGAACAGAAAATTGAAAATGGTTATCAGGTTGAATACCCAGACAACTGGCTTGCTCACCGTGACCCATGGGAAATCAAACGTTCTGACCTTGCTGTAACAGTAAAATTCGGTGGAAACATTGCTTATGGTAAAACTCCAGACGGACGTGACCGCTTCTTCGTTGAAAACGCAGAAGAAGTTGTTGCAACTCCTTATGATATGCCAGTCGTTGGTTTCGGAACTGGAACTGTAAATACACTTCGTTTGTGGCAGGCTTCTTCTGCAAATGGCTTTGATCTTCAGTTGTTCAACAACATGGAATATAATCGTGCTGTAGAAAAACAGAACTCTGCTGAAAACGTTTCTGCTGTTCTTTATCCAAATGATAGTGGTCCATCTGGAAAGGCACTTCGTCTTAAACAGCAGTATTTCTTCTCTTCTGCATCTTTGCAGGACCTGGTTCGCCACTATGTTGCTGACCACGGAACAGATTTCAGCAAATTCGCTGATCTTCATGTAATTCAGTTGAATGATACTCATCCTGTAGTTGCAATTCCTGAACTTATGCGCATTTTCCTTGATGAATACAACATGGAATGGGATGATGCATGGGCAATCGTTACAAAGACATTTGCTTATACAAACCACACAATCCTTGCAGAAGCTCTTGAAAAATGGCCGATTGAAATCTTCCAGGGCTTGCTCCCACGTATCTACCAGATTGTAGAAGAAATCAACCGCCGCTTTATGATTGAACTTCGCACAAAATATCCTGATGATTACGCACGACATGGTCGTATGTCTATCATCAACAACGGTAAAGTTTACATGGCCTGGCTTGCAATTCACGCAGGTTTCAGCGTAAACGGTGTTGCTGAACTTCATACAAGACTTTTGAAGGAAGTTGAACTTCACGACTGGTACGAATTGTATCCAGAAAAATTCAACAACAAGACTAACGGTATTACACAGCGCCGATGGTTGCTTTCTTCTAACCCAGAACTTGCTAAGTTCATCACAGACCGCATTGGTCACGGTTGGGAAAAAGATCTCACTTTACTTAAAGGATTGGAAAAATTCTCTTCAGACAAAGATCTTAACGAACTTATTTCTATCAAAGAAAACAACAAGCGTCGTCTTGCTGAATACCTGAAATATGCTCAGAACGAAACAATTGATCCAGAATCAATTTTCGACGTTCAGGTAAAACGTTTGCACGAATACAAACGTCAGTTGATGAATATTCTTCACATTATGTACGTTTACAACAAAATGCTTGAAGATCCAACTTACAAACCAGCTAAGAAAACTTACATCTTTGGTGCTAAGTCTGCTTCTGGTTACCGTCGTGCAAAGGCTATCATTAAGCTCATTACTACAGTTGCAGAAAGAATCAACAATGACCGCCGTGTAAACGACAGACTTCATGTTGTATTCGTAGAAAACTACCGTGTTTCTGTTGCTGAAAAGATTTTCCCAGCTGCAGATGTTTCTGAACAGATTTCTACAGCAGGTCTTGAAGCTTCTGGTACATCAAACATGAAGTTCATGTGTAACGGTGCTTTGACAATGGGTACAATGGATGGTGCTAACATCGAAATCGTTGAAGAAGCTGGTAAAGAAAACGCATTCATCTTTGGTCTTCTTACAGAAGAAGTTCAGAAGATTGAACGTGAACACAGCTACAATCCACAGGAATATCTTGAAAGAAATCCTGGACTGGCAAAGGTTGTTAATCAGCTTGTTGATGGTACTTACGATCCAACTCATCAGTTGTTCAAAGAATTGCATGATTCTTTGGTATACGGTATTGAAGGTAACCGTGCAGACGTTTACTACGTACTTGCAGACTTTGATGACTACTGTCGTGCACAGGATGAAGTTGAAAAGCTTTATGCTGACAAGAAAGCTTGGGCAAAAGCATGTCTTAAGAACATCGCTAATGCTGGTAAGTTCTCTTCTGACCGTACAATCGAAGACTACGTTCGCGACATCTGGCACTTGAAGAAGGTTGCTCGTCCAGTAGAAGGTTCTGCTTTCTCTAAACCTGCAAAAAAAACTTGTAAAAAATAAATCTGATTCCTTGTAAAAGGTTTTAGTATAAGGCCGGTTCTTTATAGAGCCGGCTTTTTTTGTTCTGAATGGTTGTTCTGGGGTGAAAATAATTGTAAAAATATGGTAGTATAATATTATGTTTGCTAGTTTTTATGATGTTATGATTGCAAAGGGCAGATGGATGTTGATTCCTCGTGGGTTGGGAACAACGCTTTTAATCGCTTTTTTTGCAGTTCTTATTGGTTCAGTTTTAGGCTGTGTTTTTGCTCTATTTAAAATTTCAAAGAGTAAGGTTCTTAATTGTATTTCTGCGGTTTATACAACAATAATTCGTGGTATTCCTATGGCAACTCAGCTGATGATTTTTTATTTTGTAATTTTTTCGCCAATGGGTGTAAACAATGCGGTTCTGGTTGCTATCATCGCTTTTGGAATTAACTCTGGTGCGTATTGTACGGAAATTTTTAGAGCAGGGATTCAGGGGGTTGATAAAGGTCAGATGGAAGCCGGGCGTTCACTGGGACTTTCGTGGAACCAGACACTTGTGAAGATTGTTTTGCCTCAAGCCATTAAAACTTCGCTGCCAACGTACACAAGCGAATTTATTACTATGATAAAAGAAACTTCTGTTGCAAGTTTTATTGCAGTTGCAGATTTGCAAAAGTCCTGCGATAACATTCGTAATGCCACATACAACGCATGGATTCCTCTTCTGTCTTGTGCAGCAATTTATCTGTGTCTTACATTAGGTCTTACAAAATTGTTTTCGATTTTAGAAAAAAGGATGGCAAAAAGTGATAGAAGTTAAAAATCTTGATAAGTCATATGGGAAACTGCACGTATTAAAAGGTGTTTCCTTGAATGTTCAGAAGGGTGAAAAAATTGCCATCATCGGTCCAAGTGGTTCCGGAAAATCAACTTTTTTGCGATGCTTAAATCTTCTGGAAACTCCTGATTCTGGAACCATTAATTTTGAGGGTACAGATATTACTGCAAAAGGCACGGATATAAATAAAATCCGTCAGAAAATGAACATGGTTTTTCAGCATTTCAATCTGTTTCCTCATTTAACTGTACTGCAAAATATTACACTTGCGCCTCTTACTTTAAAAATTCAGACAAAAGAAGAAGCTGAAGAAAATGCGATGAAACTTTTGCAGTTGATTGGGCTTAAAGATAAAGCGAATTCTTATCCTTCAAGTTTGAGTGGTGGTCAGAAGCAGCGTATTGCTATTGTTCGTTCTCTTGCAATGAAGCCTGATGTAATTCTTTTTGATGAGCCAACAAGTGCGCTTGATCCTGAAATGGTTGGAGAAGTTCTTCAGTTGATGAAAGATTTGGCTCACAAGGGAATGACTATGCTTGTTGTAACTCATGAAATGGCTTTTGCCCGGGAAGTAGCAACAAGAGTTCTTTTTATGGCTGATGGAAACATTGAAGAGCAGGGAACTCCCGAAGAAGTTTTTGATAATCCAAAGAGTGAAAGACTTAGGAATTTCTTGAAAGCTGTTCTGTAATTCATTGGTTGAAGTTGCTTTGGAAAGGGAACATTTTAAAAGTCGTTTGGGTTTTATTTTAATGAGTGCCGACTGTGCTATTGGTTGTGGAAATGTATGGAAATTTCCGAGGATGGTAGGAAAAAACGGTGGCGGTATATTTCTCTTTTTATATGTATTTTTTTTCAATGATTATTGGAATTAAAAACTGTGTTGAAAGAATTATAAAATATATGATGATGTTGCTTTTCATTGTAATGATAAGCGTTGCTACATGCGCAAGTCGGCAAGGGGCTGTTCCAAAAGTAATGACTGCTACACTAAATGTGGTGGTTTCGATAAACTCAACCACCGTAATGCAAACTTATTGGACAGCCTAGACTTGAGAATGTTTTTGCCAGCCTCTTTCTTCCTTCCCGTATTTTCATAACTAAACAATTTTTTTACAAAATCAATTTTATGTTTAATTTTCAAAAACTCGAATTTAGGGCTAAATAAAAAAAACGATGGCTGCAAATTCTGCAATGCCATCGCTTTTTATACTCCAGTTAGCTTTAAGTTCGAAATGATTATTTTTTTTCGCTTTCCAGAGTTGGGTATTTGTCCATATAATCTTTTGTCATTTTAGCAACAACGCCGCTAAGAATAATCAAAGCTATACAGTTTGGAATTGCCATTAAACCGTTTGTGATGTCTGCAATTGTCCATACTTCAGAAACTGTAAGGTAAGGTCCAATGAATACTGCAAGAATGTAAATTACGCGGTAAATCATTACAAGTTTCATGCGGCCGTTTGTAAGGTATTCAAGACAACGTTCAGAGTAGTAGTCCCATCCGAGAATTGTTGTAAATGCGAAGAATACAAGACAGATCATCAAGAGGAACTGTACTGAGTGTCCGTCGCCACCAAGAACTGTTGTGAAAGCTGTAGATGTAATTGCTACACCTTTGAGAGTTTCCGGGATACCTGCAGCGTCTGCACCTGTAAAGAATGCTATAACGATTGCAAGACCTGTCATTGTACAAACGATGATTGTATCAATGAATGTACCTGTCATTGAAACGAGACCCTGCGCAACTGGTTCTTCAACCTGAGCAGAAGAAGCAGCGATAGCAGCAGAACCAAGACCTGCTTCGTTAGAGAAAATACCACGAGCAACACCTTTCTGCATTGCCTGCTGGATTGTCCATCCAATCATACCGCCGGCAATGGCTTTTCCACCGAATGCACACTTAACGATAACTGCGAATGCTTGTGGAATGTGAGTTGCGTTCATAATAAGAACAGAAAGACCAAGGAAAACATAAATTATAGCCATGAAAGGAACTACAACCTGTGCAACCTTAGAAATGCGCTGAAGGCCACCGATGATTACGAGTGCAGTAAAGAAAGTTACAAGAAGACCTGCTATAACTGTTGACCATGTATAAGAAATTTCACCAAGAACAAATGCAATATGTGTGTTGTTTGGGTCAAAAGCATTGTTTACAGCAGATGTGATACCGTTGATCTGTGTGATTGTACCGATACCAAGAACACCTGTAAGAACACCGAAAATAGCAAACAATACAGCAAGCCATTTCCAGTTTTTGCCTGTAAGTTCTTTAAGACCTTTTTCAATTGTATAGAATGGACCGCCAAGAACGTGGCCGTCTTCTTTCTTTTCGCGGTAAGCAACTGCAAGCATACATTCAGCATATTTTGTACAAATACCTACAAGAGCTGCCATCCACATCCAGAACAGGGCACCAGGACCACCGGCTGCAATAGCTGTTGCTACACCGACAATGTTACCAGTACCGATTGTAGCAGAAAGAGCTGTACAAAGAGCACCAAAGCTTGAAACTTCACCATGGTGCTCACCGTCTGATTTACGGAAAATTGATTTTAATGCGCGTCCAAGCTTTGTGAACTGCATTCCTTTTGTGCGGATTGTAAGAATCAATCCAGTTGCCAAGATAAGGATGATTGTTGGAAGCCCCCATACAATGTCATCAATCTTGTTGAGAATTGCGTCAAATAATTCCATGACATTCTCCTAGTTAAAAAAATAAGAGCTGTCATCCATAGAACAATTCCATGGAATCAGCTCCCTGTTGAGTTGGACGTGAGATTAATTTTTTTTCTGTCCTTTTGCCTGAGATATTGGCTTTAATAGCCTTAACCCTTCGGCGTTTGCTTTAAGACTTTCTGCTTCATTGCATTATGAAAGTTCATTGCAAAACTCTCCAGAGAATCATTGTAATAATCACGTTACACAATGACTTTAAAAGACTATCAGAAAATAAATGTAAATTCAATAAACTGTTCTATTATATTGAATTGTATTATAATCAATTTATGCTAAATACGATAATAATTCAGCCGCCGTTAGTTCAATTGAACACGCCTTATCCTTCTGGAGCGTATCTTTCTTCATTTTTTAAAACGGTTTACAAAGATTATAAAATTCAGGGAACTGTAAAATGGCTGGATTTGAGCACAGAACTTTTTCATGAAATATTTTGTCGCAACGGACTTTCTTTGATTTTTGAAAAATCAAAGAAAAAGGCACTGAAGCTTGCAGATAATCTGGAGTCGCAGGGGGATGACAATTCCGCGTTTCAGCTTAGACGATATGTTTCTCAGTCTAAAAACTGGTGTAACTGGATTGATTCCATAGTTGCAATTGTTTGTGGAAGTCACAATTTGTCTGGGCGGGAATTTACTCATGAATTCGTTCGTTCAGCCCATGCTCCAAGAGGCGCCCGCATGGAAAATTATCTTTCAAAGCTTACCAGAGATGTGGGAGTTGACGACTCGCAGATTCTTGCCAGTCTGGCTCTTGCAGACCTTGCAGATTATATAACTGCCGCCTATGACGAAAATTTTGCGCTTATCCGTTATGCAGAGCGCCTTGCCACCAGCGAGGTTTCTTTTTCAGAAACCATGAAAGGCCTGGATTCGCCTGTTCTTACTGATTTTTACAAGCCTTTGTTGTTGCGGAATATTTCTGATTTGCAGGGCCAGAATCTTTTTTGCATTTCAGTACCTTTTCCTGGAACTTTTACTGCAGCTTTGCAGTCCGCTGGGGAAATAAAAGCACTTTACGGTGAAAATTGCACAGTTGCTTTTGGAGGCGGTTATATCAATACTGAACTTAGAAACGTTTCTGAGCAGCGTCTTTTTGAGTTCTGTGATTTTTTTAGCTATGACAAAGGGTATGGAAGTTATCTTAAACTTCTGGAAGAATACAGCAAATCTGAAACTGGCATAAAAAATTTTCTGGATGGCAGTCAGATTTATAACGTAAAATACTGTCTGGACGGGAAAATAATTCAGCCGCTGGAGAGGGATGAAGAGTGGGAAAATGCAGAACGTCAGTTTGTTAAGAATTTAATTCCGGATTTTTCCGACATAGATTTTTCAAGAAGTCCGCGTCTTGCAGATGATGCAAACCCGATGCATAGAATCTGGAATGATGGGGCGTGGCTTAAAACTTATATGGCTTACGGCTGTTACTGGCATCGCTGCGCTTTCTGCGACACGACTTTGGATTACGTAAAAAATTTCTGCAGTGTGAATCAAAAGTCATATTTTGAAGGAATTTATAATCAGGCGCAGAATAAAGGTGTTTACGGCATCCATTTTGTGGATGAAGCCTGCCCTCCAGTTGGATTGCAGCAGTTCGCCCTGCAAAATCTAACCGCCTCAAAAACAATGCCAAAACTCACTTTTTGGGGCAACGTTCGCTTTGAAAAAACATTTTCCCGAGATTTAGCGGATTTGCTTTCTTATGGTGGACTTACAGCGGTTTCCGCAGGTATAGAGATTGCTACAGGAGACGGTCTTGATTCTGTGAATAAAGGAATCGACATGGAAAATATTGTTTCTGCCTGCTGCGCCTTTAAAGAAGCTGGAATTCTTGTTCATTCCTACATGATTTACGGATTCTGGAATCAGACAGAGCAGGATCTGATAAATTCCATGGAAACGCTGCGTCAGCTTTTTGCGGCAGGTCTTCTGGATTCGGCCTTTTGGCATAAATTTACGCTTACATTGCATTCAACTGTCTATCAGGAATGGCTTGATGGAAAACATCAGGATTTACAACCTGTTCCTGCGCCTAAAACTCAGTTTGCAGAAAATGATATTCATTGGAAAGGAGAAAATAAAAGCCAGAAATATGCAGACGGACTTAATTCTGCGCTTGAATTGTGGATGCATGGCGAAAAGCTTAAAAAGCCAGTAGAGTCTTATTTTCAGTTTAGAATGCCAAAGCCATCCATTCCCCAGGATTTTGTGGACAAATTAATAGAAAAATATGAAAAAAAGCGGGATTCTGCTTTTTGTGAAAAAGCTGCTGCTGAAAAAAAGTATGTATGGATTGGTGGAAAACCAGTTTTGCTTAAATCGTCTGGCGGAATTCAGTTGTGCTGGTCTTATATGGGCGAGCTTTTATATGCAGATGTTCAAAAGGAAAAATCTTGTGAAATTATAAAATTACTTGAAAAAATTGAAGCTGAGAATTTTGATTCTGAAAATGTAAGCTTTACAGGAAAAGAATTGAATTCTGTTTTGGGTGAAAAATTATTTAAATCTTTGCGCGGAAAAGGTTTGTGTGCATTAATTTAAAAAAGAATTGTAAGATAAAACCGCTAAAATAGCGCGGCTTTATCTTACTTAAAGTTTGCGTTGCAAACTTATTATTTAACTGCTGTTCCTCATTACATTACGGAACAGCGTAAAAAGTCAAGAAGATTGTTGAAACAATCTTCTTGACTTTTTATGGGTGAAAAAAAATTGAAAAATAAACCTGAAATAAAGAATTACCACTTGATTAAAAACTAACATTTTGATAACATTAATATCACTTGCTGCCTTAGCTCAGTTGGTAGAGCACGTGATTTGTAATCTCGGGGTCGAGGGTCCAAGTCCTTCAGGCAGCTCTAAAAAAAAGCTGATTCTTACGAATCAGCTTTTTTTTTGCTTATCTGTTACTGTATATAATTATGATAAGTGTTACGGAAAATATTTAACTGATCCTTTGCAAGCATTTCAGCATATTCCTTTTTTGTAGGCAAATCTTTATTCTGTGTTAATTCTGAAAGTTCTTCAATAATTGATGACATTGAAACATTATCTTTCTCTTTGTTCAAAACGATGAACTGGTCATTTTGTTCGCCTGAAATGTGCTGAACAAATGCACTGAAAAATTCAACTTTTCCGTCAATTTTTGCATAGCTGTGAATTGATCGGTTTTCTCCTCGTTTTCCGTCTTCAAAACAATAAATGAAGTTTTCAGAGTCTTTTTTCCATATAGTCAGATTTGCTTCTGGCTTAAGAACGGAAAAGCCATCATTAAATGCTTTTTTTGCAAGTCTTGCACATTTTGATGTAGAATTTAATGATGCGGAATTGAATTTGATTTTCTTTTCCTTTGCGAAAAGAGAGAATGCTGTTGCCAGCATGATAGTAAGTAATAAAACTTTTTTCATAAATAAACTCCTGATACTTTTTAGTATAACTTATTGTACAATAAAAAAAATAATCATTAAAGTGCAACCTTATTAAAAAAAATCGTGTCAAACTGTTTTTTAGTGGAATTTAGTTTGATTATTGTTTATAATGACAAAAATAGAAAAACTGTCACAAAAAGTTTTTCGGGGATTTTTATGGCCAACACTGTTCCACAAATGCTTTTTGAAAAAGCGATGAACATACCGACTACTCCTGTTCAATATTCAAAGAATAAAGCTGGTACTTTTGAGCCTGTCAGTTATATAGATTTTGCTCAGCTTATGCTTTATTTTGGTGCTGGTCTTTTAACATTGAACAATCAGTCTGGTGATCATGTAGGATTAATTAGTGATAACCGCAAGGAATGGCTCGGTTGTTCTATGGGAATTATGGCCATTGGTTGTTGTGATATTCCTCGAGGAAGCGAAGCTACTGTAAAAGACTTGTCGTACATTCTTAGCTTTGCGGGTTGTAAAACAGTAGTTGTGGAAAGTAATTACAGTTATAAAAAAATTGTAGAATGCCGCAGCGAACTTACTTCGCTTGAAAATGTAGTTGTAATAGATTCAAAGGATGTTGATAAGACTGCAATTGATGTTCCTGTTTATTCTTATGATGAAGTAATTTCTTTTGGGAAGAATTATCGTGCAGACAATGCCGGAAAAGTAGAAGAAATAATGAATGCAGGTCAGGAAAATGATACTGCAACAATTATTTTTACTTCTGGTACAACAGGTGTGCCAAAAGGAGTTGAACTTTCTCATAAAAATTTTTTGTGCCAGATAAAAGATCTGGCTGCAATTTTTCCTATGCGTCAGGGAGATAAATCTCTTGCTGTTCTACCAGTGTGGCATGTTTATGAACGGGAGATGGAATATTATCTTGTGGCTACTGGTGTTGCAATATGTTACTCAAAGCCTGTTGTAAGTATGATTCTTGCTGATATGAAAAAGATTCGTCCTCAGTTCATGGCTTGTGTACCTCGTGTGTGGGATGGGATTTACGGACAGATTGAAAAGCAGGCTGTTAATAAATCAAAACGTAGAAAACTTCTTTTTAAACTTTGCACTGGCGCTGCAACAGGACGACTTAGACTGTATGCGATTATTCGCGGAAGAAATCAGTTGTTTCATAAAAAACTTTTTATTCATAAGGTTTTTGACAGAATTCTCTATATTCCGATTTTGTTCCTTCTTCCTTTTGTTTCTCTTGGGGAAATTCTGTTTTTTGGCAAAGTCCGTGAAGTTTTTGGCGGCGAATTTAAGCTGGCAATGAGTGGTGGCGGTGGAATTGCACCAAAGCTTGATCGTTTTTACAATGCGGTTGGAATTCGTCTTGTAGAAGGTTACGGACTGACAGAAACTGCGCCAATGGTTTCTCTCAGAAATTTTAGGAAACCTGTGCTTGGTACAATCGGACCTGCTCTTCCATTCTGTGAAGTAAAGGTTGTAAACAGACACGGTATAGAATGTGGACCAGGCCAGATGGGTGTGCTTTATGTTCGCGGTCCAAACGTTATGAAATGCTATTACAAGCAACCAGATTTAACTGCGGAAGTAATTCAGGAAGAATGGTTTAACACTGGTGACCTTGTGGTTCGCACTATCAACGGTGATATCATTGTTAAAGGGCGGGCAAAAGATACAATTGTTCTGCGTTCTGGCGAAAATGTTGAACCTCTTCCTCTTGAAAATAAACTTGTTGAATCCCCTTATATTGCACAGGCTGTAGTTGTTGGTCAGGATCAGAACTGTCTTGGGGCACTTATTATTCCGAATAAGGATAATATCAAGAAATTTGCAGAAGAAACTGGAATGGATACAACCAATTTTTCTGCTGTTCTTAAATCAGATGAAGTTCATGAGCTTATCTTTAAAGAACTGGAACGGCTTGTAACTCCAAAAACCGGATTTAAACCGTTTGAAAAAATCGGAAAATTTGCATTCCTTGAAAAACCTTTTGAACTTGGTGTTGAACTTACTGCAAAAGGAACTGTTCAGCGTTTTAAGGTTCAGGAACTGTATAAATGGCAGATTGCTTCGATGTTTAGTGAATCTGCGTTTACACAGGGACTTACAAATCTTACTGGCAACTTAAAAGATTTAAGCAGTATGACCAGCGGACTTTTGGACAAAATCAAAAAATAGTGGTTTGCTGTGAAAAAGGTACTTGCATTCGTTATCAGCGTATTTTGTTGCGCAACAATTTTTTCTCAGATTTCCATAAATTTAAATGATGATGTAAATTTCTGGAGCGATTATCCAAATCAGCAGCTGGCAGAAACAATTGTCAGCAAGATGACGGACGAAGAACTTTTAAGTCAGATTCTTATGTTTGGCTGGGCTGGTGCAGAACCAGGCAAACTGCTTTATGATTGGGTTGACCGTGGACTTGGCAGCGTTAAGGTTTTTGGCTGGAATACAGATGATATTAATCTGGTTGCAAAATCAATAACTTCCCTTCAGAAAAAAAGTTCATCCGGCAGATTTAAAATTCCTCTTTTTG
>SAMEA104315435__coassemble_681_pt1 | contig 22947 bp, 15 predicted proteins | sample SAMEA104315435__metabat2_high_PE_028 | metagenome-assembled genome bin SAMEA104315435 (sample SAMEA104315435) | gut metagenome | biome: Monkey gut; feature: monkey-associated habitat; material: faeces | place: China | collected 2013 | reverse complement strand
TTGAGTTTATCGAAACCACCACATTTAGTGTAGCAGTCATTTCGACGAGTGGTTCAATGAGCGCTACACTTATTACTTTTGGGACAGCCCCGACTTGCGAATGTTTTTGCCAGCCTCTTTCTTCCTTCCCGTATTTTCGTAATTAAACAATTTTTTTGTAAAATCAATTTTATGTTTAAATTTTCAAAAAACTCGAATTTCGGGCTATAAAGTTAAACCTTTAAACAGTATTTTTAAATCTTTTTTAAAGATTTTTGTATCACTTTCTAATTCTTTTAAGAAATCATTATCTTTTACAGAACCAAGAACTGCCGTCATTTCTTCCTTAGAATCATATGGCATACATCGATAATAATCTGTAAAATCCTTTTCGCGAGATTCAACACTGGAATTGTACATAAGTTCAGACATATTTGAAACATCATCAACAATATCAGAATAAATTTCATTATCAAATTCTTTTATAGAACGTGAATATAACTGTTCAAGGATTTCAACAGAATATCTGGCTTTATAATCATCATAATTATTCTGCACTTCATTATAAAATGCGTGAACCTGATCCCAATCATTTATCTTTTTTTCTTTTATGAGCGAAATTAATTCCTCCAGCTTCTTTTTTGGCATAACCTGACCGCCAACATTAACCCATTCAGTATAAAGAGGCAGAAGATTAATTTCGGAAAGAATTATTTCTTCCAGTGCAACAAAGGAATTCCTGTGACAAAATTCCATAAGTGTTTTTACAGCAAAATACTTTAAAACCTGACGATAAACCTTATACGCTTTTAATGGCTTATAAATTATGGCTCCATGCTTTTTCTGACTCTGAACATCAAATAAAGTAAACTTTTCATTTTTTGTATTATGAAGGAAATCTTTGGCCGATTGTCGCAAACTGTCTGGAGAATCATTCTCATTCACATAACTTGCATCTAACTGAGAAAGATTAGCTGCTGTCAATTCTATGATTTTTTTTACAGCTTTTAGAGTTTCCTGCATTGTATCAGGAGCAAATGGATTTGTTTCGATATTCTGAATTTTTACAACACGTTTGTCCCTTTTTTTAAATTTATAATTGTTACGAACTATTGCAAACATATCATACATAAACCACCAGGCTGGAATTATATGAACAGGGCTATTTGCAGTATCCCCTGGTAACAGCAATGCAAAAGGATACTGAACATCAAGTTCATGCTGATAAGAACCTTTGGATGCAAGAGTAAAACTTGCAAAATGACTGTTATGTTTAAAATCAGAGCATAATCCAGGCCAGAAACCTCTGCCTGCTATAATCTCTCCATCTGGACTTCTAGAATTATGATTGCTTCCTATTGTTGCCCCGGCAGCAATGTTTGACTGCCCCATTACCATTGTTGCAATCAAAAACGAAGAATTATGATGCTGTTCATGAAAAGGGAAAATAAGATTATTCAAAAGTTCACAACAAGAAACTGTTGAATTATCCCCAAGAATTGAATTAATCAATCTTGCACCATATTTAAGCTGACAGTTTCTTCCAAGAACAAATCTGATTCCTACAGCCTGATAAAATACACGACTTCCATACCCCATTATGCCGTTTACAAGTTCAACCCCTTCACCAATCTGACTTGGTTCATCTTCAGAAGAAAGAATTGTAAGATTTTTTAATTTAAATGCACCTTTAATATATGAACAATCACCTATTTTTGCATCTTTAATCAAAGTTGTATTTTTAATTACAACGTTATTTCCTATTGAACCATAAGAAACTAACTTATCTTTACAGACATTGTCTGTTAATTCTAAAAATCTATGCATAAGCACAGAATCATCACGATACTTTGACCATATATACGCATCCGCTGGTATCATTGTCTCATTTGCAAGAACCGCTCTTCCATCATTTTCGTTCCTGATACCAATCCAGACTCTTGTATCTTCAGAAATATCTTTTCTGTTTACCCCGTTTCCAAATCTTGATGACTTTATACAGCTGATTTCCTGAATATTGAACAGCATAACCATATTACCAGTATGATAATTATCCATATAGGAAACATTCAAAATTACATTATCATCGCCAATTATAGAATTTCGAATAAAACTGTTTACTATTCCAGTATCAAGCTCTAAATCATGATATTTCAGTTTAGCATAAACTAGTCTTCCAATTATTACAAAACCTTCAAAACGAGAATCTCTGATAAGTTCAGCATCAAAACAATCTTCTTCATCACTTACATATACATTATTCCAGTTTTCACAATAATTACGATTTTTTTCCAATATAGTTATTTCTTTGCAGGTAAGATTACGTTTTCCTTCTAAAAAAGATTTTTCAATATTCAATTTTTCATGCTTTTTTGATAAATATGTAATGGTTGTCATGTTTCAATTCTACTTTAATAAAGTGAAAAATGCTATAATTAAAGCATGAAGACTTTCATTTCTATTTTAATTGCTTTTTTACTAAGTTCATTTATTTATTCAGAGAGCTCAAACTTTATAGAAGACAATTATGAAGAATTCACTTTAGAAAATGGGCTGCAGTTATATGTACTTGAAGATTTTTCATCAGCACCTGTCAGAATTGAATACACTGTTCACGCAGGAATAAGTTCCAGTTCCCAGAATAATACAGGATTTTTTTCTTTGTACAGCAGACTTTTTAAATATAATTTTTCAGAAATTCGTTTGAATGAAATGACAGCAGAATGTAATGCCGATTCTTCTCGTTATATAATTACTGTTTCACCAGCAAAAATAAAAGATTCATTAGAAGAACTTTCACAACATGCCTTTTCTCCTGTATTTTCAGATTCGGCAATTGAAAAAGAACTTAATATTTTTAAGTCAGAAACTATGCAATATGCGTATACACCAGCAGCTTTCATAAACAGCAGCATTGATGCACGGGTTTTTTCAGCCGCTCCATGGAAGCATGATTCTGGTATTTATCCTTCATTATTTTCTAAAACTACCCCGGCTCAGGCCAGGACAGTTCTTTCTGGCATTTCTGAAAACTGGTATACACCACAGAACAGCGCACTTTTCATCAGTGGAAGCATAAAAAAAGAAACAGCACTTAAACTGGTACAAGAAACCTTCGGAAAATTCCCAAAAGCAGTTAAATCTGAAACACAAGGGAAAATTACTGCAGGAGGAAAAATCCGGAAATTTGTAATTTATGACAGTCAATTTTCAGAAGATTTAACACAAATTGTTATGCAATACACTTCTTTAAATATGAATCAATGCGATATTGCAGCAACTGCATTTAATTCAAATTTATCAGGCATTAAACAAAAATTACTTTCAGACTCAAGACTTAACATCAGAGATGCAGAATACATAAACGTTGCTGCAGCTCACAAAAATGGAACTTCACGACTTATTTTTCAATCTTTACTTGAAAAAAATAAAATAACACCTTTGGAACAGGTAAATTCATTCATTGAAAACATATATGATTCTGCAAAAATTACTACAGATAATGAATTTAATTTTGCAAAAAAATATATCGAAAAGAATTTTACAACTGTAACTTCAAATTCAACAATCCTTATGGATTATCTTTCTCAATATTGGGCAATAGATAAATTAATTGAAAATAAAAATCAGACATTAATAAAAAAATTACTTTCAAGACCGTCAGATATAGAAGAAGAAAACATTGAAGACCTTAAAAAAACTTTATCAGCAGAAGTTCCGTTTATTTTTGTTCTTGTAAACACCAAAACATATAATAAATTTTTCAAAAACTCTGATTTCCAGGTTATTACACAAAAAAACGGTTCCTGGTTTACGCAAAAGCTTAAGAATGCAGCTATTTTAAATATTAAAACAACATCAGAACAAGAAAATAATTCCGACTATAATTCAACTGAATTCCTTGAACAATTTATTTCTGACAGTAAAAAATCAATTTCTTCAATTACACTGAAAAATGGAATTAAAGTTTGTTTCAAAAAAAATAAAAATTCTTCAAATGCAGCCATTCTTGTAAAATTATCTGGTGGAAAATTGGCTGATTCTGGTAATCCAGGCTTTGAAACAGTTATGATAAATGCGCTCACCGCTAATATTCAGAAAGAATTATATGATTATTCTCAAAAAGAAATTCTTGATGGCTACCCAATTATAGAATCAGAAACAGAAAATTCCTGCAGCTATATTACAATTGAATGTCAGTCTGCGGATGTACCAGTATGTATTAACTCCATAGGAAAAACTCTGTTTTTTAGCGAAATAAAGCCAGCAGAAGCAGACAGTTACGTTTATTCGGTCCAGACTCAAAAACGCCTCTACAATGGAAATCCAGTAAATCAGATGCTTTTTAGAGGAATAAAATATCTTTTTGAAAGCTCAATTTATCGTAACATCTTTGACTCAGAGAACGATATTTTACAAAACACAAATTACAATGATTTGCTTGCCGCTTATCCAAATTTTCTAGACGCATCAAGGTACTCCATTGTTATTACCGGAAATTTTGACTATGACTCTGCAGTTTCTTCCCTTGAAAATTCAATTGAAATGTTAATACCTCAAGACATTAATTATTTATCTCAATACAATAATGAGATACCTGATTTTCCATCTAAAACAAAACGCATAAGTTTGAAAATCCGTCATCTTTTTTATACTGATATTTCAGCAGACAAAGCAGGTCCTATGCCCGCTATACTTGTTCCAACAAAAGAATTTCTGGATCCAGTTCAATACTGGTTTAAAACTCCGGAATACAATTCTAAAGATGCTGTCATTTTTAATAGTCTGCTATTAAGATTGCAAGAAAAATTATCTGAACAGGGAAAAGAAACAAAAATTTTATTTCCGAGCAGAGAAATTCCTGCCGCAGCAATTACATTTTTAAATGTAAAAAGAACAAATGAAATTGACAGAATTTACGCAATGACTGTTTTTGAATTTCTTAAACTTATCAAAAGCAAAGATATCAATTCCTTTAAAGAAAGTGAAGAAATTAAAAATGCCTGGATTCTAAACACTTTGACTTCTTCTCAAACTAACAAAGGAACTGCTAAATTAATTGCAAGCGGAACATATCCAGAAGAATATCTGGATAATTACAAATTTATATTAAATTGTACAGATGAAGATTTTGCAAAAACCGCAGAAAAATTCTTAAAAGCAGAAGCCCCTTTAAAAATTTACTCAGCGGATTCAAAGAGATAGGGATTTTGTTACCAGACGTGATATATTTCTCCAACAGGAATAAATCCGCTTTCTGTAAGAAGATAATTCATAGCAAAATCATTTTCTTCTACTGGAATTGCCCTTGTAATAACATTAGTTATGCACACGCCGCAAAATACAGCCGACTTATTATTTATTTGCGAAAGATATTTGTCATAATAGCCTTTTCCACGTCCTAATCGGTGACCAAATAAATTAAAAGCAAGGCCTGGTACTAAAAAAACACTTTTATCTTTTATTTCATTTTTTTCTATCTTTATTTTATCTAAACCAGGCTCAAGAATTCCGTATTTATTATCTTTTGAAAAGGTTTCATCCAGATTATCAATCAGATAAAATTCCATGTCATTTGAATCTGGAATCATTCTAGGAAAATAAATTTTTTTACCATCTTTTAACGCAGCTTCAAAAACAGGAGTAAGATCGATTTCATCAATCATTGCCATGTATGCAAATATATGCTCAGATTTTTTATAAATTTCGCTTTCCAGAAAAAACTTAGCGCAGGACTTTGTGCATTCTTTTATCAATTCCAGGTCTTCGGAATATTTCTGTAATTCTGCTTTTGCTTTTTTTCGTAAAAACATTTTCTGTTCTTTGATTGTCATTAAACTAAGTCCTTTTGCAGCTGCAGCATTCTTTATTCTATAGCTTACTAATTTATCTCTTGTAAATAAAAAAAAGGACTTAGTATTTACTAAGTCCTTTCGCGGCTGCTGCAGGTTTTGAACCTGCGACACATGGATTAACAGTCCATTGCTCTACCAGCTGAGCTAAGCAACCATTCATTCTTGCGAATGTGTTAACAATATATACTTTTTAGTTTTTTGTGTCAACAGCAAAACGCAAGAATTTTGAAAATTTATTTATTTTTCCAAAATAAATTCTACTCTTCGGTTTTTCCAGTTATTATCTTTATCTTTGAAATCAACAACTAGTTCTGTACCGCCCTTACCTTCTGTTGCAAGACGTTCTGCTTTAACGCCATGTTTTACAAGATAATCCTTTACAAATTCAGCACGTTTTCCAGAAAGAGGAATCAATGCAGGACCCCACATCATTGGATTATCTTCTGTTTCTTCTGCTTCATTATCTGTAACGCGGTTTGCATGACCAACAACAGTAACTCTGTAATCAGGGAACTTGTTAAGAATATCAGCAATACGTTTAAGAACACGTTCATTGTTTGCAGCAATTTCAGGATCAATACCGTTATTAACTTCCGACTTAGTCTTAAAGTCTGCATTATCACTACGGAAAATAATAGAAGGAACTGCCATTTTGAGTACAGAACCATCACGAATAACAAGAACATCAATCTGAATTACACCAGTTACAGTACTTGTCATGCCAAGAGTATCTGTAACTGTAAATGTATAAGGATAATCTGTTGCAGACTGAACACGTTCAGCAAAACCTCTGGCATTCTTCTGAGTATTACTCAAACCGTCCCAGATGATTCTTTCAGTGATAGAAGAAGAACCTGCTGTCTGCCAGAAAGGCTTACCTTTTGGATCATTGATAACAAATGACCAGCTCTTAAACATTGCTTTTGAAGTTCCAGAAAGGCGGATAAACAAATCATCATCTGTACCATCATTATCTGGACTAAAGAATTCTGGAGCAGTCTTAACACTAAGCTGAGGAGGAATTGCAGTACAAATAAATGGAGAAGATACAGAATCAACCTTGTTACCTTTCTTATAAACAACGTTCAATGTTCCAGTGAATGTTCCTTCTGCAACATTGCCGTCATTATCAAGACCATCCCATGTAATTGAAGAAGGAAGATTTGCGCTGTCTTTTTCTGACCAGCCCCGAACAGAAGTTCCATTTTCACTTCTGATGTCAAAATTCCATGTAAGAATTCCATCAGGAACTGAAGCTCTGATATTGAACTGCTGGGTATCCAAAACGCTGTCTGCGTTAGGAGAAATTCCTTCCTCTTCGGCTGTAACGTAAATTTTTGTTTCGCGACTATCAAGAGTTATGTCAGAAAGCTTTGTAGAGAAAGAGTTTCCTGCGTTATCTGTGCTGGCAATAACAACTGTATATTTGCCATCTGCAACCTTGTTTCCAGATTCATCAGAACCATCCCAGGCAAATTCATCCTTACCGTCAGTTCTAACCTTTCCATTCCATGTATAAGTTTTTACTGTTTTTCCAGAACCATCAATTACACTTGCAGTCCAAAGTTTTTCTTCTGTACAGTTAGAGATTGAAATCGGAAGCTTATCCTGGGAACTGTTTCCATCCAAACTGAAAATTGCCCAGGGAGCAACAGCTTCAAGATAAGGAGCACCAGTATCAAGTTCAATTTCAGAAGTTTCAACAGAAGCAGAAGAACCATTTGTAGAAGTTACAGAAAGATAAGCTTTGTACATTCCGTCTTCACACACAATACCTGTAGAATCTTTTCCGTCCCACACAAATGATGCGGGAAGACTCTTTTCGCCGTTTATCGTTTTTACAGCTTCGCCTTTTGAATTTTTAATTTCAAAACAGAAATCTGCAATACCTGCTGCATCCTTAAGAACAGGAACAAAAGTAACTGTATCTTTAACCTTGTTTCCATTAGGACTGAAAGCAGCCTCACTGGCAGAAAGCAAGATAGAAGCTTTTTTAGTATCAAGAGTAAAATCATCTGCACTTAAAATTACTCCAGTATTACCGGCCATATCAGTAGCAGAAAGCTCAAATTTATAAACTGCATCAGCTGCTAATTTTCCATTCTGATCAAAACCGTTCCAAACAATAAATTCAGGAAGATATTTACCAAAATTATATTCACGAACAACAGAATCATTTTCCTGGTTATAAATGCGAGCTTTCCATTCAGGAATTTCCGCAAATTTTCCGGCTGTTTCATCAAGCATAGAAATCTTAACGTTTGGTTTATCTGCACCACCAAATATTTTATCAGATACAAGAATCTGAGCAGAAGGTTTTGTAGTATCCATTATGAATTCAGGCGATTTTATAGCTGCAGGAACATAACCATTCAAATAAGAAGCAGTTACTACAGCCTGATATTTACCTTGAGGAATAAGATTTCCAGATGAATCAGTTCCGTCAAAAACAAGCTGAGAAGGTGGCAGTTCTGACTGAGACTGATTATATTCCTTGAATACTTTTCCATTCAAATCTGTAATAACAACAGACCAGGAAGTAAGTTTATTTCCAGTAGATTCTTCTGGAACAGGAATTACAATATCCAGCGAAATCTCTTTCTGCTTTGAGTCTGTTTTTGGAGAAAAATATTTTGTTCCAACAAGTTTAATACTTGTAACAGGTTTTTCTGCAGAATAAATGATATTTGTAATTGTAGCATTAGCAAAGTTACCTGCACGGTCAGTTGCACTTATTTCATAAGAATAAACACCATCAGAAACCTGATGGCTTATATCATCAGAACCATTCCATTTAAAATTTTCTGGTTCTTTATCATTCCATGTGAATGTTCTTACAACGTTTCCAAGAGCATTTTTAAACACACCAACCCAATTGTCTTCTTTTGAGCCTGACTGCTTAATTTTAAAATCTGCTTTTGCGCCTTCGCCAAAAATCTTATCTATTGGCTGGGTAAGAATAATAACTGGAGCCTTCGTATCAATAATAACAGGGAATTTTGCAGTTGTATTTTCTTTTAAATCATTTTCAACTACAAAATAGAAGAAATATTTTCCATCTGGAGCATATTCTCCATTATCCATCGCACCATTCCACACAACAGAAGGCGGAATTTCTACTGATTTTTTTGGAGTTACCAGCTGTTTAAGGAATCCTTTTACATCAACCTTAACAGGAAGAGCAACTTTGTTTCCCATTGTTCTTACAACTTTTCCTTGTTCATCTTCAATTACCAGCTTCCAGGATTTAATAATACGCTTATCAGAAACCTTAAAAGGAATTTCAAGACTATCTTTTACACCATCGTTATTTGGCGAAATATATTTAATTTTCGTTTCTGAAGTGGCAAAAGAAGCCATAACAGAAAGAAATAAAATACCTGTTACAATTTTCTTTATCATAATTTATCCTTTGACGTTATTCTTCAAAAACCTGAATGGAAGGACCATCGCTCTCATTTAAACCAAGAATAAGATTTGCGCCAGCGGAATATGCAGAAATATTGTCATAGAAATATTTCTGAGCTGCAGCAACTCTAAGTTCACTTGTTTCCCATCCATGATTTTTTATGAAATTGCTTTTACCCATATTTAATTTCATTTTGTAAGAAACACCAATTACAGGAAAAACAGATGATTTTTCGTTGTTCAATTCAAGAATATCAAAAGTCTGACCAACACGAATAAGCAGATTATCTTTTATTGAAAGCTGAAAACCATAGTCAAATATCATATCCTGAAAAAATCCAACAACTGTAACATCTGCAGAAAGGCCACCGGTAATAGTACTAGTCTTAAAGAAGTTTGCAGCAGCACCAGTCCTCAATGAATGAAATCCCGGAAATGTATCTGTTGTTTCTTTTGGAGCAAAATATCTGTCGTAAATATATTTTCTAAAAATCCAGCTGTTGCCTGTAGCAACACTATAATCATGCACTGCATATTTATACCAGTCAGGTTCTTCTTCGTATTTTACACCGTACTCTGTACCACTATAATTTTTTCCCAAACCATTGACACTTGCACCAATACGAAAATCTTTCATAAAACCAAGCTGAGATATTCTATAGAGTGCACCAATATCCATTCCAAGAGACCAGTCAACGTCATCACATTTAAGAATTCCTGTATAAATATTTGCACCAACACTGATTCTTTCTGTAACTTGTTTTGAAAGACCAGCCTTAATGTTAAAGCTGTTTCCTAAATCCATTTCTTTTACATCACAGAAAGTTCCGTTCATAAACCCTGAAATAACAAACATTCTTGTAGGAATAATCGTACCCATCTGAAATGCAGAACCTGCATTTATTAAAGCACTGCCACTTAAATCAATTTCTGCTCTGTTTTCATATGCTGGTAAAGCAGGATTAGATATAATAGAATTTGAGTTAACAGTAAAAATTCCACCACCAGCAGCAGAAGAAGCGGAAGAAAGTTGGAGAGGATCTGCCAGATTATAAAAAAACTGACCGCCAACAGGAGGATTGTAAGCAAAAACAATTCCAGAAAGACTTAATAAAACAATAAAAAGCCAAATTTTTTTCATTTAAGATTCTCCTTCAGAATATACATATATATATAATTAGCCCGAAATTCAAGTTTTTTGCAAATTAAACATAAAATTGATTTTACAAAAAAATTGTTTAATTATGAAAATACGGGAAGGAAGAAAGAGGCTGTCAAAAACATTCGCAAGTCGGAAACGATAGTTTCCTTGCCGACTTGCGCATGTAGCAACGCTAGCTAGCGGTTTTGACAGTCGCTTTCTGACTGGCAGTATTTTCATAATGCAAATGCGATTATCAAAATCAATTTTATGCATTACCAATTATAATTCGAAATTCGAACTAATTAGATTATAACAAATCAACAAATAATATTCCATAAAGTATACTATTCATCAAAAAGTGAAAAACAAACTTCTTGACACTGAATTGATTTCTATTAAAATTAACTTCATGGGAAAGGAATCTAAAGGCGGTTTTCTGTCTAATTTGCTGTCATCTCTTTTTGGAAGTCAAGATGCAGACGCCGATAAAAAAAGACAATTAAAAAATATTTCAAAAAGACTTGCAAAGTCTAAATTTAAGAACTTTTATAAATTCAGTGGAAACGAAATTCTTCCACCATTAGGAAAACAATTCTACGATATTTATAAAGCTATTTATCCAGTACAGGCTATGTTTAATGCCATTCAAAATCCTAATATGCTTAAACATATTGTAATCAGCTTTTCGTTACCAGATAATATTAAAACACTGGAAGAATCGTTATCTGAAGAAAACATCAGAAAGCTTGCGAAAGAAATTCCTATTGCAAATCTAAGTAAACAGGCTAATGAAAGACTTTCAACTTTCAGTGATTATTTTACATTAGAAAAAATCACAGAGATTGATTATCTTTACAAACAGTTGATTGCCTTAAAAACTGTAGCAACTTATGACTATTACTTCTTCTTAAAGAAATTTGACAAATCAATAAGGGAAAACGATTTTACGTCACTTCCCCATTTTGAAAAGGTAAACGCCGAGTACCTTGCAGATGATTTAAAAGACTACATTGAATCTGTTTGGGATATTCCATTTGATGCAGAATGGACTAATCTTTGTAAGCTTTTAAAGAATTTCAAAGGAACAGAACCAATTTCTCTTGGACTATGGAAAAGACTTGTTTCACGTTTGTACGCAATCCGTATGTCTGGAGCAATGGAAATGATTATTCAGCTCGCATCAGGTAATCCTTCTTATGTCCCAAATATTCAAAGTCAGAATACATCAATAATCGAACCATATCTTGATAAAATTAAAAATGATGTTGAAAAGACTATTAATGAACTTGTTGAATCAGAAAAAACTGCAAAAACAAACGATTTTGCAAGTCAGTTGTTCGGTGACGTTGAAATCAATCAGATAAAAAATTATACAGATGCACTTAAGCCAACCTTTGAAAGAAAGGGATTAAAATATTATTTGAATTATCAGGCATTAAATTACATGAAAACTTTTCTTATTGAAATAGTAAAAAAAGACCTTCGTGAATATTATGACCTTGTAATTGTCCGCGGAGAATGGTCAACACAGTCGCTTTGTGATTGCTATAACTCCCTTTTGAATTTATCTGATAAGATAACAAGTTTTGATAACGAATTAGCAGAAGATGCTGCTATCGGAATAAGAATTAAAACTATGCTTCCAAAAACAGAGCGTGACAGTGTTTCAAAAAACAGTATAAACAGACTCGTAAATGATGCAAATGAAACTGCTTACAATCTCATAATGGAGGGGTTACGATGCATCATAACTATAGGTAAAATTGTAAAATCTCTTGTGGATGACTGTTCAAAAACAAAACCTGAACTGGTAACAAACTGGAAGGCTCTTGAACATTACGCTGATAACTCTGTAAAAAATATAAGTGTAGCACTTTATAAAAAAATATATCTTTTTACCTCTTTGGAAAAGGCTTGTCTTGTACAGGTAGAAGAATAACTTTTGCAACTGTTTTGGGGCTGTCCCAAAAGTAATGAGTGTAGCGCTCGTCGAAATGACTGCTACACTAAAAGTGGTGGTTTCGATAAACTCAACCACCGTAATGCAAACTTATTGGACAGCCGCTTTTTATTTTTTATGCGAAGAACAGTTTAAAGTAGCGGAAGCTGAAAATGACAAAAAAAACGGGTAAAAAAATAGTCAGGCGAAAACCTGCTTCAACAAAGCGAAAAAAAAAGTCAAAAGTGTATATACCATTGAACAGTATAATCATACTAAGTGCTGTTGTTGTGGTTCTTTGTTCTGCTCTTCTGATTTTAAATGCTTTGTCATCGTCAAGAGTTGAAAAAAAAACTGAAAAACATAAGATTGAAATAACAAAGCCGGTTAAAAAACAGGAAAATTTAAGAAAGGATGAAAATACTAGCAGGATTCTTCTCTCTCCAGAAAAAGAAACGAAGAAGGTGTCTCCAAAAAAGGAAAATAGACCAGAAAATAAAACTGAAAAAAAATCAGATGTAAAAAACGAAAAATCAAACATAAAAGAAGAGAAAAAATCTTCTGATAATATTGAAAAAAAACAAGAAGTTTTAGAAGTTTCTGAGAAAAAGACAGATAAACCGCCTGTTCCTTATGAACAGAGAAAATCAGACGAATTAAAACAAAAAAAAGAGGCTAAGCCTTCTGATATTCCTGTAATTCCACAGGCTGCGCCAGGTGCGAAACTGGTAATCATTTTTGATGATGGGGGGCAGAATCTTAATCAGCTGGAAAAATGTGTATCATTGCCGTTTCCTGTTACTGTTGCGGTTCTTCCCCGTTTGGCTCATTCAAAGGAAGCTGCTGTACGGGTTCGTGCCAGTGGAAAAGAACTGATTCTTCACCAGCCAATGCAGTCGGTAAATCAGAATGTAAATCCTGGAGAAGGTGCTATAAAACCAGGTATGTCTGAAGATGAAATAAGGGCTTTGCTTTTTCAGAATATCAATGAGATTGCGCCAGTTACCGGCATGAATAACCACGAAGGTTCTCTTATTACTGCAAATGCAGAACAGATGAGTTATGTAATGAAAGCCTGCAGTGATGAAGGCATATATTTTCTTGATTCCCGCACAAATGTTGAAACAAAAGTGCCTTACGTTGCCAGAGAACTAGGATATTCTTATTACGAACGCAACGTTTTCCTTGATAACAAAAAAGTCCGTGCTGACATAATCAGCGAAATCATGAAAGGTGTTGCTATTGCAAATAAAAAGGGTGTTGCTATAATGATAGGACACGTGTGGTCCGCAGAAATTCTCCCTGGAATTCTTGCCGAAATGTACCCGCTATTGATAGAAAAAGGTTACAAATTTACAACCGTGTCTAATTCTGGAGCTTTAATTACTCCAAAATAAGTGGAAAAGTTATATTATTGAGGAAATATATGCGAGTTTTAGGAATAGAATCATCATGTGATGAAACAGCCGCTGCAATTGTGGAGGACGGCCGCACAATAATAAGTAATGTTGTAGCAACACAGATTCCTTTTCATCAGGTTTATAAAGGGGTTGTTCCAGAAATTGCCAGCCGTAAGCATGCGGAATGGATTCTGCCGGTTGTAAAGCAGGCTCTGGAAGAAGCTCACATGACAATGGATGATATTGATGCAGTTGCAGCAACAAACCGGCCAGGATTAATGGGTTCTCTTTTAGTAGGACTAACTTTTGGAAAAACTCTTGCATGGACCTGTAATAAGCCTTTTATCGCTGTAAATCACATGCTGGGACATCTTTACGCCGCACATCTTCAGAATGACATTCCTTATCCATATCTGGGGCTTCTGGTTTCTGGCGGTCATTCAATCATCTGTAAGGTAAACAATTTTGACGATATAGAAGTTTTAGGAACAACAGTTGATGATTCTGTTGGTGAAGCCTTTGATAAAGTAAGTAAATTCTACGGACTTGGCTATCCTGGAGGCGTAATCATTGATAACCTTGCAAAAAAAGGCGACCCAAAGGCCTGTGCTTTTCCAGTTCCAAAGCTTGACGGTGAAGAACATCGCTATGACATGAGTTTTTCCGGCTTAAAGACAGCCGTTATTCATCAGTGCGATATGTTCTGGAAGCCAGGTTATGAGCATACAACAGAAAATATGTGTGCAGCCTTTCAGGAAACAGCCTGCAGAACTTTAACTAGCCGGCTTTTCCGTGCCGTTGAAGATACTGGCTTAAAAACAGTTGTTGCTGGCGGTGGTGTTGCTGCAAATTCCAGATTGCGGGCTATTCTTGCAGAGCGAAAAGATTTGAACTGCATTTTCCCGCCGTTAAAGCTTTGCGGTGATAACGGAGCTATGATTGCAGGCGTGGCATATCATTTTCTGCAGCGGGGAGACCGCTCAGACTGGAACACTACTGCCTGTGCCCGAATTCCACAGTTCAAGCGCGGTCTTAAAAATTTTGACAGATAACAGCGAACTGCAGAAAGACGCAGTCTCTTGCAGACAATCACAGATAAAAATCTCTGTGAAAATCTGCGCCCCTCTGTGGTTAATTAAACTTTTTATGCTATAATGCAAATAAGACTAGCAGAAAATCAATTTTATACAGTACGTAATAAACGTCAATAATTAACCAGATGTCTGGGAATCGTTGTGTTTTTATGTAGTCACTGCGGATTTCAGGAGCATAAGAAATGGAATTAAAAAATCTGACATACGGAATTGTAGGACTCGGTATCATGGGCGGTTCATTTGCAAAGTCAATCCGTGAGAATATTTTAAGCCAGAACGGTTCAGCAGGAAAAATCTATGCATGTAACCGCAGTACAGCCTGTCTTGCAATGGTGACCAGAGACGGCGTTGCAGACAAAACCTTTACGTCTGATAAAGTTTCAGAAATGCTCCCTGAATGTGACGTGGTTTTTGTTTGTCTTTATCCACACGCAACTCTGGATTTTTTAAAGGAACATCGCCAGGAATTCAAATCAGGCGCAATCGTAACAGATATAAGCGGTGTAAAGGGAATTTTTGAAAAGGAACTTCCTTCTATTCTTCGTTCAGACATGGATTTTATAATCGGACATCCAATGGCAGGCGGCGAAAAGGAAGGTTACGCTAATTCAAAAGCGGAATTCTTTGTAAACCACAACTACATTCTTTGCGAACAGAGCTTCAATAAACCTGAAAATCTTAACCTTATGCGCAGTCTTATAAATGCCATGGGCTTTACCCGCATTACAGAAACAACCTGCAGCATTCATGATTACAAAATCGGCTTTACAAGTCAGTTGTGTCATGTAATTGCAAGCGCCCTTGTAGAAAGTGCAGAAGATCCTGAAATTACAGCCTTTGGCGGCGGCAGTTTTGAAGACTTGACCCGCATAGCAATGATAAACGCTCCCTTGTGGACAGAACTTTTTATTTCCAATAAGGAAAAACTCTGCGCTCACATCGAAAATTTTCAGAAAAAAATGGATGCTTTTAAGAATGCCATTCAGACAGAAGACAGCGAAACCTTAAAATCTCTTCTTGAGGACACTCGGGAAAAACGTCTGCAGATGGGTTCAATTCGCACTGTAAAAAAAGAATAACAAAAAATCCATTGAAAAAGCACATAAACCGCACTAAAATGAAATTATGAGTAGCACAGAAATTATTGATAAAGCAATTCGTCATATTCCTGATTTTCCAAAGCCTGGAATTCTTTTTCATGACATCACTGGCATCTTTAACATGCCGGAAGCTTTTAAAGCTTGTATAGATTTGATGGTGGAAGCATACAAGGATAAAGATATTCACGCCGTTGCTGCAGTTGAATCCAGAGGTTTTCTCTTTGCTGCTCCTTTTGCAGAACGTCTTGGAATTCCGCTGCTTCTTATCCGCAAAAAGGGAAAACTTCCCGGCGAAACTTTCAGTTGTAAATATGCTTTAGAATACGGTACTGCCGAAATCGAAGCTCATAAATCAGATATCCTTACCGGAAAAAATTATCTTGTTGTAGATGATTTGATTGCTACAGGAGGAACTCTTGCTGCTTCCCGCAATGTAATAGAACAGGGCGGTGGAATAGTAACAGATTTCTTCGGTGTAATCGGATTGCCTGAACTGAATTATGATAAAGCTCTGGCTCCAACGCGGGTTACTACGTTAATTAATTACGGTGGAAAATAGAGGGGAAAATAATGTCTAACTTGCCTAAAAATTACAAACCAGTTCTTGGCGTAAAAGAAACAGAACATGCTATTGTAAGCATCAAGGATTTTTTTCAGCTTACACTTTCAACTGAACTTAATCTTACTCGCGTAACAGCACCGCTTTTTGTTCCTTCAGGAATGGGTATAAATGATGACTTGAATGGTGTAGAAAAACCAGTTTCTTTCAATGTAAAAGGAATGAACGGTCAGAAAATGGAAATCGTCCAGTCACTTGCTAAATGGAAGCGCCTTAAAGTTACAGAAATGGGTATGAAACCTGGTTTTGGTATCTACACAGATATGAACGCAATCCGTCCTGATGAAGAACTTGATGCAGTTCATTCGCTTTACGTAGACCAGTGGGACTGGTGTATGGCTATTGATGAAAAAGATAGAACAGTTTTCTACCTTTTTGATATCGTTAAAAAGATTTACCGCACATTAAAGCGCGTTGAATTCTTCCTTTATGACCGTTATTCAATGCTTGAACCAGTTCTCCCGGAAGACATCAAGCTTATCTATTCAGATGACCTTCTTCGTGAATATCCTGGCATGACTGCAAAGGAACGCGAAAATGCAGCTGCAAAAAAATATGGTGCTATATTTATCTGTGGTATCGGCGGAAAACTTCCTGACGGTTCAATCCATGATGGCCGTGCTCCAGACTACGATGACTGGATTACAGATGCCGGAGACGGACACGTAGGTCTTAACGGTGATATCATCGTATGGAATGAAACTCTTGGCCGAGCCTTTGAACTTTCTTCAATGGGTATCCGTGTAAGCCCGGAAAGTCTTAAACGTCAGCTTAAAGAACGTGGCTGTGAGGAACGGGCAGAGCTTCCTTTCCAGAAAAAGCTTTTGAATGGCGAACTTTCATTCACCCTTGGTGGTGGTATCGGACAGTCTCGTCTTTGTATGTTCCTTCTCCGTAAGGCTCATATCTGTGAAGTTCAGGTTTCTGAATGGCCACAGAGCGAACTTGATGCCTGTGCAGCAGCTGGAATTCCAGTTCTCTAAAAAATTGCAGCCCTTGTCATTGTGCAAGGGCTTTTTTTTGTATACATTGAAGTTATGCAGACTGAATTTAATCTTGGTGCAAAAGAGATAGAATCTAAAATCTCTGAATGTGTAAAAAACGGCATGAACGAATTTGTTCTTCATGATTTTTCTTATGCAAATGATAAAGGAAAAATGCTGGGCTTTTTAAAAACTGTTCAGCGAACAGCACCAGAACTTTTTGTTTCTTTCAATATAAATCCACGAATTCTAGATATGGACGTTTGCCGTCAGTGCATGAACATAAACTGTTCAATAGAAATGAACTTCGAAGCTATTCCTTCGGATTCAAAAAAAACTGACGCAAAAAAAAGCGTTTTGTTTTTTGACAAAAAATTCTATGCAAAGCGCTGTGAAACTCTAAATAATTCAGGTCTTGTTTTTGGTATAAATCTGTTTTTTGCAGATAAAAACGGTGATTCGTTAAAAGCCTTTTGTGACCGCTTGAATTTTACAATTGAGCAGTATCCAAATCATATTGATTTTCCTCAGACAGAAAATACAGAAGAAATGGCAAGTGCAAAGGTTAGCGGAACATTCAGTGCGGAAGATATTCGTGCTGCAAGAAACATCGCTTTTGCCTGCCGCACATTTTATTCTGCTGGGCGTGCAGTACCCTGGTTCAATAGTATTTTAAGTGCCCTTCGTATAACTCCGTCTGCTTTTTTCAGTGATTTTGCTGAATGGCAGCGTTGCAATAACTGCGATTATAATTCTGGTTTTGTGCCGGAAAACGTAAGTCACCATAAAATTGAAAAAATGCAGCTTCTTTTCCTTCAGCAGAAATTTGAAGAAAAGCACAAATCTCACATGTTTACGGCAGCAAACGATATTGTCTGCATGAATGGTGCATTAAGCCGCCTTGTAAGTGATGGTACAGAATCTGTTCTGGAAACTGACTATAATCCAGAAGAAATTTTTGGTCCAGAAGCAATGGATCTGAATTCTTTTGTAAACGATTTGTGCATGGAGCATTGCACCGTCAAAGTCTTTCTGAATGAAGATGGTGAACCTGATTTTAAAATATTATGATTTACAGTTTTTCAACATCAGAAAGAATCCGTCTGGATGAATTTCTTCGCCGTGAGCTTCCATTAAAATTGAATGAGCCTCAGAATTCCAGTAATTCAAAAATCCGCCGCCTGATTGTGGCTGGCGCAGTTTTTGTGAACAGCAGACAGGTTCGCCGCCCGGCTTTTGAACTGCGTGGCCACAGCAACGTTTCTGTTGATTTTGATGAGGAAAAATTTCTTTACGAAAAGCAGCCTGATGACATTAAATTTGAGCTTACAGAAAAAGATGTGTTATATGAGGACGAATATTTAATTTGTGTAAACAAGCCTTCTCTGTTTCCAACGGAAGAAACTATTGTTGGCGGAAAAAAGAGGGACAATCTTCATGATGCAGTTGTCCGCTACCTTTGGGCAAAAAATCCGTCTTTGCGAAATCCTCCGTATGTTGGAATCATGCACCGCCTTGACCGCGAAACCAGCGGAGTCATTCTTTTTACAAAACAGCGCACTGTAAACAAGCAGATTCAGGAAATGTTTGCGGGGCATGACTTTAAAAAAGTTTACAAGGCTCTTGTTACTGAAAACAAAACTGGGCTTTGCGAAAAACTTTTTAAATCAGAAAAGCCTCTTACAATAGAAAAGTTCATGAACCGCATTTCTCCTAAAAGCCAGGCGGCAAAATGGGGAACTGTTCCAGAAAATCGTGGCGGAATGTACTCAAAAACAGTTTTTGCACTAAAAGAAAAACGTAAGGTAAACGGAAAATCTGCATTTTTGCTGGAAGCCGACCTTTTTACCGGCAGAACTCATCAGATTCGTGTCCATTTAAGTGAAGCCGGCCTTCCGATTGTGGGAGATGAATTATACGGTGGCATTCCAGAAAAAAGAATTATGCTCCATGCAGAGAAGCTGGAGTTCAATCATCCTGTTTCTGGTGATAAACTGATGATAATCGTACAGAAGAATTTCTGAAATGCAACAAAATAAAAAAAAATTAATTTTTTTATTGACGATGTATTCCTAAAATTAGTAACTTATATAGTGATAAAAAACAAAAGGACTTAGAAATGTCAGAAGAAACACAGAAAGAAGCAGAAAATCAGACAGAAGAAAAGGTAGAGCAGGGTGCAGAAGATGCCGCTGAAAATGCCGGAACTGCTGAAAACACTGAAAAAGAAGTTTCTCCAGAAGAGAAAATTGCAGCCCTTGAAAAGGAAATTGAAGATCTTAAGAAGGAAGCTCTTTATAAAGCTGCTGAAAACGACAACTGGCGCAAACGCATGATGCAGCAGAAAGAAGAAGCAGTTGCTTATGCAAATGCCTCTCTTTTGAATGATTTGCTTGAAAGTCTTGATAACTTTGACCGCACTCTGGATGCAGCAAAGGATGCAAAAGATGCAAAGACAATTGCTGACGGCATCAAGATGATTAGCAAGAATCTTGTAAGCATGCTTGAAAATAAATACGGTCTTTCAAGCTTCGGTAAAGAAGGAGACGAATTCAATCCGGAAGAACACGAAGCTATCGGACGTGTAGAAGACGAAAAGGCTAAAAAGGAAACCCTCCAGCAGGTTTACATGAAGGGTTATAAATTGAATGGAAAAATTATCCGTAATGCAAAAGTTATGGTAAGCGTTCCAATAAACTAAATGAAAAACACAAATGAACGGTAAATCCGTGTTCATCTGTGTTCATCTGTTGTTAAAAATAAAAGGAGCATATATATGTCTAAAATTATCGGTATTGACTTAGGTACAACAAACTCCTGTGTTGCCGTTATGGAGAACGGTGAACCAGTAGTAATTCAGAACTCAGAAGGTGGACGCACAACTCCATCTATCGTTGGTTTTACAGCAAAGGGTGACCGTGTTGTTGGTCAGCCAGCTAAGAACCAGATGGTTACAAACCCAAAGAACACAGTATATTCTGCTAAACGTCTTATTGGTCTTAAATATGGTGAACTTAAGGGCGAAGCAACAAAACTTCCTTATAAAGTATTGGACAACGGTTCAGACTGTCGCGTAGAAATCACACAGAACGGTGAAACAAAGAAATACTCTCCACAGGAAATCTCTGCTTTCGTTCTTCAGAAGATGAAGAAGACAGCTGAAGACTATCTTGGTGAAACAGTTACAGAAGCTGTTATTACAGTTCCAGCTTACTTCAATGATGCTCAGCGTCAGGCTACAAAAGATGCTGGTAAAATCGCTGGTCTTGATGTAAAGCGTATCATCAACGAACCAACAGCTGCAGCTTTGGCTTTCGGTTTTAAACAGGATCAGGACAAAGAAAGAACAATTGCTGTATACGACCTTGGTGGTGGTACATTCGATATTTCTATTCTTGAACTTGCTGACGGTGTATTCGAAGTAAAATCTACTAACGGTGATACACACCTCGGTGGAGACGACTGGGACCGTGCAATCATCAACTGGTTGCTCAAGGAATTCAAGAACGATTCAGGAATCGACCTTTCTGGCGACGCTATGGCTATGCAGCGTCTTCGTGAAGCAGCTGAAAACGCTAAGATTCAGCTTTCTTCACAGACTTCAACAGATATCAACCTTCCATTCATCACAGCTGATGCAACAGGTCCAAAGCACCTTCAGAAGACACTTACACGTGCTCAGTTTGAACAGATGACAGAAGATTTGTTCGAAAGAACAAAAGAACCATGTCGCAAGGCTCTTGCAGATGCAGGAATCGGAGTTGATCAGATTGACGAAGTTCTCCTCGTTGGTGGTTCTTCTCGTATGCCTAAAGTTCAGGAAGTTGTTAAGTCAATTTTCGGAAAAGAAGGTTCAAAGGCTGTAAACCCAGACGAAGCTGTTGCTATTGGTGCAGCTGTACAGGGTGGTGTTCTTAAGGGTGATGTAAAAGACATCCTTCTTTTGGACGTAACTCCACTTTCTCTTGGTATCGAAACAATGGGTGGTGTAATGACTAAGCTCATCGCCCGCAATACAACAATTCCTACAAAGAAGAGTCAGGTATTCTCTACTGCTGCTGATGGTCAGACAGCAGTATCAATCCATGTACTTCAGGGTGAACGCGAAATGGCTGCTCAGAACCGTACGCTTGGAAACTTTGACCTTGTAGGTATTCCAGCTGCTCCACGTGGCGTTCCACAGATCGAAGTAACATTCGATATTGATGCTAACGGTATCGTTCATGTTTCTGCTAAGGATCTTGGAACTGGTAAGGAACAGCACATTCAGATTACATCTTCTTCTGGTTTGAGCGAAGCTGAAATCGAAAAGATGGTAAAAGATGCTGAAATGAACGCAGAAGCAGATAAAAAGCAGCGTGAAGCAATCGATGCAAAGAATGAAGCTGAATCTCTTGTTTATCAGACAGAAAAAACTCTCAAAGAAATTGGAGACAAGATTTCTGATGCAGACAAACAGAAGATTGAAGATGCCGCAGCTGAATTGAAAAAAGCTATTGAAAGCAACAATACAGATGAAATTAAGGCTAAAACAGAAGCTTTGAAACAGGCATCTTACAAGATGGCTGAAGAAATGTATAAACAGCAGGGTGCTGCAGGTGCTCAGCCAGGCGCTGCTGCTGGTGCTGCTGGTACTGATGCAGGCACAAATGCAGGTTCTTCTGCTGATTCTTCAAAATTCAACAAAGGCTCTGCAGACGATGTTGATTACGAAGTAAAAGACGAGTAATTTTTACATAAGTCTTTTCTTGTAATAATAAAATACCCCCTCTGCATTGCTTAGGGGGTGTTTTTTTGATAATATTCTGTAATTAAATTCGCAGTAATACTGCTGAACTCAGGTGAATTACTATGGCAAAACGTGATTATTATGAAGTTTTAGGTCTCCAGAAAGGAGCTTCAGAAGATGATATTAAAAAAGCTTATCGTAAACTTGCAGTAAAATATCATCCGGATAGAAATCCTGGCGATAAAGAAGCAGAAGAAAAATTCCGTGAAGCAACAGAAGCTTATGAAGTTCTTTCAGATGATAAGAAACGACCTCTTTATGATCAGTATGGTTTTGCCGGTGTAGACGGAATGGGCGCTGGCAGTGGTGGAGCACAGTACTCGCACGCTTTCCACGATTTCAGCGATTTGTTTGGCGGAATGGGCGGCGGTTTCGGCGATATTTTTGATAATATTTTCGGCGGTGGTGGTTCCCGCAGTTCTGGCCGCAGACGTTCAGGACCTACAGAAGGCGCAAGTCTTCGCTATGACCTTAATATTTCTCTTAAAGATGCCATCCTCGGAACAAAGGCAGAAATTCGTTTTAAGCACAACGAAACCTGTGAAATATGTAAGGGTAGCGGTTGTGCCGCTGGTGCAAGCCGAAAGACTTGTCCTACTTGTAATGGTATTGGTCAGATTCGCAGAAGCGCTGGTTT
>SAMEA104315435__coassemble_678_pt1 | contig 23040 bp, 17 predicted proteins | sample SAMEA104315435__metabat2_high_PE_028 | metagenome-assembled genome bin SAMEA104315435 (sample SAMEA104315435) | gut metagenome | biome: Monkey gut; feature: monkey-associated habitat; material: faeces | place: China | collected 2013 | reverse complement strand
CCCGTATTTTCATAATTATACAATTTTTTTGTAAAATCAATTTTATGTTTAATTTTCAAAAAACTCGAAATTCGAACTAAAAAAACGATATCAGGTGAATTTCCTGTTTTATTTGATTACTTATAAAATCTTTTTTGGAGTTTTAATTATGGATAGACTTACACCAGGTCAGGAACTGGAGCTTACTGTTGTTGCAATTAATGGCGATACAATATTCCTGGATATGAGCGCAAAAAGCGAAGGCGTTCTTAACTCTGCAGAACTTACTGATGACAACGGAAACGTTACTGTAAAAGAAGGCGAAAAAATCAAGGTTTTCTTCCTTGGTGAAAAAAACGGAGAAATGCGCTTTACAACAAAAATTGCAGGTCAGGAAGCTGACAGCTCAATGCTGGAAAATGCATTTAAAAACCGCATTCCAGTAGAAGGTCACGTAGAAAAAGAAATCAAAGGCGGATTTGAAGTTACAGTTGGCGCAGTACGAGCCTTCTGCCCTTATTCACAGATGGGTTTCCGCCAGAAAGAAGACGCAAACTATTACGTTGGACGCACACTTACATTCATCATTCAGGAATACAAAGAAAATGGCAAAAATCTGCTTGTTTCAAACAGAGCTGTTCTAGAAGCTGAACATCAGAATCAGCTTAGCGGTTTAAGCCAGAAAATTGCAGTTGGCTCAATCGTTACAGGAACAGTAAAATCTCTTCAATCTTTTGGTGCATTCGTTGACGTTGAAGGATTCCAGGCACTCCTTCCTGTTTCTGAAATTTCATTGGACCGCGTTACAGACATTTCAAAAGTTCTTGAAGTTGGTCAGGAAGTAACTGCAAAAGTTCTCAGCACAGACTGGTCAAAAGAACGAGTTTCAATCAGTACAAAGGCTCTTATCAAAAGTCCTTGGGAAACAATTACAGAACGCTTTTCAAAAGGTCAGAAAATTGACGGAAAAATCAGCCGCGTTGCAGACTTTGGCGTTTTCATTAATCTTGAAAGCGGAATCGACGGACTTGTTCATATTTCCGCACTGGAAAATGTTGACCGCAACACTAACCTTAAAAAGAAGTTCAGCGTTGGTCAGGAAATGTCTGTTGTAATCAAAGAAATTGATGCAGCAAACCGCCGCATTTCTCTTGTCCCTAGCACAAGTACAGAACAGGATGAAAATGCCAGCGATTATTTCAGCACACACAACGATGACGACGGCGACACATACAACCCATTTGCAGCATTGTTGAAAAAATAACCACTTGCATAAACATTTCATAATTGTTACCCTACTTAAAAATATTAAGGGTAACAATTATGAAAAACAATTCACTCAGTAAAAAAGCAATTCTTACAACATTATTTGCAGCTTTAATCAGTGCAGGCTGCTACATTCAGATTCCACTTCCAGGTGGAATTCCTATCGTAATCCAGGACATGATGTCTATGCTCAGCGGCCTTATACTTGGTCCATTGTACGGTACAATTTCCGTTTTCTTATTTTTAATTTTAGGCAGTCTTGGACTTCCTGTATTCAGCGGTAAAGGCGGAATAAACGTAATTTTGCAGGGCCCAACTGGAGGATTTTTAATCGGATACATGGCAGCTGCCTTTGCAGGCGGGTTGATAGTTCATTTTCTTGTAAAAGACAAACCTGTCATTATTGAAAAAGAAGATGGCACAACAGAATTGCAGCCTGTTTCTTCTAAACGTAACATTGTTAACTGGATTTTTATTGCCGCTGGTGCAATAACAGCTACAGTTGTTGCATTCACTTTGGGAATTATTGGATTTCACAGAGTAAAACCTGACCTTGCAATGTCTAAAGTTCTGGCAGCAGTATTGATTCCTTTCATTCCTGGAAATACTATTAAGCTTATAATAATGATTCCACTTGCAAAAAAAATAAGAAGTGCAATATAGACTGAATTCAAGGTTTCTCATTATGTCATCTGCAATATTAAAAATTAACAATGTTACGCGAAGATTTCCTAATGGTACAACTGCACTTAACAATGTTACGTTTTCAATTAATGAAGGCGAATTTACAGTAATCTGCGGGCGTAACGGTTCTGGTAAAAGCGTTCTTATGTCTTTGATTGCACAGCTGGATGAACCTGATTCCGGAACAATCGAAGTTCCCCGAAATTCAGTTGGCCTTGTATTTCAAGATGCAGATGCCCAGATTCTTGGCGAAACCCCAGAAGAAGATGTTGCCTTTGGATTAAAAAATAACAACGTTAACTTAACAGTGTTACGTAATAAAACAGAACAAACCTTAAAGGAATGCGGTCTGTACGAAAAACGCTGTTTTCCAGCCAGACAGATGAGTGGCGGGGAAAAACGCCGTCTTGCAGTAGCAGGCATTCTGGCTATGGAACGAAATATCATTATTTTTGACGAACCTTTCGCTAACCTTGATTATCCTGGTGTTCTTCAGGTAAGCAGCATTCTTAAAAATCTCAAGCAGCAGGGCAAAACTGTTATTGTTCTTACCCATGAGCTTGAAAAAATTCTTGGACTTGCTGACCGCTTTATTATACTAGACAAAAGCTGTATTCAGTATGATGGAACTCCATGTGATGGACTTACACTTAATCTTGAAGAATTCGGTATTCGTAATCCACTTGCAACCTACAAATCTGCAGAAGATTTATTTTGGGGAGCAAAATAATGAAACAGCAGCCGGCACTTTTTTCTTATCGCCATACAAACTCTCTTATCCACAGACTCCCTGCATGGCTCAAACTGATTTTGCTCTGCGTAGTAACATTCAGAACATTCAGCAACTGCTCTTATAACATAACAAATCAAGGGATTATTCCGTTTTTTCCCTGGATTCGGGCCGGCTTTTATTTTATTTTAAGCGTATTTTTTTTCTTTCTTGCAAAAACGCCATTTTCAAGTTTAAAACGTCTGTCTTTTATTTTGTGGCTTGGATTTTTTATGGCGTTACTTTCGCTTTTTTCTCTACAAATTGACATATCTGATAAAAATAACATTGTTATTTTAAATTACGCTCCATTAATAAATGACGGACTTTATATTTTTCGCTTTTTTACCACATCACTTTTTTCTCTTGTAATTTTTGAAACCACATCCAGACTTGAAATATTAGACGCTCTTACCTGCCTGGAAGACAAAACAGCAATAATTATTCCTTTTGTAAAAAAAATTCGTCTTGCCCTTATACTTTCCATAACGATTACTTTTATTCCAGAAATTTTTAATTGCTGGAATAAAGTTTCACTGGCAGCAGCTGCCCGCACCCCAATAGGAAAAAATGGAAAAAGAAAAACATGTTTAAGAATATTCAACGCTCAAATAACAGCGTTCTTTTTTAATATGCTACAATATGCCGAACAAGTTCGCAGAGCAATCTGCAACAGAACTGATTATTAAAACTCTTAAAAGAACGTATCAATTCTTTCTATTTCCTGACTAGAAAGAAGTTCCTTTATGCCAGACACAGGAATCGGATAGCCCCATATAAAGCCCTGAACAAATTCACAACTAAAATGATTTAGTGCAGAAATCTGATCCTGGCGTTCAACACCTTCTGCTATAATTCCAAAACCAAAAAGATGACCTAACGTAATTATCATCCGAACAAAGAAATCATCTTCATTCATTTTATCAATGAAAGCTTTATCAATTTTAAGATAATCAATAGGAAATTTTGCAAGATACTTCAAAGAAGAATAGCCTGTTCCAAAATCATCAAGAGCAATCTTACAACCAATAAATTTCAATTTATCCAATGCTTTTTTTGCAGTTTCTATATCCTGCACATAAGATGACTCTGTAACATCAAAAACAAGCTTTTCTTTTGGAAATGACGGATAACGGTTCAAAAGATTTATTATCTTGTCTCCAAAGCCAGGAGTCGTTATATGTTTTCCGCTTATATTAATTGTAAGTGAAAAATCAGCATCTTCTTTGAATAATGGCAGTGTTTCTTGAATGGCATGTTCAATAACCCACATATCAATTTCATAAATAAGCGAAGATTTTTCCGCAACCTTAATGAATTTTTCCGGAGAAATATTTATACCTTCCGCATCTTCCATTCTAAGAAGAACTTCAAAGCCTTTAAGATTATGACTTCCAAGATAATATACCGGCTGATATACAAGATGAAATTTGTTTTTAGAAAGAGCAGTTTTTATTTCCTGAGAAAGATTATTCTGACTTTCTATTTCTGTTAACATTGAAGAATCAAACTTTCTATATTGATTCTTACCTGCAATCTTTGCCTTATACATAGCAGTATCGGCATAAGCCAAAAGTTCTGATATATTTTCTGTATTCTTAGGATAAAGAACACAACCAGCAGATGTTGAAATAACTGCATCAAGACTATTCTTTTCTGTTATCAGTGTTACAATCGCTTCGCCACAAAGATTTTCCGCTTCAATCTCGTTTGTTGTCTCTGCGATAATGGCAAAACGGTCACCACCAATTCTGTACAACTGGTAATTTTCAGAAGTTTTTAATGCTGTCCACTTATCAGCGATAAAAACTAAAATCTCATCACCTTTTTCATGGCCAAAAACATCATTAATTTCTTTAAAATTATTTATATCAAGCAGTATAAGATAAAATTCTCTATTTCCTGCTTCAAGATAATTTAATTTTTTCTGTAAAGCTCTTTTATTTGGAAGCCCTGTAAGCAAATCTGTGTATGCTTTTTTTCCAAGATTAACTTCATCTTCCCGAAGCCGCATAATATAATTGCGTATCAAAATTGTAATACACATTCCGCTTATTATTACAAGCACTCCTGGCAACGAACGAATACTTTTTGTAGAAACAAATCCCACTAACATCTGCACCAGATGAAAAACCTGACAGCCGATAGAAGCTTTCCAGTCATTTGCATTAGAACAGACCGTTATCATAATTGCTACTATCAACATAAAAGAACTAATAATTCCTGATAACATTAGTGCCATTGTCTTTGCCCCTGGCATTCCACCTGACAATAAACCTTTATTTGCTGAAATATTTATGACAGTAATTGAAAGAGAAAGAATAATATAAATGAACGTTAATATAAGAGTGGAAAGATATATCTTTTTTTTCATTATTGCTACAAAATCCCCTCCTTTATTATAGGTCAACTTTTTAAAATATCAAATTTATATTTTAGTTCTGATAGTGATAGAAAAACTACAATTTTCTCATTATATTTGAATTATGATTACTAAACATAAAATGCAGGAATTACAGGAATTGGCCGCTGAACGTGGTCCATTGTGTGTGGGACTGGATACAGATCCTTCTTATCTTCCAGATTCAGTTATAAAAGCAGTAGGTTCAGCAGAAGAAGCTGTTCTTGCCTACAATAAAGAAATTATCCGCAGAATTGCCGCTGATAAAAGTGCATGCTGCTGCAAGGTTCAGATTGCATATTACGAAGCAATGGGACTTAAAGGCATGAAAGTTTATGCAGAAACTCTTAAAGCCGTAAAAGAAGCTGGCCTTATTGCAATAAGCGACATAAAACGCGGTGATATTGCTGCCACTGCTGGCGCTTACGCAAAAGCTCATTTTACTGGCGATTTTGAAACAGACATTATAACAATCAATCCATACATGGGATTCGATACTCTTAAACCATTCACAGAATATTGTGCTCCAGAAAAAGGCGGAAAAGGCGCATTTGTTCTTCTCTGTACATCAAATCCTGGCATGGCAGATATTGAACATCAGGAGCTTAAAAACGGCGGACTTCTCTTAGAGCGTGTAGGAAACGAAATTGCAAGAGTTGGAGAAGAATACAAATCTTTCTATGCTGACCAGACTTGTGGTGTTATTGGAGCAGTAGTCGGCGCTACACAGGAAGCAGATGCAAGACGTTTGCGCGATATGTACGCAGACACATTCTTCCTTATTCCTGGTTACGGCGCTCAGGGCGGTGCAGCAAGAATCGCAGCCACACTTCTTGATAAAGCCGGCGGTACAGTTAATTCCAGCCGAGGAATTCTTTGTGCATGGAAAAAAGACGAAGACCTTTCAGAACTTAGAGAAGCTGGAACTTTGTCTTTAGCTCACATTGCAGATGCAGCTGCAAAAAATGCTTTATTCAGCAAAGACGATTTATTGAAAGCTAAAGCAGCTTTGTAAAAAAATGAGGCGAAATCTTTTTTTGATTTCATTTCTGTTCTTCTCTTCTTTTTTTTCATTTGCAGCGCAGATTACACTTCCTGTAAATGCAGAAGAAACAGGTTATGATGAACCTGTCGATATTACAGTTGAATGGGATGAAACAATTTTTGCAAAACAATCTCCAACAGAATACAACCATAGCATTGCCCGCATGGCTTGTATTCTGTCAGAAGTTGCATACGTAAATCCAAAAAAAGATCCAGAATTAAATCAATTAAAAAATGTTTATAAAAAACTTGGATTTTTGGAAAATTACATCGAATGTCATTATGATATTGATTATTCTGCTCCAGGTTACGGAAACAACCAGGCAGCTTTTAGTTTTGCTACAAAAGAAATAGACACAAAAAATGGCAAAAAAAACATCGTATTTGTTACAATTCGTGGTACTCCGTATGTTGCAAACGAATGGATTTCCAATTCCAATGTAGCAGACACCAACAGATTTTATTCAGAAATTCATGAAGGCTTTTTTTTCACAGAGAGTCAAATCCACAAAGCGCTAATCTATTTTCTAATGAAAAATCGGGTAAATCCTAATGATTCTTATTTTTTAATAACAGGCCATAGCAGAGGCGCCGCTGTAGCAAACCTTTTAGGAGCAAATTTAGTTGATGAAGGATTTTTTAATAAAAACCAGCTTTTTGTTTACACCTTTGCGACTCCAAACGTCACTCAAAATGAAAAAGTTTCTTCCGAAAAGTATAATTTTATCTGGAACATTGTTAATCCAGAAGATGTGGTTCCAACTGTTCCTATGTGCAATAACAACTGGAAATTCAGTAAATATGGAACAACACTAACATTTTGCAACATGTGGAACACTCCTGAAAAAACTTTTTCTGAAAATTATATTCCGCGAATTAATTTTTATTTCAATCAATTCATGAGACGGAATTATTATCCGTTCAATACAGGCATTTACGTTCCTGCACTTATCACAAAAATTCTTACAACCCTTTATCCGAAAATAAAAAATTATTACGGAAAAAAATTAGGACTTAGATACACAGCCGAAAAAATAGTTAACGAACTTTATCCTGAAAAAACAGAAGAAGAACTGACTGTTGACGCTGAAAAAGCCGAACAGGTAACAATCTTTGATAAATTAAATGCCTATCTTAACAGAGTTACAAACGGACTTATTGAATATTCTTCGTATGCTTTTCTGGATATGCATATAAGCACCAGTTATTTAAGCTGGATGCTGGCACTTAACGAAGATGAAATTTTTTCAGATGTTTCCTGCAGCCTGCTGTACATCAAAGGCTCATTTGAAGGTGCAGTCTTCGATGAAAATAAAAATATTGTTGCAAAAATAATTGATGGAATGCCACAGCTTAAAAGCATTAAAATTCCATTGATAGCAGTTCCTTCGCCTGCGGGCGTAATTGTTGGTGTTCCATCCAGCCGGGAATACACAGTTGTTGTCTATAAAGACAGCTTGATTCCAACATATATTCCAGTAAGAATTGAACATTTTAATTCATCTGGCTACCGCACAAAAATCTGCCCTAAAAAAAATCTTTGGCCTCATAAAGGAATTGCCTATACATTTAAGATTGGTGAAAATACTTCAAAGGAAAAAATTATTTCGGCCAGAAAAAATCATTCAAAAGAAACTAAAAAACTTGTAAAACTTGCAAAATTAAAACAGCAAGATGTTTTCAGAGTTCAGCCTGTCTTTGCGCTTGATACAGACCTTAGATTTGAAGGTGGACTTAGAATAGGCACTCAAATGATTCATGGTGAAATTCTTGCAAGTCAGTCAGTTACAGATATTGCAGACTCAATTGCAATCGACATTGGCTTAGGTCATGAAGAAACATTCCTGGCCCGCACTTTAATAGATTTTTCTGCTTATGGAAAACTCCTTGCGGCAACAGGTACCGTAGCTGAAGATGAAAGCCGCTTTAATTTTGTTCCGTCTGCAAGAATTTCATTCTCCTTTAAACCAATGCATAGACTTACTTTTTTTGTTTCTAGCGTTTTTGACTTTAATATAAGTGATTTTAATGACAAAGCTTTTAATTCCGATATCCGAAACAATCATTTTGGAACAATAAAGTTACACGAAGGAATTCAAGCAATTCCTTCGATTAGATTCGGATTCAGACTTTGAGATTTGAAGCAAAAATACTGCCACACACAAAACTTTTTTCATAATATATCTCCATAGTTAAACTTTTTTTAATATTAAGTTATCATAATGTACGAAAAAAAACATAAAAACATTTTGCCTTTCAGGAGAACATTCACTATGACACCAATTACTGACTGCAACGGAATCCCATACCCGGTATTTACAACAGGAAACGTAACTTTATGCGCATCTGTAGACGGCGCAAAACCAAACGGTTCTGTATATAAAATTAAAATTGAAACTACTGGCGAAAATGCCCGTATGCCTGTACCGGGACAGTTTTTCATGCTTCGTTCAGTAAAAAGTCAGCAGCTTCTTGCCAGACCTATCAGCGTTTTTCATGCAGAAGAAACTCCTCATGGCGTAGAAACAACTTTCCTTATCCTTCTTAAAGGAAAAGGTACAAAAGAACTTTGCGCCCTGGAAGCAGACGACAAAGTACAGATTCTTGGTCCTTTGGGAAATGTTTTCCCACGCCCAGCTGTTTCAAACGGCTCAACTTCCACAAAAGTTCTTATTATAGGCGGCGGAATTGGCGTTGCACCAGTAGCCGGCTTTGCAGAATCTCTACCAGAAAAAACTTATGACTTTATCGCATCGTTCAAAAGCGGTTCATACGGTCTTGAAAACATCAAACCAGAAAATCTTACAGTCACAACAGATGACGGAAGCGTTGGTGTAAAAGGCATGGTTACAGCTGCAATCGACGCCGCAAAAATCAAAGCCGCCGGATATTCTGCCGTTTACGCCTGTGGCCCTGCTCCAATGCTCAATTACATAAAGACTGTCAGCGAAGAAGCCGGCGTTCAGTGCTGGCTCAGCATGGAAGCCCGCATGGCTTGTGGCGTAGGCGTTTGTCTTGGCTGTGTAATTCCAACAACAGAAGGAAACCTGCGCTGCTGTAAAGACGGCCCGGTTTTTGACTCAAAAATTCTTTCCTTCCCAAAACCAGAACCAGGCCGCATTCCACGCCGCGAACCAGAAGCCGCCCCAGACCTTAGCGTTACAGTTGCAGGAGTAAAATTCCAGAATCCTCTTATCGGCTCTTCAGGCGCTTTCGGCTTTGGAACAGAATACGCACCAATCTTTGACGTAAACCGACTTGGCGGCATCGCTTCAAAAGGACTTACCCTTGAAAAAAAAGCCGGAAACGACGGCATCCGCATTTGGGAAACACCAAGCGGACTTATGAATTCAATAGGACTTCAGAATCCTGGAATCCCACACTTCATCGAAAAAGAACTTCCAGAAATGATGGCACTTAAGCCAGTTGCAATCGCAAATCTTTCTGGCTCTAGCCTTGAAACTTATGTGGAAGGCGCAAAGCTTCTTGAAAAAACAGACGTTCCTGTAATCGAACTGAACATCTCTTGTCCAAACGTAAGTGCCGGCGGTGCTGCCTTTGGTATGAGCTGCAGTTCAGCAAATTCAGTAGTTTCTGCCGTTCGCGCAGTAACAAAAAAGCCATTGTGGGTAAAGCTTACTCCTCAGTCGCCAGAACTTGCAAAAGTTGCCCTTTCCTGCATAGAAGCTGGTGCCGATGCAATCAGCCTTTGTAATTCATTCCAGGGTGTAGCAATCGACGTAGAAACAGGCCGCCCTGTATTCAACAAAATCAAAGCCGGCTTTGGAGGCCCAGCCGTTCGTCCTATCGCAGTTCGCCTTATTTACGAGCTTTACGAAACAATCCAGAGTCTGCCAGAAGATAAGCGGGTTCCAATCATTGCTATCGGCGGCATTGCCACATGGTCAGACGTAATCGAATTCATTATGGCTGGTGCCGACCTTGTTGAAGTAGGAACAAGTACCTTTGCAAACCCTCTTACAATGCTTGAATGTATCGACGGCATCGAAGCCTACATGAAACGCAAAGGAATCAAAACTTTGTCAGAAATCAAAGGCATCGCACACTAAAATATTGACCGAGGGGGGCTCCTGCCCCTCACTCCAAACGCCATGGTTTCGACAAGCTCAACCACCGCGTTTTCCGCTACCCCCTCTAGCGGGGAGACCCCGCAACGCCCCCTTTTTTTGACAAAACACCTGAAAAATGTCATTTTGACACTTTTGCAAAAATTGTAAAAATGCTATTCTTTGAACATGAATACATTGGTAGCATTGTGCCCAGTTGGCGCAGAAAAAATTCTTGGAAACGAAATTAAACACCTTGGTTACAAATTAGCAGGAAACGCACCTGGAAGAGTTTTCTTTGAAGGTGATAACGACGCTATGTTCAAGGCAAATCTTTGTCTTAGAACAGCAGACAGAGTTTTTCTTCAGATGGCAAAATACCATGCAGAAGATTTTGATCAGCTTTTTGACGGCGTTTATAATATTCCATGGCAAGATTATTTCAAGAAAGATTCTAAAATTACAATCGACAAAGTCAGATGCTACCGCAGCAAATTAAATTCTGAACATGCAATTCAGTCAATTGTTCAGAAAGCCGTTTATCAAAAGCTTACAGAACGATTCCACATGTCTTCCATGCCAGAAACAGGCAACGAATCAACAATTCGCGTATACATGGATCAGGACGAAGCCCTTATTCTCCTAGATCTTTCCGGACTCCCACTCCACAAGCGAGGGTACCGCGTTGACGGTGGTATTGCTCCACTTCGCGAAACCGTTGCTGCAGTTCTTTTGCAGGAAATGATGTGGCGCAGAAAAACTCCATTGCACGACCCATTCTGTGGTTCCGGCACAATCGCCATCGAAGCCGCTCTCTACGCTTACAACGTTGCTCCTGGTTTTGGCCGTAGATTTGCTCTTGAAAATCTGCCTTTTTACAATCAAGCTCGCGCCCAGGAAATTCGCCGCATAGAAGCAGAAAAAATTCGTACAGATGTAGAAGTTCGCATTACAGGTTCAGATATTTCCAACGAAGCCGTTGAACGCGCAAAGAAAAACGCGGAATATGCCTGCGTTATGGCTGGACGCGCACTTCAGTCAATCGGCAGCGATGCAAAAGTTATCCGCCCAGATTTTATTCAGGCAGATTTTGTTGAACTTAGCGCACCATACGAAAACGGCTTGATTTTGTGCAATCCACCTTATGGGGAACGAATCGGTGACGAAGAACAGGCCGCTGAACTTTACAAAGGAATGGATGAGCTTTGGAACAGCTTTAAAGGCTGGGAGTTCGGAATCATTACTTCCCACAAGGGATTCCAGGAAAACTTTGGCCACTATGCAAATAGGCTAAAAGACATTAAAGCCGGAAATCTTGATACAACATTGTATATGTACACAAACGGAAGCAAAACTGTGGTCAGAGATTCAAATAATAACAATGACAAGGCAAACAGGGCTGGAAGGACGAATTATTCAAAAAAGTCAAATTACTCAGAAAGACGTAACAATAATTCATCAAAAGGAAAGGTACGATACTAATGGCAACTGTTGTTGAACATGACAAAAGAAAGCAGGAAATTCTCGAAAAATCCCTTGATGTATTTATGCATGAAGGATTTGAAGATGTTACGTTCCAGAAAATTGCTGACCGCTGCGGTATAACAAGAACAACCCTTTACATTTATTTCAAAAATAAACGGGAAGTCTTTCAATGGAGTATTAAGCAGCTTCTTTCCACACTGGAAGACACTCTGATAAAGATTGCAACAGATACATCAATTCCAACTTCTCAGGTAATCTATGACATGGTTACATTCATTTTTGACCAGTGCAAGACAAATCACAAACTGTTTTCAATTCTTTTGCCATATCTTGTTCAATTGCAGAAATCTGGTGTTGATACAAGAGAAATTGTACGCCGCAGAACAATTCGCCTGCAGCATCTTTTAAACTGTGCAATTATTCGTGGAATTCGTGCCGGAGAATTCAAGAAAATCAATATTAAAGCATCTTACGAATTGCTTTATGGGCTAATCGAATCTGCAATCTTTAAAATTGCAGTTCTTAACCAGAGCGATATTTCTGACATTTACTCAGCCCTAAAACTTGCCATTGAAGGATTTTCACTCTAAGTATTTTATAGGTTTATCATAATCAAACTGACTTTCTTCTGAAGAATGCTTTGAAACTACCAGCGGATCCAGAATTTTGCCGTTTTCTGAGATTTTAATTTTTGCAGGTAAAGACCAATGGACTGTTTTATATAAAATAAAATCTTTTGAATCAGGAGGATATGTTTCAATTCTTTGATACATTAAACCAATCTGAGATAGCTGACGACCGATATATCCATTTGGTAATACAGAATCCATTGAAAGAAATTCATCCTGTTCGTAAACCTTATGTTCATCATTCAATTTTATGACTGTTGTGTCATCACCTGATGCAAAACACAAAGTTAATGTAAAATCCTTAAACAATGAAGCATCTTCTGGCTCTGGATCTGAATCTCCTCTGCTAATATCTTCTGCATCATTTTTATCTTTATCAGGAAAACAGATATTTCCGTTTTTAAGTTGCATTCTTAATGTTTTTGAATCATATTCAAAATAAACTCCGTCCTGAATTACAGGAACAGGTTCATTGGCAAATGAAGAACCATAAACCGTTATTTCATCAGTCCAATCAGTAATATCATAACCATTTAAAAGGTAATACACAGCCATATACTTATATTTTTTATTTGCAGTAAGTTCATCTGCAAAAGTATATGACATTAAGGTGTTCCATGTTGCTGGTTTTATCTGTCCTACATTGTTTATATTTCCATCTAAATCTTTTCTGTAAACTTTTATATAAAGAGTTTTTTCAATTGAAGGAATAGCAAGATAAACCTTTCCATTTGAAACGTAATATCCAAGTTTTTTTTCTGTTTCTTCATCATCTGAACTAGAGCAGGCACAAAAAATTCCGCACAATAATAAAAGACCAAGTAAACTCAATATTTTTTTCATAAAAGACCTCAGAATTTTATCGGCGGAATTTTTATTTTACTTTACAGTTTGAATTTCCAGATTTACCTTTAGCTTAAAGCGTAAATTGTTACAGTTTTAGGCTTAACAGAAACTGTAGAGCCATTTCCAATAATCTGAACTTCTTCTTTTTTGTAGAACTTCACACCATCAGAAATAAGTCGCCAGTCGCCGTCGCCGTCCAAAGCGACAGAAACTTCGCTTTCTTCTGGATTTGCAACAATCAGAATCTTTTTCCAACTGTCACCACATTTTGCACCATCAAGCTCCCATGCAAGAACACTTTCCGTCAATTTTGCTTTTTTATTGTCTATAAACTTAAGCAAATCATTGCACTGAGAACCTGTAGTCAGGCGGAATGCAGGATGGGCTTTTCGCATCGCAATCAGATTTTTTACGTATTCTACAACATCTTTCTTCTGAACAGAACGCGACCAGTCCAGCATATTTATTCTGTCGCAAACATTATAAGTATTACGGCAGAACGCACGTTTGCCATCATCAGATCTTGCAACATCATAAATAACAGGATTTTTCGCAAGAATTTCCTGAGGAATTTCTTTTGTACGACAAAATTCCATTCCCGCATGCAATATCGGATAGCCCTGACTAAGAAGAACAAGTGCAATTGCCATTTTCTGCAGCTGATCGCGATATTCTTCCGGTTTATTCTGCTCAACCATGAAAAGCTTATCGTAACAAGTCATGTTATCATGAATTTCTGTGTAATTTACGCTTACCCAGGTTTTTCTGCTCCACGGTTTAGGACAAGCCGTACCTTCCACCTTTGCATAATCAACCTGCTCATGCTCTGTTGCTCCAACAATACCGAATTTTACAGATTCTTTTCTGCTGCCATCATGAATAAAACCTTTCTGCTTATCATCAGAAATAGGACCTTTTATTCCACAGCGAATTGCATCATTAAAAAATCCAATATCTGGCATCTTATCTGAATTAGACTGGCATGCACTTACCATTTTGAACGAACGATACATATCCCAGCCTTCGCCATAAATCAAAACATCCTTTTTGATTTTTACCAGGGCATTGCGAATAGCGTTCATTGTTTCCACATCATGCAAACCCATTAAGTCAAAACGGAACCCGCTAAGCTTGTATTCTTTTAGCCAGAAAGAGAGCGTATCAATCATATATTTGCGGAACATGATTCTTTCGCTTGCTGTATCTTCTCCTGCTCCAGAGTATCCTTCTACGCGGAAGAAATATCCTGGAACGCTTGTGCCCAAAGCCTGATGCAAACCATCATTAACATGGTTGTAAACAACATCCATGATAACACCAATTCCTGCATCATTATAAGCCTTTACCATCTGCTTGAATTCTTTAATTCTTACCGCTCCATCACAAGGATTTGTTGAATAAGAACCTTCCAGACAAGCATAATTTTCCGGATCATACCCCCAGTTAAAAGAACCAAATGTTATGCGATTCTTAACATCGTCATCATTTACATGTTCTTCATCAACAGAGCGAAAATCAAAAACAGGCAGGAACTGAACATGAGTTACGCCCAGAGATTTTATGTAATCAAAGCCAGTAGGATTTCCGTTCAATGAAGTACCTGTTGTAGCGGCCCCCAGGAAAGTACGTTTTAATTTTGCAGGACCATTCCAGTCAGGACTAGAAGTAATATCCGCAACGTGCGCTTCATAAGCAATTACATCGCTTGGCGATTTTACAACTGGTGCGGAAACTTTATCCCAACCAGCAGGATTTGTGCGCTTCAAATCAACAACCATGGAACGTTTTCCGTTAGCTCCACAAGCTTTTGCATACGGATCTGCAGAAAGCTGCTCTACACCGTACACCTGCACCTTAAAAAGATAGTAAACACCGTCTAAATTGCCCTTTTCAGAAATTTCCCAAACGCCGCTGGAATTTGCATCACAACGAAGTCCCATCGGAATTTCTTTGTACGGCTCGCCAGTTGTTCCATTTTTATAAAGTAACAATGTTACTTTTTTAGCCGTTGGCGACCACAAACGGAAAGTTGTTTTCTTTTCTGTATAAATTGCACCTAATTCAATATTTGTAAAATATTTTTGCTTAAAATCTTCTGAATCAAAATACCATTCCAAGGCAGCAGTATTTGGTCCCCCAGAAGTCTTACTCTGCATTCGTCCACTGTAAATCAAATTAAAAAGATAATTTTCTTTATGTTCCGAACCGCAGAAATCATTATCCAGATTATGTTCTTCAAATGGTTCATAATTCCATTTTGCAGGAACTCCGAATTTTTCAACTTTTTTGGCTTTTCTGTTTCCATTTAATGCTGGTGTGGAAATTTCGTAAACTGTATTAGGTTCTATCAATACATCGCAGATTGAAAGTGCAAAATCATGCGTCTGTTCAAGCGGAACTTTCCATTCAACCTTTGATTTGTAATTTTTTCCCGAACGCTTAATATCAACACTGAAAATCCAATCTTTCCCAAATGGCATACAAGCTTTTAATTCAGAACATCCAGAAGGAAGACAAGGTTTAAATTCAATTTTCTTTTCAACAAGACGTGGCTTAAATCCTGTAAAATCCTGAACAACATTGCGAACAAATTCTGCAACACTCCATGCCTGACTAAAAGTCCCAGACAGCTTTGGATTTCCATTTTCATCTGGGCGTGCATGAATATTTTCACTAAGAGAACCTGCACAACCACGTTCAAGAATCATCTTTGCTTCATTCTGAAGAATCGCAGAAGGCGCATCTGGAAGCACTCCGTTAGAAGCAATAGCACAAGCCGAAATGTACGCACCAGAATTCCATTCCCAGATTGTACCATTATGATAAGCAGCATCTTTATGATACCATTCAGGATTTTCATGTTCTGGATGAAACAACGGATCTTCCGGGCTAAGACTGTACAATCCAAAAGGATTAACAAGCTCGCGATTTACATTGACAATTACTTTATCACCAATTTTCTTGCTAATAAAATAATCATTTTCCTTTAAGAGAAGAATACTTGGAACAGTAATGGCAAACAGCTGATTAGGGCGAACCTGCATATTTTTTGCCCATTCGCCGTAACCGCCTTCAGGAAGACTATCTGCAAGAGCATTACAATCTTCGTTCCAGAAAAGTTTTTCAAATGACTTTTTTACCCTATCAGCCATTTTATTGTACTGTTCGGATTTTTCTTTGTTGCTGAACAAATTTTCTATGTAACTTCCGATTTTTAGAGCCGTAAACCACAATGCCTGAATATCATTTGCACGACTACCTCTTGGAGAAAGAGTCTGCTCGCCAGCAATTCTTGCATCCATCCATGTATCTGCATCTCCATGAATCAAAAAGCCATTTCCGTCACATCGATTTATATCAGAATCAAGTGCAAGCTCTACAGTATCTCTAAGTTTTTCTAAAATAGTTTTATCACCTGAATATTGAACATATTCCCAAAGAGCACGGATAAACCACAAAGTTCCATCCGCAGTATTATAAATCACATCGTTTTCATCACGATAACGGTTAGGAATACGACCATAAGAAGGACTACTTACTCTAATATCCTGAAAGCCTGCAAATCCAAGAAGAACATCCTTAGCTTCATCAAAACATCCGCTGATAATAAGAGTTCCGCAAAGTGAAATAAAGGTATCTCGTCCCCAGTTATCCCGGAACCAGGGAAGTCCCGCCCAAATTCCACGATAATTGCTTCCATGGTCTTTTGTTGCCAAAAGCCAGGCACTGAATCTGGCCCACTGCAAGGCTTCATTAAATTTTTTATCACCGCAATCAAAACTGCATTTTTCAAAAAAATTCTGAAGAAGTTTTTTATGCGCTTCTATAGCTTTTGTTTTTGCAAGTCTTACAGCTTTTTCGCAGGCAGCTTCCTTTGAGTCTTCAAAAACTACATACCACCCGGAATTTACAAAAGGTCTGTCAGAAATAGAAAGATGTTTTCCGTCAGAAACAATCAATTCAATATCTTCATTTTTTTCTGCATGATAAAAATTAAAGTCTCCGGCAATGGCAATTCCTGTTTCTGAAAAAAGCACATTTATACCATCAATTTTATCTGTACGCCATTCCTTGATTTTCTGAGTTTCATAAACCTTTTTGTTTGCCCAGAAATCTTCAGCCTCCGTTTCATCATCTGAATCTGGTTTTTTCGCTGTTATTTCACTCTGAACTACAGGCCAGATTCCAAGAATTCCAATATTTTTGTCAGATGAAACGTAAAACGCCTGCTCATCAATTAAGAGAGAAACATCAAGAGCATATTTATCAAAAACAGCTCTGAATCCTTCTGGATATACCCGTATAAAATCCGCATCTTCCAGCTTGTGTCCCTGGCATGTAAATTCCCTAAAAAATTGAACATTACCACGATGATAACCATTTTCAGAATTTGCCATTCCAGCAAGATATTGAAAATATCCTTCTTTTCGATCCGTATAAGCTAAACGTCGGTTTGAACCTTTCTGTATTTTAATATGCATACTATTAGAATACCCCATAAAATGCGATTTCACAATAATAGTACATCATGTACTACTATTAAATTATTTATAACATTTTTTCCTTATATGCTCTATAATAAAAGTATGAAAAAATATCTATCTATAATTATCATATCATTATTTGTAACTGCAAACTTTTTTGCAGTTACAAAACTTAAGTTTGCAAATGGAACAACACTGGCTTTTGAAGCTTGTTCAGATGGTTCAATTCGTTTTGAAGCAAAAGGTAAAAAATCTTATGCACCCGTAAAAGAATTTGAATTAAAACGAAAACCAGCGGCAACAGACTTTACAAAAAACTCTGACGGAACTTACCAATGGAACAATTACTGCCTTAAACCTGCTGAAAACGGCTATGTCCTTTTCTATGACGGCAAAGAACTGTACAGTTCCGTTTTTTCTGAAGACAAAAAACTTTTAAAAGAGCTTCGCAACTGGAAAACAGCCACAGAATTTTACGGATTTGGCGAAGCCAGCAGAAAAGTAAGCCTTAGAAATCAGTCTTTCACAATTTATAATGAATCAAAATACGGCGACCATGCTTACGTTTTTATCCCTTTCTACATCACCAATGAAAATACAGCGGTTTATTACAATGCCGGTGGAAAAGACAAAATTTATTTTCAGGACGGACAAGATTCACAGCTTTACCGCAGTGAATACAAACGAATTGAATGTTTTGTTGGCCAGAATAATTCTGCAAAAGAAGCCGTACAGAAATTTTACGCAGAAACAGAAAGCTCGTGTATGCTTCCTAAATGGGCTTTCGGATACATTCAGTCTAAATACGGTTACAAAAATTCAGAAGAAGTAACAGAACTTGTAAATGAATTTGAAAAACGAAACATCCCCCTTTCTGCTGTTGTTCTTGACCTTTACTGGTTCAAACGTATGGGTGACATTTCATGGACCAGCAAGGATTACTCCGACTATAAAGAAATGGATGCGCAAATGGAAAGCAAGGGTGTTAAGCTTATAACCATAACAGAGCCATTCTTTACAACTGAATCTGAAAACTACAAGGAACTTGAATCAAGCGGACTTTTGTGCAAAGACAAATCTGGAAAAATCGCAGTATGGCGTGACTGGTGGTGTCTGGACGACAAAGAAGGCAGCGTTTTCAATCCTCTTGGAAAAAAAGCCGCAGCATTTATGGGCAAAAAATATGCAGCAATGCTTGACAGCGGTATTGAAGGTTTTTGGACAGATTTGGGAGAACCAGAAAAAGCTCCAGAAACTCTTAAATACGGTAAATACAACGAAATCGACTTCCACAACTATTACAATTATTACTGGTCAAAAGCACTTTATGAAGGTGTACATTCATTAAAGCCAGACACACGACTTTTCATTTTAAGCCGCTCAGCAGGAACAGGCTCTGGAAAATTCAATGTTTCTGTCTGGTCTGGAGATGTTTCTGTTAGCTGGCCATCATTAGCAAATCAGATTGCCTATGGAATAAACGCAGGTCTTTCTGGTCTTGCATACTGGGGAAGCGATGTTGGTGGATTTGTTCAGCCAGAGTCACCTGCAGAGCTTTATGTTCGCTGGCAGCAGTTTGGTGCCTTTACCCCTGTTTACCGTGCCCATGGAACAGCTGCTCGCGAACCTTGGATTCACACAGAAAAAGAAGAACGTATTGTTGGCGATCTTATCCGCACCCGCACAAAACTTTTGCCTTACATTTATTCAACTGCCAGACAGACAATGCAGGGAATTCCAATGATGCGTCCAATGTTCTATGAAGATAAGGCAACTCCAGTAGAATTCGTAAATTCTCAGTTTATGTTCGGCGATTCAATTCTTGTTGCACCAGTTGTAAAAGAAGCTGCCGCAACAACAGAACGGGAACTCTATCTTCCTAAGGGCAACTGGTACAATTTCTATACAATGGAAAAAGTTTCAGCTGCAGAAGGAAAATCTATAACTGTTAAAACAAGAATTGAAAACATTCCTGTTTACATAAAAGAAGGAGCCATCATTCCTGCAGAACAAAACAACATAAACTACATTTTTGTAATTCCTGCAGAAGGTGTTGAAAACAGCTTTACACTTTACAATGACGACGGAATTACAGAACAGTACAAGAATGGAAATTACAGCGAAACAACATTCACTTTGAAAGGTAAAAAACTTTCGGTAACTCTTGCAGGCAACGACAGCTTTAGACCTTCTGAATTTGTAATTGCAATTCCAGATGTAAACGGAAAGTTCAAAACATCAAAATTTGCTGTTGAAAAACTAAAAAATGGTATAGAATTATAAGAGATAAATGAGTTTTACATCATTGCGGAAAAAAATATTAGAATATGTTCTCACTGTTAAACACGCAAAGGCAGTTTACATTGTTGCAGTTTTATTTGCATTGCTGTATCACTCTGCCTTTCTTATTGTTTTTAAGAATTTAAATGTCTTGCCTATGTTTTATTTTAATATAGGCAGCGTCACTTTATTTCTAACACTGACTCTGATTTTTCCGCTTACAAAAGAGTGTATTCGTCCTTATTTTTTTGCTTTTCTGGAAGTTGTAACTCATCAGCTGCTGGCTGACCATTTTTTAGGCGGAAATGCATCGTTTCATTTTTTTATTTTACTAATTGGCATGCTGCCAATTCTTGTTTTTGGGAAACACCTGGTAGCCGCCATAGTATTTCAAATCATTACTGCTTTTGCCTTTATCTTTCTTGAAGTAATAGCACCAGATATAAAACCAATTTATCTGATTGATGAAAAAATTTTGCGCCTTATAAAAATTACAAACATTTCTTTGAGTGTCTTTGTTTTAATTTTAATTCTTTTGCTTTTTTCCGTCATTCTCTACACTATTCAATCTCATCTTGAGGTAGAAGTTTCAGAAAAAGCCAAAGAAGCTAAAATTGAAAACGAAAAGCGCATTTCTTTGCAAAACCACATAATCATCAGCCTTGCCAGCCTTGTAGAAAACCGCGATACAGACACTGGAGAGCATATTCAGAGAACTAGTGCCTATGTTGAACTGCTTTCCCGTAAGGCTTATGAACAAGGTGTATACCCTGAAACCATAACTTCTGAATTCATTGAACTTATAAAGCGAGCCGCACCTATGCACGACATCGGTAAGATTGTTGTAATGGATAATGTTCTTAAAAAACCTGGCAAACTCACACCAGAAGAATTTGAGCAGATGAAACGCCATTCAACAGAAGGCGGACGAATAATCAATGATGTAATCGGAGTTTCAGAAGACAGGGAATTCATTAAAATGGCCTCGGAAGTTGCCTGCTCTCACCACGAGCGTTGGGATGGAAAAGGCTATCCGTACGGGCTAAAAGAAGAAGAAATACCTCTTTCTGCAAGAATTATGGCAATCGCTGACGTATTTGATGCTCTTGTATCACCACGCTGCTACAAGGAGCCAATGTCCCAGAAAGAAGCTTTCCGCATCATACAGGAAGAAGCGGGCTCTCATTTTGATCCAATTCTCGCAAAACTGTTCATAGATTCCCGCTTTGAAACTGAAGAAGTATTAAAAAAATACTGTAAATAATTAATCTTTCAGCAGCTGTGGATGTTTATCTGCAAAATGACGAGCAAGATAAACAAACGGAGTGTCACACAAAGATGTTACAATAAAAATCAGATAGCCAAACACAAGCACCTGAATCATTACATCCTTTGGGAATACGCCTGCAAATGCAAGAAGATTAAATGCAATAACGTTTATCAGCTGACTAACTAAAGTAGAGCCGTTGTTTCGCACCCACAAAAATCCTCGTTTATTGCTGAATTTTTTTTCTGTCCATGACCACAATGCGTGATAAGCCCAGACATCGTAAAGCTCACAGATTGCATAAGCGGCAAGACTGGAAAACATTACTCGTGGTGTATTGGCAAATACCGTACGGATTGGAGCCGCCATTGTATCGCTTTCTGCAGGCACATACAAAAACCATGACTGACTGATGATGATGAAAGTTACGTTTGCAAGAATCCCGATTTTAACGCACCTGGAAGCATCTTTTTTGCCGTAAAGCTCGCTCATAATATCTGTTGCCAAAAATGATGAAGCAAACAGCACGTTTCCTAAAGTTGTATCCATTCCAAAAGCATGAACAAGAATCATCACTTCTATGTTTGCCGCAATTGTACAGATTACCGTCCATGCATAAAGACCTGTTTTTCCAAAAAATCTGAAAAATCCAACTGTTCCGCCAAAAAAAACTAAAATGCTGGCGATTAAAATAATTTCATTCTGAAAATTCATATTAAATTCCTTAAAAATTGTAATTTAGCTCTCAATAGGTGGTTGAGCCTGTCGAAACCACCTTTTCACTTTTTCCTATCTTCTGTCGATTGCAGCAAAAAGCCGGCTGTGTGCAATCTTTTCGTATTCCGTGCCTGTTTTTCCGTAATTTGCAAAAGGATAGATAGAAATGCCACCACGAGGAGTAAATATCCCTTCAACTTCCAGATATTTTGGCTCTAAAAGTTTTACAAGATCCTTCATAATGATGTTTGCGCAGTCTTCATGAAAATCGCCATGATTTCTAAAACTGAACAAATACAGCTTCAATGATTTTGATTCCACAATAAACTGATCAGGAATGTAATTTATTTTGATTTCTGCAAAATCAGGCTGCCCTGTTTTTGGGCAAAGAGAAGTGAATTCCGGACAATTCAAGGTTACCATGTAATCGTTATCCGGATGTTTGTTAGGGAACTTTTCTAAAAGTTCTGGATTGTAGTCGTAGGTATACTTTGTATTCTGATTTCCCAGCAAAGTTACACCTTCCAACTCAGTGTCAGTGCGGCTCATATTGCGCTCCTAGTTTTGATTTTAGAGAGGATGGATTTCGAACTCTCTTTCGGCTCTTTCCGACTTCAAGAATATAACATACACTTTTATTTTTAGTCGAGTTATTGCAACTATAATAATTAATTTTTAATATAAAACTATGAATAATCAGGAAATTGCAGAAACACTAAAAAAATTTAATTTTGACTCAAATTCTAAAATTTTTATTCAAAATGAAAATTCAAATTCGCCAGAAGATTTTTTGAAAAACTATAAAAACTATGACTGGTATTTTATGACTAACTCAGATTATTCTGACTGTGAACTTCTTAAAATCGCAGAGAGCCTTTGCAATAAAGCAAAAAAGACTGATTACTCAGAAGAATTCAAACTGATTGGAACAGCCTTTGAAAACCGCTTCTGGGGCGATGAATCCGCAATCCGTTTTGCAAAAACACCAGCATCAGAAGTCCGCCTTTTAAACATAAGCCTTTTTGTAGACTACGCCGCCGACTGGCTTTACAAGAACAGAAAATAACGGCTGTCCCAAAAGTAATGAGTGTAGCGCTCATTGAGCCCTTCGACAGGCTCAGG
>SAMEA104315435__coassemble_660_pt1 | contig 24103 bp, 28 predicted proteins | sample SAMEA104315435__metabat2_high_PE_028 | metagenome-assembled genome bin SAMEA104315435 (sample SAMEA104315435) | gut metagenome | biome: Monkey gut; feature: monkey-associated habitat; material: faeces | place: China | collected 2013 | reverse complement strand
AAAAAGGAAATTAAAAAAAAACATTTTTTTTGTCCACTTTTATTGACTGGTACATAGTGCCGGTTATGTACAATAAATATGTGTATAATAAGACCGTTTTTGACTCTAAAAATGTGTAAAAAGTATAAAAATAATGTCTAAAAATGTGTAATTATGATATAATAAAGATATGTATCGAAAGGCAATTGAACAGTTAAAAGCATGGAAAGACTCAACTCATAGAAAGCCTCTTGTTTTGAAAGGTGCTAGACAGGTTGGCAAAACTTGGCTTATGAATGAATTGGGTTCTTCTTGTTACGAAAAGACATTTTATTTCAATTTTGAAAAAGAAGAATTTCTGAAAGATATTTTCAAAAATAATAAAAATCCTACTCGTTTTTTGGAATTACTTGGAATTTTAAAGGAAGACAAAATTCTTCCAGGAAAGCATCTGATTATTTTTGATGAAATTCAGGAATGTCCTGATGCATTGAATGCACTTAAATACATAAATGAAGAAGCTAATGAATATCATGTAATAGCGGCAGGTAGCTTGCTAGGAACATATCTTGCACAGCCTCATAGTTATCCTGTTGGTAAAGTAAATCTGATGGATATTTATCCAATGGACTTTGAGGAATTCCTTGTGGCAACAGCTCCATTTTTATATGATCTTATACAGAAAGATGACGCAGAAACGATTTCTCTTTTTCATGACAGGTTTGTGGATCAGTATAATAACTATCTTATTATTGGCGGAATGCCGGAATGTGTTTCCAGTTGGATTGAAGAGAAGAATACAGGAATTATTGGGCAAATTCAGGATGACCTGATACAGTTGTATGAAAATGACATCACAAAACATAGCGGCAAAATCAATTCAGGAAGAATACTTTTGGTTTTCAGAAGTATTGTAAGTCAGTTGTCAAAAGAGAATGAAAAATTCATTTATGGTTGTGTAAAAGAAGGTGCAAGAGCACGGGAATTTGAAGATGCTATTGAGTGGCTTGTTAGTGCTGGAATGATTATTCGTGTTTTCAATGTTTCAAAGCCAGAACATCCATTAAAGGCCTTTGAAACTCTTTCCAGTTTTAAATTATTCTTTTTTGATACTGGACTTTTGAAACATATGGCTGGAGTAAGCAATGAATCTATCATTTCAGGAGCTGATTTTCAGTTTAAAGGACCTCTGACAGAAAACTATGTCTGCCAGCAGCTTAGAGGTTTGTTTGAAGTAGATGCCCATTATTATTCACCTGTACAGAATTACGAGCTTGATTTTATTATTCAGAATGAAAGCCAGATTATTCCAATCGAATGTAAAGGTGGTAAAAACATTACAAGTGCTAGTTTTAAGCGTTATATAAAAGAAAACTCTCCTGAACAGGCTGTAAGATATTCGCTTTTGCCATACAAAGAGCAAGAAAATATGGTGAATATTCCATTGTATTATGTTGGGAAAATTAAGAAATGAGTAATAACATAGCCTATCATTACACATCTTTAGATTCTCTTTATAAAATAGTAACAACCAAATCACTTCTTCTTACAGATTTGGCTGGTATGAATGATCCTGAAGAGGGAAAGTATAGTCCTGAGGATTTCTTGGATGATTTGAAAAAGGGAAGAGATTCCTTTTTGAAAGATGAAAATTCAATAAAATTTTTTGATGTTATTATTGCCGAACTTGAAATAAGAAAGGATGAGTTCTTCAAATTATGTAAAATGGGTAAAAAAGAACCTTTCACACTTGCTCTTTCTGATAAGCCAGATAACCTTCAACATTGGGAGAGATATGGAAATCAGTTAAAAGGAGTTTGCATATCTATTGATCTTGATAGATTGGATGATTTGCGAAGTATGTTTCCGTCTATTTTTCAGATTAGAAAAGTTCTGTATAAGAGTGAAGACATCTCAAGGCAGATTTTAAGAGATATTATCAAAACCTATAATATGTACTCAGAAGAACTAAACAAAGAAGGAAAGACATTAGATATCGATACAATTAAAAAAAGTTGTTGTACCCAATTTGCTGTTCAATATCGTTCCATGACGTATTTTATAAAAAAGGATTTTTGGAACGAAGAAGATGAAATAAGGGTATTTTACGATCATGAATCTTGGAAAGAAAGCGAGCGTTTTTTCAAAAATGTTAATTTCCCAGAGAAATTTGTGACTGCTGCAAAAAATGTATATGAAGCAACAGGTCTTGAGAAACCTGAATATATGTCTTTTTCAACAATAAGAAAGTGTCATAGGTTGTCATTAAGAGATGAATGGGACTTGGGAATAATTCCAGAGATAAAACTTGGTACATATTGCCGACAAAATAAAAAAATATTGAAACAATTCTTAAAAGAGTATGGGCTTGGAAATATTAAAATTACAGATTCGAAAATTAAGATAAGGTAAGGACGGTAATTTCTTGGATAATTATCGTAAAATTTTGTTTGAAGCATAAACTTCTTGTTCTTGTTTCTATAATAATATAGGAGATTTTGAAAATGACCTTCGATGAAAGAATAGAAAAAGCAATTGCAGAAACAAAAAATGAATGTCATTACAATCCAAAGGCTTTTATCCAGATGGTCGAGACTTATGGTGCAAAGGAAGCTGTAAAAAGACTGTTAGCATCAAAACAGAACATATCTTCAGGACTTGAGAAACTTTGGGAACTTGGAAGACTAGATTTATGTTTTGAACGGATTATTTTTGAGCCAGAATGGCATGATATGTTTACCAAAGAAGAATTAACAGAAGCGAAGAAGAGATTAAAGGACTTAAATTATGATGTTTCTGAATTAAGTGTCGAACCTTTGGGGAATTCTTTTTCTGAAGAAATTGAAAACAGTACTTTATTCAATCTAACTGATAATTCATTTCTTATAGCACTTAATGATGGAAATGTTTTGCATGATAGTGACAAACCATTATTGGAGTGTTTCTATAAAGATTCTGAATATACACAGTCTGCTCCACAATTGGTCGAAAAACTAGGTTATTCAAATATTGGCCCTGTTAATGCACTTATTGGTAAATTTGCAAAACGAATAGCGGAATTCTATGGAGTGGTGCTTGAAAGAGAAAGAAACAGTCCTGGTTGGTGGCGTGTAATTGCAGACGGGAAAGATGTAAATGGAACTTTCTTTTGGACTTTAAAGCCTGCATTTGTAAAAGCATTAAACGAGTATCATTTTATGGAAACTCCTCCAACATATTGGCTTCTTCCATCAAATGAAAAAAATTATGATGTTGAAAAGGCCTTTCTTAAATATCACACTATCGACTGGCATCAGACAAACAATCAGATTGCTGTAAATGATATTGTCTATATATATGAAACAAAACCTCAGCAGGTAGTCAGATTTACATGTCTTGTCACTGCCGTAAACAAGAAGTTTGCGAACAAAAAGGATAGAGATTGTTATAAGGATAGTACACCATTTGAAAATAAAGGCTGTTACATGACTCTTAAGTTTCAACGACGTTTTGAAGATGTACTACCTGATATGGCAGGCCTAGAGGCAAATGGAGTTCCTGTAGTTAGGGGAGTGATGAAAGTTCCTGAGAAGGCACTGGCTTATATTCAAAACTGCGATAAGGACGATAGAGAAGCACAAAGATTTGATGGAACTATTCCTTCTGATATTCCGGTTGATCACTGGTCTTTGGTTGGTGGAGATGAAGAAGAATTAAGAGAACAGGCTGAAAATGAATCTAAAGGTCTTTCTGATTCTGAATTATATGCAAAAGCAACACAACAAGGAACTGTAAAACCAAAAGAAAGAGCAACAACTACATCAACATATGTAAGAAATACTTATGTCGCAGAAGCTTCAAAAAGACGAGCAAAGGGAATCTGTCAGTTATGTGGAAATCCTGCACCTTTTGTAGATAAGAATGGAAATCCATATTTAGAAAGTCATCACATTATTTGGCTAAGTGAAGGTGGGGCTGATGTATTAGAAAATACTGCTGCACTCTGTCCTAACTGTCATAAGAAGATGCACATAGTAAATGATGCTGAAGATGTAAAAAAACTTAAAGAATTGAATAAATAAACCTAAAGGAACTAATAACATGAAAATCGTCATCGTAAACGGAAGTGCCAGAAAAGGAAACACACTGGCCGCAATTGAAGCTTTTTCTGAAGGTGCAAAAGCAAATAATGAAATTGAAATCATTCAGGCTGATAAACTTAACATTGGTTTCTGCAAAGGATGTGGAGCATGTGAATGTCACAAAGGCTGTGTAGATAAAGATGATACAAATCCAACTATCGACAAACTTGTTGCTGCAGACATGATTGTATTTGCAACGCCTGTTTACTGGTGGGGAATGACTGCTCAGACAAAACTTGTAATCGATAAATGTTATTGTCGTGGAGCTCAAATTAGAGGAAAGAAGATTGGTGTTCTCGTACCAGGCGGTTCTCCTGTAGATGCAACTCAGTATGAACTTGTAAAAGAACTTAAAGATTTAGGTTGCAGCCTTTAAGCAATAAAGAGAGGAATACAATATGCCTTGTCCAAATGTAAAAGAATGTATGTGTCCAAAAACAACTTGTCCCAATCACGGAAAATGTTGCGACTGCGTTATAAAGCACCGCACCACAGACAGCCTTCCATACTGTCTTTTTCCAGATAACGGTGGGGACAAAAGCAACAGAAATCACTACGAAGTTTTGAAGAAACGGTTTGAGGGAAAATAATTATGAAAAAAACACTTCTGACAATCCTGGCACTGTGTTTTCTGACTTTTTTTTTCAGCATGTGCTCAATCATCAAAAACTACAGGTGAAAAAACTATGGGAACAACAATAAACGTAACTGTAAATGGCGTAACAAAGACAACAACACTGGTTGATAATGTTGCAACAAAAGCTCTTCTTGAACTTCTTGCAAAAGGTAATGTAACTGTAAAAACTGATGACTACGGCGGATTTGAAAAAGTCGGAACTTTCGGAGCAAGACTTCCAACTGACAATTTCCAGATTGATACAGTTCCTGGAGACATCGTTCTTTATCAGGGAAACAATATCAGCTTCTTTTATGACAACAACGGCTGGAGCTACACAATGCTGGGAAAACTTGATATTACTGATGTAAAGGAAATTAAAACTTTCCTTGCAGCAGGGAAGGGCAAGACTGATATTATTTTGAGTTTGAAGTAGGGAATAGAATATGAACTTCAACAACCTTCTAAAATCAATTTTCGATTACGACCCAGATGGTCCAAATATTCATCACCTTATGGCAGTTCACGAATACAGTGTTCTGATTGCTCTGATGGAAAATGTCGATGAACATACTCTTTTGATAACTGAACTTGCAGCATATCTTCATGATATCGGCGTAAAGGTCAGTAAGGAAAAATACGGAAACAGCCAACCTCAGCACCAGGAAGCAGAAGGACCGTCCATTGCAAAAAATCTGCTGGAACCGCTGGGCTTACCTGCAGAAGATGTTGAACGAATCTGTTTTATCATTGGTCATCATCACACATACAAAGCCATCGACGGAATTGATTTCCAGATTCTTGTTGAAGCTGATTTCATCGTAAACCTGATGGAAGGGTACTGTAAACGAGGCTCAATCCCTGCAATGAAAGAAAATATATTTAAGACAGAAACAGGAAAATATCTTCTGGAACAGATGTTTGAGAAGTCAGCGAGGTAGGGGAGTATGGAAAAGAAACCAAAGATCAAAATTACAATCATTGACCGCAAGGGTCCAAAAGGTTGTCATCGTGGCCACAAAGTAGGTGACTCATTCGACTTTGATACTGAACGAGGAAATCTCTGTCCTATGGCAATGCACGTTGCTTTTCCTTATGTTGATATTCTAAGATACGGCGGAGAAATCCCAGGTCAGCCAAAAGGAACTGCAGTGTTTGCTTGTCCTGATGTAGATACTTTAAACGTATTCAAAATAGAAAGGATTGAATCAGAATAAGTACTGCAAGAGCCATTTTTAAGATTTTATAAGCTGCTTTGGTAGACAGATTTGAAATTTATACACAGTAAAATATCATTTGAAAATGTATTGGCAAAAACTTAATTAAAGCTTTAGAGGATATTTTACAAAAAAAGGGAATCTCTGTTGTTCAGTTGATGTCAATCGAACCTAATAAGATATTCTATGGAAAATGCGGACTTAGTAAAGATGATGTTTCAGTGCTTTTTAAGCGTTTATAGTGATGAAATTCCTATTTTGCTGTATATGGATGATGGAATTAATCCGGATGTGAGTGCAACACTTAAAAGAGTTGAGATATAACAATTATAAAGGATAAGACAATGAGGTCTAGACTGATAAGCGGTTTAGGACTCTGATTACTCGTAGATATGTTTTGTGGAGGAAATTGTTATGACAAATTTTACAAAATCTCTATGTAAAATTTCTATACCGGTTACTTTGCAGTGTATGCTAGGAATGTTGTTTGTTGGACTAATAATGTCAAGTCGCTATGGCGCAAAGGTTAGAGCGTTCAAGCAAAGAATATTTATGAAAAACAATATGTAGTTGCAGCGTCAATTGGAATTTAACCGAGCAACGCTACAAGCCTTATGAATATTTATACGTTAATATTCATAAGGCATTTTCTTTAATTAGTTTGTCTACAAGTTGAAGTACCCCCACTTCTATAAGTGGGGGTACTTCAACTTGGCTGGGAGATTGCCATTGACTGAATACAAAGTGTGTGATATAACTGATAGGATCAAGTGGTGCTACCAGTTACTTTTCTATGTGAGGTCTAAAATCAAACATGAGTAATCAAACAAATAGTGAATACCAGAAGGCTATAGACTATTTATACCAGATGGCTTCAGACGGTCAACTGATTGTGGGGAGCAAGATTCCGTCAGAGCGTGAGTTGGCTCAGAAAACAGGAATCAGCAGAAATTCCACCAGAGAAGCAATCAGTATTCTTCGAGGCATAGGTATCGTTGAAAGCAGGCATGGTTCTGGCAATTATGTTTCAAAAGATCCAGGTTCATCCATTTCAATGATGATCAAAGCTATGCTTGCCTTAAAATCCACTTCTAAGGCTGAAATTATCCAAGTACGAAAAGTGATTTCCTATTCGGTATGTGAATTGATCATGGACAGAGGCCTTACAAAGGAGGAAGTCGCAGATTTTCAGAGTATTTTAGATGGCATGATAACTGCGTCAAAAGAAGAATTTGCTGAGTATGACAGGATCTTTCATCGAAAATTGATGCTTTTGACGGATAATACTTTATTCAGAACCTTAATGGAGCCTATTGGTGAAGCTTATCTGGAACTGATACCAGAAGTGATTGGTCATACAGATGCTGACTCAAGAAAAGCATTGGTTGACATACATGCCCTGCTAATCAGTGGGCTTGTAGATCATGATCGTGAGAAATGTAAAGCCTATTTTGAGAAACATTATGGTTTTGTGGAGGACGGTTTAGAATTATGAAATACATCAACCAATTTTTAATTATTTTGTTAATTTCCTTTTTGGGGGAAATATTGAAATGCCTTTTGCCGTTACCGATTCCTGCAAGTATTTATGGAATGATCATTTTGTTTTTGGGACTCATGACTAAGGTAATTAAATTAGAGTCAGTGAAGGAAACCGGCAAATTTTTGATTGAGATCATGCCAATCATGTTTATTCCAGCGGGAGTTGGACTGATGACAACCTGGGGGGTTTTACAGCCAATCTTATTACCTGTCAGCATCATTACTGCAGTGACGATTATTACAGTTATGGTTGCCACGGGATGGGTGTCTCAAATTATTATCAGAAAGTCAGGAAAAAAGAAAGATGAATAGTTTTTTTCAGGAATCATTGTTTGCAGGACTGGCACTTAGTCTTGTTGCATATGTAATCGGCATGGCACTTAAGAAAAAATTGAAAATAGGGATTTTCCACCCATTGCTGATCTCCATCATCATTTCCATTGCTGTGCTTGCAATGGGAAACGTGGAATATGAAGTATATCAGGAAAGTGCCAAGTATCTAAGTTATCTTTTGACACCGGCAACAGTCTGCCTTGCAATTCCCTTATATGAGCAGTGGGAACTTCTGAAGAAGAACTACTTGGCGGTTGTATGTGGTCTTATTGCAGGGGTCATTACCAGCCTTGCTACGGTATTTGGACTTGCAGTTCTTTTTCATTTGTCTCACAGGGAGTATGTAACCCTTCTTCCAAAGTCCATTACCACAGCAATTGGAATGGGGGTATCAGAAGAACTTGGCGGATATGTAGAAATTACGGTAGCTGTCATCATTATTACAGGAGTTCTTGGAAATGTTTTTGGCGATATAATATGCAAAATATTTCATATCAAAGAACCTATTTCAAAGGGACTTGTCTTTGGGGCCAGTTCTCACGCAATCGGAACTGCCAGGGCAATCGAAATTGGTGAAGTAGAAGGAGCCATGAGCGGCCTTGCAATTGCAGTTTCGGGCATTTTTACAGTTGTATTGGCCTCAGTATGTGCGAACTTTCTGTAGATATCATTTCATTGAAAAAAGTATTTTCGTTTCTCATATGGCAGTTGAGACAGCAGCTACTCATCTGGAGGATATGCCTGTTGTTGACGTTGCTCAGCTCACAGATTATGAGCAGATGAAAGGGAAGCTTGCAATCGAGGTTGTGTCTCTTGAAGCGAATTCAGATATGCTTTCAAAGATTCCTCATCAGGAAATGGAAGATATGGCGGTAGTTTACCGCTTTGTACTTGGTTCTGATGCAGAGGGCAGAAGCAGCATTCTTGTAACAAATAACCTTATTGAAAATATGGGTGTTACACCGGAACAGTTTCATGCAGATGCGATTGCAAATGCTCCTGAAATTAGACCAGCGGAAATTAAGGGTATGAGTCAGGTCATGATGGAAATGATGGGACCTGAGCAGTTTGAACTTATGGGAATGCCTATGGTTACAGACCTTCGTGATGAGCACATCTGAATTCCCTCAGAAAGAGTATGACCAAGCCTACGAAACCTTAATCTCCGAAAACAACACCCAAGGGCCCCCGCTCAATTCGCCCGCCTTTCCTCTAAATATTCTGTCTACCCAGAAATCTGGTATCAATACGGCCTGTGCCTCATGGAAACAGGTGATTATGACACTGCTATTGCCTCATTCAACAAAGCTGCAGAACTCTACGAAAACTCCGTGATGTATGATGATAAACTAGGACTCCGTAACGATGCCCTGGTAACTATTGGTGAAGTCCACCTTCTCCGCCATGATTTTGATTCAGCCAAAGATCAGTTTGAAAAATGTTTATCTCTTAAAAATGACCGTGATTTGATCATAGCAATTGCAGCTACGTATATACGCCTTGGATTTACTGCAGAATGTGAAGCTTATTTTGCTGAAAAAGGGATTGATTTGGCAGAATTACGCTAAACATGGTGTTTTGACACTATATTTAGCGTGTTAGTAGTGTGATATACTCAAAATACACTAGATATAGTGTAGGTAGACAGAATTTAGATTATACCTAGTAATATATATACTGTACAGCAAGTACATTCTGTCTACCTGAAGTGAAATTACTTGAAAAACGGACATCTTCCCTTAATGCACTGCTGGTTGATTCCTCTGTATTCGTCGCATTTTACTGAAGAATAACTCCAAGGAAACATTGGAGTTTTTCCACTGCAGCAGTCAGTAACAATAGTCATCCAGATTTCGCAGATATTTTTTATAATATGACAAACTCTTGTCATATTAATTACTTCATAATAAAGCCATAAATCAACCACACAGGAGTTATTATGAACTACGAAATTATTGAAATGGAAGAAAAAACTGTTATTGGCATTGCAACAGTTACAAACAACGCTTCACCAGATATGGGATCAAAAATCGGACAGCTCTGGCAGAAGCTTTATTCGGGAACTGTAGAGAAAATGACAGGCCGTGTAAACGGAAAATGCATCGGGCTGTATTGCGATTACCAGCAGAACGGCGACTACACAGTTCTTGCAGGATGTGAAATTGAAAAATCAGCAGCAGAAAAAAATAAGGATGCTGAAACAACTGTAAAAATCATTCCAAAAGGAAAATACGCAAAATTTGTTGTGAAAGGCGACGTTCAGAAAACTGTTGCAGAATCATGGGAAGCAATCTGGAACACTCCCCTTGAACGAACTTTTACAGGAGACTTTGAAGAATATCAGGAAGACTGCGACGGAAAGAACGGAACAATTTTCATCTACATTGCAATAAAATAAGAAAGAAGCCATGCGAAAAGTCTATATCTATTTACTTAATACAACTGCTGACTGGGAAATCGGTCACCTTTGTGCGGAACTGAACAGCAGGCGCTTCTTCAAAAAAGATGCGGAAGAAATTAGTCTGAAATATGTTTCTGCCTCAAAAGAAACTGTAAGAACAATGGGCGGTTTGACAGTTACGCCAGATTGCCTTGTGGATGATATTTCCATTGATGAAAAAACAGTTTTGATTTTGCCTGGAGCAGACACCTGGAACGATGAAAGCAACAACAAGGTTCTGGAAAAGTCTGTTGAAATTCTAAATGCAAATGGAACAGTCTGCGCAATTTGCGGTGCGACCGTTGCTCTTGCAAAAAAAGGACTGCTCGATCACCAGTACCACACAAGCAATGGCAAAGGTTTTCCTGAAATGTTCGTTCCAGAATATAAAGGAACTGAATTTTATGTTGACTCCCCTGCTGTTGCAGATAAAAATCTTATCACTGCTGGAGCCACTGGAAGTCTTTTGTGGACAAAAATCATAATTGAACGATTGAATGTTTTTTCAGAAAAAGCTTTGGAAGCGTGGTATAATTATTTTAAGATCGGAAAGGCTGAATATTTCTTTGCACTAATGCAGCAAGCAGGCAGATAGACATACTATAGGTGGTTTCGACAGGCTCAACCACCGCATAAAAAGAATAACCGTGCAGACAGAAAATTTATTTGAACTGACATACATTCTTCTCGAAAAAAGGCAAGTGACCGCAGGGGAAATGGCGGAACACTTTGGCGTAAGCCAGAGAACCATTTACAGATGGGTTGATGCCTTAAACCTTGCGGGAGTTCCCGTCTATTCAACAAAAGGAAAAGGCGGCGGAATCCATGTAAGCGAAAAATATGCATTGGACAAAACCGTTTTTACAGATGCCGAAAAAGAAGAAATCCTTTCCAGCCTGAATGCCCTGAATGCCCTAAGCGGACAGACAAATTCTGCTGTGGCAAAATTTCGGAATCTTGTAAGTTCAGATAAAAACACCGACTGGATTGAAGTAGATTTTTCTCCGTGGAATCCAAAAATGGAAGAAATCAGGGAAGTCTTTTCGCTCCTGAAAAAAGCCGTAATCGATGGCAAAACGGTCAGCTTTGATTATTTTCCTAGGGATGGATTTTGTACAAACCGCACGGTTCATCCATGGAAAATTGTTTTTCGCGGGCAAGCCTGGTATCTTTACGGATATTGCGAAACAAAAAAAGAAAACCATTATTTCAAGCTGAGCCGAATGATGAATCTAAAAATGCTTTTCCAAAATGTTCAGAAATCATTTTTCACAAAACTCGAAGACAAAGAATACAAAGGCTACACCGAAGAATCCTCGCCACTTGTAACCTTAAAAATGAGAGTCAGCAATGAAGACCTGTCCCGTATCCTTGACGACTTTAAGGCAGATTCCATTGAAGACGACTCCCAGCAAACAAAAATCCTCACTATGACAGTTCATAAAATGCCATGGCTCGTAGATTATCTTTTAAGCTTCGGAAGCCGCCTAACCTTGCTGGAACCAGAGGAAATTTTCAAGGAAATTAAAAGCGAAATTCAGAAAATGTGCAGTAATTTGGAAAACAGAAATATTTAGCCGTATTTTTCAAATTTCTGTTCTGGGCTTTTCGTTCTTCAGCATATTTTTTTGCTTTTGAAAAGACCTTAAAAGATTCTGGTATGTTCCCTGCTCTTTTCCAAAAACATATCTTCCTGCAGGCAAAAAGAAAAAACCGGCAATCAACTACAGCTTTAATTGAAGTTGATTGCCAGCGTATAACTTTTATTTTTCCTTTACCGCAATCCAGATTTCGCAGGTATAGTTCGGGTTTGAAATATCCTGTGACGGATAAACTTCCAGTTCAACACCCCAGCCGTATTCATATTTTGTGCTTTGAGGGAAAAACTCCGACACGATTTTTCTGTAAACCTGGTTAAAGGCTTCTGGCATTTTTCCTTTGCAGGTAAAAACTGCAAAAGTGTGAGCAGGAATTTCTACAATTTCAAGATCTGCATCTTTAATTTCCCTTCCGTCATACTCAACGCCGATTCCATAAGGAAACTTATTTCCGTTCAATTCGCTGGAAAAACTTATTCCCAACAAGCCTTTGATTTTCTTATTAGGAAAATAACTGATAATTTTTTCAGTCGTGCCGTTTTTTCCACATTCAGCCCAAAAATCTGAAATTTCTTTCATGGCATCATTTTCCACCCCCATGGGCTTTTTAACATTTGTGCGTTTACATAAAACCTTAAATGCGTCCAATTTTTCAATTCTGTAATCCATAGAACTGTCTCCAGTTAAAACTAATTTCACAGAGAGTTTAGAAAAAGATTTTACTCGCCCTCCCCTTTTTGCTTCCATTGGAGTAATTCCATGAAAACGGGTAAAGGCTCGTGTAAAACTTTCTGGAGTTTCATAGCAGAATCTGAATGCCACATCAATGACCTTTGCATCGCTGTTTGCAAGAATTTCTGCTGCCCTTGAAAGCCGTCTGTTACGGATATATTCACCAAGACTGATTCCACAAAGAGCCGTAAAGATTCTCTGAAACTGAAAACTTGACGAACAGGCCTCTTCCGCCACTTTTTCAAAATCAATCACATCTTCAAGATGGTCTTCTGTGTAATCAATTGCTTTTTGAATTCCCGTAATCCAGTCCATTTACTTTTCCTTACCTCTTCTGTTGTGATTACAGATTAACAGACAAAAAAAATTCATTCCTGACATTTTATGCACAATTTTGTTTTTTTGGGCGCTCCCCATTAAATTTGTAAATGCTAAAAAATTGCTCCAAGTTTTCGTAATTTTTCTTAACGCATTTTCGATTTTAATAGGGTCGGGCTATTCGCCATAAACACTAAATTCGGCATCACTGGTACAATCTTTCCAAGGTTTTGCATGGTCCTACTTTTTCAAAGAATATGTTCTATTCTTATTAGCACCGTTAGCAATAATATTCCCTTCTTCCACAAGCTCAGAAAGATAATCTTTTGTACGAGAAAGCTTTAAACCAATGTATAAAGAGATCTCTTGTGTACGAGCTTCTGCATGTTCTTCTAAGTATTCAAGAATTTTTTCTTTATAATTTATCGCCGATTTATCGCCGATATCTTGTTTTATCGCCGATTTATCGCCGATATTTTTGTATGAAGGACGATAAAAACTGACTCTGAGCATATCTCCAATTTCAACAAATACAGGATAAGGAATGCCATACTCTTCACATTGTGAAAAAATGCGTTTTAATCCAGAACCCCAACCTTCAAGCATATCTATTTTTTCTAAGGTTCGAGCAAGAGTTTTATTACGAATTGATGAACGACCTTCCATTGCCTCTTCCAATGTTAGAGAACCATAAATAGTGAGCCCACTGAAAAACCTAATACTTTTTTTTTTCAAAAGACAAAAATCAGATAGAAAAAGTTCCTTTGTCTGATTTTTTTTCCAGATTACAATCTACTTTAGGGGATATCAGCTTTTATTTTTTCTTATTTTCGTTCATAAGAGTCGTAATTCGCTTTAAATTTGTGACAAATATTACACAGGCTTCCTGTATTTTTGTTTCATAAAGTCCATTGCCGACACTTCTGCCGTAACCATGTGCATTTTTAAGTTCACTGTTTTTTGCTTCGATTTTATAACGTTCTTTTGAAAGTTCCTTAAACTCTTTTGATTCCTGAAATTCTTTCTGCTTTTTATGCACATCGGACAGTATCGTAACTGTAAAATTTTTTCCTCTGCCTTTTCTTGGATGACATTTTTCTCTGTATGGACAGTCTCCGCATTTACTCTTTGAAAAATTATATGAATATCTTATGTTGCGCCCATTTCTTTTGTCTTTTATTATATTGATTGAGTCTGCCAGAAAACCTGCACTGCATTGATAGGTTCCAGCATCTTTGTTGTAAATAAATCCGTTCTCTTCTTCCTTCCTGTTTCCGTTTGTAATCACTGGATTCAATTTTGAAATTAATTTGAAATTCTCTTCACCGTTTTCATCGGTTTGACCTGCCACTTCCAGATTGTCTTTTCCTGAATAAGCACTGTCTCCAATAACATTTTCAACCTTGACCCCATTCTTTCGGCTTTTTTCTACAAGTTCAGGAAGCTGTTTCCCGTCTGGCTTTTCTCCGCTTGTGACAGTTGCTGCACAGATAATCCGTTCAGGTGTCATTGCAATGTGCGTTTTGTAGCCGAAGAATGACGTGTCTTTTGTCTTGTGTCCGATTTTTGCATCTTCATCCTTTGAAATTTCTAAATGTTCCATGTCATCAGTGACAGAGTTCTTCCTTTGTGTCCTCCATGGTTTCTTTCAGGAGATTGAGTTTTTCTTTTACGGCAGGCAGTTTTGGAACAACTGGCATTGCTTCTATTGTTTTTATGAGAGTTTCACAGTATTCAACTTCCTTTTCTACACAATCTTCCTTGTTTTTTGCAGGCATCATATCCTTTGTCTTTTCATCTGTTTCGTAAACGGCACGGCGTAATTTTTTTGACTGTTCCTGCAGAACCTCTCTGATTGGATGGCTGTTGTACCGTGATTTTGTATGCGTTGAGTCAATGATGATTGATTTTGATTTGATGATTCCTTTTTCTATTGCTATCTGAACCGTCTTTTCTATCAGCATATCCAGAAGTTCTGAATCCTTTAATCTCAGTTTTCTGAATTTTGATAGTGTTGACGACTCTATTACATCGTCTTCTGGATTTATTCCAAGCAGAAATTTGTATGAAAGGTCGTATCGAGCTCGTTCTACCAGGTCTGCATCTGATAGTGGATTTATACATTTAAGCAGCAGGTATATGAACATCCGTACAGGATCTTCTGCTGTCCTCCCGTTATCCTGACAGTATTTATTTTTAAGTTCTTCCCTGATAAAGGAAAAATCTACCATTTCTTTTATCTGCCGAAAAAAATGATTTTCCGGAATCAGCTTATCATACAGTTCTGCATATGGACTAAAATTTAATTCTTTTTGATTGTTCAGCATAAAATCACCACTTCTCAAATTCTAATGATTCTGGTGGTTTTTGTAAATTTGTTCATTTGGGGGACTTTTTCAGTGGGCTCTCCATAGCCTAACGCAGTTTACAGATTGTTTTGAATCTTCTTCAGAAAAAGCTGGAGATTTTTGTTTTAAATCCACTTCTTTACAAGCGAAATAATCTCATTTCTAGCTTTTTCGCGTTCTTCATTTGATGTTGAAAAAAGAATTTCAGGTCTGATTTTTAAAGCATCGCAAAGTTTTATAATTGTGCAGAGGTTCGGAATATTTCTACCCGATTCAATGCAGTTCACCTGGTTTTGAGAAAGCCCTGCGGCGAAAGAAAGCTCTATCTGCGACATACCTGCTTTTTGGCGTTCTTCCCTTAACCTCGATAGTACAAAATTAACCTGTTCCTGATATTCTTCATCTTTCATTATTGTTAATATGCACGGTATACCATTGACAAACAATACAAAATACCATTATACTTTTTAATGGTTTTCCATTGATGTTTACAATAAAAAACCAAATAACCTTTCACAAAATCAAAAATGTTCAGTTTACACTGAAAAACGATTAGGGGGATTTTATGGATAAGGAAATGCGAGATTTGTATAACTCCATGACACCAGCAGAGCGACAAAAATATCAACGCGAAATGCAAAAGCAGTTTAGTGAAACTGGAAAACAAATTGGAAACACTTTAAAAAATGAGGTTCATAAAAGCGGAATTGTTGGAACCATTTTTAAGGTTGCAGTTGCAATTTTGCTCGGAGGTAAATAATGGGACTAAAAGAACTTCTCTTCGGCGGTTATCAAGATACTGTAAACGACGCTGTCGGCAACAGCTACAGAAATGAATACTTCAAAAGATATTCCCCACCTTATGTTTGTAAAATGTGCGGAAAAACTTTTTCAGAAGCTACGAGAGATTGCACGGTTGACCATATAATTCCTCAGCATTTAGGCGGAACAAATGCAATGACTAACCTGCAAATACTTTGCCAAAGTTGTAACTCAAAAAAGAAAGCGACAATATCTATGCTTACAGTAAAATATTCAGGTGATGCATTAATTCGAGAAATTAAGAGGATGTTCCAAAAGTAATCATGGCTTTGATAATCGTATGCTTAGTCATATTTATGCTTGCTATATTTATACTCAGGAAAAAGTGTTTCGGAATTTTATTCATTCTTGCGGGAGTATTGATGTTCCCTATTAACTTTTTTCTTTGTATCATAGTTGTTATAATTGGACTCTTTCTTCTCATAAAAGTACCGAGGTGAAAAAATGGATAAAATATATGAGGATTTTATAAAAACTTTTCATCGTGAGAATCTGATGATTGAAAATCAGACTCAAACTTTTATGGATTTTTTTCCTAACATTAGTAAAGATTCTTCAACGTATAATGAAAATGAAATTTCTATAACAAAATTGAAAAATGGGAAATTCTTCATATCAAACGGTGCATCAAAAGGCTTTTTTCTTGAAAGAAACACAGACATAGAAATAATATCTGCGGTTTCAGAGGAATATAGAAAAATCCAGAAATCTGTTGGTAAAGTAACTGATTTATTTGGATTCACAAACAGATACTTTGAAAATATTATAGAACTTTTTCCAAACGATAAAGATTCCATTGGATTAGGAGATTTTACAGCAGAATTCCTCGGCAGGACAAACAATGAAAGGATTATCGGCGAAATCAATATTGATAATCTTTTTACAATAGCATACGAAGCAAACGGGAACCGCATACTCTTGTATAAAAATAATTGTATTTATATTTATGGTCATGATTTGGCAACGCATCATTATCAGAAAATAAATGGAATTCCTGATAATACCTTTTATACAATTCCCCAAATCAATTCTTTGAATGATTTTGTCGAAGCATTTTGGAATGATTTTTTTACTAAATAATATAATGTTAAAAAAATAATTAAAAAGCTCGAAAAAGTTTTGGAAAAGTTGCTGCAGAAAAATTTATTCATGACAATATTTCAGATTAATTAAGTGTTTCAAAATATTTTAAAAATTTAATATAATTAGACTCAGTTCCTTTTAGATACTTATCTGATGATGAAGTAAAATCTTTTGTGACAAAATTGACCTCTACAGAACAATTTCACACAACAAGCTCTTTCCTTAAAGAATGTTGCTTAACTTAGGATTTCTGCTTCCTGCTCCAATTTACAATTATTATTGAGCATAAATAGAAGAACATCTTTATGTTCAGGTGCCAGTTCCAGTATTTTTTGTAATCTCGATTTATCATTTTCAGATAATGGCTTCCAGTATGTTTTATGATTCTTCAAGGTTTCGATATTCATATTAAGAGGAATAAAAGCTATTCCTGTTTTTTTAATCAAGTGTTCAAGAATGTAAAATCCACCTGCATCGATGTCTCCAAAATGGAAAAATTTTGTTCCCGGATTACAGTAATCCACACGCTTAATAAAATCCCGCTTTATAGAATTGTGAAAACCACCAAGGTAAATTACAAGTTGATTGTTCGGTTGGAATTTATGGAAATTAGTAAGGTTTTCAATCGTTACAACTTCTGCTCCCTGCAAATCTACTGAACATAATTGATTTAGGGTTTTAGTGGATAGTCCAATATCACCGTCAATTTTGGATAAATCAATAGTCTGTCCAAAATTCAATATGCCCTTTCCTTTTACCATAACATAAGTTGGAGTCTTTAATATGTTGTGTTCTTCAAGGACTGTATCTTTATCATCATATTCGCCATATCTGTACAAAAATGAACGAATCTGAGATTCTATTGTTTCAAGTTTTTTTGAATCATTAAACAGTTTGACAGACAATTCACGAATAAATATTTCATCTTTGTTTTCTAAAACTGCTTTAACTGCGGACAATAAGTTTTTATATTCCTTTATATCCCCATCAAAGAAACTAATATTCTTATTTTTGGAAAGGTTATTTTTTTGTTCTAACAAGTAATCTGATAAAGGTTTATAAATATAAAAATCTATATCTGCAAAATTATTCCAAATATTTTGCAAGCTATTATTAGTTTCAAATTTTGGAGTTCTTTTTATAAATTCATAAACTTCAGAAAGTTTAGAAAGTTCTAATAAAACAGTTTTAACTTTTCCGCTTTTTTCCTTCTGCAATTTAACAAATCCCTTTGTTTCCAGATTCGCTAATGCTGTATTTATCTCTTTGTAAAATTCATATTCTGAATCATCATCATATTTGGGAAATAATTTAGAAATCTGAATCCTAAACGCCTGCTGATTTTTATTCTCTCCAATAAAAGTTTTACTTTTTTCATAAGAATCAAGCAATGCGTTCAGAAGTTTTTGTTCTATTTTATTCGCCATAATATCTGAAATCCTCCACAAAACTTATCGTGTCTTCCCTCATTACAGTAAGGACTGAATCAACATTTTCTTCTATATCCTGAATCTTTGGAGAAGGTGCAACAAGAATTGTCTGGAATTGAAGTTGATTAAAAAACTTCATAACACTGGCAATACGTTGTTCATCCATATTATTAAAGGCTTCATCGAGCATTAATAATCGAACAGAATTCTTGTTCTGATATATATTATTAAGAGATGCTGCCATAATTACATAGAAAGGAACCTGTGACTCTCCCCCACTATTACTTTTTGCCTTTGCTGAAAGTTTCTGAACGGTACCATTCTTCTTTGTAATTTCAATATCATAATCAAGATAAGTTCGATAATCTGTATATTCCCGAACAGCTTGATCGCTAGAATCTCCAGCTTTAATTTTTGTAAACAATTCATCAATCTCATCTTTGTATTGGCTTTCAAAATTTCCAGAAAAAAGGTTTGATGTTCCCAAATTATCATCAGCCATAATCATATTGTACAGATTTCGTTTCTGACTATTAGGAGTAAGAATGAATTTATAAGTATCTTCTCCATAATTTATATCTTTAAGTGCTTTTTTGAGGTTATCAAATTCATATCTGGCACTTTCTATAGATTCTTTCATTTTAGACAGGAATTCATTCTTAAAGATATCTTCGCATTTTTCACGGGATACACGAATTGTTTCCTCTGTTCGTACAATTTCAACGTTGTTTAGCTTATCAGACTGTGCCTTGTATTGTTCATAACCGGCCAAACCAGAATAGAAATCTTTACTGAAGGTGGAATTATAATTGCTCTGCATCTGAATAAGACCTGTAAATCCTTTTTCACCGTTCAACAACCTGTTTGCTTTGTTATCATAAACAGCTTTTTGTCTGCTGTAGTTGGTCTGAATTTTTTCCATTCCTTCGTGCTTCATTGCATCCAAATACTTACCAAAAGCCTCATTATATAATGAAGCATGATAATCCTGAAGTGTTGTCAATTCTACAATCTTACTTTCAAGTTGTTCATCAATACCGGAAAGCTGCTTTTCTGTATCTTGAATTGAATTATTAAGAATTGTTTCTGTTTTGACCAATGAAACTCTTTTTGAATCAAGATTATCAACATTCTTTTCATAAGCTGCAATCTGATTCTGCAGTTCAATAATATCTTGATTTTTAGAAATCTTATCAAATTCTTCCTGTTCTTTTTTTAATCGCTCACATACTGACACAAGTTTATTTGGAGAATCCATATTCGACTTAACCATATCAAAATTGACATGCTTATATGAATCTTCTAATTGTTTGTAGGTCTCAATTTGAATTCTTAAATCAGGAAGTTTTTCCAATAAAACTTTTCGTTGATTTTTTGCATTTTTTAATTGAACTTCAATGGCATCCTTGCCAATATATGGTTTTGCATAGATTTTTGGATCAATTTTGCGAGAAACATAGTTCTTATAAACCATACAATCTTTTGTAATTGCAGATGAATAATTTTCAAGATTTTCCAGCTGTTCACAACAAATAACATTTCCTAACACATAATCAGCATATCGTCTGGCAAATCTGTTTTCTGTAGTTACTAAGGAAGCTAGAGAATTATTTTCAGGTTCAGTTTCAGGTAATTTCTTAAAATTGATAATCCCCTGACTGTAACTTCTTTTATTTGCATTATATATTTGTAAAGCTCTCGTATAATATTCAGGTTCTACAATAAGATAAAACCTTTGGGTATTTAAATAGCCTTCAATAGCATTTGTCCACTGCTTATCTGTAATAGATATGAGTTCTGCAAAGATATAAACTGGTGAATCAATACCTGATTCTTCAAACTCTTTTTGAATGCAATTTCTAAGTCGCTCTGTTTCTTCAGGGAATTGAATTGATTGTGATTCCAACAGATTAATTTCATTTTCAAGTTTTGAGATTTGCTCCGAAATAAGGTCTCTTTCCTTTTTTATTTCGTAGTTATTTTCTCTAATGAATTCAATCTCTTTGTTTAAGAAAGCTTCAAGTTTATCAACAGTTTCGATTTTTTGGTTTTCATCAAAATTCTGTCCAATATTTTTTACAGCCTCTGTAGTAACAGGAATTTCTTTTATTTTGGAAAGTAAATTCAGATAATTATTCAAAAATCGTAAATAGTCTGTAAGCTGTTGCTTTCTAATTTCTTCGGCGGATTTTTCTTCATAAAGTTTATCAATAGAATTTTGAAGCTTTTCAGTTAATTTTCTGTAATCTGAATTCTCAAAAGTTTGCTGCAATTGCATTAACTTTGCTCTAACCTGCTTAAGTTGTTCCTCAATATTATTTTTTTCAGAGATTGTATTCTTTAGTTTTTGGTTATCAATTCTTATTTGGCTTAATCCATCTTCTTTAGATTTTTCAAGAATGTCTTTATCTACAATCTTCATAAGCATATCATTTACTTCTTTATTATGCTCATTCTCTTCTATTTCACTAAATCTTTTTAAGATTTCACCTAATACATCTCGTTCCTGTTTTGCCTTTTTTAAGGTTTGCTCAAATTCATTAAGAACATCAATACTTTCTCGTAATGATTGTACATCAATGTTTTTTTCTGTGAGAACATATCTATTAATAAAATCTTTTACATTATCTACAGGTCTGAATGCGAGAGCCTTTAAAATTACTTCGAAGAACTTATCTTCCAAGTTTCCTAATCTATGACGTAGATTCTCTTTATATTCATTTACAGTCTTTATGAACTTTACTTTCTCGCCTTTATTTCTGAATTCATCAGCCATTGAAGGCTTATTTTCTTCTGTCAGAAAAGAAAAGTCTTCCAACTGTCCATTTTCAATGTACCATCGTTTTGCCGGATTTTCGTTTTCATTACCAGAAGTAATATGAACACCGATTACAAACCATCGATTTTCTTTTTCTTCATAAAACTCTAATGCAATATTACTTATGACATTACCTTCTCTAAGATATGTCTTTTCTGTTGTATCAATTTTGCATCGTACATAACTTTTTAAATCACGGTCTGAATTTTCATTTGCAGCCTTATTAAATTTTGTAGAGTTTCCAGTAAGAACCATTTGAATTGCATCTAACACAGTAGATTTTCCGGCTGCATTTTCACCACTAATCAAAACTGATCCTTGGTTTATAGGAAAAGTTTCATATCCAAAATACATCCAGTTTAACAGTCTTACTCTATTCAGTTTCTTCGTCTGTATCTGCATCGTCTTCTCCTTCTTCATATTCAATAAGTCTGTCTTTCACGCTTTCATATAAATGTGTAATTCCTTCATTCGGGATTGCAATCATAATCGAAGGATATATTTCAATTCTCGTATCACCCTGTGTTATGTCAGCAGATAGATTCTTTATCAGGTTATATCTCTTAAATAAGGCAATAATCTGGCGTTCAGAATTTTTATCAAGTTTTTGTTTGTTTTTAAGTTTAAGCACATTGTACTTATCCCGTATTTCTTGAATTGTAACGGTTACATTATCTCCATTTGTAGAAAGATCATTTCTCTTTTCTAAATATAGTAATTTCAGAATTAGAAACATGATACTTTCAAACTTTGTAAACTGAAGTCGTCCTGTACCATTTCTATTTGAAATTGAAATAAGTCCAATATCTTCATCAATTCTTATGTCATAACCCAAAAGATCAAATACCAATGCAAACTGATCTCTGTTATCTTTGATGAAAATGTAATCTAATCGAGTATCTTCTTTTTTCTTTAGAATGAAACAGTGATTTAAAAGATTGTTAGCTGCTTTAGAAAACTTTACCTTTTGGGAATTTGAGCTACCAATAATCTCAAGCTTTTCAAACATTCTTTTCACCTCCATTCTTCTTTATTATTTCAAAATCAGTAAATTCACATTTCTCAGTCTTTATTCGCTGACTTGTTTTCTCTACCTTATATATCTTGGACTCTATCCCAAATAATCTTATATATATCAGGGTCTCAAAATCTTTTCGACTATTTACAGGAATCTCAGAGGCCATTATAAGTTGTCGGGAGCCTAATTTTTCCATTACAAATGCTTCGATTTTCTTTCTGTATATTCGAGCCATTTGTTTATCCTTAAGAAGTTTCTTTTTTAATTCCTTTTCTTCTTCAGTTAAAGTTTCAGCAATATTTATGATTGCCACTTCTTCGTATGTTTTCTTTTCTGGAATTTTTTTAATGGATTCTTCTGAAACAAATTTCTGTACAAAAACATTGAATAAGTCCTCTGGGGCCGTTTCATCCTCGTCAGAAAACTCAGTAAGATACCTTAAGATTGCATTAATTTTGCCTTCTTGATTGGTTCCAGAAGCAAGTTCAAATTTCGCTCTGGATGCGGCATTCTTCATGTAATGATTATTTTTGCGATCTATATCTTCAATAATTTTATCAAGGTTTTCAAAAGCTGATTTAACATCAATAATCATTTCGATAATCTTATCTTGGGCAATATCTGGATCAGTTTCCTGCTCAATTTCCATATATCCTTCAACAAGATCCTTTAGGATTGTTGGTTCAGAGAGCATATTATCTAAATTTATTTTAATAGACTGCCTGAACTTACCAACATTTTCACTTGTCTTTAATCTATAAAGTGATTTTGAAACAATTTCAGCATTATAATCAGCAAATAATTTCAGAACATCTGATAATTCTTTATTTTTCGTCTGTTTATCGATGTGTTTCTTGATAGAAATATTCAATCTTTTTAGACTAGAAACCAATTGTTCTGTATTGTTTACAACGTTTTTCAGAATAAACTGATAAGGTTTTGAATAAAGATCTTCATTTTGAAGAACTGCATGAATCTGAGAAATAAGTCCCTGGTATTCTGTTTCTTCATTACGGATAACATCATTCATTGTTCTTATGAATGGAACAGCATGATCTGTTAGGACGACATTTTGTTGATAATTTTTCTCTTCTTCAAAATCAAGCCAACCACAATCTTTTAAGTAATTTATGGTTTTCTGAGCTTTTGTACGTGAATCTTTTTCAAAACTGGAATCATCATCAAAGCTAATATCATCAGTACGAGTATTAAAATACTCTACCAACGTAGAAACAACTGATTCTCTGTCTACACCATATGAAATTTCAGATTTATACGAGTTGTAAATTTCTAAGAGGCAATCCGCGTATTGGTCTTTATATTTACTATTGAGAGGCTTAAAAAAATCTGCTGGTATAACTGAAAATAGATTTTTCATAGATTCATTTGAAATTATATTGTATTAAAGTGCCAATAAAGGGGACTCAAATACTTAGAATAGCATAAATTTGCTAAAAATCAAGTTACTCTAGTATTCTCCTTCCCAGTAGGCAGAGAACTAGTTTTACTGAAACACCTTCCGTTTTCAGAAGGTGATACATTCCGCTTGTACGATTCTATTGTGTCACAATATCTTTTGCATATACAAGTTTTTTTGCTATAATCACAGAACTTAATGCAAACGACACACGTTTTGAAGTAGCACTTCGAGTAAATCTGATTACGGCACATTAAGAATTCTTTTTCAC
>SAMEA104315435__coassemble_658_pt1 | contig 24239 bp, 24 predicted proteins | sample SAMEA104315435__metabat2_high_PE_028 | metagenome-assembled genome bin SAMEA104315435 (sample SAMEA104315435) | gut metagenome | biome: Monkey gut; feature: monkey-associated habitat; material: faeces | place: China | collected 2013 | reverse complement strand
CCTGTTTTTGTTGATATTGACGAAAAAACTGGAAACATTGATCCAGACAAAATCGAAGCTGCAATTACTCCTAGAACAACTGCGATTATGCCAGTTCATGTTTATGGCACACCCTGCGATACAAAGAGAATCAAGGAAATCGCAGACAAATATGGCTTAAAAGTAATTTACGATGCAGCTCACGCTTTTGGTGTGAAAGTGAACGGAAAATCAATTCTGGAAGAAGGCGATATTTCTACACTTAGTTTCCATGCAACAAAAGTCTACAATACTGTTGAAGGCGGTGCTTTAATCTGCCATGACGAAGCAACAAAAAAACGAATTGACTATCTTAAAAACTTTGGTTTTGCAGGAGAAACAGAAGTAATTGCTCCTGGAATAAATTCAAAAATGGATGAAATTCGAAGTGCTTATGGACTTTTGAATTTAAAACAAATTGATAAAGCAATAGAAAATCGCAAAAAAGTTGCAGAAAAATATAAAGAAGCCTTTAAGAATGTTGAAGGAATTCGTTATTTAGAAGACATCGAAGGTGTAAAACATAATTATTCATATTTTCCTATTTTTATTGATGAAGAAAAGTATGGAATGAGTCGCGATGCACTTTATGCAAAATTAAAAGAAAATAACATTTTAGGAAGAAGATATTTTTATCCTTTAATTAGTGAATTTACAACATACAAAGGATTGGTATCTTCTGCTAAAGAAAATCTTCCTGTAGCACATAAATTAGCAGACAGTGTAATTTGTTTACCAATGTACGCAGATTTAACAGATGAAGATGTGAAAAGAATTATTGAGGTTGTGAGAAAATGAGTTCTTTTTATTCTGTAGATGAACTTAACACACTAGGTTTGAAATCTTTTGGCGAAAATGTCTTAATAAGTAGAAAATGTTCAATTTATTCTCCTGAAAAAATTTCAATTGGTAATAATGTAAGGATTGATGATTTTTGTATTTTAAGTGGTAACATTTCGTTAGGGTCCAATATTCATATATCTGCTTATTCTGCTTTGTATGGAGCAATGGGTATTATAATGGAAGATTACACAGGGATCTCTCCAAGGACTTCTATTTTTTCAGCGATGGATGACTTTTCTGGTGAATATTTGATTGGTCCAATTCATCCGCATGAGTTTACAAATGTACAAGGTGGAACTGTTATTTTAAGAAAATTTTCACAATTGGGAGCAGGAACAATAGTTTTTCCAAGTGTCGAGATTTGTGAAGGAGCAGTTACAGGTGCTATGACTCTAGTAAATAAAAGTTTATCACCTTGGACTGTAAATGTTGGTATTCCTGTTTATAAATTAAAAAATAGAAAGGATGATGTAAAATGCATAATGATGAAAAACCTATAGTTTCAATATGTTGCATAACTTATAATCATGGGAAATTTATTGCAGATTGTTTGAATGGATTTTTCAAACAAAAAACTAGTTTTCCGTTTGAAATTGTTATAAGTGATGATTGTAGTACAGATGATACAAAAAGTATTATTGATTCTTATTTATCAAAATATCCAACTATGTTTAAAGTTGTTAGTCCATCAAAAAATTTAGGTTCAATAAAAAATTTTTTTCATGCACTTAGCAAATGTACAGGAAAATACATAGCACTTTGCGAAGGTGATGATTACTGGATTGACGAAAATAAAATTCAGAAGCAAGTTGATTTCATGGAGCAGAATCCTGATGTAGGTTTGACTTATTTAAAAGTTAAAATGTTAAATAATAAGCAAAACGAGTTCTTTAGTGTTTGGGGAAAAGAAAAAAATTGTTTTGCTGAATTAATTCAGGAAAATCAGATTCCAACGTTATCTGTATGTATGAGAAAGGATATTCTTCTTCAATATATCAAAGATGTTGCCCCAGGTACAAAGAATTGGCTGATGGGTGATTATCCAATGTGGCTGTATTTTATTCACGTATCAAAAGTTAAATTTTTTGATGAAATTACAGGTGTTTATAGAGTTCTTGAAAATTCGGCTAGTCATAGTACAAATGTATTAAAGCAAATCAATTTTCTTAAATCGACTTATGACATAAAAGAATTTTTTGTTTCCTTCTTCAATGAAACAAATGTAGATTATCCTAAATACCATGATGCTATTTGCCATTTATTTATTGAGAATGTAGACAATTACTTAAAGTCATCATATAACTCAAGTAAATATGAACCTGTTAATTATATTACTTTTAACAATTTGATTCTTGATTTTGTGAATGCTTGTCAAGAAAATATTATGACTGATTCTTACGTTCAAGATGCTTTTTCACAAAGATTTTTGTGGTTATTTAATAGTCTGGTAAATTGTTATAATGAAGATTTGGCAAAAATTTCCAGATTGATTTTTAGATATGTAGCAAAAAAAACTAAGAAACAGTTAGTTTTATATTGCTTAACAAGGTCGAAAATAATATTACTGTTTATTAAAAAGAGAAGAGCTTTTAAGTAATATTCTTTTTCTTTTTGATGTTGATTTTAAAAACTAGTGAATTATTTTTATGGGAGAATATTTGAAATTTATATATTCTTATTCAAAAAATTCTGAAGCTTTAAGAAATTCGACTAATTTTAGGGAAATAGACGATTGTTATTTAATGATCAAAATGTTATTTTAAGTTAAAATCTTTATTTCTATATTTTAATGGGAAAATAATGGCTCCTAAAATTTCTTTGATTGTACCAGTTTTCAATGTTGAAAAATATGTTTCGAAATGTCTTGACAGTCTTGTAGCTCAAACATTAAAAGATATTGAAATTATCTGTGTTGATGACTGTTCCACAGATAATTCATTACAAATTATTGAAAAATACGCTTCTAAAGATTCAAGAATAAAAATTGTTAAGCATGAAGTTAATAAAGGTCTTGGTCAGGCAAGAAATAGTGGTCTTGGCTATTCATCTGGAGAGTATATTTGGTTTATTGATAGTGATGATTATGTTGATATAAGAGCATGTCAATTGTTATATGATACAGCGAAAAAAAATGATGCTATTATCATTACGTTTCAATCAATAGCTTTTAAAATCGATGAGCAGGGAAACGAAATTTTTTCTCCTTCATATTTGATTAATGACTGGGCTAAGAATGTAAATTATGATTTAACAAATCATTATAATTTAATGGGGAACCAAAATGTAACAGCATGGGCATATATAACTAAAAGAGATTTTATTAAAAATTTTTCTTTTAGACTTGGTGTATATCACGAGGATGTTGACTTTACATTAAGATTGTTTTCAGAATGTAAAGCTTTGCGTAATATAGCATATGCTCCTTATTATTACCGACAAGATAATTCGTCAATTACACGATCAAAACTTAATCAAAAACGTCTTATTGATAATGTAAAGACATGTATTACACTTAAAGCTTATCTGGATGAAAAGAAATTTCCAAGAGAGCATTTTTATACTGACACTTTTATAAAATTTTGTACTTCTGTAAAAAAAATGATAGAAGAATTCGAATTTTCTTCTGATAATTTTCCAGAAGAAATTGTGGAATTTAATAATTTTTACAATAAACTAATGCGTTCAGAAAAAAAGCATTTTCTTTGTTGGCGTCGAATTTATGTGAGACTTAGAAAATTATTTGATTTTTGAAATATGTAAATTAAATGAAAAAAAATGTATTTGAGGTTGTGTTATAGAATCAATTTATTCCTTTTTTGTGTTATACTATAAGTAGTGAACGTTTACGATTTTGACAAAACTATTTTTTATCCTGATAGTCTCACAACTTTTATAAAATGGTGTATTTTGCGCTATCCAAAGCTGCTGGTGCTTTATTGTCCTAAGACGGCGGTTATGGCGTTTTTGCTTGCTATAAAAAGGTGTTCTGTGACTGCGGCTGTTGAGCAGCTGGCTAGTTTTGTTAAATTCATTCCTGATATTGATAAAGAAGTTGAAGAATTCTGGGCAGAAAATGAATGGCGCATTTCTGAATGGTACCTGGCTCAGAAAAAGGAAACAGATTTAATCGTATCCGCATCTCCAGAATTTTTTCTTAAGCCGTTAATTGAAAAGCTTGGTGTAAATCTTATTGGAACTCAGCTGGACAAAAAAACTGGAAAAATTGCCGGTCGCTGCTGTTACGGCAAGGAAAAGGTTAAATATCTTGTCATAAGCAATTATTTTCCGCAGCATAAGATTGACGAATTTTATTCAGATTCCATTACAGACACACCTTTGGCATATTGCGCGGAAAAGGCTTTTCTTGTAACAAATAAGGGGCGAAAAGTTGTACCCTGGCCAAAAATCAGTTCACGGGTAAAAAATAAAATCTTGAATACGCTACTGTGATTTTTAGTTAATTTACTAAAAAAATGTTCCTGGTTTTTTTTAGAGTTTTTTAACTAGTTCGAATTTCGAATTTTAAAAGGGGCTGTCCCAAAAGTAATGAGTGTAGCGCTCATTGAGCTCGTCGAAATGACTGCTACACTAAATGTGGTGGTTTCGATAAACTCAACCACCGTAATGCAAACTTATTGGACAGCCCCGTTTTCATTAATCAAGTGCTTTCTTGATTGATTTTTCTGTTTTCTTTGCTTCTTTTTCAACAGATTTCTTAGCTTTTTTTGCTTCTTTTGAAATATCTTTGCCTGCGTCTTTAACGTCATCAATAACATTTTCAATAGAAGCTTTTACCTTCTTCTGTGTTTTTTTATCACAAGAAGTTAAAGTAAAAAGCAAACCAATAGAAAGAACAAAAATTATTTTTTTCATAAAAATGTCCCAAAATTTAATTTTTACAAATTAGAAAAATATAAGACCGAGAATTCCAGCTGGAATCAGATAGCATGCAAACCATTCCAGCTTGCCTTTTCGGATTAATTTCATCAACAAAGATAATGAAATATATCCCCACGCAAAAGCGGCGGCACATCCTGCAACTACAGGAGCTGCACCAATTGTAGAAGAAACTTCACCTAAATCCTTTAATTCAAGCACAAATGCGCCTAAGATTGCAGGAATAGAAACTATGAAAGAATATTCTCCGGCAGCAGAACGGTTTACACCGCAAAGCTGACTTCCCGCAATTGTTGAACCAGAACGGCTTATTCCTGGCAAAGTTCCAATTCCCTGCATAAGACCAATAAAAAGAGCCTGAATCCAGCTGATTCCTTTCTGCTGCTTTTCCATTTTTGCTGCAGAAACGCTCTTTTTTTCAATCATAGAAGAAATTACAAGAAGACAAGCTGTAACAATAAAACCAGCACAAGTAAACTTAATGGAAATTGCGCCATCATCAATAAGCTTACTGGTTACAATACCAATTGCGGCAGTTACAAAAGTTGAAAGAATTACAGCTATAATTGTACGTCGTCCCCGTTCGTCAGTGCCAGAAATCAAGTCTTCCTGATTTTCTGTTTCTGTACCAGGTTTTCTTGTAATCCAGCGCCCTAAAATCTTTAAAAGATTCCAGATTTTTATGCGGAAATACAGAACTACGGCAAGTAACGTTGCCAGATGCAAAAAAATATCAAAAAGCAAAGGAACTTCCTGCAGTCCAAAAAGGCGCTGAGCTACAGCAAGATGACCTGAAGATGAAATTGGAAGGAATTCCGCAATTCCCTGAAGAATTCCCAGTAAAATACTTTGAAAAACAGTCATCATTTTCTCCACTTAGCCGCGTTTTTTCATTTCTTCTGCAACTTTTTTAACGTCCTGAATTTTATCCATTCTTGCAATCAGAAGAGAATCGTCAGCATCAACAATTACAACATTATCAAGACCGATAGTCGCAATTGTGCGTTTGCCACCACGAATATATGAATTAACAGTATCAAGAGCAATCACATCGCCCTTAACAGCATTTTTATTTTCATCCTTTTCACTGATGTCGTACAATGCAGACCATGAACCAACATCATCCCAGCCAGCATTAAGCTTAACGATTTTGCCTTTAGAAGTTTTTTCCATTACAGCGTAGTCAATTGAATCGCCTTTAATCTGACCAAAAGAATCTTTATCAAGACGGATAAAATCAGAATCTGCAGCAGCTTTTTCAAAAGATTCAATAGAAAGCTTCGCCATTTCCGGACTGTGAACTTTAAGTTCTTCAATGAAAGTTGCAGCCTTAAAAACGAACATACCGCTGTTCCATGAATATTCACCACTGGCAAGATATTCCTGAGCCTTTTCAAGACATGGCTTTTCAACGAATTTTTCAAGAGTGAACGCTCCGTCAGTTTCTACACCGCTGGCTTTTACATAACCATAACCAGTAGCAGCAAAAGTTGGAACAATACCGAATGTAACAAGAGCGCCCTTTTCTGCATTTTTAGCAGCAGTCATAACTGCACTCTGGAAAGTCTTTACATCAGCAATAACGTGATCACTAGGAAGAACTACAACAATTGCATCCTTATCACGCTTCATTGCGGCACAACATGCAGCTGCAATTGCAGGAGCTGTATTTTTAGCCATAGGTTCAAGTAAAATTGTTGGCTTCTTATCTGTAATTTCGCCAATCTGCTGAGCAACAAGGAATCTGTGACCCTCTCCACAAGAAACAATTGGAGCATCAATTTCAAGATTACTAAGTCTTAATAAAGTTTCCTGAATCATTGTTTTATTACTAACCAAAGGCAAGAACTGCTTTGGATGATCACCCCAAGATAAAGGCCATAAACGAGTTCCGGCACCACCACTCAAAATAACTGGAATAATTGTCATAAAAAAATACCTCTTATTTAGCTAATTAAGATTATCATAGTAATTTATAAAATTCAATTTTTGAACGCTTTCTGCAAACCATTGGTATTCCGTTCCCAGAAAACGCCGTCAGCATACCCTTGAATAGATTTATCAGTTTCCGCCATTTCAAGCCGTTTCTGCGCCCAAACACAATACTGTTCGTTCATTTCTGAACCGCAAAAATGGCGGCCAAGTTTTTTTGCAGTAACAGCAGTTGAGCCGCTTCCCATAAACGGATCATAAACCATATCATCAGGATTTGAACTTGCCAGAATAAGCTTTGCCAAAAGTTTTTCCGGCTTTTGCGTAGGATGTGCAGTATTTTCAGGCATAGACCAGTAAGGAACAGAAATATCATCCCAGAAATTAGAAGGAAACGTATTCCGGAATTTACCGTCTTCCGTATCTTCCCAATCCTTTGGCTTGCCGTCCACCTTGTATGGCGCAACTACCTTTCTGCGCTGCTTAACATCTTCTACATTAAATGTAAAATCATCGTTCTTTCCAACAGTTGCAAACCAGATATCTTCCATGGCATTTTTCCAGTTATGCATGGCTCCCCGTCCTTTTTCTCTCTGCCAGGTAATCCGGTTCTGAATAGTAAAATGACGACTCAAAACCCGTTCAATTGCCGAAGAACTTTTCCAGTCACAACATACATATATAGAAGCATTTTGCTTTAGCAACGGCTTTACCGCACAAATCCATTCTTCCGTATATTTTTCGTAAGCCTCGTAAGCCATCTCATGAAAATTATAACCATGAAACTGCTTGTCCAGATTATAAGGCGGATCCGCAATCATTAAATCAACAAAACCTGCAGGCAGAGTTCCGGCCACCTTCAAAGAATCTCCAATCAGAATTTTATCTGAAATCTGTTCCTCTTTATATTCATTGCCTTCCTCATAGCGCAGACAGCGGTCCAAGTATGCTTTTCCTTCTTCAACAGTTAAATCAATAGTCTTATTTTTTTCAGATTTCATGTCATCAATTTTACCAGCAGCCACTCACATTAGCAAGAATGTTTTTAATTACGGGCGTTCCCTTTCAAAATTGCAAATGCTAAAAAATTGCTCCAGGTTTTCGCAATTTTTCTTAACGCATTTACAATTTTGAAGGGTCGGGTCTTCCGTAGCTCCGGCTTTCGCCTTCGAACCGCATACGCGGTTTTGCTCCGCAACTACTCCACCCCCTAACGTTATATGCATAAGTGCATACTGTTTATTACGCCAGAAAAATAATATCATTATAAGCGAACATTTTTCATTTTATCTTTCTTCCTAACAATTCATTGTAAATTTGCCGATAAAAATTTATAATAGTTTAAATTATTTCTATATAGTTCGAATTTCGAATTTTAATTGGTAATGCATAAAATTGATTTTTATAATCCCATTTGCATTATGAAAATACTGCCAGTCAGAAAGCGACTGTCAAAACCGCTAGCTAGCGTCGCTACATGCGCAAGTCGGCAAGGAAACTATCGTTTCCGACTTGCGAATGTTTTTGACAGCCTCTTTCTTCCTTCCCGTATTTTCATAATTATACAATTTTTTTGTAAAATCAATTTTATGTTTAATTTCAAAAAACTCGAATTTTCGGGCTATACATAACAAATATTATGAGGCCAAATTATGGAAGAAATCCTTGATTTATTAAAACAAAATGCACGTCTTTCTGTAAAAGATATTGCCGCTATGACTAAAAAAACTGAAGCCGAAGTCGCCGCAATCATCAAAAAGCTGGAAGATGACGGAGTTATTCTAAAATACGCGGCCATCGTAAATCCAGAAAAAACAGGCGAAAGCAAGGATAAAGTTCGGGCAGAAATTCAGCTGCAGGTAACACCTGAACGAGAACATGGTTTTGATGCCCTTGCAGATAGAATTTACAGGTTTCCACAGGTAAAGTCACTTTTCCTTATGAGTGGCGGATATGACTTTAAAGTTATTATTGAAGGAGACAGTCTTCAGGAAGTTGCTTTCTTCGTTTCCAGCAAGCTTGCAACACTTGAAGGCGTTCGCTCTACAAAAACATGCTTTATTCTAAAAACATACAAAGAAAATGACATTGTTTACGTAGAAGACGAAAGAGACCGCCGCGAAGCACAGGCATAAGGAAACCGCTAAAAAACTATTTTTTTTTGCAAAGCTACGGGGCGTTGCGGGGTGTCCCCGCAGAAGGGGTAGCACGCAACGAAGTGCGGGCGCAGGGGAAGGCTTTCCCCTCTTTTGATAAGGATAAAATATGAATACAAGAAATGATAAATTCAGTCACAGCATGGAAGAAATTCCTCCAAGTGGCATTCGTAAATTTTTTGAAATGCTTATCGGGCATGATGACGTTATTTCTCTTTCTGTTGGAGAACCTGATTTTCCAACACCCTGGTGTATGCGGGAAGAAGCTTTTTACCACATTGAAAAAGGTCACACTTCTTACACAGGAAACCGCGGTTTACCAGAATTGCGGGAAGAAATCTGTAAGTATATGGAGCGTTACGGCTGTTTTTATAATCCAGAAACAGAGATTCTTGTAACTGTTGGTGCCAGTGAAGGCGTTGATGCTTCTTTGCGTGCAATATTAAATCCTGGCGATGAAATTCTTGTCTGCCAGCCATGTTACGTAAATTATGAACCTTTGGCTCGCTTGTGCAATGTTAATGTTATTCCAATTGACACAAGCGTAAACGGATATTATCCAACTGCAGAACAGATTGAAAAAGCTATTACTCCAAAAACTAAAGCTCTTATGATTTGTTCTCCAAACAATCCTACTGGAACAATGATTCCCGGTAAGGAACTTGAAAAAATTGCCAGAGTTGTTGTAAATCATCAAATCTGGTGTATCAGCGATGAAATTTATTGCGAACTTGCTTATGAAGGCGGAGAACACGTTTCTATTGGCTCTTTTCCAGGAATGAAAGATTATTCTATCATTTTGAACGGTTTTTCAAAGTCTTTTGCAATGACTGGATGGCGAATCGGTTATATCGCAGCTCCGGCAGAGCTTATTTCTCTTTGTACAAAACTTCATGGATATAACGCAATCTGCGCACCTATTTTCAGTCAGTATGCCGCAACAGAAGGATTACGAAATGGCTGGAAAGATGTTGAAAAAATGCGCATCAGTTATCAACAGCGCCGCAATCTTATGGTAAAAGCTTTCAATGATATGGGACTTCCTGTTCCAGAGCCAAAAGGTGCATTCTATATGTTCCCAGATATTACTTCAACTGGATTGACTAGTGAAGAGTTTGCAACACAACTTTTCCAGAAACATAATGTTGCCGTAGTTCCAGGAAGCGTTTTTGGCCTTGGTGGCGAAGGACATATTCGTGTATGTTATGCTACTGCTGTTGAAAAAATTAAAATCGCATTGGAACGAATAGAAGAATTTGTTAATGAATTGAAAAACAACAAATAATATTTTTATAACCCAGCTGCATATCAGAAAAAATGATATGCAGCTGGCATTTTTATAAATTTGACAGAAGCTCTAAAAAAATTATTTTAGGGAAAGTCGTATAATAAGTAACGTATTACGGAGTTGAATATTATGGTTACTGTATTAATAGCTATTATTATAGGTTCTCTCTTACTTTTGATTTTAATGACAATAACAGGTCGAAAATCAGGAAACATCTCAAAAGATGGTAAAAATAAAAAACCAAGAAATAATAGCGCAATAATAAAGGATGCTAACAAACGTCTTGCAAAAGATCCAAGAAATATTCCAGCCCTTACAGCTTTAGGGGACGTTTATTACAGTCAGCCTGATTATGCAAAAGCTTATCCGTTATACAAAAGTCTTAGCGAACTTTCTAATATGCATCCGGAAATTGATGAAAAAACAGTTTTTCTGCGATATGGTGTTTGTGCATTTAAAACAGAAAAAATTGAAGAATCTGGCGCAGCGTTTGCAACAGTTTTAAAAAAAGAACCAAATAATTACGAAGCAAACTTTTATATTGGTAAAGTTTTATATGTAAAAAAAGATTACGAAAAAACTATTTCCTGTATGAAACGAGCAGCTTCTGTAAATCCTGAAAACCAGGAAGTTCATCAGATGCTGGCATTTTCACTGTATCATGCAAAAAAATACCGGGAAAGTTTGCCTTTTTTAAAAAAAGTTTGTGAAGAACAGACAAGTAACAAAGAGGCGCTCTTTTACATGGCTTCTGCTATGGAAGAATGCAACATGGCTGATAAGGCTCTTAAAATATTTATGCATTTGCGTCCAGATCCAGAATATGGTGCACAGTCATGTCTTTCTGCAGGCAATTACCATGCAAAAACACAACAGTTTGAAAAAGCTATACAGGATTACGAAATTGCTCTAAAACTGGAAAATGTAAAACCTGAATTAAAAACTACAATATTATACAAACTGGCACTGACCTATCTTTCTCAGAATGTAATTTCAAAAGGTCTTGCCTGCCTTAAACAGATAAATTCGATTAATCCAAACTATCGAGACGTTCCTGCATTAATTACCCGATATCAGGAATTAAATCAGAACAGCAATCTTCAGGCATATCTTATGAGTGGAACCAGTGATTTTGTAACGCTTTGTAGAAAAATTGTTTCTTGCTTTCATGGGAATTCATTTGTTAAAATTGAGGATATATCTGTTCAATCTGAATTTACAGAAATAATGTGTAATGTTCAGTCTGCACGCTGGGAAAACACTGAAATTTTCAGATTTTTCAGAAGTACAGGGGCAACTGGCGAACTTTACGTTAGAGACTTGCATTCTAAAATGCGTGATATAAAATGTGACAAAGGTATTTGTATCTCCGCAGGCATATTCACAGAGGAAGCAAAAAAATACGTTGAAGGTCGTCCTATTGACCTTATTGAAAAAGCAAAACTTGTGTCTGTCCTTAAAAAAATAGAAACAATTTAGGTTGTATTTGAAAACTAAAATTTTCAGATACAACAATTAATCAGAGCCGATATCGAGAAGAAGATCAAAATTCCAGGCAGGTTCTGTACACCTTAACGAAACAAGATTTCCAGTTTTTTCAGCCTTTAAATTGTGTTTTTTTGAAAGCTGATATAAAAATGAATATTCGTTTTTGTAATCTTGCACAACCTGAGGTTCTACGTTGTAGCCTGCTGAAGTCCCGCAATTACCGTCAGTTTTGAATAGAAAATAAAAAGTTTCATCACGACTTTTATTATCACTTGTATAGCGCCTGTCGCCTGTCAACAGAAAAGAGCCGTCGTAATCTTTTTTTGAAAAATATACTGTACGGCACGTGTCCATTATATTGTAACCATTTACAACAAAACGAAGTATCTTTGGCTGCTGCAATGTCTCTGGAATATCTTCACCAATTTTTTCAGAAGTATTTTTTATCTGTTCCGTAAGCTTCTCATTCTGTTTTTTTAATTCATTCAACTGCTCCATAATTTTTGAAAGCATCATATCTGAAGTAAAATCAGGTTTCATAGCTCTTGTAAAAATGGCACTATCGTCCCCCAGCAACCCGTATACTCCGCCAAAAAGACCATCACTACCTAAATCAGAAATATCTTTTGCCGTAAGTCTTGAAGTAAATGTTTCTGATATCTTTTTTGCAAGAAAAGAATTATCTTCAGTTTTCATTTCTGAATTCGGTAACTTGCTTTCCACAACATCATCTGCAGATTTTAAGATTTTTTCATTCTTTTTGTTAGTATATACGTTTCCAGGAACATAAAACTTAGAACCTAAAGTAGGTGCAGAAATTCGCGGCATTGCTGGACCATCAGAAATGTTAGTCATAGAAGGCATTTCCGGCATTTTTACTTGAGAAAAAAATGAAACTTTACAGACAAAAAGCAAAGAAGCTGCAATTATATGTTTTTTACATATTTGCAAGACTTTCCTCCACAAATTCAAGGCGCTTTGAAAGCTGAGCAATTGTTTTTTCCAGACGACTTCGTTCCTTTTCAAGTTTTTCTTTTTTATCTTCTTCGCCAGCTGGTTTGCACCCCATTGCCTTCTGGCGCATCATTTCACGAACAGAAACAGGGCCTTTTCCTTCAAGAAATTCCTGTTCAACTTCTGCTCTATCATCCTTTTTGCGAACAGAAGCTACTATTTTCATATTTTCGTAACCAATAGCCGGATTTACAGGAACAGCAGCAACTTTTGTAATATCTTTTGCCGTACTGCGAGGTAAACATAGAACACGGTCAATATAATCTTCATATCTGATGTTTGCCGCATTGCAAAGTTCGTGAGCTTTCATTAAAAGCTTTCCAAATTCCTGCATTAAGCGACCATTTGTTTCAAGATAATCCTTTTTTATTGTTTCCGTAAGAGTTTTTAACTCTTCATTCTGTTCCCACTCCAGCTTGTAATAACCTTTTTCTTCTGCAATAGATAAAAGCTGATTAAATCTTGCCCAAAAAGCCTGACTGTGAACCTTTGCATTATAAGTTGTATTTGGATTTCCTGTAGTTTTAAAAAGCTCTTCTGCAATAATATGATGAGTATATTCGTGAACAGCCGTATAAATCAGCTGATTATCGTTATTAAAATTTTTATTGTGAAGAAATAGTTCGTGAGTATCCGGCATATAAAAACCATTTACCCTCTTACTCTCTTTACCTGTTTGAATCACAGAAAACTCCATTTCTGTTGGAGCTATATCAAGCAATATCTGTTTAATTTTTTCGTTATCCATTTAATTTCCTACGCCTTGTTCTTTTTTGCAGCCACTGCTGCCCTGATCTGGTCGGCAAAAAGCTTGTTCTGATCTGTTCTTTCCGGAACAGAAAACTTAGGCTTTCCATCTTCTTCTGAAATTCTGTAAATATGTTTTGGAGATACAGAATAAGCCGGACTATCAGGATTGTTTATCCACCAGTCAAGAACAGCAACAAAACACAAAGTATATTTCAAAAGATTTGCATTATTTGCGTTTGTATTTGCACTCATATTATTGGCACCAAGCAAAACATCAAGACGTTTTGAAACTTCATTCTGAATATCAAATTTATAATGTTCCCAAGGATTTCCAACAGAAGGCACAATTCCTTTTGTTTTTGCCTGCTTGTCACATTCAGCAACGACTTCAGAAAGATATTTACGAACAAAATCTGTGCGCATAAAAAGTCCGGGATATTTACTATCATCCTTTGGACGTTCCAAAACCAGCTGCTGAAATTTGAAATTAGGCAAAAAGTGCCATTGAGTCTGCCACAGAAGAGAAGTTATCAATTTTTTGCCAAACTGAGAATCTTCAAAATCATCCTGAGAATAAATAGAATTTACAAGATCATTCAAAGGCATACAATAAAGCCGCTCAAAAACATTTTCACGATATGCCGACCATTCATCAAGAATTTTTGTAATGCCATCAGACTCTTTTGTAGAAGGAGTATTTTCAATATTGAAGCGAATATTTCTACAGCCCTGAAAACAATCTTCTATAATTTTCATAAGAACAACTGTAATTTGCAATGGATTTTCCGGACTTAATACATTAAATCCATCTTCAAATTTATAAAGAGGCTGAAAATATGGATACAAATCAGGAAAAGATTCAAGATTATTAAATCCTGCCTGAGGAAAAAGTTGATCCAGAAGATTAAGACCTGTCGTAACAGTTCCATCTTTTACACCTTTTACAGGACGTTTTGGTACAGCAGGTTTTTCTTTAGCTTCAGCTTTTGCATCTGTTCCAGCAGGTTTGTCTTTTTCAGGTAAAAGCAAATCATATTTATGAAGACCAACAAACTTAAGAATATCTGCAACCTTTGTCTTAAAGAAATCAGGGTATTCTTCATAAGTGTCAGAACACATACGCATTAAAAGCGGATATAGTTTTTTTATAATTTCATTCTGAATGTAAAGCCATTGTGTAATTGCTTCCTTTGCCATAGAAGACAATTTATCCTGAGGAGCATCTGGATATGCAATTTCATCAGTATAAATTTCTTTTATGATTTTAGGAATTTTTGATTCACCGTAATAATAAACCTGAATAAGAACCTTATAAACAGCTCTTACATAAGGAATTAAATCCTGAACAACATAAGGCTGCGGTAAATCCATAAGTTCTATATGAGACAGTTTAATTGTCTGCATATTCCAACCAGCTACCATACGAAGAAACTTGAATTTTATTTCGTTTCCGCCGGCAATTTTTGCCTTATATGTGGCAGGTGCCATTTGAATCAAAGTTTTTATGACTGTAATGAATCCCTGCAAATTTTCAATGTGATGTTTTAATGTAACAGTGCAGAATTCAGGAATAATCTGCTCATGACCATTCTGCTGAAAATATTTGATAAAATTAAAAAGACCGTAATTTGGTTTGATTCCATATTCATCACTCATCATAATTTTATCAATCTGTTGAGAAAATTTAGGATTTATATTAATAAGTTCTTCCTGTTTTTTTCGACCTTTACCAGCTGATGAACCAGAACTGCTTCCTGAATCTCCTGAATTAGAAGATCCTGCAGAACCAGAGGATGCACCGGCCGACGAACCACTGCTACGAACAATCCGTCCTGTTCCTTTTGTAGAAGGCTTAGCTGTCGAATTTGACGGAGATTTTTCATACATTATTTCGCCGCCAAGCTTTTTGCTCATTACCTCCGCTTCCAGCGGATCTATATCACCAATTGCACGTCGAGTTCTGTCTAATGTTCCTGGCGCCCAGTCAGCTTCTTTTGGTCTTTTTATGTCATCCATTGCAAACCTCTAAACTAAAGTCTAATGTGGCTTTTCTTTACGATTCCCGGACAGTTCTTCAAAACGATTTTTTCGCCATCGTCAGAAACCAATACTCCCTCAAAAGTTCCATATATTGTAGTATACGCATTTCGCATTAAAACTATATTCAATGTTCTGGAATTTACAGAAATCGGATTAAATGTAAGATCAACCATCCCTTCTGTATCCTGAGCAATCCACTTTTTTGAGATTCCAAAAGGGTGAGTGATAAGAACAGGTGGCATTGCTGTAATTTTTCCATTTACGGAAATCATATTATCATTGTAATTATCTTCATCAATAGGACTTTGCGTATTATTTGAAAAAGTAAATGTAATATTTTTATCGCCAATAGTTACAAGACCTATCATAATTTCACTGGAAGTACGAATTTTCAGGTATGTGCGGTTAAGCAGCATCAAACCAAGTCCTTTTTCCTGGGGAATTTCCTTGATGTAATGTCTGTGCTTTGCTGTACTCAATCCGCCTTCAAGATTAAGGGGAACAATCCATGTTGCAGAACAACGCTGCATTGTTGGCGAAGGCGTTACAGAAAGCATTTCAGATTTTTCGTCATAACCAAATCTGGCAATATATTTTGCCTTTGCAGCAGGACGGAATTTATCACCGATTACTGTAAAAGAAAGGGAAAGTTTATGTCTTTTTCGGCTCCAGTTAATTTTTATGTAGCGAGGAGCATAGCTTGTACAACCAGATTCCTGAGTATTAATTGGAATAAATCTGCGGCTTGGTCCCATGAATGTATGGTATGCATATTTTTTTTCTGTTTCTTTATCCCAAAAAATTACTTCTGCAAGGCCAAAGGCTTTATCATCAAAAAATTCTGCAAGGCCAATATAATTATCTACCGCAAAAGCAAATGCAATACGACTTTTAATTCTAAAATTAGAAAAAAATGTTGAAGTAGGAACTCCTGCAAAAGGAGCCTTTACTCCGCGAATATCAACTGTATCAGATACCCCAAAAAAAGAACCAAACTGAATTTTTCCATTTTGAACGATTTTCTTTGGAGCCTTTATTAACTGCCTAGAATACATGATTATTCTATTATATAAGAAATAAAACAATGTATCAAATAAATAATTATTGAGATTTTATGCAAAAAAGTGAATATACAACTTACATAAATATAAAAAAAACGGTCTTTAATGACCGGCTGTATGTGCAAAATTCTCGCAATAAGCTTTAGACTTGCATCACATAAGAAAATCTGCTTAAACCGCAAGGGATTTGTCTTATCAGTTTTATGCTCGATAGGCGTTATAATTCGATCGGCTCCATAAATGCCTCCTGACATATGCCTTGGTAAGCCTTCTAAGCCATCCGTTTCATGATTCTTTTGTGCACCTCTTTCAGAATATTGAAAAAAGGATATTTTTTTCAGACATTCTCTTCGATTTTAATCTTCCACAGAATTTAATTCATCCCACATTTTTCTCTCTTTTGGAGTTTCATTTGTAGAATATTCATAAATATCAATATACAAGTCATTGTGCTTTGCAGACATTTTTAATTGATATTCTCCCTCTGGCTCAATCTCAAAGGCAAGATAATCAATTTTGTCGAATTCCTCATCATCTATTAACTCTACTTTAGCAGTATCATCAAAGCCTTTTAATGCCGCAATTTCATAACCTCTAATCCACTTATAGCTTTTTTTATCATAATAATACGGAAGTACAGTTATTTTATCTTTCGCGGAACAGTTATGAAAAATCAGATAATCTTCTGCTTCGAAAGATTTAATAGATGTTACAATTGCATTTTTCAGATTAATTTTAGGAAATAATTCATTCTTAAAATTATCACCATAAGGACGAATTTTTATCAATAATTCTTTAGTTGATGCAGAAACTTTATAACTATATTCAGAATCATTTTCTGGAATCAACGCAAAATAAACATTTTTTCCTGCCTTTACTTTTTTTTCAGCTTATCTTCAAAACCGCGTAAACTAACTCTTGCTATTTCACTCCACTTTTGTGTGTTTGAATCATTCATAAACAGCTGAAAAGAGTTGCCATTCATAACTTCAAATTCAAACTTGATTTCTTTTACATTTGAAGTATATTCGCTTGAATTAATATAAAATGCATTAGATTTTTCCATTTTTGGCATTTCATACTCAACAATTTTTTTTGGTGCTGCAAAAACTGAAAATACAGAAAATGCAATAATTGTTAATATAATTTTTTCTTTCATAATTATTCTTCTTTTTTTTAAAATTCTTCGTTGGCTATTGCAGCGTCAATTTCTTCTAATGTTATACCGTTCATCTTAAGAATATCTGCAAGACCTTCTGTTTTAAATTTTCGAACAGAATCTCCTTTTTTTATAGTTAATTCATTATTATTAAGAAGCATTTCATAAAAAAATCTAGCGGATTCTTTTTCTGACCTAGACATTGAATATCTTGTATTTCCACCTGATTTTCTTCCATCGTTCACTGACCAATAAAATGCATCATTGTATTTTTTTGTAACTATATTTCCATCACTACATTTTATGTCATAAGTACCATTGCTATTATAATATTGAGTTCCCCATGAAGCACCTGCCCTTACATACGACATAGACTGATTCTTATCTCTACAGTAACCTAAAATTAAATATTCATCTCCAGAACAAGGTACTATGAAAGTAAAAATTTCACTTTCATCAAAAGAATTAACATTCTTTGTTACACGCCACATATAACTTGAAATTTTCTTTTCTAAAGCCTTTCTTTCTTCGTCTTTCTTTCTAATATCTTCCTGTTTTTTCTGTTCAACTTCCCGTTTCTGAGCTATGGCATAATCTTTCAAGTATGTATCCTTATCCACAGTTGTACGACTAATTGCAACAACTTCTCCACTTTCTACATCTACAATTCGGGAATTAATTGTTATCTGATTTCCGATATCCTTCATATCACCATAGCAAACATAATCTACACCTGCAAGCTTACCGATTGATTTAGCAGAATCATCATCAACATAACCACTAGCTTGAAACAACTGTTCATCAAGCAATTTCTGAACATTTGCTCTTTCTACAATTTTAACATTTCCGTGTTCGTAAACAGCCTGTGTAATAGCATCCGTTACATAGTTTTCTACAAATGAATTCTTAGCATCTGATGTAAGAGCAATAAAGGCCATGCTGATTCTATCATTCTTGTCTGCTTTTTTTAGCAAATCAATAGAGAATTCATATAAATTATCTGCAATAGTTGCCCTACCTGTTTTTTTGAGCATATTACGATTTATTTTAGAATAAATTTCCCAGTTATACATTGTTGTAAGCGCATTGTCAGATAAAACACGAATTTCTATATTCTGATTTACAACTTTATTATTTTCTAAAATACTATCGCTATAATAATTTTTATCAACAAGATGTAAGCTTTTTGCAGAAATTCCACCATATCGTTTTCCAAGTTTTGATTCTGCAATGCAGGTTTTATTCAATTTTTCAATTATCGAAAAAAGTTTATCATCTACAAAATACAACCAGATTCTATCAACGGCTTTATCCGTGAATCCAGAAACATTATAAATCTTTATCTGCTGCTTAAAATTTTTCTGTTCTGATTCAAGAATATCATCTGTAACAGGTGTAATTTCATAACCAGACATTTTTACAAAAGACAATGAATCATTCCATGTTAGATTTCTATAACCTATCTTAGCATTAATACTGGAATCTTTTGCATAAACACAAAACAAACATGCCATTGTAAATAAAACTGAATATACAATTTTCTTCATTATATCCTCACTAAAAATCACTATACACCTGGGGGGGGGTAATTATGCAATACCATAAATAATTTTCTTGAGAATTCTCAAAGCCGTGATAAACTACAATAGAAGTTTTTTCAAAATCTTGCAGGTGGGACATCAGGAGGTCATTTATGGGTATCAAACTCTATTCATTGGGCGCTGCAGAGGAAGTTACTGGATCTAAACATGTTTTTGAAATCAATGGCCGACAGTTCATGGTTGATTGCGGAGCTTTTCAGGGTAAACGAAAAGTTTCTGATGAAAAAAACAGGGATTTTGACATTGCAGCAGACAAGCTGGAAGCCGTAATTTTAACACACGGACATTACGACCACTGCGGTCTTTTACCAGTTCTTACAAAAAAAGGTTTTAACGGCAATATTTACGCAACTCCTGCAACCAGAGACATTGCAAATCTTGTAATGATGGACAGCGCCAGAATTCAGGCACACGATGCAGAGTTCCTTGCAAAGCAGGCTTCTAAAAAAGGCGATAAATTTACATGGAAACCTTTATTTGATGAGGAAGACTGTATAAAAACCGCAAATCAAATTGTATGTCTTTCTTACAACAGAAAAATGTACATTGCTCCAGACGTTCAGCTGGAACTTTTTGATGCCGGTCATATTCTTGGTTCCTCACTGGCAAGCATAACAATCAAAGGCTGGAATCACGGTCTTAATGTTCCGTATATGCATTCAACAGGCGATAACGAGACCCGAATTCTGTTTACAGGAGACTTGGGCCGTAAGGAAAAACCAATTATCCGTCCGCCGGCAACAAATATTCCTGCACCAGATTACATCGTTATGGAATCAACATACGGAAACCGCAAGCACGAAGACAAAGCTTTTGCTCTTAAAGAACTTGAACGAGTTGTTCGCGATGCCTGTGCAAAAAAAGGCAAAATCATCATTCCTTCGTTTGCAATTGAACGAGCCCAGGAACTTGTATTCTATTTGCATCTTCTTACAGACCAGAAGAAAATTCCAGTTGTTCCTATTTATGTGGATTCGCCAATGGCTTCTAATGCAACAAGTGTTTTCCGCGTTCATCCAGAATGTTACGACGAAAGCGTAAACGAAGCATTCCTAAAGCATCATAAAAATCCGTTTGGATTTGGTTCTCTCTCCTACACCAACAGCGTAGAAGAATCAAAGGCTCTTAACAAAAAAGAAGGTCCAATGATTATTATTTCTGCAGACGGAATGTGTGAAGCAGGACGAGTTCTTTATCACCTTGCAAACGAAATTGGAAACGAGCGAAATACAATTTTGATTGTTGGTTATATGTCTGAAAATACACTTGGACGAAAAATTCGTGACGGTGCAAAAGAAGTAAATATTCTTGGCGATATGTATCATGTTAATGCAAAAGTTGAACAGATAAATGCGTTTAGTGCCCATGCAGACTATGAAGAAATGACAGAATGGCTTAATACAATTGACACAAGCCGTCTTAAGAATATCTTTATGGTACATGGTGAAAAAGATGCACAGGAATTCTTTACGAATTACCTGCACGAACACGGCTATCCTAACGTAACCGTTGTAAAATACGGCGAGGTTTATGATTTGTAGAAAGTTATTGAGGCTGTCCAATAAGTTTGCATTACGGTGGTTGAGTTTATCAAAACCACCACATTTAGTGTAGCAGTCATTACTTTTGGGACAGCCCCTTTAATATCTTTTTGCAGACGAACGGTTAAGTTTTTTATTGCGCGAAAAAAGTTTTATCTGAAAGGTTGCGTCAGCGTAAAGCTGGCGCAATTCATTTAACTCATCAGTATCAGACTGTTCCCAGCCTTTTGAACTCATAAGCTTAACACAATTTTCTTCTAACTCTGAATGTTTCTCTTCAATCTTGGAAAATTCAGAATAAACCTGAAGAGAGACTGTATTTTCCGCAGCTTTGATTAATTTTTTGTATTCAATAAAAAAACAATTGATTTCCGGAGTTCTTGCATACACAAAAAATCCCAAAAATAAAAACGCTGTCAAAAATACAATCTTTTTCATAGGCACATTTTATTATTTAAAACTCTTTGTGAATAGAAGGAAGTTCCTTTTCCCAAATTTTAGCCATATATTTATAGCCTTCCTCGTTTGGATGAATGCCATCTTTACACATAAGCTCTCTGTAATTATCTGATTCCAGCATGGCTTTGCGCATATCTACAATTTGAACATTATTTTGAAGCGCGTAATTATAAAGATGCATATTGTAAAGCTCATGATTCTGATAAGGACGATACGGATTGTTTTTGCAAACCTTTAAGATTGCATCCTTATTCTGACCATTACAGATGTGTTCAAACCACCAGTCACCAACCAGCGGTGGCATTGTCATAATAAGAGGCGTAACTTTTGCGTTGCGGCATGCTTTTACCATTTCGTCAATCTTCGCAATGAAATCTGGCAAAGTTGTACGTGGCAAATGCTCTGCTTCTGGAGCCGCACTTACAGCTGTCCAGTCGTAATCACAATCGTTTCCGCCACTTTCTATAATTGCAAGGTCACCGGCAACGCCTTTTTCCAAATCTTTATTCAATCTGCGCTGTGTTTTTGCAACAACCGAACCAAACACACTCTGATTATTCAATTCAAACCCAAGCGTTCTGGCAGCAAGCACAAGACTGGAATCTTCGATGATATCAAAAAGATGACCGCTTTCCGTTCCTGTAACTGCACCTTTTAAAATTGAATCGCCATAAGCACTGATTTTGTTAATATTATTTGTCATATTCTGTTATTCAAGAAAAATTCTCGAAAATCCTCCGCATTAAAGTTATCACTTTATAGACACGTATATAATGTAATTGTTGCAGATTTTTTTATTTTTATCCACAACACAATTTTCTGCAATATTTTCGAAAAATTGTATAGAAGAAAGGATTTAAAGTGCAAAAAAAATACACAGGAATTTTTAAATCCCTATGTATTTTTCTGGTGATTTTTATATTTCTAAAAAAATGCTAAATTTACGACCCGATTGTTCCTTTTGTACTTGGAATTGCACCGTTGCGGCGGGGATCGATTTCTACTGCATCGCGGATTGCCCGGGCTGCAGCCTTAAAAAGCCCTTCCATTTTGTGATGGTCGCTGCGGCCCCGCAAAGTATCCAGGTGAAGATTGCACTGGGCGCTGTTTACAAATGCCTGCCAGAAATCTTCAAAACAGTCAGTCTGGAAGCTGGCTTCTACGCCGTTAGCGTTTAGGCTTACCAGAGGAATGCCTGTAAGTTCAGCATTGCACACAAGGAACGGACGGCCTCCAAAATCAACTGCGGCCCGGAGCAAAGCTTCATCCATTGGATAAAGGAAATTGCCTGTGCGGTAAATGCCGGCACAATCGCCAAGAGCCTTTGCAAAACAAAGTCCAAGAACAATGCCTGTATCTTCAATCAAATGATGCTGATCAACATTCAAATCCCCCTGAATTTTTCCAGAAAGATCAAAAAGTCCGTGCTTGCAGAAAGAACGGAGCATGTGGTCAAAAAATCCGATTGGATTTTCAACTTCACACTTACCAGTTCCATCAAGATTCAATGTAAGCGAAATCTGAGTTTCGCCAGTTTTTCGTTCAATAGTAGCTGTTCTCATTTTTTTTAATCCACAGATACACACAGATGAACACAGATTAGAGTACATATCTTTTGAAGTACAATTTTGATTCACCAAAATTTAACAATAATGACTTCTTAATTTTCGAAGCCTTCATGTAGTTTAGTATCTGTGATTCCTCCGTTCCAGATAGATTCTTTAAGGCTTTTAATTCAACAATTATTGAATCATAACAAACAAAATCCGCTACATAATAGGATTGAAGTTTTTCACCTTCATAATAAATATTCAGTTTCTTTTCCCGAATATACGGAATATTTAATTTTTTAAATTCAATTTCCAGAGCATCCTGATAAACAGATTCCAGAAATCCACAGCCTAAGGTCGTATGAACCTTCATAGCAGCACCGATTATCCCATAAGTTAATTCATCCTGCTTTGTATCCATAAAATCTCCATCTGTGAAAATCTGTGTGCATCTGTGGATGCCTTTTTTATAACATTACCTTGCGCAAAGCGTATTCAAGGATGTCTGTGGCGCCAAGGCTCTGGAGTTTTGGAAGAAGTGTTGGAACTTCGCTCTTTTTTACAGCAATCTTTACTGCGTAACCGTCATCGCCAAAAAGCGGAGAAACTGTTGGGCTCTTCATTGAAGGAATTCCCTTAATGAGAGCGTCAAAGTTTGCCTTTGAAACGTTCATTTCAAGCATAACGCGGCTGCGGGCTGCAAGAACAGCTTCAAAAAGCATTTTGAGTTCCATTATCTTCTGCTTTTTAGCAGGATTATTCATAGCTTCTTTTGAAGCGTACATTCTTGTTGAAGATTCCATCAAAGTATCCACAATCTTAAGGCGGTTAGCTTTAAGACTTGAACCTGTTGAAGTGTTATCAATAAGAATCTGAGCCATTGAATCATCTGTACCCTGTACAAAACCTTCAGAAGTTCCCCAGGTACGGAAAATTGTTCCGTCTATTTTTTTTGATTCAATGTATTTTTTTGTAAGAGACTGATATTCAGTTGCGATTGTAACTTTGCCCTTCAAGAGTGTGTCGTAATCCTGAAATTCTGGAATGGCTGCAACAATGCGAACTGGATCAAAACCAAGATCCATGATTTCTACAACATCGTTTTCTACACCGTTTTCGTAAACCCAGTCTTTTCCGCTAAAACCAACATCAGCCTTGTTCTGAGCAAGCAAAGCGCTTGTAATCTGTGGTTTTACAACCTGAAATGCAAGGTCTTCCTGATTTGTTGTTGGAAAATATGTTCTGTCTGGAAGATGGATTGAAATGCCTACATCGTTTAAAAGTTCGTAAACCGATTCATAAATGCGGCCTTTTGCTAAAAGAATCTTTAATTTTTCCATCTTGTTACTCCAATGATTTAAGTATTTTTTTTTGCAAACCGGGGTTTTAGGGGGAACCCCTAGGAGAAGGGGTAGCGGAAAACCGCAGGTTTGAAGCGAGGG
>SAMEA104315435__coassemble_654_pt1 | contig 24748 bp, 23 predicted proteins | sample SAMEA104315435__metabat2_high_PE_028 | metagenome-assembled genome bin SAMEA104315435 (sample SAMEA104315435) | gut metagenome | biome: Monkey gut; feature: monkey-associated habitat; material: faeces | place: China | collected 2013 | reverse complement strand
AGACAAATACAATTTGATTCTGCCCAATCATAGTTTCTCTGATATACAGGAATTGTGAAGAGAACTTTGTTTTCTCCGATGAAGTCTTTAATTAACCAATATTTGTCTGCGTCCATAAGTAACCTCTTTAATATTTTTACAAATTATCATCAATATCATTGTAAATCTTTTGAAATATCATTTTTTCATCATTGCGAAGTTTAGTATCAAAAATTGCTTCTTGCAAATCAGATGAATCTACAGGAGATTTTATTTGGGCTAACAAAAGAAAATAAGAAGGAGGATATTTTCTTGCTTTATCAATATGAGCTAAAAACTCCCTTTTATGATAATCATAACGATTAATTATATCAAAACCTTCAGCTTCTTTTTCATATAAAATTGAATCTTCATCACAGTGTTCTAATTCTATTCTAAAACAGTTTTTTTTATTTTTAAACTCATCAAAAGGTATATCATCGTCAAATAATGGTTTAGTTGGAACAATGCGAAATTTTAATGAATCATAATAACAATATCTTTCGCTTGTTGGCATTAATTTTACTATCTCATCAGCAGAACATCCTTTATAATATTCTTCTGTTGATTTAATTCTTGAATTACATATTTGGCAACTTGGAACTAGATTATATAAGCATAAAGCAAACATAGGACATTTTGTTTTTGGTATAAAATGATCTAAATCAAATTGCCTTTTACTTATATCTTCTTTTGTTTTATATGAATTAATATATGATTTATTGCAATAAAAACAAGTTTGGATAGTATTTATACATCCCGTTTCATCTTCAAGTATAAATTCAGCGATTTTTTCCGAAAACTTATCAAAAGGTAATACAGATATTTTACCATTTCTTGCACCATAAATTGTTCCAAACTCTTTTTTAACATCATTTTTAAATACAATATTTGATTCATAATATTTATAGATTTTAGCAATTTTTTCTGGGCTAAGCAAAACCAGTTCAATAAAGTCCATAGGCAAATCTATTAATGATTCTTTATATTTAGAATACAAATTTCTAATTCTTTTATTTATTATTTTAGTAAGTGAAACTAATTTTCCATTCTTTCTTGGTTTTGCATTTATTTTATCAGCTATTGTAGTTAGTAATTTTGAATAATTTTTTTTAAACTGTGCCTTTAAGTTCGTATCTTGGTAAAACAAATCAGTATATAATCTAAACATTTTTATCTCTTATTTCTTTTCTTTTTTTATTTAGTAAATAAAGTAAGCTATTTTTTAAATACGAATCTCCCAAAAAATTTATTTTATCTTCATAGGCATCAAGTTCTTCTGGTAAAAATTGCTTATCTGAATTCATATTAAGAATTACTTCGTTAATTATATTTCTTGCGAATTCTCCAACCGGAGCACTCATAAAAAATAAGTTTTTTAATAGATCATAAATATTTGCTCCAAAAGTTTGTGAAATATTGAAGTTTTTCTTTTGAATTTTTCCGTCATCAAGCATTAATACATTTTGAATTGGTATATCGCTAAGTATATATGGTGAATGTGTAGCAATGATTATGTGTATTTGAATGAAATTATTAAAATGACAATTCAGTATAGATTCAATCAATCTATATAAAAATAATCGTTGATACTCTGGATGCATATATAATTCAGCTTCATCAAAAATTAAAACAAAGTTTTTATAATTTGGATAATCTATATTATTTTTTTTCGATAAATTTGATTTATTACATTCTAAGTTTTTTAAATGATAGAGAAGATAACTAAAACTGTTTAATAACTGTAATTCCCCGCTACTTAATGATGATAAGTTTATTTCCATTTTAGTATTTGTATCTTCAAAAACTAAATCTGTAATAAACACCGATGGGGGTAATTGTAAGAAATAGTCATCAATACATTGTTCTTTATTGTTTTGAATTTTTGAAATATCTTTATAGTTTAAGTTAGTTAATCCATTTTCGTATTTATAATCCAATGAAAAAAAGTTAAAACATTGTCGAAGTTTTAACGTTATAAACGTTCTGTCTTCAAGAATTTCAGAAATAATTTCTTTTGTTGATTCCTGTAAATTGCGAAAATCAAATAGTTGTAAATATAATCCATAATGAGCACAAGTTTTTATGGTTTTAAACGTTAAATAATGAAATAATGCCTCTCTTAAAGAAGAGTCAAGAACAAATTCATCTAGTGTTTCTTTTTTATAATATGTTAATACTTTATTCATCCATGCTTTTTTTATATCTTCAAAATAACTATTATATTGCATTTGGTTCAAAATTAATTGTTTTGTATATTTATGTATATTATCTTTATCTGAATTTAAGAAATCATTTACGCTTTTTTGAAATTCATTAAACTGTTTTTTTATTTCTTCTTGATTATGTTTACTTACATAAGATTCATCAAATTTATACGATATTTTTAAAGGTTTTTTATGTTGAATAAGTTCATGTTTTTCATTTCGAAAATTATATAAAAAAACTTGTAATGCAATTATGCGTTGTCTTGCTAAATCACGTTCATTATCAATTTCAATTACACCTAGTTCATTTCTAAATGGTAAAAGTACTATTGGAGTTATATAAGCATCATTTTTATGAAATATTCCTTTTGGATAATAACGGTTCTTTTTGTAATCCTCAGGATTAAATGAATACATACTATAGTTCGTAGCTATTGTATAAAATAAATCTTCTAGTTTTTGGAGCGAAAAATTATCTAGTTTAGGCTTATTGAGAATAGGTTTATTATTTTCATTATTTACTATTAAATCTATATTTATCTCTTCGTTTTTGGGTATTTTGATAGAGACGCCTGTATTATCATTGTTTTTGATATATCCTACATATTCTTTTCCATTTATTTCTTCGGAATAATACAAAACTGCTTTAAAGCCTAGAGAAATGTCAAGATCGCAACCATTGTACGGAAAGAAATGTTTTATACAGAAAGAAAGATTGTTAATTATTCTATATACAATTTCGAGTAAAGTTGATTTTCCAGAACCATTTTTGCCAACTATGCAACTTACGTTAATATTTTTTTCATGGCCATAAATATTATAAAAGGAATTGGGAATATCAAATTGTATAGTTTTGTCTACTGCAGGTGGTTTATCAGATGAACTATAGTTGCAAAAAGGGTACCATCCATTAAAAATTTCACCATTAGGTAAAACATCTCCTTTTTTCTTTAAGTTTTTAAAAATATCATTTCTACAATCAATTAATTCAATCCCTATTAAATGCATAATCTTCACCTAATTATTTATTATTTTTTGTATTTCATCTGCATCTGAATACCAGACGTCAAATCCTTCTGGAAAATTCGTAATATTTTCTAAATGTATTTTAGTTATTCCAAAATCATTTGATGTTGAAACTATGAAATATGGAAAATTGTTTTTAGTAGGATAGTCTGATAGAATTTTCTTTTTTGATTCTTTCTCAATTCTACTTATATATGTAAAAGCATCCATTGCATCAAAATCTATAGAATGATTATCAGTTTTCGTAAACTCTGTAACAGGCGAATTTGAAACATAAATCTTTAAAAAAATGTTTAGGTTATATTGAGAATTTAATTCCTTTATCAATGAAAAAAAATTCTGTTTATATATTTGTTTTTCTACGATTCTAAAAAATTCTGATACAGTTTCTTTGTTATCTAAATATATCCAGGATGAATCACCATCAGCTTTTATATAAATTCCTGAATATCTATAAAAAAAAGATTTAAGAATATCTTGATAAAATAAGCGAATTTGTTTTATCAATGTTTCTTTTTCATATTGATTACGTTTTCCTAGTTCCGTTGAATCTGCCAAATCAATGAATATTATATATCCGTTTTCTTGCTTTCGCTTTTTTTGCTGTAATCTAGAACATAATAGTTTATAACTGATATTAGCTAATTGTTGATTTTTTTCATTCAATGCTTTTTTTTCAAGATCTGAATAATTCAGATTACTAATTATTTCATATTCAACAATTTCCAGAGAGTTTAAAATCTTAAATGAACAAACATTACATTCGATTGAATCAAATGTAATGTTTTCGCCGCAATTAGGGCATTTTGCATATTTAGGAATAATAATTTGGTGTTCTGTAAGCCAATTCAAAATTTTTTCTGATAAAGATTTTTGTGTTACTACAGATAAGAAATCTTTTTTTGTAAAAATATTATTTGTACCAACACTGCCTAAATAATTATCAATATGAGAAATATTTTTTGATGTTATTTCAGGAATATCGTCTTTTATATCAATTAATATGTCTAAGTACATCCCATAATTCTCCTTTTGTTATTGATTCAGAGAAAGTTGTAATACTACCATCTGATACATCAAGTTTTAATCTAAAATAATCTGGTTTTCCTGATTTTTCTGAAAAATAATAAAACTCAAATCCTTCATTTGTTAATGTAAAATCATTATCCATTGAAGCTGAAATACCTGCTGTGAATAAAATATTTGATTGAATATCAAAATCTGGATTATTTTCCTTAATATTATTTAATGAATATTTTTGATTTTTTAAGTCTTTCAATATTTTTTCAAAGTTTGCTTTTGATTTTTTAAAGTTTGCCGTATCAAAACTATTAGCCTTGCTATTTATTGAATACGATAAACAATTTTGCAAAAATCTTAATTTATCAATATGTTCTGATGTAATGTAAGTTTCTAGTTTTATTGAATTCGAAATAAACATTTCAATAAATTCTTTAAACTCTTTTTCATGTTGTTTTTTTTGAAGTAAATCACCACAAGAATCATAACCACAAATAATACGGTTTAAGTTAAAATCAAAAGTAATAAACTTTATATAGTGAACATTTATAATTTGATATTTTTTTGTTAGAATATCATTCTCTTCTGTATCTTGATCTAGATGAAGAAATATTCTATTAATTTGTATTTTTTTTGCTGTTAATAAATTATTCTCTTCTTTTACAAATACTTTATTATTATCTTGTTCCGGATTAAAACTCCTATCATCTTCTTTCGTAAATTTTTTAAAATTTTCTCTAACATCGTCAATTTTGATTTCTTTTGGATTAAGCTTAAAAATATATATATGCTTTCTTCCTGCTTCTTCAAGTTTCTTATAATATTCTTGAAATAAAGTTTCAATTGACTCATCATTTTCAAAAGCTTCTATAAGCTTTTCTTCATATTCTTCTTTATTTTTTCCTCGTGGAATTTTCAAATCATTTATTGAATTGAATTTATCAAATACAGGTATAGTCATCTTATTGAAAATAGGTTTGTAATCAATCATAAAAAATAATTCTCCTTACACAAACATCTGCTGTAACAAAGCTTTTTTTCTTTGTTGCCAGGTTGTTAGTATTTTTTGTTGATTTTCTATTAGTGAATCCATACTAGAAAGACAATCTGCGATTTTTTGTTGCTCTTCTTTGCAGGGAAGATTAATCCTTAAACTATAAAAATCCTTATGGTTTAGATCTGGAATAGTTGATAACCCTGCTAATACTAAAATACGATGCTTTGTTTCTGGTAATTTAAAAAACTGAACAAAAAATTGTTTTACAATAAATTTTCTGTCATAGTTAATTTTAAAAAAATTATTATGAAAACACCCTGCTATATTAGTCACAACTATCCCTGTATTACCTGTTCTAGTCATGAGAATATCATCTTCATTGCAAATGACTGTTTTTGGTGGATTTTTTATATAATATTTATATTTAGTTCCTGTTTTAATAAATTCATTTGTGATATAAAAATAACTATTTTCTTCTTGTTCTTTTAGTCTATCTTCAATAGCAATTTGTAGACCTTGATTTACAGTACATAAATCTTCAAGTTTCTTCTCCACCCACTCAGGAAATTCGCTCCCGTCATCTGCTTTGAAGCGGAGTTGCTGGCTGAAAAGTTTTTGCATCAATGCTTTTTTCTTTTTCTGCAATGCGTTCAGGATTTTTGTTTCTGAAGTGATTATTGAGTCTACAGTTGAAAGGAAATCTGCAATTTTCTGCTGTTCTGGGAGAGAAGGAGACAAATAGTGTTTTGTTTCAAAAAAAGCGTCTGTAGGAATATTCAATAAACCATGGTTTCTTGCACCTTCAGCACTGATTTCAGAAACTGATTTATTCCACTTCATTGAATCAAAATAATGAGTTAAATAATCACTGTTTATTTCTTCATTAAGTGTCATACAGATATAAAGTGTTGAAACTACTCCATTTTCATATCTGTCTAATCTCTTAATTGAACCATAATCATAACCAACAGAATAACTTTTGTTATAAGCAAAATCTCCTTTTTTCAGAAGGTAATAACCTGAAATATCTTTACTTGCAACTTGTTTCTTAAAAAACTCACCTTGATCAATTAATCCATCAACAGAAGAAATCGTAAGAGCGCGTGATGATTCGTTATTTGTATTCTTTCTCGTAAGTCGAGTCATAAACTCAGAAAGCTTCTTCTCTTCCCATTCCCCGCTGAACTCTGGGAATCTTAATTTTGGTATATTCATTTAGTTGTCCTTAATGATTCCATCTACCAGCCTTTTCAATTCCTCTTTGTTTGGCAGATAAAGTTCGTATTTTGCGACAAAAAGATTTGAATCCATTCCGTAGGTCGCATATTCTACAAGGAGTTCATCTTTGTTATGGCTCAAAATTATTCCTATCGGCGGGTTGTCATCAGGTTCGTTTTCTTCTTTTGCAAAATATCCCATGTACATGTTCATCTGACCAATGTCTTCATGTTTTACAGAGTTTTTCTTCAAATCTATCAAAACAAAACATTTTAATATTCTGTGATAGAACACCAAATCAACATGATAATGAATGTTATTTATAGTAAGGGGATATTGTCTTTTTACAAATGTAAATCCTTTTCCAAGCTCCAGTAAAAAAGACTGCAAATTATCGATAATTTTGTCTTCTAAATCTTTTTCTGAATAAACTGATTTTTCCGGAAGCCCTAAGAATTCTAAGGTGTATGTGTCTTTTATGATATCTGATGGATTTTGGATTATAATCCCGTTTTGAGACATTTGGATAATTTCGTTTTTATTTTTACTGGATGCAAGCCGCAGATAAAGTGCAGAATCCATCTGTCTTCTAAGAGAACGAACATCCCACTTTTCTTGAATACATTCATTTAAATAGAATGTTCTTTCCAGTTCATCATCTATCTTTATCAATTCGCAAATGTGACTCCAAGTCAATTTGTCAGACATGTCTGACAAATTTGGATACATCACATAAAATTTTCGCATATTGTTCAGGTTTGGTCGTGAATAGCCTTTCCCTAATTTCAATGTAAGAATTTTTGCAAGATTCGTGAGTAATTGAGTTCCGTATTCAGCTTTTGAATTTCCATTCTGTTCAAACTCAACAATATGTTTTCCAACAGCCCAATATGTCTTTACCATTATGGAACTTACAGAAACTGCTGCTGTTTTTTTTGCAGAATCAATAAGACAAACAATTGAATCAGCAAGAGAAGTTAATTTATTGTTTTGCATTATTTCATTTTCCATATTACAGTCCCAGCTCCTTTGCAAACTTTTCGTACTCGCTCATCAAAGAATCCCGTTCAGCCATTGCTTCTTTTAATTCTTTATCGATTTCTGCCAAATCAAGTTCTGGTTCTTCGTCAAAGGTATCTACATATCTTGTAATGTTTAAGTTGTAACCGTTTTCTTCAATTTCTTTCATAGAAGCTTTGTGACAGAATTTTTCTATATCTTTGCGTTCCTTGTAAGCACTTAAGATTTTCTGAACATTTTCTTCTGTAATAGAATTCTGATTTTTTCCCGGTTCGTATTCTTTTGAAGCATCAATAAACAGAATATTGTCTTTATTTTCCTCACGATTATTTTTTAGAACCAAAAGACTTACAGGAATTGAAGTTCCATAAAAACAGTTTGGAGCAAGTCCGATTACGGCATCAAGGTAATTTAGATTTTTTACTATATAAGTTCTGATTGCTTCTTCTGCGCCACCACGGAACAAAACTCCATGAGGAAGAAGAACTGCAATTCTGGCATCTTCATCATCCATGTGGAAAATCATGTGTTCAAGGAATGCCATATCTTCGTAGCTTTTTGGAGCAAGTTTCCCGTAAGGACTAAAGCGGTCATCTTTCATGTATTTATCAGAAGCAGACCATTTCTGTGAATAAGGAGGATTTGCAACCTGCACCTGATATTTTTCTTCCCATGTTGAGCTTGTTTCACCACCATCTGCAATTGTATCTGTGTGGCGAATATCAAACTGCTCATAATGAATGTTATGAAGAATCATATTCATGCGGGCAAGGTTATAAGTTGTTGGATTACATTCATTTCCATAGTAATGACCAACTTTTACACATCTACCAACCTGAAGCAAAAGTGAACCAGAACCACAAGCACAGTCACAAACGGCTCTTGTCTGTTTTAATCCGTCTGTTGCAAGTAATGAAAGAAGTTTTGAAACTGATTGTGGAGTATAGAATTCACCGGCTTTTTTACCTGCAGTTGCTGCATACATTCCAATAAGATATTCGTAGGCATCACCAAGAACATCGATTTCAGTATTTTCAAGTTCAAAATCAATTGTATCAATAGACTTCATTACTTTTGCAATCAAAACAGAACGACTTTTAACATCACGTCCAAGTTTGCTGGAAGTTAAATCCATATCATCAAAAAGATTTTCAAAAAGTTTTTCTGATTTTTTTCCAAGAGTAGACGCAGTAATTGAGTTGATGGCTTTATTCAAATAATCTACATCAAATTTTTCCTGTTCAATCAAATTTATACAGCTGGTAAAAAGGTATTTTGGTTCAATAAAATAGCCATTTGCTTCAATCATCCAGTCTGTAATTGGCTGAATATAATTATCGTCTTTAAAAGCTTCTTCAAAAGTGATTTTATCATCTTTTAAAAGGCTGGCAATCTGCAATTCTTCGTGTTCACTTAAAAATCGATAGAACAAAAGTCCCAGAACATAGTTTTTGAATTCAGAACCTTCCATATTGTTTCTGAGACTGTTTGCCATTTCCCAAAGTTTTTTATGAAGTTCTTCACGCTGATATGTCTGTCTGTGAGTTGATGAATTTGTATCTGCCATTTTTAATTATTAACCTGCCATTTCGAATGAATATTTATCTGATGTTTCAATTATGAAAAGTTTAATTTCTTTTACGATTTTAGAAAGTTCCAGAAATCCCATTTCTTTATGAATGATTTCCTTAATTGAATCATTGCTTAAAATTCCATTGAATTCATATTCTTCAAACACTGAATTCAGTTCCTTATAAGTAATGTCATGTTCGTTTGCAAACCTGGTTATTTCTTCCTGTTTAGCTTTTGCTTCAAAACTTCTGTATCTGGATTCTAAATCTTCAGGCATTTCAAGCCCATCAACAAGACTCTGAATAAAAGCAATAATCAAATCGGCTTTTTTTCGGAGTGTAGGATTTCCTGTATTTTTAATCTTGTTAAAGATTTCTTTTATATCTTTTTCTTTCTGCTGACTATTTTTCATATCAACGTTCTTCAAAAGTGTAAGAATATAATCAACATTTACAACATCAGTTTCCAAAAGTTCAATCTGAAAATCTACTTCATCAAGAATACTGGCCTTTTCTGAAGAGTCTCTACGGCTTAAGTTTTTATGAATATCTAAATACTGACTTTTGAAATTATCAAAATCATCTTCACTGATTCCAATCAAAACTTCATCAAACTGGAATTCTTCAAAAGTTTTAAGCGTTGTAATAAGTCTTGCAACTTCACGAAAAGCAAGAATGAATTTCTTCATATCTGTTTCACTTTGCAGATTTGCTGCTTCTTGTGGAGTTTCGGTAATCTGCCAAAGCATACCTAACGCAGTCTGTAATCGTTCAAGATAATATTCAAAATCTTTCTGAACTATTCCTTCTGTACTTGCAGAATTAGAATATAGCTTCAAAGCCTGATCTGTGTTGTATTTTAGATTTCTATAACAAACAATATTACCAAATTTCTTTGTAGCTTTTTCGGTTCTGTTTGTTCGTGAGTATGACTGCAATAAATCCTGATAAATGAGATTCTTATCGACATAAAGAGTATTCAAAATTTTGCTGTTATATCCTGTAAGATACATGCGGACAACAATCAAAAGATTGATTTTGTTTGCTTTAAACTTCTTTGAAAGATCTTTGTTGTATTCTGCAAATGTATCTGTAGCAAAATTTGTTCCGAACTCTTTGTTGTAATCGTCCAGAATTCTTGCCATTGCATCCTGACTTGTCTCTTCTTTTGTTTCAGCATCTTCATTTACATCATAGGTAAATACTGCTGCAAAATTAAAATCAGGTTTAAGGCGTTTGAACGTATCGTAATATTTGATGAGATTTTCAACGCTGCTTGTTGCAAGAATTGCATTGTAATTTTTATTTACAGTTTTAGATTTAAAATTCTGAATGATATTTTTACATACAGCTTCGATTCGTCTTTCATCATTTAAAGCTTCGGCTGTATCAATTGATTCAACCTGATTTGAAGAAGATTCTGCCTCATCATCTTTCATCTTCTGTTCATAAACGGAATTCTTTGCAACAATAGTTTTCATGTATTCAATCTTGAATCCAAGAACATTACCGTCTGCAATTGCCTGCTTAATCATGTATTGATGGAGAGGTTTTCCAAAAAGAGTTTCTGTTATGTATTGGATTTCACCTTCTTTCTTTGCATTTTCTTTAAAGATTGGAGTTCCGGTAAAACCAAAATATTGAGCCTTTTTGAAAAACTGTTTTACATCTTTATGCATTTTTCCAAATTGACTTCTGTGACATTCATCTATCAGGAAAACAACTTTTTCATTTGCATATTCTTCCATAATTGATTTATATTTTGGATCATTTATGGCGTGAGACATTTTCTGAATTGTAGTAATGATAAGTTTTCTGTTCTTATCTTTTGTCTGCTCCGTTAATGCTTTTGTATCTTCTGTCTGATCAACACTGCCTTTTTCGTATTCGTTGAAATCATCTGATGTTTGATCATCAAGATCACGGCGGTCAATAAGAAAGAATACCTTTTTGATTTCTGGATGCGTAATTAAAAGTTTTGCACATTTCCAACAGGTTAAAGTCTTTCCAGCTCCTGTTGTATGCCAGACATATCCGTTTTCATCAGAAGACAAAGCTTTATTCAAAAGTAATTCTGTAGCATAAACCTGATAAGGACGCATAATCATCATGCAGCGTTCTGTATCATTCAGTACAGTGTATAAATGGAGCATTTTAAAAAGTCTGTCAGGATTCAAAAATGCAGGAATAAAATCTTCAATATCAGTAATTCGTTTATTGTCTTTATCAGTCCAATAAAAAGCAGATGAGTGAAGAAATGTACTGTCACTGTTTGCGTAGTATTTTGTATTAGTTCCATTTGTAATTACAAAGAACTGGATATACTTAAACAATCCTGTATAGGCATGGCGACGGTAACGTTCAGTTTGATTAAACGCATCTTCAAGAGCAATTCCACGTTTTTTAAGTTCCATCTGAACAAGTGGGAGTCCATTAATAAGAAGCGTTACATCAAAACGGGTTTCATATTTATTTATTACAGTAACTTGATTTGCAATCTGTACATCATTATGAGAATAGTCTTCGAAATCTATGAATTTAATATGTACTTTCGAACCATCCTCGCGCTCAAGAACATATTTATCTCTAAGCTGCTTTGCAGACTGATATACAGATTTATCTTTTAGGTAAGTAAGCACACGATCATATTCGGGGTCTATAAAAGGTATATTATCTAAATCTTCTTTGTTAAGATTATAAAGTTTGGTTCTAAAATTATCTTCAAGAGTCTCTTTATCTTCAAGCTGTTTATAGTATGAGTAATTAAATTGTTGCTGTAATTCTTTGATGAGCCATTTTTCTAATTCAGCTTCAGACTGTGAACTCAAAACTTTTTCTCCTTTTTACAATTATTTTCATTATAGCATGAAAAATACTATTTATATAGAAGAGTATAACACAGTAGCTGTGTCAAATAACGACATTGCTACTGTGTTGTAATTAAAAATTATCTTCTTTTCTTACTATAATGGCTATAACCAAAATTGTTACGTTTATAATTACTTCGAGAAGAAGAATAACTTGTTCGTTTTGGATAAGCACCATAATAAGCTGGTAAACTTAAATTAATTTGTGGAAGAAATTGTCGTCCAATATTTCCATTGATAATTTTCCAGTTTTTAGGATTGTAGATTTCTTGAATCAACTCATTCTTTGTATTCACCTCTGTTCTTGATAAATCTATTTCAACAGATGGAATACCTGTTTTTTTAAGAATATTTGCTTTTTCTTCATCAACTTTATGTGTAACATAAATTTCTACAATAACAGGAATCTTTCCAACAATATTTGGGCCATCTGTTATTGGTGTAAATCCTAGAATGTCAGGAATAATACCAAGTTCTTTTATGAGAGAAACCTCTTTATAAACTTCGCAAGCCGATAAGAACTTTCCGTTGAGTGCCATAGGGAAGATTTTCATTTCCTCAATTATATCTTTTGCCAATAAGTGAATCATTGTTTGATAACCTGAAACACATTCAGAATCACTAGTGTGTGCAAAATGATGTTCACGTATTTTTCCTTCATTTTTTGCAATCAGCGGTTCTTTACATCCTGGACAAATACAATTGCATTCCAGCCCATTTGGAACTTCGTCAATATTCTTTAATTGATTTTCTGCATCTAATGCATAGGTGAGTAGTTTCTTTGTATTCATTAGAGATCCTCCTCATCAGCAAAATCTGTTTCCAATTCTAATTCTTCTGGCATATAACCAAGAACTTTTCCTAAAGCTCCATATGCAGCTTCTTTTTTGGCTTCCTTTTTTACAGGAGAATCTCCATAGTAAACTTCATCAAGTTCTTCTAAATCACAAGTACAATGCCAAATAGGATTTCCATTTTCATCATGTTCTTCACTAAATGAATAATCTGGTTCTTCAATAAAACCTTTTTGAGCAAGAATATTTAATTGATTAACGGCCGTATCACGAATTGGCTTTCCTACAGCGAGATTCATTTCTCGAATATGGATGATATCATAAGCTTTTTTTGCACAATCCATATATGCTGCATATTCTAATGTCAGTTCTGATTCAACCTTTAAATCCAATTCTTTGATAATTAGATAAGCTCCGGTAATATCACTTGGTTCAGAAAAGAATGATGGAGTTTGATAAAAATTATTGATTCCAGAAGTAAGGCCTAATCCATAATTATTTCGTTTTAATTGCATTGCAAGAAAATTAATGTTTGGACGATATATAGGTTCATTATATCCTTGATCAGCACACCATTTGTTTACCCATTTAATATAGTTAGTATCAAAATTAAGTAATTTGAGCATATTCTTACAAGCGTTTGAAATATCTTCGTAGTTCCAATCACTGTCTATTGCTACAGCTCCAATGATGGCTTCAAATAAATCTGCCATTACAGAAGGTGAGTTCTGAACATTATTTTTAATATCGCTTTCACCCATGAATAAATAATTCTGAAATCCTGTAATCCAAATACAATGCGATAAAGAGTCTGTATCAACATTATAAGATTTGATTTCTGTTAATTCTTGTTCAGATTTTCTAGATTTAAATTGTCCGTCTTTTGTGATTTCAGAAAACTGTTTAGCCATTGCTCTGGTTATATAGTAATCCAAAGCTTCATCTCCATAGAATTCTAATTTTTCATTGTCTAAGAATTCAGGGTGTTCTTGAGAATAGGAACTTCTAATAAATGCTTGTAAAAGAAGTTTCTTGTTTTTGAAAGTATATCCAATTGTTTTCTGGATATCTCCAACTGGTAATTTGTCCATAAATACCTCCTAGGACACAAAAATGTTATGGAGGCACAATGATGCCATTCAGCTAAAATGAGAAACCTTATAATTTTATTGAATGACATAAAGAATTGGAAAAGTAGAAGTACTAAAAAGAAATATGATTCAAATATTTAACTTGCATCAAATATAAAAATCACTGAGTTTTTAGCTGATATACTTCAGCAACCTCTGTGCCTTATTTCTAATATAGTGTGTTAATTATGAATTGACAAGTGAAAAAGTAAAAAGCCACCATCCAACCGTAACGTTACGCCTGAACAGTGGCCTCTACCTAATAACTCATTCCCTGATTCTTTCTCTCCAGTTCCTTCTGAATCTGCATTCCCTTAGGAAATTGCTTGTACCATCTCTTAGTATTATTCATCCAACTTCCCAAGTCAGCATATCCATTAGCTTTCATTACTGCCGAAATTTTCTCCAGTTGTTCAGGAGTTGCCTGACTCAGCATCTCGTTAATCTCCTTTGCACCAAACTGATGATGTAAATCATAACCTTTCCAATAATTATGACCATTCAGTTCACGATCTAGCCGTTTAATTTCAGCATCACCTTTATCCTGTACTGATTTCATATCTTTTGCATGAGCTGAAACAATCTGCTTTACATATCCCGCAAACTCTTCAGAATCATAAGTTCGTTTGGCCTGTTTGCAGTTTTGTTCTACCAGTTTATCAAACTTCTCAATAGTGGGAATGATTTCTTCCCATTCAGTAATTTTTTCTGCCATTCCAATACTGATGGAAGTGTATTGTGTAAGCAGGTTATAGATTTCATTTCTCTTTTCATCTTCCCGTTTCTGAAATTCTTCAAGAGTTAATCCAACCTGATCTTTTGGCTTTGGTCTGTCTTCAATTTCAAGACCATGTTTTCTTGCAATACTGATCCATTTTTCACGGCACATTTTATCAAAGGTGATTTTTGGATTATTCTTCTGTCCGGCTTTCTGATTCGGATATGGCCGCTGAACTCCTGCCAGTTCAAGAGCTTTTGTCTGACCAGTTGTAAGGAATCCTGTTTCAGGATCAATATAGGTCCATACCTTTCTTACATGAAAGTGGGGTGCTCCCTGTTCATCCTGATGCAAAGCCCAATCAAGAATTGTAAAAGGCTTTCCATGTTCATCATTCCATTTGTTCAGCCAGTCCAGATATTCGTAAAAACACTCAAGTGATTTTTCTACATCCGGATGATTATTGATTGCTCCAATCTGCTGGATTGTATCTTCAGGACAATGCTGTCTTGAACTCATCCACTTTTCCATTGTTTTGATTCGTTCTTTGTGACGGCTTTTTCTGTAGCATTCGTTTGTGTGATTAAGTTGCTGTGAAAAGTTTTCTTTGTAGAACTTTAATTCTGCCTGTTCAAAAGTGTATCCGTCACCATAGATATTCCAGATGACATTGTTTCCGCTTTTATCTTTTACAATATGATCTGCTTCTGATTTGAAGTTACGGTCATTGTGTTTTGCAGAATAAGCTTTTTTTGTTTTCTTATTCACACGGCCTGAATGCATTACTGCCCGCATTTTTCCGGAAGGATTGTTCTGATAGTCATGAGGAAATCCTCTGTCTCCACCTAAGTCCTGTAATCTTTTCAAAAGGTTATTCAGGACACGAACATCATCTTTTCCGTGGAATGGTCTTCTTGAATCAAAAAGATGATTGTCTCTTTCCGGATCATTTCTAAAGTCCCGGCCTGTTACTGGATCCTTCCATGGTGCAGATGTGCAACCCTGCACATCTGTCACTGAAGTACTACGTGGTACTTGGGTAAGTGTCTTACCATTGTTAATTACTGTCATTGTTGCATACTCCTTGGTTGTTCTAACCAGACAGCTTTGATAAATGAAGCGTAACGTTACGCTCCAAACCGACATTTTTCATCCGCCAGTCGGCGGATGAATTATTTTTTCCAACCGTCACGTGACGGCTGGCTTATAATTACGCGAGAGACTGAATATATCTGCAGTTATTCTTGGGGGCCCCGGTTGATGCTTTGCGTCAACAAATACGGGGTTATGCACTCGCGATAATTATATTCGCCTGTGCAAACGACTGACTCAAGGCTTTAAGCGAAGAGGCCCTTGACCAGTCGTATTCAGTCTCGCGAAAGTTATGTGCCTTACGACCATAACCCTTGGAGTGCCAGTCGGCACACCTCTCGCTACATGATTAAAAAACCGTCACGTGACGGTTTTTTATCCGCCGACTGGCGGATGATGTGCAACGTTGCACATCTGAATGGAAAATCAGGCTGCATCATTCATTTCTTTTCGTTTTAGAACTCTGTAGCTTTCTCCAGTAAACTCAACCGTTGTTCCAGTTTCACAAAGTCTGTCAGCAACAGCTTCTCCAACAGTTTTCAGCAAAACTCTCTTTTCAAGATTTGTAATGATGATTGTTGGAAGTCTGTTGTCGTAACGTTTTCTCAAAATGTAACTAAGGATTTCAATTTCTTTTTCCCTTTTTAATGAACGTCCGATTTCATCAATAACCAGGAACTCCTTTGTAGCAAAATCACGGAACACTTCTTCTTCAGTCTGATCAGATTTGAAGTTCAGACTGGATTCAATTTTGTAAATCAAATCCTCTATCACAACGTAATAACCAAGCTTATCTCTGACAGCTGCAGCTCCAAGATGAGTTTTACCTGTTCCCCGTTTACCCGTAAGGATAAGAACTCCTTCGTTATTTTTTCTTTCAACAAACTTTATGACCGAATCCAGATTCTTTTTATCTGATTCTGTTTTGCATTCAAAATTGAAAAATGAAACTTCTGAAAAACGGAGCGGAATATTACTTAAAAGTGATTTATTCCATCCCTGGACCTTTCTAAGTTCTTCTTTCATTTTGTCGTGAATTTTTGGTTTTTCAGATTCATAATAATTCTGATTGACAGGATCCAGTTTTCCTTCTGCTGGAAGTTCACATTTTTCACGAGCATAATGCTCATCAGTTTCGAATCGTTTTAATTCATCTATCAGTTTCTGTTCATACAGCATTTGTTGTCCTCCTGTAATAGACCGTCACGTTACGGTTCTGCTGTATCCCGTGTGCAACGTTGGACATCAGGACCTAAATTAAAGCGGAAATTTCATCCAGTTCTCTGTCCGAAACATCATCAGCTCCGCTTTCCTGAACTGCTGTCATTCTTGGTTTGTAAAAGGATTTTGGTCCTTCAGCAGTTTTCTTAATCCATTTAGAAAGAGATTCAAAATCAGATTTGGGATGTGCATTCTTCATTTTTTTCCAGGTGGAATATTCCTAAAACCCTGCATCAACTTTTTCTTTTCCGAATTCCTTCTTCAGGTTTTCGTATTCATCTTTACTGATAAGGACGTTAGATAAGTTATTAATTGGTTTGATTAAATTATTTAAACCTTTATTATTCACTTGTTTATTATTATCCTGGACATTTTTGTCTATAGGGGGGTAGACGTTATTGTCTATACCAGGTAGACATTGATTTCCATACCAGGACATATATTCAAGCAGAACTGGATCTTCAGTATTAATAATAATCCGGCGTTCACTTACTTCTTTTGAATCTTTCTGATAAATCATTTTTGAAATTATCAGTTTCCGCTTTTCTAAACCTGCAATCCATCTGGTTATTGTCCGGGGATGCACATGATATCTTTCTGCAAAATATTCATTGGTTTCCCAGCAATATCCTTCCTGTTTTGTGTGGGATGCTAGATCTCCAAAAAACAGTTTTTCGCCAGCTGGAATCTGTTTGTTATCCAGAACAAAATCCGGAACAATCACAAACTGGATCTTCTTAGGCTGTTCTTCTTGTTCCATTGCAACCATCCTTAGAGTTGCCAGAACAACCTTTTCCAACATTTACTCGTTTACGGCTTGTAAACTCATAAAATTCAATTCTTCCGTCATGAAAAGTAAACTTAACTTCGCATGAACCAAACTCAATGTGTTCGTCATTAATCTGCTGCATGAGCTGAATTAAAAGTTCTTCATTCATTAGGCATCCTCCTTTCTACCTTGTCCACGAACTGGTGGAGTTGAAATTGTGCAACTGGTAATGTATTTTTCCAATTCCTTGCGATGAATAAAAACACGTTTGTGAATAACGGTTCTTGGCAATTCTGAATAAGGAATCAAACTGTCTAAAGTGCTGACTCCAATTCCCATAATCTGAGCAGCTTCCTGACGACTGAATAAAGTTTTTTCAGGCCACTCGGTAATAGCATAAGGTGTAGATTTCATTTGACCTTCCTTTTTTGAGCTTCCGTTGCAGTAGAAGTCTCAGATAGATTTATTCAAGAGTTATTCTCTTGCTCTGCAACTATCTGAAGGATATAGGAGGAATAAAATCTTTAATAAGGATTTTTTAAGGAAAAAATTTGCTAAATAACTATTATTATTAGTATTTTTATAAAGGGAGGAATTTAATAAATGAAATTAGAAACATATCCAGATATCGTGAAAGATCTAGAAAAGAAAGAGCGTACTGTTCATTTATTAATGGGAAATGGTTTTAGTATTGCTTATGACAGTAAAATTTTTTCTTATCGTTCTTTGAGTCAGCATGTTAAAGAATCTGATAATGAAATACTTAAAAAATTATTTTCTGTTGTAGATAAATCAAATTTTGAAGAGATTATGAAAGATTTAGATACATTTATAACTATTTCAGATGCTCTTGATTGTGATGATGATACTAAAAATAAATTAATAGATGCTAGAGATTCATTAAAAGCAGCATTAATAACTTCTGTGAAAGAATTGCATCCAGAATTTGTTTACAATATCCCAAAAGAACAAAGCATGAAATGTGCAAATTTTTTATATAGTTATATAAAAAAGGGAGGTTATCTTTTTACAACAAATTATGATTTATTAATGTATTGGGTGTTGATGAGAAATAAATCTGATGAGGTTGCAATAGATGGCTTTGGAAGAGATGCTGAAAATACAGGAGATGAACATATTCCTTCAGATGAGATTGAATGGTCTGAATTACGTTGGGGAAAACATAAGGAGAGTCAAAATACGTTCTATTTACATGGAGCCTTACCATTATTTGATACTGGTATAGATATTATAAAAGAGGAGTATGATGGACTTAACTATCTTTTAGAAAATGTTAAAAAAAGAATTGATAAAAAAGAATATCCTATATTTGTAACCGCTGGTTCAGGTAATGATAAATTAAATCATATTATGCATAACAAATATTTATCGTATTGTTATGAAACATTATCTAATATTCAAGGCTCATTAATTACTTATGGCTTTAATTTTGGTGAATATGATGAACATATAATTGATGCTATTAATCATGCCGCTAAACCTGGTCATAAGTATCCTGATAGATTATTAAGTATTTATATTGGAATTTTTTCTGAAGAAGATAAAAAACATATTGAGTCAATAGAACATAAATTTAAATGTAAAGTTCATATATTTGATTCGAAAACAGCAGATATATGGGGAAAAAACAATTAAATATCTTTCAACTACTTTAAAAGTGGATTTCTGATATTAGTGTCATATCCAATATAAGTATCCCCATATTGGGCTTTCAGCTGCATTGAATCTGGAAGTCCAAAAAGTCTTTTGTATGCAGGTTCAATTGTCTTTTTTGCTTCCAGAAGATGAAGATACTTGTCATTCAAGAAATTAGCGTAGAAATACTTGGACCATTTCTCTGATTTGCAAAGATGGTCTCCATTGTAGAACTGCCATTCATTCTGCAGAAGAAAAACACAATACTGTTCAAACTCAGGAACCGACTTTACGATGATGATGTAGTTTTCGTCTTTTTTCAGTGCATCCATCATTTCATCCAGATTCAGGACTGTGTCTTTTTTGGAAACCTGCTTCTTAAATTCTTCAAAGGAATCAGTTAAATCAAAAATATCGTTTTGATTCTGTTTTACGTCTTTTGCCAGTTCATCCATCTTTTTATTCAGGATGTTCATATTCATCTGAATTTTTGCTGCATCTCCGTAGATATAAACTCCAAGCTGAATAAAATCCAGGATAGCTTCTTCTGCACATTTCTGATAGAACTCCACTGTATTGATAATTGGAGTCAGTTCCAGATTTCTGTCAAAAGAAAAAAGCTGGCCGTTGAGAAAATCATAATTTGGTTTTATAGCTCCGTTCTGAACACCTGTTTCATATTTACATGGACCGGATGGAAACAATCGGATTGCAGACCACATTCCCTGAAAAAGATAAAAAGAAAACTGTGCATCCAGGGCATCTGATTTTTCGAAGCCTGGTTCTGGATCATAAAAAAACTTCATCTTTTTTACACTCAGAGAAAATGCATTTGTAAAATCCTGAAGATACTCTTCATAAAAATTAGAAAGAGTCTGCTTTAGTAATTCCGGATAAAGCTGATATTCTGATTTAGAAAAATAATCGAATCCAAAATTAATATACGAGGAAAGTTTTTTAGGTTTTGAAAAAGTATTGAAGAACTTTGCCTTTTCTTTTTCATCAAGAGTGACCCATATGCTGCTGATTTTACAATCAACATAGATTTCCATCAGCTGATACAGATGGAACTGTGCATTCCGGATAATTTCATATGAAAGTTCATTTTCCCTGATGGATTTCATGTATTCTTCAAAAGGTTCCATCATCTGCTGCAAAAATACAGCAACATCAAATTTCCCGTCATAAAGTCTGTCATTTCTTACTTTTTTGAGCCAAATCATGCTATTTTCTCCATTATTTGCTCAATTATACTAGGGTAGGAGTGTCAAAAAACGACACTGTAAAATTTTTTGTGGCAGATTTGTTCAGATTTTTCTTGTACGCAGAATTGCGTTCTAATGAATTGAAAATTGTGGTTTCCTGAACCAAGTTTGAAGTGAACTTGAAGTTCATTTTAAGTTACTTAAAAGGAAATAAAAAAGGCTTTCACTCTGCATTTAACAAAACTGAAAGCCCCTCGTAATTATTTAGTCTGAAATCTCTGACTGATTTGATTCTTCCAAAAACCTATCAAAATCACTTTGATAAAGTTGATCCTGAATTACTCGATATTTTTCAAACTCAGTTTCTGCATGAAGTTTTGCTATTTCAGCTGTCACTTTCCCTGCATCCTGAAGCAAACCATATTCAAACATTTTAATGAAGGAATTAAGACGTTTTTCCCAATCTTCCATTGTGAGGGGAATGTGTCTGTTTGCCATATTTTCTGCAAAATCAAGATAGGCTGAAACCATTCTGTTCAACTGACCCATTTCGTCTTCAGAAAGATAGTTTTTAGCAACAGTAACATCACTCTTTTTAATTTTACCATTAGGAGCATCCTGCCATGTAGTAAGTCCCATATGCTCTTTTGTTGAGTCTGCTCGTTCAACAATCAATTCAGCTGCTGTATGTCCATGAACCGCATAATGCATTTTGTTCTGAACAGTTGCATAAAAGCGTTTTGTACTTTGAGCTGATAAATCGTAATCAATTGCGGTTGCATAGATGTCTGTGATTTTCTGATAGAACTTTCTTTCGCTGGCTCGAATTTCTCTGATTCGCTCCAACTGTTCTTCAAAGTATTTTTTTGTGAGAATTGAACCGTCATTTTTAAGACGTTCATCATCCATTACAAATCCTTTGATTGTGTATTCCTTTGCGATGGTATTTACCCATTTGCGGAACTGAACGGCGCGTTCGGAGTTTACTTTGAATCCTACGGCAATAATCATCTGAAGATTGTAGTGAGCAACATCTCTGGAAACCTCTCTTGAACCTTCAGTTTGAACTATTCGAAAATTTCGAATAGTTACTTCTTCTGAAAGTTCAGAATCTTCAAAAATCTTTTTTATGTGATAGTTGATAGTATTAGTTTCTACTTCATACAAAGTCGCCAGCATCTTCTGTGTAATCCAGATGTTTTCATCTTCGTAGCGAACTTCAATACTATTTTTTATCATCACCAGAAGCTGCTACAAAAGTAAGATATTCTGCAGCGGAACTTCTGATTGTTATTTCTTTTTTTTGTTTTGCCATATGTATGTCCATTATATCATTTAAATTTACGTTATTTCTATGAAATCCCAATTTTGAAAGATGTGTTAAGATGATTCAAAACATGAAATCAATATATGCACAAATAATTCAAAATATTGTGCATATAACTAAAATACGCACAATATTTATGTATTTTAGTTACGCAATCCCAAATCTCTGAGAAATACGAGTCGTTTCTTCTTCCGAAAGATTCAAATCCCCAAGTTCCAGCTTAGCAATTCGCTTATCCTTTATGATCTGTCCTTTTTTTCGACCTTTCTCCAATTCAGATAACACAAACAAAACACCAAGCTTGAAAGAATCCTGATTAATACCTTTTCCTGTGTTTGATGCAGTTTCTTCTTCCTCAACAGTTTCACCAGCTTTCTTTTTAACTTCTGCAGCCTTAATCATTTCATGAGCTTTGTTAATAGACACTGCTCCAGTTTGTATTTTCTCAAGTAATGCAGTATCAGCCTTCTTTGCAATTTCCCGCATCTTACAAACTTGGCGTGCAGATTTATTAAGCTGACGTCCAATCATTTCATCGGAGTTTCCCTGTGCATTAGGATTAGACTTTCGTATTTCATCTAACTTCAAAAACGCCGCAAAATACTCTCCATCAGTAAGACGACGGGAATTCAACTGCATCTTATATTCATACTCAATAGTCTCATCTCGACTTTCAAACTTCTTGATGATAACAGGAACTTTTTCAAGGCCAGCCTTCTTTGCGGCCATGAATCGACTATGTCCATCAACAATAATATAAGCTTCTGTAACAATAATAGGGCGAGATTTATCAAAACCATTTACAGCCATATCATTTGCAATTTCGGTGACCTTATCATTTTCTTGCTGGAATACATTCTTAAAGTCCCTGTCAAAACGAAGCTGTGAAACTTCAACCATCTTAATCTTTGCATTGTCTTTATCATTTGCCTTTTTATCTTTCTTTCCAAAAATATTCATATCAGTTCTCCATTTTTACGCAACCTTTGTTTCACCGAAAGCTTTGGTCATAGCGTTTTCAATTGAATCATCTTCATTATCTGCAAAAAGCTCTTTCATTGCCTTACGAACAACTTCCAGAGTTTTTTCATCTTCAAGGTGCTTTGCGTAGTGATCCAGCATTGCAGAAGTTTTATGTCCGCTTAATGCCATTACAATTCGTTTATCAGGAATAATATCAAGCATTCTTGAACAGAAGAAATGTCGCCATGCATGGAACATTATTTCCTCAGGCTTTTCATATCCAATATCGTTAAGTACTCTTCTTAGATATTTAAGCCATCTGGAATTATCCATTGGAGTATTTCCTTTATCACTCCAGAAAATATAAGCTTCATCTGTATTACAGAAAGGATTCAATTTTCCCATCATAATAAGTTCATCTCTAAGTTCCTTTGAAATTGGAATAGGAAGAGCACGCGCTTCACCGTTTTTACAGCATTTGTTGTCTCTGGCATATCTGTCCCAGGCATGATCAACGTGAACTCCATCAGCTTGGATATCACAGATTCTAAGTCCGCGGATTTCGCTGGCACGCATTCCTGTACGCATAGCAAGCTTATTAGCAAGTTTTGCTTTGTCATTCTGCCAGTCTGCAGCCATAACTTTTTCTGCCTGCTCCATAGTAAGGATTTCTCTTTCTTCGCTTTTTGTATTACGGCGTTTAAGTCCATCAAGAGAAATGTTATCAACATATTGATTTCGGATTGCCCATTTGAGCGGAGTTGTAATAGCTTCAACAATTCCATTGATTGTTTTTCCTGCAAGACTTTGTATTTTCTTTTTGGAAACAATCTGTTTTAAAATTTCATTGGTAAGAGAACCAATAGTCATTCCTTTTAATTCAGGAATCCAATAGTTTTCAACTCGACTTTTTTCATTTTTTACATGAGAGCGTGAAAGAATCTTCCCTTCCAAAGCAAGTTCTTTTACATAAGGTGATTTTTCATAATCCCAAAACTCAGGAGGAAATCTTCAATCAATACGCTCTGTTTAGTATTAGGGCGAACTGCAGAAAGAATATAGCCTCTCTTTTTCATGATGGAAAGCATTTTGTCTACTTCTTCAGAACTGAACTCATAAGTAGCCATAGAGTTAAAAAAGCTCAAACGATCTACTGTCTGTGATTTTGCTTTTTCTTCTTTGGAATTGATACGGGCAGGGATGTTTCCACTTACATACCATTCCATGGCAATCTTTTCCGCTTCACGGCGGTCTTTTTTACCAGTAGATTTGTTTTGAGAACGACTTCAATCGGATAACAGAAATTGTACATAGTAATATCCGTTGGATTTAATAAATAATGAATAAGGCCTGGTCATAGGCACCTCACTTGTGACGAACGATTTGCTTAAAATCGTTGCTTAAAATCAGTGAACTGTCTACGCCAGGCCTTACTTCTTAGGTTTGGTAGTAGTTGTAAATCCTTGTAACACAAAGACTTACGTGTATAGCGGGGGCAGGACTCGAACCTGCGGCCTCCGGGTTATGAGCCCGACGAGCTGCCAACTGCTCTACCCCGCGTCGTATTGTTGTGGTATATTACCGCAGAAAATGGATGTTGTCAAGTGATTTGGAAAAAAATAATAAAAATAATAAAAAATAAGAGTTTTGCAAAAAAAACGGAATGAATGCAAATCCGCAAAGGATTGTAGCGCCTTTAGTTCCGGAACGGAGTGGAGGAATGAGCCGCGAAGACGGCGAAGCGCGAAAAGCCTGGTTTTGCGTAAGCAAAATGCGGCAAAATAAATTTCTATTTTTGAATTATTTGTATTATATTTAAAATAAATAGCCCGAAATTCGAGTTTTTTGAAAATTAAACATAAAATTGATTTTGTAAAAAAATTGTTTAATTATGAAAATACGGGAAGGAAGAAAGAGGCTGTCAAAAAC
>SAMEA104315435__coassemble_608_pt1 | contig 28791 bp, 22 predicted proteins | sample SAMEA104315435__metabat2_high_PE_028 | metagenome-assembled genome bin SAMEA104315435 (sample SAMEA104315435) | gut metagenome | biome: Monkey gut; feature: monkey-associated habitat; material: faeces | place: China | collected 2013 | reverse complement strand
TCTGTTTCTATCTTTGCATTTGCATAAAGCGGATTGCAGAAATCAGCCTGAACTGCTTTTTCAAGCCAGTAAATGTTTTCAATGCAGTCATCCGGGTACTGCTGGTAATGTACATGATAAAGTCTGTACCAGTCTTCCTTGAATTTTACCATGTAGGCATTCAGGGAACCAGCTGATACAGAAAGCAGTACAATTGCCAGGAGAATAATTTGGAACACCTTTTTCACAGTAAGACTATCGGCTGGTTCATCTTTAGAACTTAGCAAATTTTATCCCCAGAAATATACACAGGTTTATTTTTTGTTCACGCATTCCCAGATAAAATCTGCTGTTTCGTCTATTGATTTTGCAGCATCTACTTCTATCAGGCGCATACCTTTTCCTTTTTCGCCTTTGTATTCATTCATTACGGCATCGTAAAGAGCGGCAGTTTTTTTCTGGTAATCAATTTTTTCATAGATTTCCTTAGCCTGGCCACGGCTGTTTACGCGTTTTAATGAAATTTCAGGGTCAATCTTAAAATAAAAAAGAATTTCTGGAAGAGGAAATGAACTGTTAAGCATTTCAGGCAGTTCTTTTCCGCAGCTTACAGATTGATATGCAAGGCTGGAAAAAAAATATCTGTCGCTGAGTACAGTTTTACCCCTTTCTGTTTGTTCAATTACACCACCTTTTCCAAAAATGTGTTCACATCTATCTGCTGCGAAAAGAAAAGAAGCTGTTTTTGCATTCGCCCTTCAGCATTCTTCTAAGAAATTTTCCTGTTTCATTTGTAGTCGGTTCAGCAGTCGTAAAAACTTTGTCGGCTTCATAACGGGCAGCAAGTTTTTTTAACTGAGTTGTAGTTCCAGCCCCATCAATACCTTCAAATACAATGTAGTTTTTTAAAATCATAAAATTCTCCAGAGAACTAAAAAATCAACTATAAAAATATACGATTTTTTGTTATTATTCTATAATATACGGTAAAATGCGGAAACCATCTTTAAATGAATTGATTGCATTATTTATATTTTTTCTCATTGCCACTGCAACTGTTCTGGTTGTCAAGCCTGTTTATAAAAAGATGAACAGGATGATTTCTGCGTTTACAAGTAATGTATGTTTAGAAATTCAGCAGAAAACAGGATTGCAGGTTTCTTATGAAGCTTTGTCTCCTTCCGTGTTTACAGGTTTGCGCGTAAAAAACATTGTTTTTTCAAATTCTGAAGATGGCAGTAATGTTGCAAAAATTTCTTCAGCAATATTTCGGTATAATTTTTTTGATATTTTACGGGGAAAAGGAATTTCATTTATAAAAGATCTTTCAATTGATGGACTTTATTTTGATTTAGACGAAGAGAGAGATACTGTTCTTTTTGAAAGATTTTCTAATTTTCTTAAGGTAAAAAAAAATGTAAAAAAAGAACACAAAAAGAAAATTAACATGAAGGATTTAGAAGATATAATTTCTTCGGCACCGTTTAATATTTTTATAAAAAATGTCCACTTAAGATATAACGGAACAGACATTTCTTTTGATGCTGATTTAAAAAGGCTTGTTTTTAATTTTGTTAAGAATAACAATCAAACAACAGTTAAGACTCAGGGAACTGTTTACATGAAAAATAAAGAAAGAATTGTTTCTGGAATTTTTTCTGCAGATGGAATTATTCCAGAGCAGCTTGATGGTCTTTCTATTATGTTCCGTTTTTCAGAATGTAAATATGATATTTATGAGTTGAACAGACTTTCCTTTCTTGTAGATTATGGAAACCGGGTTCTTAATTTCCGAACTGTGCAGAATTCATTTCCTCTGTTTATTTCTGGTTTTTATAATCTGGAAAGCAAAGATTCTTCTCTATTTGTACGAACACAAGAGCTTAAAGGAAAGAATTTTATTTCTCAAAAAAATAATAAAGACTCCGGAAAGTATAAAAATATTGCTGTTTCAATGGGACTGGATGCAGGGTTTAATTTTAATACGAAAAAATTAAGATACCAGTCATCCGGCTCTATAAAAATTCCCTCTGAAATAATAGATAATGGCGCGGTTGTTAATTATGCATTGCATGGAACTGATAAAAATATAGAAATAAAAGAGATTTCGGCACGCGGAAAAAATATAGACATGGATTTTCACGGAAGCTGTGTTTACAAGGGGTTGAAGGTTTCTGGGGCGCTGGATTTACGCAAAATGGTTTTACATAATGGAAAAAATATTTCTACGGAAGTTTATATTGATCCTGGTAAAACTGGTTTTATGGCATTTGCACCTCAATTGATTTTAGGAAGTAAAACATTAACAGCACTTCAGCTTGATGTAATGCCGTCAGATAAAGATATTTTTTATACTTTCGAATTGTCTGATTATGATCATATGGAATCCGATGGTCCTGGCATTTTAAAACTGGATGGCAGTTTATCAAGCGACTATAAGGAGATAAACTGCAATGTTTCTTCTGATAAGATTTATCTGGATAGTCTTGCAAAAACGGTTAATTTTTTTAATAAAAAATCAAAAGAGAATGAATATGCTTTTCTGAAAAAGTATATTCTTACAGCTGATTTTTTTGTAAGTCTTAAATCATCTGAAGATTCTTTAACCTGCAATGTTCCTTATGCGGTTATCGCTAATACAGAAAAAGATGATCAATTTATATATTTTTCTGCTGATGGTACTAAATACAGCATGAATATTTCCCGTCTTGATTATATTTCAGATGGAAAACTTGTTCATGCAAGTGGTTATATGAACACAAGTGATTTTAAGGAAGCTTCTTTTGGTTTTGATTTGCTTGCAGGCACTGTGCCGTATAGTTTTTCAGGAAATTATATTTCTGGTTCTGTCAGCGTGATTGGTGATTATGGTTTTACATTTGTAATGCAGAATGATAAAGACTCAGGAAATATTTCTGGCAGTTTTCTTACTGATAATCTTCCTGTATCTGCAGCAGATACAATTTTTTCTTTTGCATCTGATTGTGATTTTTCTTACACCTGTGAAAAAGGTGTTGATGTTCGTATAAATCGAGTAGAATGTCATGAGGCTGGAGAAAAATATGTATACAAACCAAAAATAGCATTTACAGGTTTTGCAAACAGATACGGGATTTTTATGGAAAATCTATATTATTCTGATAAATACTCAATACTTGAAGGAAAATCAAATTTATTGTGGAATTTTAATGAAAAGAAATTTTCATCTGTAAATTTTGATTTTAACATGAAAAATCCTGTGTCTGCAGAAAGTATGCAGGTTAGCATGGAATTGAATAATACAGAAAATGTAGATTTTAATATTCAAAATCTAAAGGAAAAATTTTACATCAGTGCACAGGCAAGTGTAAATACGCTGGGAATGAACCGTTTTACAGCAGAACAAAGTCCAAATAATGAATTAACTGCCTCTCTTGCTGTTACAGGCACTTTGAAAGAGCCGTATATAGGATTGGAAATACAGTCTTTATCACTAATGAAAGCTGGTAATACTGCTGAATTTTCCGGCTCTGCCTTTGTGGAAGAGAAAAATCTGATAATTGAAAAGGCTGGTTTGCATTACAATCAGATGGAGGTAAAAAATATCAGTGCCGAATTGAATTTGGACTCCTTTACTGGTTCAGCTACAGCTGATATTGATATTGCTGCTCTTAAAAAAAATATTCATATTCCTGTCAGGATTACGCTTTCTGATACAGTCAGGAAAAAAGGAAATATCATTCCTGCAGAATATGCTGTTGATTTTTTATGTGAAAGTATAAGTGGTTCTCTTATTACAAAAACATTTCCGTTAAAAGTTTCTGTTCTTCATACTTCAGATGCAACATTTATATCAACTGGGGAAGAGCAGGGAATTTCTGGAACTATTGTAGATGGAGAGTTTGTTAATTTTTCTGTTGCGGAACGAAAGCCAGTTCAGTTTAATCTTACAGGAAATGTTTCTGAAAACAAACTGGATTTAAAATTTTCAGATGTAAAGGTTGAACTTGCAAAACTTCTTAATTATATAGATATTCCGTATCTTAAAGTTTTTTCAGGAGTAATCAGGTCTTCTATTCATATAGGTGGATTAAAATCTGACCCTGATTTTTCAGGTTCTATATCAATTGAAAATGGTGATTTTATTTTACCTAGAATAGTTACTCAGCATATAACCTTTCCAAAGGCACTTATGGTTTTAAATCATAACAGGCTTGAAATGCCAGATATAAGGGCAGTTGTAAAAAAAGAATTTCCATTGTTCGCCAATCTTGCTGTGCAATTTGAACGATGGAAATTCAGCTATCTTGATTCTCATATATGGACTCCAGAAGCATCGTATATTCCTGGAAATTTTGAAATTCGTCTTGCAAAATTTATTGGTCAGACAGGTTTGGATTTGAATTTACATTTTGAGGATAGTTATCTTGATGTAGCTGGTAAAGTTGACCTTAAAAATATGTCAATAAATGTAAATACAAAAGAAATTCCAAATGCTCCGCCAAAAAGAAAAGTTTTTGTTCGTTCTGATTTAAAGATTGGCTTTGGGCAGCATGTAACCCTTTTTATTGAACCTCTTATCCGTGCAGTTTTAATACCAGATTCAGGATTTGGATTCAAATATGACATGTCGGAACGCACCGTAGCATTGGATGGAGATTTGCAGCTGCGTTCTGGAGATATTTCATATTTAAGTCGTAGTTTTTATTTGAAAAATGGTACTCTAAAATTTAACAACAATGATTTTGAATTTAATCCTCTTATAAGTGTTCAGGCAGAAACAAGAGAAAGAGATGATGACGGAAAGGATGTACGGATTATTTTGTCTGCACAAAACCAGTATCTTTCTGATTTTAATCCAAAATTTTCATCGATACCTTCAAAATCGGAAGTTGAAATTATGGCTATGCTTGGACAGATTGCTGTTGGGGATTCAAATAATGTTACTGGTCTTCTTTTTGCAGCAGGTGACTATGCTATTCAGTCTACCATTGGTCGTTCTATAGAGAATAAGTTGCGAGAGTTCTTGAATTTTGATATATTGTCAGTCAGAACTAATGTTCTGCAAAATGCCCTAAATTATAATTTTAATAAAAATAATCAGGATTCGTCATACAAAATTGGTAACTTTTTTGATAATTCGACTGTTTATTTAGGGAAGTACCTTGGACGTTCGTTGTATGTTGATACTTTAATGCATTTATCATATGACGGAAGTAGGGTGGATGATAAGTATACTTTCGATGGTTTGATTTTTAAACCAGAAATTGGTCTTGAAATTGAATCGCCGTTTGTAAATGTCAGGTGGAATATGGCTCCTGATTTAAGTGGGCTTAGATCTGATAGCTTTGTCTATTCTACGTCAGTAACGCTTTCATGGAAATTTTCATTTTAAAAAATAGGAGGCGTGATAAAAATCGCACCATTGTAATTTTTATCACTAAAGTTTGGTCTTGCGTTGCAGTCCCTAACTTTTGATACTTGCCCTCCTTGGTTTGCTGCTAACGCGGTGTCTTTATAGGAGTCATATATGATTTTAAAAAGCAATAAAGCTAAATTTTTTTTGATTGCTTTTTTAATATTGTTTTCTTCTTCATTTTTGTTTGCACAGAATGATGATTCCGATTGGTTCTGGGGAAAAGAAATTTCAAGCATTTCATTCGAAGGATTAAAATCTGTAAAGAAATCTGATGTTTCTGGTGTTACAAACAGTTTTATTGGAAAGCAGTTTACAGAAGAATTATTTAATGAAGCTTTGGACAGGCTTTATTCTCTTGCTTTTTTTGAAGAAATTGAACCTTATGCAAAGCATGATCCTAGAAACAGAGAAAAAGTTCTTCTTGTTTTTAGTGTAAAAGAGCACCCGGTTATCAGTTCCATATCATTTAAGGGAAATAAAAAATTAAGAAATAATGAACTTAGAGAAGCTGTTTCTATTAAAACAGGAGATGTATACATAGAATCTGTTGCATTGCTGGATGAACGTTCAGTTCGTGATGCTTATATAAAGAAGGGATATTCTAGTGCAAAGGTCACAATGATTTCCAAAGAAACTGATTACGGAATTGATGTAACTTTTCAGATTTCAGAAGGTGCAGGGACTGTTGTTTCTCAGATAAGTTTTTCAGGAAATACCACATTTTCTTCAAAAACATTGCGTTCAAAACTTACTTTAAAAGAAGAAGGCTTTATGAAAAACGGAGCATTCCAGCGTTCTGCATTAGAGACAGATAAGCAGGTTTTAGTTCAGTTTTATATGACCAAGGGGTATATTGATGCCCGCGTAATAGATGTAATAGAAGATTCTTCTTATAATCAGAAAAAAGAACGGGAAGAAGTTGCTCTTACCTTTATCATTCAGGAAGGTGCTCAATATACTTATACAGGTACAGTTCTTGAAGGAAATGAAATTTTTAGTTCAGAAAAACTGCTTTCAAATATAAAATTAAAATCTGGAGATGTTTTTAACCAGACTAAATTTCAGGAAGGAATGACAGCACTTACAAATTTGTATTATGAAAACGGTTACATGACTAATGAGTTTATTCCTTCTGTTAATAAAGATTCAGAAAGAAAAACTATTGGATATAATGTAAGGATTATAGAAAGATCAAGAGCTCATATTGAAAATATTGTTATAAAAGGGAATACAAAAACAAAAGAAGAGGTTATTCTTCGTGAAATTCCTCTCAAACCTGGTGATGTTTTCAGCCGCAAGAAAATAATGAGTGGTATCCGAAATCTTTATAATACTCAATATTTTTCAAGTGTTGTTCCAGAACCTGTTTCCGGGTCAGAAGAAAATCTTGTTGACCTTGTTGTTACTGTAGAAGAACAGTCTACTACATCGCTTCAGTTTGGTATGACATTTACTGGAATATCGGATCCTGATGATCTTCCTATTTCTTTGTATGCAAAGGTTGAAAATTCAAACTTTAAAGGAACTGGAAAATCTGTTTCTGCGGGAACAACTATTTCCAGCAATACACAGGATGTTAATCTTGGTTATGCTCAGGGGTGGATAAAAAATCAGCCTATTTCGTTCAGTGAATCTCTTTCTTTAAGTCATTCCAGAAGTTCTGCCCTTGCATTGAATTGGCTTGATAATGGATTACTGGATGATGATTATTATTATATGAAGTACGAATCCTGGAGCGCATCTCTTAATACTTCACTTGGTAGAAGATGGATGCCTAATTTTGCTATTCTTACATTATCAGGAGGTATTTCTAATAGTCTTACTGATAATATTTATGATGAAGAATTGTATACAACGCTAGACCCAGGTGTAAATAAGAATGCCAATCGTTTTGGTATGAAAAATTCTGTGTATGCAAATCTTTCTCTTGATAACAGAGATATAAATTATGACCCTAGTACAGGTTGGTTCGCCAGTCAGCGTGTTGCCTGGTACGGTCTTCTGCCATACGTTGAACATGAATTTTATGCAAGAACAGATACAAAACTTGAATCTTATTTAAAGCTCTTTGATATTCCTGTTGCAAAAGGTTACTGGAATTTCAAGGCTGTTCTGGCTGCTTACACTGGAATTACGGCTTTATTCCCAGTTCCTGGTACCCTGTTTGGTGATTCCAGCAAGACTTATATCGACGGTATGTTTAATGGTCGCGGATGGACAGATATATATAATGATGTTCGTGGTAAGGCTATGCTTTCAAATAAAGTAGAACTTAGAATTCCAATTTTTACCGGTGTAATAGGATTGGACGGATTCTTTGATGCAGTTGCTGTAACCGAAGAAGTTGAAGATTTGTTCAAGTTGACTCTTGATGATTTCTATTTTAGTTTTGGTCCTGGACTTAGATTCCTGGTTCCTCAGTTCCCATTGCATCTTCTTTTTGCTAATAAATTCCGCGTGATTGACGGACAGGTTGAATGGGATGACAAATGGCAGTTTGTTCTGTCATTTAATATGACAAATAAATAGTAGGATTATAAAAATGAAAAAAATTATTGGTTTTATTCTTGTTTTAATGTTCGGCTCATCAGTTTTTGCTCAGCAGATAACTAAATTTGGTGTAGTTGATACGGCGAAAGTTTATAACGCATATTTTAGAAATTCAGCGCCTGTTAGAAATTATGATAGAAAAAAATCTGAATTTCAGCAGGAAATCAACAAGTATACAGATGAACTTCAAAAACTTCAGTCAAAAAAAGTTGAGTATGAAAAAAATGGAAATGATGCCTTAGTTTTAAAAACTGATGCAGAAATTACAAAGAAAAAAGATTTTTTGATTGAATATACAAATGCAAAAAATGCAGAACTAGAATCAATGCAAAAAACTTTGCAAGGGTCAGATGCCTTCTATAATAAATTATACGATACACTTTCTAAGGTTGCCGAAGCTGGTGGTTATAGTATGATTTTAAGCCTTCAACAGTCCAATTCTATTTTGTGGTATTCAAATTCTGTTGATGTAACAGAACAGGTTATTACTGAGCTTGGAAAATAAATGGCAGAGGAAATCACACTGACTCCAGTAATGCAGCAGTATGTGCAGATAAAAAGTCAGTATAAAAATGAAGTATTATTTTTTCGCCTGGGCGATTTTTATGAAATGTTTTTTGATGACGCGGTAGAAGTATCCCGTCTTCTTAATCTAACCCTGACCCACAGAGCTGCTGCTCCAATGTGTGGAATCCCTTATCATGCGGCAAAGGTTTATATTGCTCGTCTTTTACGACTTGGGCGTAAAATCGTAATTTGTGAACAGGTAGGAGATGTTAAAGGCAAAGGAATTACAGAAAGAAAGGTTGTTGAAATAATCACTCCTGGAACAGCAGTTGAATCTGAATATCTTGAAGGTAATATCAATAATTTTCTTGCAGCTTTAAGTATTAGTCATGGAATGACAGGATTTGCCTTTATTGATGTTACAACGGCAGCATTTTCTGCAACTTCATGGCATGCCAGTGAAATGGCAGAGAATTTTCCAAAAGAATTGGGGCGTTGTTCTCCGCGAGAATTACTTCTTCCTCAGTCGTTAAAAAATAATCAGTTTATTCAAGATACATTACTTCAGTATCCAGAAATGTCTGTTTCTTATTATCCTGACTGGGATTTTAATGCAGAGCTTTCATTTAAACGTCTTACTACACAGTTTAAGACTGCATCATTAAAATCTTTTGGACTAGATGAAAATTCTGTTGAAGTTATACCAGCAGGATTTCTTTTAGATTATCTGGCAAAAACAACAAATTCTGTTGTTCCTCATGTAAGCGGAATAAAAATTTACCGAGACAATCAATATCTCATTTTAGATGATTCAAGCAGAAGAAATCTTGAAGTCGTTTCGAATTTAAGAGATTCATCAAATCAATTTACTTTGCTGGAATGTGTAAACCGTGCTCGAACTGCAATGGGAAGTCGTAAAATCAGACAGACTCTTTTGTATCCTCTGACGGATTTAGGTAAAATTCAGCAAAGGCAATTTAATGTTGAGCAGTTTTATAATGAACCTTATGTTCTTAAGGCTGTTCAAGAAAGACTTTCTGACGTGCTTGATATCGAACGTCTCTCCAGTCGCATTGCAATGGATAGGGCTCATGCAAAAGATTTAAAGGCTTTGCAAAACAGTCTGTCATGCTGGCTAAAGGTTCGTAATGAAATGTCAACTTTTGAATTTGATTTTTGCAGCGAAGAACCTGCGGTAGAAGTTATTGATTTAATTGCTAATTCTATTGACGAAAATCCTGCAACTTCCTTGACTGAAGGAAGAATTATTAAAGCCGGATGGTCAGAAGAACTTGATCATTGGAGGGATGTTCATGATAATTTTGACCGGATTCTTTCCGATTACGAAGTTAGTGAAAGAGAAAAAACTGGAATTTCAACATTAAAAATTAAATATACAAATGCTTCTGGTTATTTTATAGAAGTTAGCAGAGGAAAGCTTAGTAAAGTTCCGGAAGATTTTATAATGCGCAGGGCTCTTGTTAATGGAGACCGATATACAACTCAGCGATTACAGGAACTTGAGCATGAATTAAATGAAGCTGGTGCTAAAATTCTTGAACTGGAAAGAGATCTTTTTATTGAAATTAGAACAAAACTTCATGACTATGTGCCTTATCTTATGGATATCGCAGAAGAGGTTGCGTATACAGATACTTCTGCTTCTTTTGCTGAATGTGCCATTTTAAATCATTGGGTAAAACCTGTTTTAGATGAAAGCGGAATTTTTCAAATTTCTGGTGGCAGACATCCTGTAGTAGAAAAACATTTGCCAAGCGGTGAGTTTGTTCCAAATGATTTGTATATAGATTCTGAAAACCCTGACGTTCCGGCTTTTGGTTTAATAACTGGACCAAATATGGCAGGTAAATCAACATATTTGCGACAAAATGCGCTGATTGCTCTTCTTGCTCAAACAGGTTCTTTTGTTCCTGCAGCAAGTGCGCATATTGGTATTGTGGATAGAATTTTTTGTCGTGTTGGTGCCAGTGATAACCTTGCAAAAGGTGAGTCAACTTTTCTTGTTGAAATGACAGAAACTGCTAATATTCTTCAGACTGCTACAAGAAAATCACTTGTAATTATGGATGAAGTTGGAAGAGGTACTTCTACTGAAGATGGGCTTTCAATTGCCTGGGCCGTCAGTGAATTTCTTCTTGATTCTGTAAAATGCAGAACCTTGTTTGCAACTCATTATCATGAATTAACACGATTAGAAAATTCTTCAATGATGTTGCTTTGTATGGATGTGTTACAGCAAGGCGAAAGTGTAACTTTTCTTCGCAAAATTAAAAGTGGTGCTTCTGAAAATTCTTATGGTATTCATGTAGCTAAACTTGCCGGGGTTCCGCAGGTTGTTATAGACCGTGCAAATCAGATTTTAAATCATTTACAGGAAGTTGCAGAAGGAAAACCTGCTGTTTGTATTGAATCTGCTAATAAAATTGAAAAAAATGTTACTGCACCTGGTCTTTTTAGTGATGAAGAAATAATATTAGATGAAATTCTTTCAGTTGATCCTGATAATATGACTCCAATAAATGCATTACAGTTAGTGACACGCTGGAAAAAGACTCTTTCTGGAAAATAATTTTCTTTTTTTTATTATATCATTGCATTTTTTCATATAAAAACTCTAATAAATATATGTGACAAAAAATGAGTTTTTAAGAAAACAATTTCTTCTTAATTTTTTCAGAAAATCAGGATGTTTTCTGTCATCTGGTAATTTTTGCTGCGTATGTGGCAAAGAGTCAATGAACGAACCTGTATGTAAATCCTGTAAAGAATTAAAATTCAAGGTTTCGGAAATTGATGATTCTTTGTGTTCTGTATGTGGTAAAAGACTGATTTCTGAAAAGAAAATATGCATGCAGTGCAGGGAAAATGTTTTGTTAAGCCATCTTGACGGTGTGTATCCTGTTTTGTCATATCGGCTTTGGAATACAAACCTGCTTTGTCGATGGAAACTTGAAGGAGAAAGACAAATTTCCTGCTTTTTCTCCAAATTGTTAAATGAAAGACTTAAGCAGTTGTATTCAAAAGCTGGTCATTTTTTTATAGTTCCTGTTCCGCCTAGACCTGGAAAAATTAAAGAAAATGGCTGGGATCAGGTTCAGGAACTGTCTGAATTTCTTGAATTTAAATATGAATATGATGTGGAAAGAATTATGGAAAGGCGAACATCTGTTCAACAGAAAACTCTTGATAGAAATGAACGCCTTGAAACTATAGGAAAAAGCTATTTTGTGAAAAAGGGGATTAAAAAAATTCCTGAGATTGTATGTCTTATTGATGATGTAATGACAACTGGTGCAACCCTTGAAAGCTGCGCAGAAAAATTAAAGGAAGCAGGAGCAAAAAAAGTGTTTGCTGTAACACTTTTTTCTGTAGACAGATAGTTTTAATTGCAAAAATACAATTTTCGGTGTATTCTTAAAATAAGAGGTTATTATGGCTACAGGTGATTCTCAGATTCAGTTAGTAACATTCCGTCTTGGAGATGAATTGTACGGAGTAGATATTATGTCTGTAAAGGAAATCGTAAAGATTCAGCCAATCAGACCAATTCCTAATGCTCCTTACTATATGGTTGGAATTTTAAATCTTCGTGGTGATATTATTCCTATTATTGATTTGCATCGTCGTTTTCATATTGATTTTTCAAATGGTGTTGAAGAATTGGATGAACTTGAAAGTGGTTTTATTATCATTAATATTGATGGAAATCAGATTGGTATTATCATTGATAGAGTTTCAAGAGTTGTTTCTGTTGATGCAGCTGAAGTGCAGGAACCTCCTAAAATGATGGGTGGAATCGGAAGTGAATATATAAAAGGCGTTGTTCGTACAACTGACGAAAATTTCCTTATTATGCTTGATATTATTAAACTTTTTGATCCAAAAGAAATGCAGAAAATTTTGATTGACAACAGAAAATGATCCAGACTTATAGTACAACAATCCGTAGAAAGGAAATGGATGCGGTTTTGACCTGCATGGTAGATGAAAAAATTGGACCAGGTGAATTAAATACTCGATTTATTCAGCAAATTAAGGAATTTTTTGGCTGTGATGGTGCTGTTGCTTTGCGAACGCCGGCATCTGCTTTGAAATATGCGCTAAGAGCTATGGATTTACCTGCTGGTGAATCTATTTTAATATCTGCTTTGGCTCCTGCATGGCATTATCAGGCGGTAGAAGATTTAGGATATAAGCCGATTGTTCTTGATGTGGATGATTCAAACGGGCTTGTTACAAAAGAAATAGTTCATAAGGGAATTCTTGAAGGTGGCAGACTTTTGCTTCTTCATGAGTCTATGGGAATTATGCCTGAAATTGAGGAAATTATTCAGCTTCGAATTCCTGTTATTGAAGATGTTTCAAAATCAGCAGGAACTGTGCTTCCAGCTTTTGATGAAAATGGAAATTCCACAACAGGTAGAAAAGCCGGCTCTTTTGGAATTTTTTCAATTCTTACTTTGGAAGAACATGATGTTATTACGGCCGGTGGTGGTGCTGTTCTTATGGCTCCAAAACGAAGAGAATGGATTGTTTTAAAGAAGTACACTGATGAAGTTGCCAGAACTGAGCTTTTACCTGATATAAACTGTGCTTTAGGTTGGGTTCAGCTTAAAGAGTTTAAGCATAACGAAATCACAAGAAAAAAAATTTTTGGTTTGTTTCAGAAAACTTGCATGGCTGGCAAGCATAAAATGTTTGTTCGAAACAGCTTTGTGTCAGACACAGAAAATCCTGTTGAAAACAATGACAGTGAAGAAAATATTGATTCTACATCTACAATGTGCTGTTTTCCTCTTGTTTTAACAAGTTCATTAAAAGACGTAAAGCAATATGCTGCAAAAAAGGATATTGAAGTTTTGCCTGCTTACGAAGATTCTGTCATTGCGTTAAAACAGGAAGAACTTTCTGAAAAGTGTATAAAAGCTAAATCATTATTTTTGAGATGTGCGTTATTTCCGCTTTATCCAAGATTGACTCATTCTCAGGTTGCAAAAATTGTAAAAGTTTTGAATACATTGCCATAATCCATGAAAAAGTGTCTTATTGTTGTAAATACTCATAAAAAAGAATCGCATTCTCTGGGAAAGAAAATTTCTGAATATTTAAAAAAAACAGGAATTCAATCAGATTTTTATAGTTTTGATGGGTTTTCAGAAGAAAATCCTTTTGTCGGGAATGATTTTGTTATTACTCTTGGTGGCGACGGAACTGTTTTATTTGCTGCCCGAGGATGTGCTTCTTTAGGAATTCCTGTTTTCCCTGTAAATCTTGGAGAATTCGGATTTATTGCCAGTGTGCAGGTTGATTCCTGGAAGACTGAGCTTGATCTGTTTTTAAGTGGAAATGCAAAAATTGTTCAGCGCAGCATGGTTCAGGCTGTTGTGGTTTCTTCTAAAGATGGTTGCGTTGCGTATTCAGGTTGCGGTTTAAATGATATTGTAGTAACTGCAAAAACTGCTGCAAGAACAATACTTCTGGATGTAGCGTATAATTATGTCAGTCTTGGAAAATTTAAGGCAGATGGAATCATTATAAGTACGCCTACAGGTTCTACGGCTTATTCTTCTTCTGCAGGAGGACCAATAATTGATCCAGAAATGGAAGCACTTTTGTTGACCCCGATTAATTCATTTTCTCTTTCTACAAGACCATTGGTCTTGAGTCCTAAAGGTGAGGTTGAAATTACAGTCCTTCCTTCAAGAGAGCATGAGATAATACTTACAATAGATGGTCAAAAACCTTTTGAGCTTCAGGTTGGAGACTGTATAAAAATCCGTCAGATTGCAGAAAAAGTAAAACTGGTTGGCTGCACTACGGAAAAATTTTACGAAGCACTTCAATCTAAGTTGAACTGGGCTGGAGGTCCTCATGCTTGAAGATCTTACAATTAAAGATTTTGCAATAATAGATTGTGTTACTATAGATTTTAACAAGGGTTTTACTGTTCTAAGTGGTGAAACTGGTGCCGGAAAATCTATTCTTATCGGAGCTGTTTCTTTTTTACTTGGTGGAAAAGCTGAAGTTTCTCAAATTCGGGCCGGATGTCACGAAGCAAGTGTAACTGGAACTTTCTATTTTAGTCCTGATACAGATATGTCTGAAGCTGCATTGTGGCTTAATGAGCATGGAATTGAACTGGAAGAAAATCGAATTATTTTAAGACGTTTTATCAAAGATACAGGAAAATCTTCTGCATGGATTGGAAATGTTCCTGTTACCCGAGCTGATTTAGCTGAATTTTCTTCATTCTTAATAGATATTCATGGACAGCATGAGCATCAGTCCCTTATGAAAGTTCCTGAACACAGAAAATTTTTAGATGCTAGAGCTGGACTTGTTGAGGAAGTGAAACATTTTACTGCAGTTTATTCAGAACTTGTTGAAAAAAGAAGGCTTTTACAGAAAATGAATTCTTCCGATTCTGAACGTCTCAGAAAAATTGATATGTACGAATTTGCCGTAAAGGAAATAGAAGAGGCTAAATTAAAACCAGATGAAGACATTGCTCTTGAAGATGAGGAAAACCGACTTTCCAGCTATGAAAAGCTTTTTAGTGGAATTGAAGCTATCAAATCAACTTTAGACGGAGCAGATTCTTCTGTTGTTCCTTTGCTTAAAAAAATTCGCCGCGAAAGTCAGCTGGTTTCTTCACTTGATAAATCTCTTGTTTCTCTTGATGGCCGTATTGAATCTTCTTTTTATGAGCTTAGTGATATTTGCGAAGAATATGAAAATTATGCCAGAAAACTTGTTTTTGACCCTGTTCACTTGCAGGAAGTTCAGGACAGGATTTCATTAATCTATAATTTGAAAAAAAAATATGCATCTTCATCTTCTGCATCGTTAAAAGAAGTTTTTGACTATTACGAAAATGCAAAATCTGAGCTTGAAAAGTTAGGTGCAGGGGCAGAAAGCAGAGAAGAGCTTGAAAAAAATGTTTCAGAACTTGAAAAGAATGTTTATGTTCTTGCAAAATCAATCTCTGACAAGCGAAAAACTGCGGCTGCTAATATGTCTTCAGAAGTTGAAAGTCTTTTGAAACAACTTGGTATGAATGGAACTCGCTTTTCAGTTGGAATTAATGAAAAACCCGGAAATGATGTTGAACAGCGATGCGGCCCTTACGGAATGGATAATATTGAGTTTCTTATTAGTGCCAATCCTGGTTCACCTATGCTTCCGCTGGCAAAAATTGCAAGTGGTGGTGAATTGTCCAGAGTTATGCTTGCGCTTAAAACAATTTTTGCTCAGAATGATGCAGTTCAAACTCTTGTTTTCGATGAGATTGATACAGGTATTGGTGGAGAAATTGCCGTTGCTGTTGGTAAACATATGCAGAATCTTGCAAAAAACAGGCAGATTTTGTGTATAACACATCTAGCGAGTATTGCTGTTTATGCCGATAATCAAATTAAGATTGAAAAAGGTGTAGTAAACGGTAAGACTGCGTCTAACGTGCATCCTGTTACTGGTGAAGACAGAGTGGGCGAAATTGCCAGAATGCTTTCTGGTGATTCTGTATCTCCGGAATCTCTTGAACACGCACGTTCAATGCTTCTTAAGTTTAGCGGAGGTTTTTAATGGCAAAAATTTCAGATGAAATACGAAATGAATTTTCAGATACAATAAAACCATATCAGTCAAAAATTACTGCTATTCTTGCAAAGGAAAGAACTGTATTGAACTCTATTGAAGGCGGTGCTGAGGATTCTGCCTACAAGAAGATAATGCTTTGCGAAGACATGATTTATGTTTCAACATTGTATATGGCACAGAATAGTCTTTCTCTAAAGATTCTTGATGTAAAAAATAATGATGCTTTGAATGAATCTAGAAAAATTCTTTATAAAGCTATCATCTATCTTGAAGAACTTGTAACAAATTTTATTGACGTTGCTTATACTGATCTTGCCGATAAGCATGAAGCTATTAAAAAATCTTCTGTTCATGACAGATTTTATTTGATTCGAAAACTTGGTCTTGCAATAAATCTTCTGGAACTTGCATTAGGTGACAACAGTAAGTGGAAGTGGTCATTTGTTGAGCTGAAAGGTCGTTATGCTGTTGTTGCAAAAAATTTCATTGATATGCGTCTTGCCGCAAAAACTTACTTTGATCCAGGCAGTGATGATTACGAAACAACTGTGCTTTACATTCGTCTTATTACAAAACTTCTTGATCAGTCTGCTGCCGGTTATCGCGATAAATATGAATTGTCTACAAGGCGAATTGATGATATGAGAAACGGGATTAAATTTCTTCTTGCCAGAAACAAGCTTTGTCTTGCTCTTGGTGATAAAACAAATGCAGAAGAAATCAAGAAAAAGGCTGTTGTTTGGAAAGACAAGATGAATGCAGACCAGAAATCAGGTTCCAGCAGGTAAAAATGATAAGTCAGAAGCTAGCTTTAAAAATTTTTGAAGGTTTTTCTATTCAGCGATGGACTGATTTGGTACGTCCATTTGATATGGTTGAAATGGATAAAGCTGCCGAAAAGATGGTTCTGGCTTATATAATCGGAAAATTTGAAGAAGAACGTGGAGAAGCTGTTGACTGGAACTGGATGATTTATGCTTCTCTCTTTGATTTACTCCGAAAAATTGCATTGTGTGACATCAAGGCACCTGTAATTTCAATGTTGAAAAGGGAATATACAGAAGAATATTATCGTCTTAACGAATGGGTTCTTAATCAGTACAAAGCTCTTTTAAGTGACGACTTGTTTTCAAAATTTACTATTTATACAGGACAGAAAGCAGGCTCTTATAGTATTCCTGAAAAATCCAGGACAGCGGCACGAGTTTTATCTGCAGCAGACAAATTTGCAACCTTAAGAGAACTTCAGATGCTTTCTGTTGTAAATGAACCGGAACGTATTGAGGAAGTTTATACTGAATTGATGGCGGATCTTCAGAAATTTCTTGATATGCCTGGTCTTCAGATGCTTATGACTCATCAAAAGCCTTATAAGTTTATCATGAAGGTGGAGCAGCTTCGATTTCAGGTACGATGGAATCAGACTCCAAGAGTTCCAAAGACTACTGTTCTTGGACATTGTTATTTTGTTGCTATAATCACTTTGCTTTTGTGTATGGAATGCGGAGTTGAAGTAAGCGACAAACGACTTGTGAATGATTTTTTCACAGGGCTTTTTCATGATCTCCCAGAAGCTGTTACAAGAGATATTATTTCTCCTGTAAAACAAGCAACTGATGAACTTCCTAATATTGTTAAAAAAATAGAAGATGAAATTGTTAATAAAGAATTGGTTCCTCTTATGGAAAGTTTTTATAAAGACGAACTGATTTATTATACAAGTGATGAATTTTCTAACAGAATACTAGATGAAAATAAAGTTTCCCGTGAAGTTTCCTGGGCTGATATTAATAAAATATACTCAAATGATAGATATTGTCCTGTTGATGGAAGAACTGTAAGAATTGCTGATCACCTTTCCGCATTAATGGAGGCTGATATTTCCATAAAACATGGAATTACCTCAGAACATCTTTCTCGTGGAAGAGATGGTCTTTTGGCTTCTTATTCATCTGGAAAAATAATAAATGGTATTGATGTAAGTAATCTTTTTAAAGAAATTGTCCGATAATTAAAGCATGGTAGTGTCAAAAAAAAATCGAACAATATTAATTTCTGTATTATTATGCTTTATTTCTCAAGTAATTGTTTTTGCTGACTCAAATTATGTGGTTAAAAAAGGTGATACTTTATATTCAATTAGCAGGAAATTTGAGCTTACTGTTGCAGAGTTACGTGCTGCAAATAATTTAAGTGAAAATGATGTGTTAAAGGAAGGTGCAAAGCTTGTGATTCCTTCTGCGGATATAACAAATGCGGCTGCTCTTTCATCTAGTTCAAAAAATCAAATTTCTGCCGCATCGTCGGTTTCAAAGGTGTCAACAAAAATCTATGAAGTTCAAAAAGGTGATACTTTATATGGTATTGCAAGAAAATCTGGTATAAAGGTACCTGAACTGCTTTCCCTTAATAATTTTGATTCAAATATGACATTGAAAATTGGACAGAAAATTAAAATTCCTGCTTCAGAAAATTCGTATGTACAGGCACAGCCTGCTGTTTCTAAAATGGACGTAAAAAAAGCTGTTGAAGCAAATATCAAAACTGCCCAAAAAAATAGTGTGAACACAACGGTTTCAATCAGTAGTGGTGTTCAATGGCCTCTTTCTAATCCAGTTGTAAAAAATATAAGTGGCAAAATAAGTGGCGTAATACTAACTGGAAAGAACAATGAAGCAGTAAAATGCGTTCATGAAGGAACTGTAATGTACAACGGAGTTTACCGTGGATTTGGAGAAGTTGTATTTATTCAGTCAAAAACAGGTTTAATATATTCATATACTGGATTAGGTGAAGTTTCCGCAAAAAAAGGTGATTACGTGCTTTCTGGTACAGAAATCGGAAAAACTGGCAAAGAAGCTACAATTAAATTCATGGTTTTTCAGAACGGAAAGCCTCTTGATCCTGCTAAGGCTCCAAGAGGGTAGGTTTTATAATTTCTGTTTTGCGGCAGTTGATTTTATGCAATGTAGAAAAATATTGCCGCATACAAAGGCATCGTCGTATGCTCTGTGTGCTTGTGTAACGTTTATACCGAAACGTTCTGCCATAATAGCCTGATTGTATTTACCTGAATCAGGAAAAGCCCATTTACAGAACTGCAGAACATCGATTACTTTGTTTTTTATTACGTCAAATCCATTTCTTTCACATTCTGCTTTTAGAAATCTTAAATCAAACTGCACATTGTGACCTATCACAATGGAGTCGCTAAGAAAATCAAGGAATTCAGAAAGAATATCTTTAATTACAGGCTTATCTTTTACCATAGAATCATCTATGTGAGTAATTTGTGTTATTTGAACAGGAATCTGTTGCCGGGGATTTATTAATGTATTAAATCGACTGATGACACCGGTTGAATTGAATTTTACAGCACCAATTTCTATGATTCTGCAATTTTCTGCACTCAAACCGGTTGTTTCAGTGTCAAAGGCAACAAATGTTTCGCCTGATTTTACAAGACGAAACATCTGTTTATAATCCTTTAAGAATTTATTTGCTAGCTGCATCAAGAATTGAGTTGATTTCGTTAGTAATAGCGTCACAAAGTTCTGCTGCTTCTTTTTTAGCTGCTGCAAGACATTTGTCGCATTTTGCTCCACCAACTTCTGTTTTGTTGTTGATGTAGAACTTGATTTTTGGTTCTGTTCCAGAAGGGCGGGCAGAAACAATTGTGCCACCTTCAAGGAAAAACTGAAGAACGTTGCTCTTTGGAAGGTTTACAGCATCTTTCTTTGATGGATTTTCAGGATCAAAAGATACAGAATTCTGAATATCGCGAATCATTGTAACTTTCTTTCCACCGAGAGTCTTAAGACCTTCTGTGCGGAGCTTTGTCATGATTCCAGCCATTGTTTCTACGCCGGCAGAACCTGGGAAATTCTTTGAAATTGCACGGTCTTCAAAGTAACCGTATTCTTTGTACATATCATCAAGGTGTTCAAGAAGACTCTTGCCCTGTGAACGCCAGTACATTGTCATTTCTGCACACATAGCTGCTGCTGAAACACCGTCTTTGTCCATAACTTCTGTTTCAACTTTGTAGCCGTATGATTCTTCAAGACCGAATACGTAAGTTCCAACGCCTTTTGCTTCACGTTCTGCTTCTACAGCTGCAATCCATTTGAAACCTGTAAGACATTCAACCATTTCTACACCGTATTTTTTACAGATGTAATCACCAAATGGAGAAGTTACGATTGAACGTACACAGTATGAGTTTGCAGGAAGGTTGTTCTGTTCTTTTCTTGAAAGGAATATATAATCCATAAGAAGTGCACCCATCTGGTTACCAGAAAGAAGAACAAAGTTACCGTCTTTGTCTGGGAAAGCTGTACCAAAGCGGTCAGAGTCTGGGTCTGTAGCCATAACACAGTCAGCCTTGTTTTTTGTACCAAGTTCAACTGCCATCTTAAGAGCTGGTTTTTCTTCTGGATTTGGTTTTTCAACAGTAGGGAAGTTTCCGTCTGGATTTCTCTGTTCTGGAACTGTTGTAACAGCAAGTCCAAGATCTCCAAGAACTTTTTCTACATGCATAGCACCTGTACCATGGAGTGGTGTGTAAACGACGTTTACATTTTTTGCATATTCTTTAATCAATGCTGGGCGGAAAAGCTGAGCTTTACACATTTCCCAGTATTTTTCATCGATTTCTGAATCGATTTCTACAAGTTTACCGCTCTTGATTGCGTCTTCTTTTGAAATTGTCTTTACAGAAGTTACTTTGTTTACTTCTTCTACGATGCCAACATCATGTGGTTCAATAACCTGTGCACCATCGTTCCAGTATGCTTTGTAACCATTATACATCCTTGGGTTATGAGAAGCTGTAACAACAACACCAGTATCTGCCTTTAATTCACGGATTGCGAATGAAAGTTCTGGAGTTGGGCGAAGACCTGTGAAGAGGTATGCCTTGATTCCGTTTGCAGCGAAAATCAAAGCTGTTGCTTCTGCGAAAACATCAGAATTGTTGCGGCTGTCGTAAGCAACTACTGCACTAAGAGTACCAGCCTTTGCTTTTTCTGGGAAAGCTTTTATTACATAATTTGCAAGACCCTGTGTAGCAAGATTGATTTCAAGTGTATTCATGCGGTTTGTACCACCACCCATTACACCACGAAGTCCACCTGTACCAAATTCAAGAGTTCGGTAGAAACGATCTTCAAGTTCTGTAAAATCTTCTTTTGCAACAAGTTCTTCGATTTCTTTACGGAAACGTTCGTCTTTTTCTGCTGCAATGTAATCCTGTGCTCTTTTGAGGATTTCTGCTTTATCCATTTATATTACTCCTAAGACAGACATAAATAAAATCTATGCTTCTTTATATACAGTATATCAGTAAAAGTATAATAAATTTTAATCTATTAATAAAGTATCTTTAAAGAAAGTTCTTTATCATTAATAAAAAAAATTATTCTGAGCAGCACATCTCATCTGCTTTCTGAATCATTTCTGTTTCCCATGAAAGCAGGGCTTTTTCCATTTCTGGATTGTCTCCTTTTACGTCGCACAAAATTCGGAATACAGGCTCTGTTCCGCTGCCGCGCATCCAGATGAAGGCAAGATTTTCCATTCTGGAATTTTTGAAAAGAATTTTAAGTCCGCCTTTTCCGCTCTGGCTGTAATCTGTTACGTTTCTGGTTTCCTTTGTTCCGTTTGTTATGACAGCTTCAAAGGAAGTTATTCCATAATTTTCAAGAAAAACTTTCTGCGCTTTCCATTGTTCTTGGAAAATTTTCTGAAAAGCAGTTTTTAAAGCTGCATGGTTCATTGTTTTTATGTGAAGTACAGCCCTTGGTTCAGAAACACCTGTTGTTGTATATTCTGGCAATGTATGAAGAATATCAGTTAATGAAGGTGAATCAATTTTTGAAATATTGTTTTTAGAACACCAGACATCAAAAAGTTCTTTTATAGAAAGAATTTTTATGATTGCAAAAATCGTATTCAAAGGATCTCTGACAGCGGATGGATATGTGATTGTTCCACCATTTGAGCCTTCTCCAAAAATGCGTACATTGTAACCTTCTGAACGTTTTTCTCCTGCCAGATTCACAACGTTTGCTTCGCCAACTTCTGCATGGAACACCGATGCTTCAAATTTTTCTGCAATTTCTTCTATTCTCATAGAAGTAGGGCAGTTTACGGCAACGGCTGTTTTTTTCTGACCAAGCCAGTTCTGGTATGAAAGTTCTGCAAGTACGGAAAGACTGAAAACTTCCTGAGCCTTTAAAATCACAGCTTTTTTCTGTTTGTCATCCCAATAGACGATGTTTCCACGGTCGCCGTCACAATCTGGCATATAGCCAAGAACAGCATCTGAATGGCCTTCTTTTTGCAAACGTTCCATTTCCGCTGCACAGAAAACCAGGTTTTCCGATTCTGGAATGATTTCGTGGGCGATTTCTCCTGCTTTATTGTGGATTGCATAGAAATTGATTCCGTTTTCTGCAAAAAAACTTGAATCAACTGAATCGGCTCTGGCAGAACCGTTCATATCGCAGACAACTCCAATATTTCTGCTTTTTATTGCTGTGCGCAGAATAGAAAATATTTCGCCCTGTTTCTGTTCATCTTGGCTGGCTGAAATTGTTTCCTTTAAAAATCTGTAATATGCTTTAAGTGCTTCTTTTTTTACTGCACTTTGAGTTCTGTAGATTTGCGCAATCTGGTCTTCCTTAACATTTCTGATTAAATCAAAAGCATCTTTTACAGCGGAATCTTTTTCGCATAGTGCATTGAATTCTGCTGTAAGCTTTGCGTTTTCTTTGCCGTTCAGAACTCCGCCGGAGTTAAGTCCGAACTTAATTCCGTTGTGGCCAACTGGATTGTGACTTGCGGAAATATACATGAATCCGTCTGCCATTCTTGAGTATGCCATAATTTCTGGAGCTGCAGTGATTCCTGTGAATTTTACGTTAATATTTTTAGCGGCAAATGCCTTGATACAGGCTTCTGCTATTGCAGGTCCTGTTGGTCTGGCATCCATGCCTAAAATGACAACTGGATTTTCTTTACCAGTCTGTTTTTTTACGTAATCTGCAAAAACGATGGCAGAAAAAATGGAAATCGCAATATTTTCTTCGCCAATCAAGGTTGTTCTGTCCTGTTCCTGTCCGGAAATTGCAAAAACTTTGCGCCATCCAGAAGCCGATAAAATCATATTTGTTTTCATTCTTTCATTTTACAGCAACTGGGTGAATATACTCAATTGCATATTACTATTAAATAATCTATACTAAATTACTATGAAATATATTGAACAGGATTTGCCAAAAGCTGGCGATACAGTAGTAGTTGGACTTTCAGGTGGTGTTGACTCAACATTGACTGCACTTTTACTTAAAAATATAGGATGCCATGTTATTGGTGTAACAATGTCATTGTGGGATGGAAAACTTGATGTTGATGTTAATAAAACTTTGCATGATTCCTGTTACGGTCCTGGTGAAGCCCAGGATATAGAACAGTGCAGAAAATTCTGTGAAGAGCAGGGCTTTGAATATCATGTTATTGATGTAAAGGAAGCTTATCATAAGGAAGTTCTTGAGTATTTTAAGGCAGAATACAGAGCCGGTCGAACTCCAAATCCTTGCATCAGATGTAATCGATACATTAAATTTGGTGCATTGCAGCTGGGAATCAAACAGCTTGATATTGATTACGATTATTTCTGTACAGGTCATTACGCAAAAATCGTTCGCCCGGAAGAGGGTCTTTATGGTACAGATGTGAGGCCATTCATGATTTCCAGTGCCATGGATCAGTCAAAGGATCAGACTTATTTTGTTTACAGAGTTCCTTCTGATGTTCTTGAAAAAGTCAGATTTCCTTTAGCAAATATGGAAAAAAAGGAAGTGTTCCGCCTTGCAAAAGAATATGGTCTTGCTGCTGCAGAAAGGGAAGAAAGTCAGGATTTTATTCCTGAAGAATATTTTGATGCTCTGTTCGCCGATAAGCCTGCTGTTCCTGGTGATATAGTAGATCTTGATGGTAAGGTTTTAGGAAAACATCGTGGAATTGAACATTATACAATCGGGCAGCGACGTGGACTTGGAGTAAGTTCGTCTAAACCTTTGTATGTTCATTCTATTGATCCAAAAAATAATCTTGTGGTTCTTGCAAGTAACGATGATTTGAATGCAGATGGTCTTATTGCAGATGAATTTGTATGGCCGGGAAATATTGAGCCAAAAGAATCAGTTGAAGCTTTTGTAAAGATTCGTCTTGCTTCTAAACCTGTTCCTGCGGTGATTTCCCGTTACGAACCAAAAAACGGCGAAAGCTTTAAAGGTCAGCCATGGAAAATTGCGTTTCAGACTCCGCAGAGAGCAGTTGCACCTGGACAGTCTGTGGTCATGTACAAAGATAACGTTATTATTGGTGGCGGAATTATCTCAAAAACACTGTGATTTACAATTAATAAATTGACAGCATATACGTTGCATAGGTTTCTTTTCCGAGAATGTCTATGAGCGTAAGCTGTAAAGCGTTTTTTCCAGATGTAAGTGTTGTTTCTCCAAGGAGCTGAAGTTCGCTGTTAGGATAGAGAACACTTTTTGAATAGTTCTTTTTTCCAGAAATACAAATCTGAAAGTCTTCCTGACGCAGTAAGTCGTAAGAAATCTGGTCAACGACTGTTCCGTTTATGGCAACTCTTGTTTTATAAGGCGATGCAACAGCTTGTCTTTTTTTGTAAACTTTGTATGTTCCTGATGGTAAAGTACTTTGTGTAGATACATTATATTGACGGCCGTTCTTGTTCTGAAGAACTACTTCGTTATAATATAAAGGTAGTTCTTTTCCCACTCTTGGCATTAAAAGTCTTGGGTTTATAGCTGTGTTATTTTTTGTATCTATAACCTGGAATTCAAGGGAACTTCGACCCTGCTGCCATGCAGAATTTCCAGATTTTCCGAAGATTGTTCCACTTTCTATGGTTTCAGAAGACTTTAGAAGTTCTGTGTTAATGGTATCGTAATCAATGTTTCCGTACACGGTTAAAAGATTGTCAGAATGGGCAACTATAATCGCATTCCCAAGAGTAGAAGGGAAAAAGTCTGTGTTGTCATTAAATTCCTTAATAAAAATTTCAAGAGTTCCTTTGTCTGCTGATTTTATTTCGGATGGTTCAGAAAAAATCAAAGAATTGCTGATTGTGTCTCCACGCAGCTGTCCAAAATATGAATAAAATTGATCTGATTGAATAACTTCTTCCTGAGGCCAGTCAAAGCTATATGCAGAAAAAATTGCAAATGTAATGAATATAAAAGCAGTTATTTTTTTCATTTTTTTTTTACCTTATTTTTTTGTAATTGACAGACAGGAAATTGTTGAGTCTTTTCCTACATACAGCCGGTTTGAATCAGCCAGAATAAAAGTATGTTCAGCTGTAAAACTGAAGAATCCTATAAGTGTAGAAAAATTTTCAACAGCATAAACTGTATATTTAGAATTATCTTTTGTAAGGATGAAAGCTGTATCACCTGTTTCCTGGATTGAAATAGCCTGTCCGTTTATTTTTAAATGTTTGATTTTCCCAGTTTTTACATTAGTAATTCCAAGAATATTTTGTGAGGTAAAGAAAACAGTAGAGTCATCCTGACTGAATTTTACAAGTTTCTGAATTGCTGTTGATGACGGTAAAAATTCGTGACATGTAATTTTGGTCTGAGAACCGTCTTTTTTTGCCAGAACAAAACGCTGTTTGTTTTGACCTGAAATAGTTGCAATATAATCACCAGAATTGGAAACTGCTGTTCCTAGAATAACAGGTACAATGCTTCCTCCTGGGGAAAATCTTTGAATAAGTTTTCCGTTAAGACTGAATTCACAGATATTACCATCTGCAAATCCAACTACTACGCCATTTTTTGAAGAGTCAAATGCTGTTATTGGTGTAGTACCTCCATACTCCCATTTTCGTTTTCCGTTGTTATCACAGGCAACAAAGGATGAGCCGCCAGGTAAAAAAACAAATATGCGGTCGTCATCAATCATTGGAAATCCTGTTATAGAAATTTTTCCGCAAAGTTGTCCATCAGGCATGAAATATGAGGCTTCTGTATTGTTTGTATTGTAGTAAGTGTAGAATTTAGAGGAAATAGAAGCTTTCATTGGAAATGAAACAAATGTAATGACTTTTCCGTCTGGAGTAAAATAACCAAGCGTTTGTCCTAATTTGAAAGGAAGAAGTTTTGAATCTTCTTCTGGTTTTACTGTAGAGGGGTTTGTTACATCTATTTTCCATTCTGGAGAAAACTGATGTTCTGTGCCTAATGGTTTAATGGCGAGAACTATATATGAAATACAAAATATAAGTGATAATAATATATAGAAAGAAATATTTTTTTTATTTTTCATGACAAAAACGATGATATAAAAATTGCAAAATCACGTCAATAAAACTTTACGTGTGAAAACTTTGTAATTATTCGCAAATAATACTGTATCTTGACAAAAAAATCTAAATGATGCTAAATTTCAAAATATAAAGTTTTTATGGAGAATTAAAATTGGAAGACGATATTGTAACTATTGAAGAAGTTGCCAAATATCTCCGTGTTTCGGATAGAACAGTATATGATTGGGCTCAGAAAGGAGAGCTGCCAGCTGGAAAAATTGGAACAGTATGGCGTTTTAAAAAATCGGAAATAGAGAGATGGGTGAACGAAAGACTTACTTCCAGTGTATCTCATAAGAATGATGTTGTTGTGCAGGTAAGAAATGTTCTTTCTCCTGATAGAGTTGTTTTTATCAATCATTCGTCTAAACATGATGCTCTTATTGAGTTGTCTGGTGTTCTTGCATCGGCTCCACAGATAAAAAATAAGGATGAGCTTGTTTCTGAAATTCTTAAGCGGGAAGAACTTATGTCTACATCTGTAGGAAGGGGACTTGCAATTCCTCATGTACGGTTGTCGTCTGTTACTGATCTTGTTATGGCTGTTGGTATATGTAAGACTCCTCTGGATGGATTTCAGCCGGTTGATGATGTTCCTGTTTCTATGCTTTTTATGATTGCCGCTGCTCAAAATCAGCATGATTATTATTTGAAAACAATTTCTTATTTCAGTGCTAAGTTAAAAGATAACAAATTGCGGCAAGCAATCAATAAAGCTGATACTGAAAAAGAGATTTATGAGTTGCTTATTAAGTAAAGAATAAAATAAAAAAAATGCCTGAATCTAACTGGAGTGTACTTCACTGGTGGTTAGTATTCAGGTATTTTTTTTGTCTGTTTTATGGAAGGTTTACAGGTATCCATTTTTCTGTGTCACATTGATCCTGTGCAATTAGTCCTGGTTTTATGTTCCTGGCAGTTGTTTCATTAAGCAGGAAATTTATTCCGTTTACTTCAATTTTTGCACCAGGAATATTTAAATCCAGACCGTAGACTGCATGGGAATAAATTCGGCTTATAAACAGTTCTGATTTAACTCCAAGATTTTGCATTATACAGCACATAAGCATGCTTCTGCTGTCGCAGTCATTTCCTTTTCCGCATAGGACATCAATTACATTTGTAAAATCACTTTTTTTAGAGCCTGATGTACGTACGTATTCAAAGTTTTGAACCCAATTTAAAAGGGTTTCATTTAATGATTGGTTTGGATTTTCTGGATTTTTCTTTTTCATCTGAGAATATAGAGCTGTTTTTATATCAAAAGCAGGTTTTTGGATTCTGGAATAGCTGTCCCGGAAAATTGCTCTGTAATATCTTGTCCATGCTTCTTTCCATTTGTCGTTGTTGGAGTAAAGACTTAGAACTGCGAATTCGCAGTCAATTACAAATTGGTTTGCTATGGAATCTTCTTCGTTGATGGATGTTTCAACTTTGTTATTGTCTATCAAAAGTTCAATCTTTTTTTTCTGAGTTCCCGGATATGCATAGCTTGTAATAATTCCTGGCTGTGTTTTGCTTTCGTTATCAATACATAATGAATTTAAGGTTGATATTATGAATTGTTCGCAATTTTTTGATTTCTCTTCGTCAGCATAGCAAAGCAAAACAAGTTGACTGCCTTCTATTTTCAGGGGAACGCATATAGCCCATCCGCTGGATTCTTTTCCTGTGGCTGAGCTATTGAAAGTGGTGATTGCACAAATCTGATTGCACCACGTAAATGTATCAATGTTTTCATATTTTGCAGAAAGTTTTTGAAGAGAACTTTTTAATGCTGTTTTTGAGTTTTTGTATGTATTTTCAGCATAAAGCTTAAGTATAAAGTCTACAGGCAGTCTGTCATGTTTGAACTGGTATGACATTCCGTCAGGTGTGTAACCAATAACTTTGTATCCTTCTGGAATATCCAGTGAATAATTAAAGTCATTGTCAATAATTTCTTCCCCATGTAGAACTGCAGGAAAAATAACTGCCAGAAGAAATAATGCTGTTGCAGAGATGATGCTTAAAAGTCTGTTTTTCATTTGTAATCCTGTATTTTGTGTTTGCAATATTTTAGTTTTTCAGTCTATTATTGTATCGGATGAAAGAAATACCTGTTTTATATGAAAATGATGAAATATTGATAATAAATAAGCCTTCCGGGGTTGCTGTTCAGGGCGGACAGGGAATTTTACACCCTTTGGATAAGGAGTTGCCTTTACAGTTAGGATATCCTGTTTACCTTGTTCACAGACTTGACCGGGATACAAAGGGGCTTATGGTTGTTGCAAAATCACCTTTGGCAGCTGCAAAATGGACAAAGCTTATTGGTGGCAAGCTTGTC
>SAMEA104315435__coassemble_549_pt1 | contig 35748 bp, 33 predicted proteins | sample SAMEA104315435__metabat2_high_PE_028 | metagenome-assembled genome bin SAMEA104315435 (sample SAMEA104315435) | gut metagenome | biome: Monkey gut; feature: monkey-associated habitat; material: faeces | place: China | collected 2013 | reverse complement strand
GTCATTTCGACGAGCTCAATGAGCGCTACACTCATTACTTTTGGGACAGCCCCTTAGGTAAGATAAAGCCGCGCTATTTCAGCGGTTTTATCTTACACTTTTTAATAAGCGCATTATATACATCTATTGTGCATTCTTGCCATGTACGAAGTTTTATTTTTGAAGAATCAGGGACCTGACCTAATTCATATAATTTTATCCATTCTTTAACAGCCTCTGCTAAGTCTTCAGGTTCCAGTCCATTAAAATACAAAGCATTATCACCAGCAATTTCCATAAAAACGGAAAGATTGCGCAAAATTAATGGTTTTTTATAGTATGCACCTTCTGTAATTGCAAGACCAAAACCTTCTGCAAGGCTAGCAAAAATAACAGCATCTGTTTCAGAATAAAGCTTTGCCAGCTCTTCATCAGAAATGCCGGATTTATACCAGAACAATCTTTTTCCAAGCTCTGGATGATTTTCAAGCAATTCTATGGTATCTTCACAACACCAGCCTGGTCTTCCTACGATTTTCAATTCAACATCGTAGCCGCTTTCCCATAAAAGTGAAAAAGCATGTACCGCTTGTTTATAATTTTTTCGTCTGTCAACAGTACTTACCATTAAAAATGATAATCGTTTACTGTTTTTTTCAGGGCATTCCATTGGTTTTGCAGAAAAATCACAACCTAAAAGTGAATAATCTAATTGAATATTCTTATTTTTTTTATAAAAAGGATTTTCATTGATAAAATTTTCAACATCCTTTATGGTTGCTTCTGAATTTGCAATTATTTGATTTAACCGTATGCAGACTTTCATCCACTTCAATTGAATTTTACATGTACTATTGTCAAAGAATTGGGGGTATCGAATTGGGATCAAATCATGAATAAAAACAGATATCTTAACGCCTTTTTTCATCAACTTTCTAAAAAATGCAGCGTAACGAATAAAAAGCACATAGTTCAAATCAAGTTCAAAAAATATATCGCCCCTGATAAAACTTACAGGAGACTTTGATTCACAATCAAATACACCTTTTTTTTCATCCAGGTAAACTTTTACAATATCATAATCTGAAGACATTTTTTCAAAATTAACAAGAATATTATTCGTTACCCGCTGAACACCAGTTCCTACATCCTTTATAAAAACCTGCGTAATATCAACATAGATTCTGTTTTTTCTGATTTCAGTTTCTAAAAAAGACGTTTTAATCAATTTGTTTGCCTTCTCAGGTCTATTACGCAAATATTTGATGACTGGATGATAGACTTTTCCAAAAACTGTTTCAATTATTTTATTCATATTTTCCCTTTCTAAGTACAAATCTTTTTACTGGAGATAATGTTTTTCTTATTTTCTTCTGTAAAAAAGGTAAAACAATCATAAATTTTCATATATTTCCAACTTTATTTTTTATTAATACAGCCTTTTATATAGTTTACTAGCTTTTGAAGATAGATAGAAAATGCAAAGGCAAATATAATATAAAGCAATGGAAAACCTTTTAAACGAGGCATATAATAATAACCGGAATCCGAAAAGAACTGTTCCATATCTGGTTCTGGCAAAAATGGCAAAAGCTTTGCAATCAGAATAAAGATTCCACTAAAAATAAAATATCCAAAACAATGATGAGTCATGATTGAAAAAGTATTATCAGCGATTGCATTTACAACTTTTACATGCCCAAGAACCGGAGTTAAATCCCTTGCAAGACGCAAATACAATGCGATTCCAATAAAACTAGTAATAACTGGCAGAACAACATTTTCGTATCCGCCCATAATTACAACGAAATATGAAGAAGCATTTCTATTCACAAATATGTAAAGAATAGCTGCAAGAACTACTATTAAATAATACCATGTACTTGCAAGTGTATCGTGTTTTTCCAGGTAAGTTTTATAAAAATAACCGAAAGAGAACCATGGAACCATAAAAGCAGCACGTAAAATTTGAAGATAGTTTCCTTCGTAATATCCACCTGCCCCATAACTCTGCATTGCAATATGAATGCTTAACATTCCAATTCCAAAATTAAAAAGTAAGAGCAAAACTTCTTTTGCAAAATTATTAACTTTTGAAAGCAAAAATCTTTCAAAAGAGCAGAAGATTTCTGCAATAAAAAAAGGCATTAAAAACCAGCTTGGTGAATTGAAATGTGAAACTGGACTTCTTATAAAAATACTAATGAACGTTTTTGCGGAAAAATTACCAGCAAATTTAAAACCTGCAGCCTTTAAAATTAATTCCACTACAATGTAAAACAAATTCCAAAGAATGTAAGGTATAAGAATTGTTTTTATTTTTTTTAGCAAAAAACTAACAGGAGTAGAATCATATTTTGAACTATAAAAATATCCCGATATAAACAGAAACAACTGAATTCCAAATCCATAAAACGAAAAAATCTCTATCCATGGCATATAGCGTTCAACAATTCCTATGTGACCGCACAATACACCAAACATTAAAAATACATACAATACTTTAAATTGATAATTTACAGTTTTACTCATATTTCAACCTATTTACAAAAAAATTTTTTTACCATCAAAATAACTTTTTGCATCACAATCGGAATAAATGCTCCAAAAAATACATAGAGCAAAGGAAATCCACGACCACGAGGAAGATAAATATACGCTATATCATTCTTGAAAAGTTCCATGGAAAATTCTGGAAGCATAGGCAAAAATTTGCAGGCCAAAAGGAACAAGGCTTTTAAGATAAAAATTCCAAGAATATGGTTCATCATAATTGAAAAAGTATTATCAGCTACAACATTAAGCATCTTTGACTTTCCTATTACCGGCGTAAGAATTCTGGCGATACGCAAGTAAAAAGCCACTCCCAGAATTCCAGAAACGAATGGAAGCACAGGATTTTCAAAGAAATTTTCATCCATGATTACAATTGAATATGCAGATGCATGACCATATACAAGAATAATTATAAGAGCTACAGCTAAAATTATTGAAAAATACCAGAAACTTGGAAGTGTATCCTTCTTTTCAAGATAATTTTTATAAAAGTATCCAAGGCTGAAAAAAGGAATAAAATACATGAAACGTGTTAGAAACAACCACCAGCCTTTATTCAAGCCTTTTTCAGCCATTGCAACACCAGCAAATCCAACTAAAAAATGAAAAATCAATAAACCTACATCTGTTTTATTGGAAGAAAACTTTGAAACAACTTTTCTTACGCATACGTTGTATACTTCTGTAACAAACAGGGGAACAATAAACCATGCAGGATCATTAAAACTCATCAGATGAGCGCCAATCATCGGAGAAAGAAGAACTCTTTTTACAGTAACATGACCACCAAAGGAAAAACCAAATCTTTCTAAAACAAGAATTACAAGTGCATAGAATAAATTCCACAAATACAGAGGAATTATCAACTTTAAGAATTTTTTAGAAATATAAGCAGGTATATTTGATTCGCTTTTTGCATTGTAAAAATAGCCGGAAACAAATACAAATATTGCAATCGTATAACCAGCGTAATGAATCATTTCGTTCAAGAAAAGAAATTCATTAGCATGTGTATGCGCCATAAGCACATTAACAATTCCTATTACATACATTATTTTAAACTGGTAATTTATTTCTTTCTTTGGTTTTATATTTTGCATAGATGAATTATCCATAATTTTCTACTCCAACCTATTTGAAACTTTCTTTGAATTTGCTAAATTCACAAAAAACTGTTTAACTTTAATGACGCAAAAATTCATCAACAAAGAAACGCTAATACCAAAAATAACATATACTATTGGAAAACCCCGCCCCCTCAAAAGGAAAATGTATTCAACAGCACTTTTATATTTATTTACATCAAATTTAAGAGGAAGTGAAAGTACAGCTGTTAAAACAAAGAACCCTGTATTAAGAATAAAAAATCCAAATTCATGATTAATCATAATTGTAAATGTATTGTCAGCAATCAGATTTATTTTTTTTGAAGCCCCAATAACAGGAGAAAGAAGTCTTGCAACCCGAAGCCAGAAAGCAATGCCAACTAACCCCATGACATAAGGAAGTACAGGATTTTCAAAATAAAACATTCCAATTATTGAATAAATCGGAGAATGACCATAGATAAGAATATATAAAAGCTCAATAACAACAATTATGAAGAAATACCAGAAGCTGGACAGGTTATCATGTTTTTCAACATACATCTTATAAATATAGCCAAAGATAAAGAAAGGAAGGAAATTAGCAAAACGTGTTAAAAATAGCATAACACCACTAACTGTATCAGGCTCATATTGCATTGCTACATAAATTCCTATAAAGCCGATTATCAAATTCAAAAGCAAGAGAAGTATATTTTTTTTATTTTCACTAACTCTTTGCAAAATCCATCGAATAATTACGTTATAGACTTCTGTAAAGAATAAAGGAATTACAAACCAGGATGGTAAATTAAATCTAAAAACAGGTTCACCAAGCAAAGGTTTTAATAAGAAATCTTGAACAGATACTTTTTCGATAAATGAAAAACCTGTCTTAAGCAAAATAAGCATTACAAACCCGTAAAAAGTATTCCATAAAAAATATGGAATCAAAAGTCTTTTTACTTTTTTTACGATATATTTTACAGGATGCAAATCGTTTTCTGACTTATAAAAATAACCTGAACAAAAAACAAACATTCCCATATAAAAACCGGCACAATGAATTAATTCATTCCAGAATATCAAATCATTTGCACGTGCGTGACCGGCAACAACAAAAATGATACCTATAAAATATAAAATCTTAAACTGATAATTTGTTTTATTTGCTATATTAGTTTGATTTGTAATATTATCTTTCATAAAAACTCCAAAACGCTGAAAAATCTAACGACCGTTAAGAATATTAAACAAAGGCGGGCAGATTTTTTTCAAAAGAATTCCAAGTCCAATTCCGGAAGCAATCATAAGGATTGTAACACCAAAATATTCTGCAAGGCAGAAGAATCCATTTGTCATTGGCAAAACCTTTATCCAGACAGTTCGTATTATTGCACGCAAAATCTTAATATGTACCGCATACAAAAAGAAGGAATATGTAGAAAAGTAAACAAGAGCATTATACACTTTTTCGTTTTTTATTAAAATTTGCGAAAATTTCATAAGCATAAGAAAATCTGCAAATGCCATAAGAGTAACAGTTGTTACTGGAAATCTCTGAAATTTCCAAAGAATAAACCAAAGTCCAAGGAAAACAGGAATGATTTCGTACCATTTAATTTTACCAGCCAGCTCAAAAATATCAAAATCAGATTTTGCCCAAATCATACCAACACTAAAATAAAACAAGCTTTCTGGCATAATAAAGTAAGTGAATACGCCTACAAATTCAATGTAAATGATTGCAGCAACATACAATACTTTTGCTTTATCATATAACAGGCTTAATACTGGAGAAATAATAGTCAGAATAATTAAATCTCTTAAAAACCAGAACTGACTTAAATAAAGAATGCCATCACCACCATATCCAAAAAAGTTAGAAAACCATTCTTTTGGAGTCCATGTTAAGAAATCATAATTACCAACACCATCGAGAAAACCAATATGAGTAACATCTGCAATAAATTTAACTGCAGCAAAAAAAAACATATTAACAATAGGCCACAAAATAAATGGAAGAAAAATACTTTTTGCCTTTTTCTTAAGTACGACAGGATAGGAATTTTTCTTGTAATACAAAAGAAAAGCCGAAATTGCAAAGAAGACAGGAACTGCACCTCTTGCTAAACCATCGCTAATAAGCAATTGCACCCATTTTCCAAATACACTTTGATTAAAGACTGCTCCCCCACCAGGCAATGATAATTCATTATAATTATTATGAGCAAACACAACCAGAATCATTAAAATAATCCTGATTGCAGCAATTTTCTTAGAAGTTTCATCAGATAACTTTTTTTTGAGTACAGCAACACAACCAGCAGTTTCTGTAGTCATTACAGGAGTGCTGCTATTTTCTTGATTTTCCATTTTATACCTCTAAAACTCTTATCTGCCGCCATTAATCAAACCGAACACTTTCGGACAGATTTTTCTTAAAATAATTCCAATTATTGTTCCCGTTACACATACAATTATGCTAATTCCAAAGTATTCAAAAAAATCTGTCACAGGAGAAACAGGTATTTTTGAATACCATTTTGAAGTAAAGAACATCAGCAAATATGGCAAATGAATTGCATATAAAAAGAATGATAATCCGTCAAAATACTTTAATATTGCAAAAAACTTTTCACTTTTTTCAACAAAAGGTTTAGAAAGTTTAAGCATAATAAGACAAGAAATCAAAATAATAATTTCCGACTTATTATTTTTCATAACAAAATACATTACAGGAATTACAACTACTGCCAGCTGCTCCCATGTAATTCTATCCGCAAATTTAAAAAAATCAAAATTATATTCAGCAAAATAAAATCCAAGAGAATAAAAAACAAGAGCATTCGTGCAGACGATTGCAGGTCGTATGTTGAAAAAATATATGGCGGCAACAAAAAGACCATAAGCATAAGGAGCTTTTTGTACAAGTTTCTTAATCAGCGGAGAAATGATTATAAGAATAAAAAGATCTCGAATGAAATAAAAAGGAAGAATAAAAGGCTCGCAAAGAGTCATCTTTTCATAGCAAGGAAAATAATAGCCAAAAAAAGCGCAAAACCAGTCCCTTGCAGACCATTCGCTTACAAAAGGAATTTCATGGCTTACTTTATCTGGAAAAATCGCAATACAGGCAAGCTTAATCAGAATTTTTCCAAAAATTATTATAGCAGGCCACAATACAAGTGGCAAAAAAATAGTTTTAATTCGCTTTTTCAATAAAACCAGATAATCATCATTTTTTTTGTACTGCAGATAGGCAGAAAACATAAAGAAAAGAGGAACAGGCGCCAGCGTAAAAAGATAAGAAAAAATATACTGCGGTAGATGTGCAACAAATTCAGGATTTGAAAAAGTCAGATTTGCTGGATTTAAAATAAAAAGCAGTGTCTTGTTGTTATGAAACATAACAACAAGGCAGGCAAGAATAAACCGCAGCGAAGAAATTCTTTTAGAACATTCTTCAGAAATAAAGAGATTATTTTTTTTAAGAATAACATTTGCACCTGATTCCATTCTTACCTGCCCTTATAAAAATATTACAGATTATTTGTCAGCAAGAAAATCAACAATGTTAAAGCCATTTTCCCAGTTAAAGTCCATGGAATATGTGCTTACGCCCTTGCCGTCTTTTTCTGTTTTATAATTCGAAACGTACTTCAAGATTGTTTTTGCAGTGTTCTTTGCATTTTCATCATCTTCAACAAAGTATTTATCACCCTGATCTCTGAACTGAATACGCATACATTCTTTGAAAAGATGAATCTGAATTGTAATCTGTCCAACATCTGTATATGCGTTAAGAATACGTTCTTCAAGCATAGCTTTTACAGCTTCCAGAATCTGGTCAGTGCGCTTTTCAGAGAATTTGATTTCCTTAGCAAAAGTTCCAATCAAACCAAGAACTGGAGTAACTGCAAGTTCATCGTTATCAACTGTTGTTGTATTAACATGGAAACCTTTTTCAATTTTGTGTTCAAGACGAAGCTTCTTTAGACGCTTTAACATCAATTCTTTAAGTCCGCGCTGATCAAGCTTACCGTTTCCAAGCAATGGGAAGGAATCAAAAATAAAGAAGTGTGAAGGAATCTTGAATTTTGAAATCTTTGTCTTAAGCTCCGCAATCATTGCTTCTTCATCAAAAGTTTTGCCGTCGTAAAGAACAATACAGGCTTCAACGCTTTCACTTGTTACTGGATGAGGAGCACCCATAACTTTTACTTCTTTGATGCATTCGTTTTCAATAATCTTCTGTTCAATTTCTACCGGGGAAATGTTTTCACCACTCTTGATGATGATGTCTTTAATACGGCCAGTAAGATGAAGAAAGTTATCTTCGTCAACATAGCCAAGGTCACCAGTATGGAGCCATCCTTCGTCATCAATTGACTGTTTTTCCTTAGGAAGCTTGTAGTAACCGTTCATAAGGTAGTAACCGCGGGCAACAACTTCGCCAACTTCACCAGTAGACATAAAGCCCTTTTCTTTTGTCCAGATTTTTATTTCTCCACCTTCAAGCAAAGAACCTACACTTGTAGCGCGCTTTTCTATTGGGTCAGTTGGGCTGGACATTGAAAGTGCAGGAGAAGCTTCTGTCTGACCATAACCGTTCAGGAAAGTTGCATGTGTGAATTTTTCTTCCAGACGCATAAGGAACGCTGGAGTAGAAACACTGCCACCAATAAGACATATTCTTACGCTAGGAATAACCTTAATCTCAAAATCTGGATGTTCAACGAGAGCAGTATAAACCGCACCAACACCAGACATATCAGGAGTATGATATTTATCAACAATCTTTACGATTTCTTCAGGTTTGATAAGTTCATGGAGATATACAGTTTTTGCGTCATGCAAATAAAGTGTAACAACCATAAGACCAAAACTATGGAACATTGGTAATGTGTTACAGATAGATTCTCCACGAGCATCTTTATATTTGTCGCCGTAACCAATACCATCGTTAATTACACCATACTGAGAAAGAAGAACAGCCTTTGGCAACGCTGTAGTTCCTGTTGTAAAAATGATGATAGCATCGCGACGAGGATTATCAGATTCTGTAATTGCTTTTACAGCAGAAGTATCAATAGAATCATTAATATATGTTTTAAAATCAAAAGCTTCGCCGCTAAAGTTAAACATCTTATCTTTAGAAAGCTTTGAAAGTTCTGCAAGCTTTACTGCTGCATCTACATCCTTTGAAGTTTCACGGTTGTTTCCGTAAAAAATAAATTTTGCATCTGTAAGTTCCATCAAATCTGCAAGATCTTTTACAGGAAGACTGTAATTCAAAAGAACTGCTACAGCACCAGCCTTAATGATAGAAAGATATGTTACAAACCAGTTGGCACAGTTATAACCCCACAATGCAACATGATCGTTCTTTTTAATTCCAAAACCAATAATCTTTGCAGCAAAAACATCTGTGATTTTATCAAGTTCTGCGTAAGTATAGCACTGACCTTCACTGCAGAATGCAACTCTGTCAGGACATTCCTTTGCTTTTTTTGCAAGAATTTCAGCATAAGTTGTTTCTTCAATTGTCATTTCTAAATTAACCTCCTGATTATTTTAAAATTGAAAATATACAAAAGCCGTCTTCCCAGTAACTGAACAGAAAAGAATGGCAAAAACCAATAAATAATAACATATCCATCTGATAAGGAAATGCTGCCTTTTAATTATATCATATCCACGTTCTCTGCGAGTAATTAAATCTGCAGAAAGAAGAACTGCAATACATCCAATAGCTGCGGCACAATGCTTGATTCCATAGCCGCTTATACTCTCATCAAGGACAAACAGATTTCTAAAGGCTTCTACCGCACCTGCTGCATGAACCGAAGAAAGAGCATTTGCAAGTTCAGCAGGAATGTGACTCATCTTCTGCATTATTACGCCGTAATCTGCCATTGTATTTGCGCGGAAAACAACTGCCGCAAAAATAAAAAGACAGAATGTTATGAACATCTGAACAAACTGCCAGCCGCGCTTTACACGCAAACCGCCCTTAATGCTGTTGTCAAAAGAACCAAGCTTGCAGGCAACAAGAACCTTGCGGCGCACAGGAGTTGTAAGAATTCCAACAGACTGGAAAATTCCATGCATAACACCCCAAAGAACATAGTGCCAGGCTGCACCATGCCAGAATCCGCTTACAGCCATTACAACGAGAAGATTAAAACAGTGTCTGAATTTTGAAACACGGCTTCCACCAAGTGGAAAATACAAGTAATCCTTGAACCATGTAGAAAGACTTATGTGCCAGCGCGCCCATGTTTCACCAACAGATTTAGCAAAGAACGGACGACGGAAGTTGCGCATCAGATCAAATCCAAGAATACGGGCAACACCAATGGCGATGTCTGAATATCCGGAAAAATCACAAAGCACCTGAAAAGAAAACAGGAATGTGGCAAGCAAAAGCGACCAGCCTGTTGCGATTTCCAGATTGTTGTAAATGCCGTTTACATAAACTGCAAGGCGGTCTGCAATCACAACCTTTTCAAAAAATCCCCAGGCTGCCAGTTTTAAACCACTAGTTATTCTGTCATAATCAAGGGAATGTTCAATCTTAAACTGAGGAAGAAGATTTCCAGTTCTTTCAATAGGACCTGCAACCAGCTGAGGAAAAAATGTAACGAAGAGCGCATAAGTAATAAAATTAGTTTCAGCCCTTACCTTTCCCTTGTAAACGTCAATTGAATAGCCCAGCGCCTGAAAAGTATAAAATGAAATTCCCACAGGAAGAAGAATATTTAGTCCTGGAATTCTGGCATCCGACTTTGCGGAAACAAAACACCAGTTCAAGCTGTCTGCAAAAAAATTGTAATATTTGAAAAAGAACAGAATAGCAAGGTTAGAAACCAGCGAAACTGTTAAAATCAAGCCTTTGCGGGTCTGGAATTTTTCCATGTAAATTCCGCTGAAATACGTAATCACAACGCTTATAAGAATAAGACAAAGATAAGCCGGTTCCCAGCAGGCATAGAAAAACAAACTGAAAATCAAAAGAACAGTCTGAGTTACAATATTCTTTTTAATGACTAAAGTGCAGAAAAAGTAACAGCAGAACACAACTGGGAAAAATAATAAAAATTGAACCGAATTAAATGCCATACTTCTATCCTATTTCAGAATGTTCTGATTCTTTACTCTAAGCAATATATCTTTTGTAAATGCCAGGGCCCCCTTTGGAGTCATGTGCGAAATGTCTTTAAAATTCGTGTAATCATGGCAGAAATCTGGAGAACGGGAATAATCGTACCACTCACAGTTCATACCGTTCTGATGAGCTTCTGAAAGAATCTCATTCTTGAAATCTTCGTATTTTTCAAAGAAACCTGTTTCTGCATAATATTCGCTTGTTAAATCTGGCACCGGGCAAGTAACAACTACAGGGAAAATTTTATGCTCATTACACAAAGAAATGATTTTCATAAGATAATCGTGATTATACTTATAACCTTCTTCTCCACAGTTAGGGAACATTGTTTCAAAGGAATGAAGAACCAGCTCTTTTGTAATCATATTTCTGATTTTTTCAGAATGTGTAAGCTTTGCGTCTTCATCATCTTCTGCAGGAAAATTCTCTACGCTGCCCTTTGCGCCAAAATATTTTGGTCCGTAATAATCCCAGATAGTTTTAAATGGATGAGCCTCGCAAACAACAGGAAAGAAAAACTGCTTAGCCGCATCAAAAACATTGTAGTTTTCAATATTTTCAGGTTTTAGGAAATGATAATATCTCTTTTTAATTTTTTCGTACTGAAAATCCGGCTGAATTCCTTCTACTTCGCCAAAGGAAACAAGAACAAACAAAACAGAATCTTCTGCCATATAATCAACATACTGATTCAAAATATGATAATCGTAATTTATTCCCTGCATAGGCAGATAAAAATTGAAGGATTTGTATTCTGGAAATTCCGAATAATCAAAAGCACTTCCGTGACTTGAACCTAAATTGGCAACTTTAATATCTTTTGGCACCTTTCTAAATTTCGTAATGCCGTTATCTGTATAATTTAATTCAACATGACAATAAATTAAGTTGATAATTTCAAAAGGGAGAAGCAAAAAAACAAACAGCTTTATGAAAAGCGTTAACATTGACTTTTTCATGTACTTTCCATTATGAAGTTTTTTCGTATAAAACTCAATACAATAAACCATTCTTGATAGCACACTGAAAAATATATATATTATAAGAAACATTAAATATTTGAGGTATTCACAAATTATGGAAATCAAGAGAAATTCCAATTTTGAACTTCTTAGAATCATTACAATGCTATGTGTTGTCGCAACTCACACTTGCGCATTCACTTTTGAAACACCTGGCTTTTTAGGCAAATTCTATACCTATTACTATACCTTTGGTCTTGCAGGTCTTAATTCGTTCTTTATGATGAGCGGATATTTTATGGGAAACCGACCAGCTGTCAGCAAGAAAAAAATAATCTCTATGTTCGTACAGATTATTTATTGTCAGATTATTTCTCTCATTGTTTACGTTCTGTTCAAAATCTCTGGACTTTACTCTTCCCAAGGCATAACCACAATGCAGATATTCGGAATCGTCGTTCGTTTCTACATTGTTCCAATCACAAGTGTTGTTTACTGGTACATTACAGTTTATATGCTGCTTCTGGCACTTATCCCTGTAATCAATCCGTTCCTTCAAAAGCTGAATTTAAAAGGTTTTATCATTCTTCTGCTGATAGAAGGATTGATCTGGTACGGCTTTTCGTTCGTTTTTCACTACCGCTACACTCATCTGCAGAGAGCCGTTTTCTTCTATACTTTGGGAGTTTTCTTCAAGTTCTATGCAAACGAAAAGAGTTTAAAACGTCTTTTATGCAGCATCGGTTTATTCGCTGTTTGTTACGCAATCTCGGTAACTCTTTTCTATCTATTCCATAATGAACAGGCTCGTTCGGAATTTTTCATCAAGTATCTTCACAAGGATATCGGAGGCTCACAGTATGTAGACATGATGCTGCATTATGCAGCATACATTATATTCTCGCCAATCTGTTCGATTCTTCTTTTTGAAATATTTAAGAACATTACATTCAGCTGTAATATTATCAATGTAATTTCTGCAACAACTTTCAGTGTTTATCTTTTACATTGCCAGCCGTTGTTCAATTCTTCTATTAAAAGCATAAAGTTGCCATCAGCACCACTTTCTGAACCAGGTAAACACATTGCATTTGAAATTCTTTCGTGGGTTCTTATGTTCGCAATCTGTTCTGCTGTTGATTTAATCAGAATAACGCTTCTGAAAAATAAAATTGATTCTCTTACAAACAAGGGAATTGCTATTATTAAAGAAAAATTCTATCGAACAACAGAGATTCAATAATGGAAAATACAGAAATCAAAGAAATAAGAAAACCGCTGATTCCAGAAAATGTTTCAAAAAGAATTACTGCTCTGCGTTTTCTTCTGATTGTTTTTGTCGTTCTGGCTCATAACAATAAAACGTACCTGTTCATTCAAAACACTCAGGAATTTTCGCTTTTTTCATGGAATACATTTTTTCACTTGCCTCAGATTATGAACTATATTTTTTTCGCACAAGCTGCTGTTCCTATGTTCTTTTTATTCAGTGCTTACCTGCTTGCAAAGAAAAATGATCCTTACAAGGTAATGATTCAGAAAAAAGCAAAAGCTCTGCTGACTCCATACATCCTGTGGCCAGCACTTACAATCCTGTTTTTTATTGGAATCAAACTGGCTGCAATTGTTATTTTTCCAGACAAAGTAAATCACACTTTGCCATACATCAATGACTGGACTCTGGAAGATTGGATTTGCGCATTTGTTGGAAAATTTCCAAAACACTATAATAATTCGCTTTTTGAGCCATACGTTGGGCCATTCTATTATATCCGGGACCTTCTGATTTTTAGTGGGATTTCGCCACTCATCCGTTTCTGCATAAAAAAATGCAAGCTGCCATATTTTATGCTGCTGCTATTTCTATATACAAATGCACCAAGCATTCTTTTTGGCTGGCAGGGACTTTTCTATTTTTCAGCAGGATATTTATTCGGTGCAGAAGACATTGATTTCTTTGAAATTTCAGATAAAGCTGAATGGAAATATCTGATTCCGTTATGCGTTTTTGCCACAGGCTTAACACTTCATATGACAGGAACAACCTCGAATATTCTTGTATTTTTCAGTTGTATTGTGATAATGAAATTTTCAAAGACAATTGCAGAAAAATGGTTTGAACCTGCAAAATATCTGGCAGGATTTTCATTCTTTTTATACGCAATACATGAGCCAAAGTTCCTGAATTTGATTGTAGACCTTTGGTACAAAATAATTCCAGCGAAAAATTATCTTACAGATATTCTCGAATTCTTCATTGTTGGACTTGGTTCATGCGCAGTATCTGTATTGATTGGCATTGCCCTTAAAAAAATCTGCCCAAAATTCTTCTACCTTTTGAACGGCGGAAGATAAATCGCAAAACGGAGACTCTCTTGCCCCAAGAGACGCCACTAACATTCGATTATTTTGCACTATTCACAAAGTCATGCATAAGCCGGTATGAATTTTCCATTGTAAAACGCTGGATGTATTCGTTGCCGGCTTTTGCTATTTTTACACGTTTTCCGTTGTCCTTAATGAGCGCAAGAATATTGTCTGCAAGCGCCTGAACATCATAAACAGGACTTGTAAGAGCAGTTTCGCCATTTTTTGCATAATCTGCAAAACCGCCAATATCGGTGCAGACTAAAGCACAGCCACATTGCATGCTTTCTGCAGGAGGAAGAGCCCACCCTTCTTTATTAGAAGCAGCAACAAAAATTGCAGCATTATTGTAAAGCTCAAGATGAACGCTATGTTCAGGAGTTTTATAGTAACTGAACCATTCCGGCAAATTTTCAGGTTTATCAGGATTTCCGAACATAGAAACATGAAGTTCAGGAACAGATTGCTTTACAATCTTAAGAGCCGCAATTGAATCTTCACAACGCTTTCGCTCATCTTTGTGATAAAGCATACAGATTTCAGCAGGCTTGCGCTCTTCTATTGGTTTTGTAATATTAAAATAATTAAAATCAAGTCCGTTTGGAACAATTGTAGCTTTGCCGCCTGCGCCTTCAACCTTTTCTTTAAGCCAGTTCGCAATAACCGCATTATTAAAGCCAAGCCCGTAAGATTTTAAAATAAGCTCATCAGTGTTTTCATGCCAAAGCTCGTAATCCTGAATCAGATAAAACTTATTCTTTAGCTGAATGCGCTTTATGCCGGCAAGTGGAATTGCAGTTTCTACGGCAGTTGCAAAAACTACAGAATCTTTGCTAAAGCTGGCAAATGCACCGCTGTTAAAGCGAAAAACAAAATGCTTGTAAACCTTATTTTTAAAAGCATACCATTCGCCAGCTTTGTACTGATTTTTGAAAAGCCGGTAATAAAAGCCCAGCAAAGTTTTTAATTTAAATACGAAAGAACCAGAATCCCTGCGTTTCCAGAAATCGTAACGTACGTGGGAATACACAAAATGCACATCATAACCAGAAGAAGCAAAATAATCTGCATACTGGTAAGCAATCTTAATTCCCCCGATTGGATACAAATCCTTTACAGGAAAAAGAAAAATCATCTGTTTCTTTGCATTCATAATTTATTTCACCTCATTCTTGCAGCGCTTTTCAAATTCAAAATTATGTAAAAAGCGTTTTGCCCTTTCTGTTTTTGGATTAGTCCAGAATTCTTCTGGTGTTCCTGTTTCTACAATATCACCGCCGTCCATAAAAACAATTTTATCTGCAACCGCTCTTGCAAACTGCATCTGATGAGTTACGATAAGCATTGTTTTGCCGTCATTTGCAAGATTCATCATTACATCAAGAACTTCACGAACCATTTCCGGATCAAGTGCCGCAGTAACTTCATCAAAAAGCATTACTTCTGGATGAAGGCAAAGCATACGGACAATGGCAACACGCTGCTTCTGTCCGCCAGAAAGCTGCCGAGGATAAGCATATTTTTTGTCTGCCAGACCAACCCGTTCAAGCCACATCTCTGCTTCTTTTTCTACTTCATTCATATCCAGATTAAGCTGATGCGCATGTTTTGGCCCCAGCAAAATGTTTTTCATAACATTAAGATGTGGAAACAAATCATAGCTCTGGAAAACCATTCCGATTTTCTGCCGGATAAGGTGCATATCCTTTTTTCTATTGCTGATTACTTCTCCATCAAGACTGATTTCGCCACCCTGAATAGTTTCCAACCCGTTAATACAACGAAGCAAAGTAGATTTTCCACAGCCAGAAGGACCAAGAATTACAATTACTTCGCCCTTTTCCACGTTCAAAGAAATATTGTTGAGAATCGTATTGTCATCATAAGATTTTTTAAGATTTTTGATTTCTAAAACTGCCATATTCTACCTTTTCTGTCGTTTTTCAATATATCTGGCTGCAAGGCTTAAAAGCCAGCAAACAAAAAAATACATCATAAAAATTACAAAATAAACCGCAATAGAAGCCGTTGGAATTGTAAGTCGATTAGACTCAACAATCTGCTGACCGATTTTTACAACTTCAATTACACCAACAAACACAACAAGAGAAGTCGTTTTTATCATTCGAGTAATAAGGTTCATACTTAAAGGAATAAGGGACTGCAACGTCTGCGGAATAATTATATACATAAAAATCTGACGGTCAGTAAGTCCTACAGCCTTGCCGCTTTCATATTGATGTTTTGGAACACTTTCAAGACTGCCGCGAACCAGGTCTCCCATTTCTGCCGTTCCCCAAAGAGTGAATACCAGAATAGAAGCAGCTTCGCCACTAAGCGAAATTCCCATTGAGCGAGTAAGTCCATAATACATCACAAAAAGAAGAACCATCTGAGGCATAATGCGCATTATTTCAAGATAAATTCTGCATATAATTTTAACAGCTCTGTTTTTAAACGTCATAAGAATGCCAAATCCAAAACCAAGCACAATAGAAAAAGCTACAGAAACAAGAGCAATCCAAATAGTAACCCAAAGTCCGCCCAGCAGACGCACAAAATTGTTCCCCATGGCAAAAACGCTGAAGGCTGTAGAGATTGAATTAATGACGTCCGAACTGAGCATAGCGCAATCTCCTTTCTGCAAATGAAGCCAGCACAGACACTGGAATCAACAAAATAAAATAGAAAACAACAAGCAAAGTTAAAGCTTCATCAGTTTTGTAGTAAAGACCAATTAAATCTTTTGCAACATACATCAAATCTGCAAGAGCCACCGCACTAAAAACGCTGGTTTCCTTTATAAGGAACATGATATTTGCACAAAAACCAGGCACTGAAACAGAAATTGCCTGTGGCAAAACAACATATTGAATTACCTGACGTTTTGTAAGCCCTATACATTGAGCGCTTTCAATCTGAACCTTTGAAACACTTTCCAGCGCACTGCGAAAAGTTTCTTCCATGTAGCTGCCACCAAGAAAAGTAAGTCCAATTATTGCACACTGAACAGAACTAAGCTTAACACCCATTCTTGGAAATGCAAAATATAAAAAAAACAGCTGAATCAAAAGTGGAGTATTCCTTGAAAATTCAATGTAAACGTCCACAATTCGTCTTATTCCGAAAATCTTAAAATATTTTATCAGGGCACAAAACAAACCCAAAACAAACGAAAGAAGTATACCAATCACAGAAAGCCGCAAAGTTAGCCACCCTGCTTCCAGATACATTGGAATAACTTTTTGAATAAATGCAAAATCCATAAGCATTTAAATTTAAAGGTTTTAGCCCTGTTTAGTCAATCATTGGCAAAAAAAATCGAATTTCTTTGCCAATACTGGAATTATGGTAGATACTATTTGAAAGGAAAATTTCAAGGGGGCGCGTTATGAACACTATGGTTTACATTGCTTCTACAGCAACATTGGATGACGAAAAAAAGTTTGCCGATTTGTATAAAACTGTACCAAAATACAGACAGGCTAAAATTGATCATTACAGCGACTGGAAGGAAAAAAAACTTTCTCTTGGAGTTGGACTTTTGCTTTCAATGGCGCTAAAAAAAGCGGGAATTAACGAAAGTAAACTGGAACTTTGCCACGATGAAAACGGCAAACCATATTTTAAAAATCGCAAAGAAATTCACTTTAGCCTGTCCCATTCAGAAGAAAGGGTTATGTGTATAATTTCAGATGAACCAGTGGGATGTGATGTAGAATATCTGCCAGGAAACACAGAAACAGACCTTGAATCATGGACAAAAATGGAAAGTTTTTGCAAAGCAACCGATTCCAATATGCTTGACTTGATGAAAGGCATTGTTACTTTTAAAGGTTACAACTTTCGAGAAATTAAAGAGGATGCTGACTATCTTTTCGTAATCTGTTCAAAAAATCCAATTGAAGATAATCAGATAGAAATAATCAGAGAATTCTGAAAAATTAAAATTCCCGGCATGGATTGACTTCTCTCTACTTATTTCCTATGCTTTCACTATGGAAAATCAGTTTACACGAAGTGAAATTCTGCTGGGATCAGATTCAATGGAAATACTTAAAAACTCCAGAGTCGCAGTTTTTGGGGTTGGCGGCGTTGGAGGCTACGTTGTAGAAGCTCTTGCAAGAAGTGGCGTAGGTCATATTGATATTATAGACAACGACACTGTAAGTATTACAAATATAAACAGGCAGATTATCGCAACTCTTTCATCCGTTGGAAAATACAAGGTTGACGTAATGAAAGAACGTATAATGGACATCAACCCCAACGCCGAGATAAATGCATTCCGTTGCTTTTATCTGCCAGAAACAAAAGATCAATTTGATTTTTCTAAATATGACTATGTTGTAGACGCTGTTGATACAGTCACCGCAAAAATCCAACTGATACTTCAGGCTAAAGAAGCTGGTACAAAAATAATATGCAGCATGGGCGCAGGAAACAAGCTTAATCCGTCAATGTTTGAAGTTGCCGACATTTCAGAAACAAGCGTCTGCCCTCTTGCCAGAGTTATGAGAGAAGCCTGCAAAAAAAGAGGAATCCGAAAAGTAAAGGTTGTTTACTCAAAAGAAAAACCGATAAAACCGCAAAAAAGCGGTTTATCAGACATTCAAAATCCACAGGCAGGACGCAGAGATACTCCTGGCAGCATGGCTTTTGTACCTTCCGCAGCAGGTCTTATTATTGCCAGCGAAGTTGTAAAGGATTTAATTCATTTTAAATTTATATGATGCAGAAATACCAACCTTATCTCCAATATTCATTGACTCCGCACTTACAGTTGTCTGATTTACAGTTATAGTTTGAGCTGGAACGTTATCTGTTTTCTCTATCTGAACCTTAAATCGGGTATTTGAACCAAAAAATTCTTTTGCTGTAATTATTCCTTTATATTTACTGATAATTATTGAATTTTTTGTAAGATTTATCCATTCTGGACGAACAAGAAAAGTTTCTTCAATATTTTTGTTACGAATTGTAACAAAATTTGATTGTCCCACTAATTCTGCAACAAATTTATCTGCGGGCTTAAAATAAACTTCCATAGGAGTACCATACTGAACCAAAGTACCTTGGTTTATAACAGCAATTTTATTAGAAAGACTAAGGGCTTCTTCCTGATCATGCGTAACATAGATTGTTGTAATGCCCAGATTTTTTTGAATTTCTTTAAGCTCTTCTCTAACCTTGATTCTAAGTTTTGTATCTAAACTGGAAAGAGGTTCGTCCATCAACAATAAATTTGGCTTAAGCACTAGAGCTCTGCCAAGGGCAACTCTCTGCTGCTGACCACCACTCAATTCAGCAGGATACCTGCCCAACAATTCTTGAATACCCAGGCTTTCCGCTGATTCTAAAACAAGATTCTTAATCTGTTCTTTTGAATATTTTGGTTCTTTAGAAAGTTTAAGTCCATAACCAAGATTTTGTTCAACGGTTAAATGAGGAAAAAGAGCATAATCTTGAAATACCATTCCAACTTTACGCTTATTCGGAAGTACTCCATTCATCACTTTGCCATTGATAGAAATAGTTCCTGCGTCTGGTTCAAGAAATCCACTAATTAAACGCAAAAGTGTAGTTTTCCCACAACCACTGGAACCGAGCAAAGTTGTAAAACTTCCTTCTTCCACATCAAGCGAAAAATTTTTAATAACAGGTATATTTTTATATTTAAATGAAACATTATTAATAGAAAGAAATGACATTTTTATTACCTGCCCTTATGTTTATAATTTTTCCAAGAATCAAACCCATTCCTAAAATCACAAAAGTTATAAGTGTAAGAATCATTGCTAGAGCAGCAGCCCGTCCCCATGCACCCTGCTCTGCAAGATTTATAAGTTGAATAGAAGCAAGAGGCGTTTTAAATGAAACAAGAAAAATAACAGCACTCAGAGTTCCAACACCTCTAATAAAATCATAAACAAAACCGCTGAAAATTCCACCTCGTGCTAAAGGAACAAGAACAGTCAAAAGCGAAATCAATTGATTTGCCCCAAGAGATCTGGCACTCTGATCCAAATTTGGTCCAAGCTGACCAAAGGAATTTGAAATTATCCTATAAGCAAAAGGCATAAAAGCAATAGTCATAGCAAGAATAATAAGTATCGTAGAATTCTTAAAATGAAGGAGATTCGCAGCAATAGATATAGAAAGTCCATGCAACGTACCTGGTATTGCAGAAGGAAGCTGTGCCATAACATCCAGCGTTTTTCTTAACGGAACATCCGTTCGGTGAACCAGATAAGAGGAAATGGTTGCCATTACTGTGCTTAATACAGCTGAAAGCATCGCAAAAATCACTGAATTTTTAAGTTCTTTTCCATAATTAGAAATTGCAAGTATATGTTTAAGAGTCAATTTTGTATTTATACCCCAAAGCTGTTGAAAACTTCCGGCAATAATTGCAATCACTTGAGCAATAATGAAAAGCGAAAAAATCAGGACAAAAGAAAAAAGAATTATTTTCGTTAAAACTGGAACTCTATTTGTCTGAACTATACCATAACTTTTTCCACCAACAGTAGCAGTCTTCACTTCAAGTTTCTTACTGATTCTGTTTTGCAGTAAAAAAAGAATCACGCTAGGAATTACAAGAACAATTCCCAGCACTGCACTAGTACCAATATTCAGCCATCCAGTAAGCTGAGTATAAATTTCAACAGCGAGAACCCTAAACCGCCCGCCAACAATAAGAGGATTTCCAAAATCGCTAAGAACACTTACGGCAATAAATAAAAATGATGAAAGAATTCCTGGCCAGCTTAAGGGCAATGTTACAGTTAGGAAAATGCGGAATTCGCCGGCACCAAGACTGCGGGCAGATTGTTCAATATTTGTGTTGATTCCTCGTAAAACTTGCGAACAAATTAAAAATGCCATTGGAAAAAAACTTAAAACCTGTGCAACTAAAAGTCCCCAAAAGCCATATAAAGAAACATCAAGACCAAGAATTGTATGAGTGATAAACCCCTGCTTTCCAAAAAGAAGAATGAATGCAAGCCCTCCAACAAAGGGTGGCGTAATCAGATGAATTATTGGAACAAGACTAAAAAACTTCTTTCCAGGAATTTCAGCTTTAACTACAGCATAGGCAAAAACATACCCCACAATTACAGAAAGCACCGATGAACAGATACATTGAACAAAAGTGTTTCCCATTGCCGAATGCCACACAGGCTGAGTAAAAACCATCCAATAGTCTGCGATTTTAGCAGAAGTTAAAACACATACAAGAGGAAAAATCACACATACACAAAAAAACACGGCAACAATAATCCAGGCACAAAGTAAAGATTTACTGTTGCGGCTTGAATCAAACTTCATCTATTCAACGTTCTTTGTCCACTTTGAAAGAACTTCTTCTTTTTGAGCGGTAGCCTTTTCAATGTCATATTCAATCAAATCCAGTTCAGAAACAGGAATTGCACCTTTTGCTGCAACAGCATCTGGATTTACAGGAACAGTAAAATCTATTGAACTCATAAGTTCCTGAGCTTCTTTGGAAAGCATAAAATCAACAAAAGACTGAGCTTCCTTAAGATGTTTTGCATTTTTCATAATGGAAATACAATCAACATCACCAACACTTTGAGGAGGAGCTATCGCTACCAGGTCAAATCCATCAGAAGCATATTTTGCAACTGCATGAAGATACGAAACTCCTATAGCATATTCTCCTGTTCCCAAAAGTTTTGCAGGAGCACTACCAGAATCTGGGAATTGCCCGACATTGGGAACAAGATTCAACAGATATTCCCAACCTTTTTCCATTCCCAGGCGCTGTAACTGATTCTGAACAAAAAGATATGCTGTTGACGAAGCCACAGGATTTGTAAGAACAATTTCTCCCTTAAAAACAGGATTTAGCAAATCATCCCAAGTTTTTGGAAGAGGAACTTCAGGAAAAAGTTTTTCAAAACGACCTTTATTTATTCCAATACCAAGAGAAAGTACGCAAAAACCAGTATATGTATCATCAGCAGATCGAGCAAAATCAGGAACATTTTCTGCTAATGGAGATGTATAGGATTCCAAAGCTCCAGCTTTGTTTGCCTGAATGTGATAATTAGTTGCTCCACCAAGCAGAATGTCAGCCTTAGGATCATTTTTTTCAGCAATTACTCGATTTACAAGTTCTCCTGTAGAAGCACGCAAAAAAAGTACAGGAATACCTGTTTTTTCTGTAAACAAATCTGTCAGAGCTTTTGTTTCTTCCTCATGAATAATTGAATATACACATAACTCATTCTGTTTTTTTGAACAGCCCCACATTACAAAAATAAATAATCCAAATCCAATTGCAAGAAAAAAATTCTTCATACAAACCTTCCTAAAAGTGATATTATAAAAATAGTACATTTTTATATATTTTTTTATAGCCAGATTATAATTATTTTATAATACCAGAATCAGATTTTTAGAATTTTTTATAATATGATATAATAATAAGAAATGATAAAAGCTGTTATTTTTGATTTAGACGGAACTTTGATAGATACAGAAAAATACTATCGTATAAACTGGCCAAAAGCCTTTGAGCATTTTGGATACAAAATGACTGATGAACAATACCTTTCTCTCAGATCTCTTGGAAAACCATTTGTTCAAAAAACTTTAAAAGAGTATTCTGGCGACAACAATTTCGATTATGACACCGTTATTAAATATCGTTCCAAATTAATGGAAGAAACTATTGCAAAAAATGGCATTCAGATGAAAAAAGGAGCTGATGAATTACTTAAATTTTTGTCACAAAAAAACATTAAAATCGCAGTTGCCACAGCTTCGCCGGTAGAACGGGCAAAACGATATCTGGAAAAAGTTAGCCTGCTTTCATATTTCAACAAAATTATTTCTGCCCGTAACATGAACGAAGGAAAACCTTCTCCAGATGTATACTTATTTGCATGCAATGAACTTGAACTTCCGCCGGAAGAATGTCTTGCCATAGAAGATTCTCCAAACGGAGTTTTAAGCGCTGCTCGCGCCGGCTGCAAAGTTGTAATGGTGCCAGAATTTATTCAACCAGATTATGAAATTTCTAAATTGCTTTTTGCAAAAAAAGAAAATTTGTCTGAAATAATTGAATTATTCTAGCATCTCCAGAAAATATTCATAAATTTTATTATCAGAATTCAATTCTGGATGAAAACTCATAGCCAGCTGATTTTTGAATCTTACGGCAACAATTTTTTTATTGTTTTCCTTTGCATTTTCTGAATCACAGACAACTGAAAGAATTTCAACGCTCTTTCCAACAGTTTCTATAACTGGTGCTCGAATAAAAGTCATAGGAACTTTTCCTAAAGTACCAAATTCCTGTTCAATATAAAAACTGCCAAGCTGCCGACCAAATGCATTCCTTACAACTGTTACTGGTAAAGTCGCAAAATATCGTACAGAATCATTCTTTAAGTTTTCTGCCAGAAGAATCAAACCTGCACAAGTTGCAAGAACAGGTAATCCCGACTTAATTCTTTCCTGCAACTGGTCAAACAATTCCAGTTCTTTAAGCAGTTTACCTTGCACAGTACTTTCGCCTCCAGGAAGAACAAGTCCATCAATTTCATGAATTAAATCACTTTTATTCCTGATTTCAAAACATTCAGCACCAAGTTCTTCAAGACGTTTTTTATGTTCTATGAATGCACCCTGAACTGCAAGAATTCCAATTTTCATTTTCCACGCTCTGCCATCAGAATTTTAATTTCATTTTCGTTGATTCCAACCATTGCCTCGCCTAAATCCTCACTTAATTCTGCAAGAATTTTTGGATTATTATAATTAGTAACAGCTTTCACAATGGCAGCAGCTCGTTTTTCAGGATTTCCTGATTTAAAAATTCCCGAACCAACAAAAACACCTTCTGCTCCAAGCTGCATCATTAAAGCCGCATCTGCAGGAGTTGCAACGCCTCCAGCCGCAAAATTTACAACAGGAAGTTTTTTATTTTTATGAACAAATTCAACCAAATCAAAAGGAACCTGAAGATTTTTTGCTTCTGTATACAATTCATCTTCAGACATTGCAGAAATTTTTGCAATTTCACTATTCATCATCCGCATATGACGAACTGCCTGAATAATGTCGCCAGTTCCCGGCTCTCCTTTCGTTCGAATCATTGAAGCACCTTCGCTTATTCTACGCAAAGCTTCGCCCAAATCTTTTGCGCCACAAACAAACGGCACTTTAAAATTCCTTTTGTTTACATGATGAACATCGTCAGCTGGTGAAAGCACTTCACTTTCATCAATGTAATCAATCTCCAAGGCTTCTAAAATCTGCGCTTCTACAAAATGACCGATGCGCACCTTTGCCATAACAGGAATAGAAACCGCCTCCTGAATGCTGCGAATCATTTTAGGATCACTCATTCTTGCAACACCGCCAGCCGCACGAATATCTGCGGGAATTCGTTCCAAAGCCATTACAGCACAAGCACCAGCCTTTTCAGCAATTTTTGCCTGTTCAGGTGTAGTAACGTCCATTATTACACCACCTTTGAGCATTTGAGCAAGATTTTTATTTAATTCATATCTGTTTTCAGCCATCATAATTTCCTTTTACTTAAAATTTGATTTTTGAAAACTGCGCAGTTTTTATTTTTCGATCGTATAGTTATAATAAAAAAAATCTGACATTATAAAAATAACCAGTTAAGTTATTTTTTTTAATACCAGATTTTAATTCGAACAAACTCAGTTTATTTAGAGATTTTCATCTTATTAAAAAATCTGCATTTACGAACAGATTTTACCGTCACTAATTTTTATTACATGATTCGACATGGCAACAATTTTTGCATCATGTGTAGAAAAGACAAAAGTTGTCTTTAACTCTTCGTTCAATTTTTTCATTAATTCAAGAATCTGATCACCGTTTTTACTATCAAGATTGGCAGTTGGTTCGTCAGCCAAAATTATAGGCGCTTTTGTTACAAGGGCTCTGGCAATCGCAACCCGCTGTCGTTGTCCCCCGCTTAATTCACTTGGCTTATGATTTTTCCAGGCAGTAAGCCCCACAGTTTCCAGTAGAAATTCTATCCATTCTTTTCTTTGAACAGGATTTAAACTTTCTGTTGCAGGAGATTTACCAGTCTTAAGAGGAAATTCTATATTTTCAAATACATTAAGAACAGGAATTAAATTAAAAGTTTGAAAGATAAAGCCAAGATTATTTCGTCGCAATTCAGTAAGCATTTTATCAAGTTTATTAGGAATATGATTTGATTTTTCAAATCGCATATCCTTATAAACATCAATACCGTTAAGAATAATTTTTCCGCTTGTAGGAAGATCAATCAATCCAATAAGATTTAGGAGAGTACTCTTTCCAGAACCACTTGGTCCAGATATTGCGGCAAAATCACCTTCGTTTATAGAAAAAGATGCCCCTGCTACCGCATGAACTTCAACTTTCTCCATCTGATAGGTTTTATAAATATCCTGCAATTCAATTACTGCTGACATAATATTGAACTCCCGTGAAAATAATCTAATAGTCTACTTTCAATGTTATATAAGAACCAATGGTCCAACGCCCGTAGGAAGGAATTTCATCGCCATATTCCCATTTTACGCCGGTATTCCATTCACAGAAAGGAAAAATATCAGAAATTTTAAAACCTGGCTTAATAAAGCCACTATTAGTATTAAAATTATGACTTAATTCCACTCCAATTTTTACGTTTTTTTTCTTTCCTAAACGTTTTACTCCGCCATCAAATGCAACCATATTATAAAAGAAACTGTCTACGTTTACATCATTTTCATTAAAAATATAATAAGTGCCTTGATACTCTATGTTAAATCCAATATTAGGATCTTTTTTATCCCACCATTTGTATAAACCAGATGTTATTACCATCTGCTGAAAAGTTGTTTTATGAATACTAGCTTCAGCAATATCCCTGAGACACGAATCTTTGTCCAATCTGACCATGCCTTGAGCATAAACATCTGTACCTAATATTGTTCGTTTCAATTCCAGACCAAAAAGCGGACCAACAGATTCACCTTTTTCTTTAGTTTCCTTTCGTCCAAAAAAATTCATTGAAAGTTTTCGGAATACCCATTCAATTGATGCAGTAAAAAACATATCATCGAAACTTGGAGAAGAAGAACTTCCTGTATAAATCGCAGCCGCCGTAATAGTTCCGGCAAAAACAGGAATTCTCAGCATCAAAGTCGTACCACTGTTACTGTCAAACATGATATTTGTGTTTTCACCACCAATTTCATATTCTTTTATTGAATTTGTTGGATGACTAAAAAGTCTGGTATAACCCCAGGTAGAAGCCTTTTTTCCAGCAGTAAAATAAAAACGATTTTTAATAATAAAATCAAAAAAATATTCATTCAATCCTAAAGTATAATTAGGAAAACCAATACTAATCGTTCCATGAATAGCAAGATCGCGACTTGGTCTTGCATTCATATATATATAATTTTGAAAAGTAAAATATCCGCTTAACTTGTTATAATCAGAATCCTCGTCATCATCTGTTTCCTGCTGAATTATATATGCTAAACCAGTATCAACAGTAAGATTTCCAGTTAAAGTTATTGGCGTCGCAATAAAATTTAAAGAAATACCCTTTTGTTTATTTTCAGCATCAGCATTTATATGAGTATCCTCTGCATTATCAAACAGAGAATCTATATCTTCATCCAGTTTTGAAAAAGCTTCAGACTGCGACACTTTTTCATCTTCAGCATTATCAAACAGAGAATCTATGTCTGCATCAATTTGAGAAAAATCTACTTGAGTTTCCACATTTTGCTTTGTACTCTTAGCGTTTTTTCGTTTTGCAAAAGCATTAAAATTCAAAATAACCAGAAATAAGAATACAACAACTTGTATCTTTTTCATTTATTTAACGCTCATCATTTCCAAATAAGGTTTAGTATATACCATGTCATCCACTTTATCGAAAACAACATTGCTTATGGAAATTACAGTTTTTTCGTATTCTACTTTGTCGTTAATTTTCTTTCCTCTAAGATGATCCTGAATCATCATATTCACAGGAATTGAATATTCTTTCTTGCCATTAAAAATTTTCTGATACGATGGAACTGCAATTGTTCTAAGCCGTTGTTTTGAAAGACTATAATCCTCTCGTTTTCGCATAAGCCCATCATCTCTACTTACCCAAATCTTAATTTCTGGATAAGCAACATTTTTTGAAGTAGCCTGCAATGTATAAAGAATGCAGTTGAATTTTCCCAATTTTACATCTTCAAAACTTTTAATCGAATAATCATGAAAATAAAGCTGCGGTGCAAAATCACTAGTATTAGCATTTGTATTTTGAAACTTATCCCTTACAGAACTGAACGTAAACCTTTTGTCAGCAGGGTCATAAAACCATATATTAGAATCAAACTGAAGATATCCCTTCCCCTTATCCTTTTCAGGACCAGTTATCAAAATCGTCCATTTTTTCTGAGCATCTCTTCTATAAAGAATTGCGCTCAAAACATTTCTACCTTCGCCAGGTTTATCATGAACTATCTGATAATCACCTTTCATGTCAGTTTCATAAAAACAAGTACTTTCTTCTGCCTGAATCAATATTCTTTCAGCTTCCTGTTGTGAAGTCTGTGCAAATAAACTAAAAACTGAACAAAATAACGCAATCAAAATTATTCTTTTCATATCATCTCCAAAATCTTATTCATTTGTAGAAATTGCCTGACAAGGCATAATATTAACACATTTATAAACTGAATAAAAAACAGCAAGTAAAGTTACAAATATTACACTAAATAATACAGCAAAAAGACCACTTCCGTAAATTACAGGATTTAAGAAACCTTTTGTTAAAAAAATTGAAAAGCCAGGAATAAATGAAAAATTTACAGTAGAAAAAATCTTGCATAATACAAAACTAATAACAAGTCCTGCCGAACATCCACTAAGCAAAAGAAATAAACTTTCCAATAAAAGACTGGCAATAATTGAAGTTTTTTTCATTCCAATCGCCATATAAATACCTATCTCATTTATTCGTTTCATTACAATCACGCGATAAGTACTACCCATTCCCGCATTGATTATAAGCACTAAAAGAACGATTATAAGCATAATCACAGCACTCATTGCATTTTTTAGAATTTTAACATCAGTTAGATTTGCTTTCAAAGGAATCAATGCAAATGTATCTTCCGAAAGTTTCCATTCTGAATCGTAAAAAATTCTTTTATCATCAACCAAAGGAAACATTTTAAATTCCTTTTCCATCTTTTTCTGTAAATCAGCAATAAACTTATCATTCAAGCCTTTTCGTTCCGGAAATTCTATGCAAATTCTGTTTGTAAAATCATAATCATAACCGTAAGTTTTTCGCATAAAATCAAGATTAACGTAAGTAGTATACATTCCAAAAACGCTTGAATCAGAAAAAATACCATTAATTTCAAGATCCACAGTATTAATGTAGCCGGTTATAGTTCTTAAATACAAAGTTATGGAATCACCACATTTCACACCAAGTTTTTTTGCAATCGGGGCGCTAAGTAATATTTTATTCGACCCTGCTTCAATTGCAGCATTACCTTCCATCATATTCATTTTGGCAAAAAGATAAGATTCCTTTTCAAAATCAACAGCTTTTATAACACGCTGCAGAACTTCTTCGCCTTCGTAGTACAAAGAAACATTTGTTTCTGCACTAAAATCATATCTTTCCGTAATAACCGCATCCGACGGCATTATTTTTTTTAGTTTTTCAATCATATTTTTATGATCAGGTATAAAACGGTCAGAATGATTGTTACTCATAACAACAAGGTCACCACCATAATATACAAGGGCTTTTTCGTTCAATGAATCCAACATGCCGCGACTCATAAAAAGACTGAACAATGAAATTGCTGTACCAAAAAGACATATAAGAAAAAGAGAAATATATTGTTTTTTTCTATATATAAGTGATCTAAATCCTAAAGTTGTTTCAATCACTATTTAACTCCCTGCATTGCTGTAACCGGATTTGTCTTTAAAGCTGTATGAACAGGATAAAGCCATGCAATCATTCCTATTACAAGCGAAACAATAAAACTCCTGATTAAATTTGAAAAAGTCATTGCCGTAATAATAAAATTGCCACCAAATAACTGACGTAAAAATGAATTTGTAAGAGGTATATGACAAGCCGAAACAATTCCGCTAAAAATCATTCCCATCACACATCCAATAATGCCTGCAATTATCGAAATTATCATCGTTTCTGCCATACATTCAAAACAAACAAAAGCTTTGCTGGTTCCAATTGCACGCATAGTGCCTATTTCCCTGGTCCTGTCAAGAATATTAATTACCAGAGTATTGTTAATGACAATAAATCCTGCAATAAGGACAATAAAAATGCCAACGTTAAGAATAAGCCTAAGAAAATACAAATAAAGTGCATTGCTACCAGCAGCATTTCGCCAGTTTACAGCTTCAACGTTCCAGCCATTATTTTTGAATTTTTTATTCAGAAGTTTTATCAATTTATTTGTGTCATTAGAATCATGAAGACGGCAAACGATAAAATTCCAAGTAGTAGAAAAATCTTCGTCATTTTCTTTTACCGATTCTATTTCCTTAAAACTGAAATCATCTTTTTTAATTCCATCAACATCAGTTGCATCTTCAAACAAATTTTCCATATCAAAGGTTTGCAAAAGATCTTCCATTTCCTGTTCAAGAACAATAGTATTGCCACTATACATTGCATTAATATCAAGCAACTCTCTCGCCACATCAGGAGAAATTATAACAAGTTCATCAAAAATTGAATTTTCTATTGGATACGAATAAACAGCAGTAATTGGCGCAGTTCTAATTCTTGCAGAAAGACCTTCTGCCACAATAAATTGTATATCACTGCCAATTCCAGCCCCAATCTTATTGGCAATCTGAGTACTGAGCATAATACCTTTTTTGCCGGATTCATAAGGAAAACCTTTTTCAATTTTTATTGCGTGCATAATTTTAAGATATTTTTCAGTTTCCGTTCCAAAAATTATTGCTGGAAATTTACAACCTTTAAAATCAAGAGCAACAAATCCGCTTATCTGCGGGTTAAAATACTTTATTTCAGAAAATTCGTTTAATAAATCACAAATTTCTTCATACGGAGTTAGAATCGGATTATCAGTAAATGTACCAGTAACAGGAGTTTCATCGCCAAGAAGACTGATTGGAGTTTCAAACTTTGGTCGTATAACCAAATCACCCGTAAAAGAAGAAGTGTACGTTTCCTGAATACCATGCTCAGTGCTGTCAAAAATTGAATTAGTTAGTACAAGCACGGAAATAGAAAAAGCAATAAAAAATATTATGACGAACGAACTTTTCCTTGAGAATATATTTTTTATTGCAAGTTTAAGAATCATCTTAAATATTTATTTTCCAGAATTCCAGGCATCAGAAATTATTTTGCTTGCTTCTGGATCTGCTTTTATGTTCAGAACTGCATTTCGTGCAAATGCTAAAAAAACAAGTAAAAAGAATGCCGCAAATACTACAATAATTAATTTTTTTAATCTGCCTTGTGCAATGCTCAATACAAATGGCTCTTTTTCCAACTCAAAAATATTAATATTTTTTTCCTTGTACATTTCAATATCTTTAAGAAGATCTCGCAAATTCTGAATTGTAGAAAGGTCGTTTACCTGAGCAGTAGATTTTTCAATCTTCTCAAGTGATTCCTTAGTGTTAGATTCAAGTAAAGGAATTGTTTCAGCCAATACTGTTGAAACACTCTCATTATCTATTGAAACTATTTCTTTAACAAAATCTGTACCAGTATCAAGTTTTTCAATCGGCATTCTTAATATTACATCATAATAATTAGTTTTGACTGCAGGAACAATCTGTAATTTTTTGGACTTAACAATTTCTTCAACAATAGAATTTGAAAAGAATACATCACTAGTAAAAGATTTGTTCGTAAAAGGAAATTTTTTGTACTCAGAAGCAATAAATGGAAGATTTATAAAACTTGATGTAAGTGTTTTTTCGAAATTGTTATTAATACCAAGCGCTGCAAGACCAGATGAAATATTTCTAGGAAGTGGAGTAACCTTAACAGAATAAGTAGCTGTAATTTCTTTATTATCAAAAGAAGGAAACAATTTAGGCATAACAAAAATTGCAGCAATACCAATAATTCCCGCAGCAATTGTTCCAAAAATAATCATTTTTCGATATTTAATAATAACAGCAAAAAGATCAATCAAAGAAATCTCTTCTTCATTCTGTTCAATTTTTTCCAACGTAATTACCTCTTTTAACCAGTAGATAATAAAGGATTTTTAGTTTTAGTGCAATACACTTATTCTTTCAGACTAAAACAACTATTACAAAAACGGCGTATCAACAGTTATAACGCAATAAACATTCTTTGTACGTTCAAGTATGGCTTTCATAATGCGATTTTTTAACTCGTCATCACTTTCTGTACATGAAAATGGCTTCACAATATCAAAAATCAGATTTGTGTGAGTTACACCAGGAACCATGCGCACATCATGACAAGATATTTCAGAATTGATTTTCAAAAGTTCTTCCTTAAGAATTTGTTTTAACTCATCAAGGAGGGCATTATTCCTGTCTATCGGATCCATGTGAATTACACAGTGACATCCCAGTTTTTTTGCCACATCAACTTCCGTAACATCAATTATGTCATGCATTTCAAAAATGTCGCCGTCGCCAGGAATTTCCGCATGCAAACTTACCATCAGACGGCCAGGACCGTAATCGTGCACAACCAGATCATGAATTCCCGTAATCGGTTTATGACGCAAAACTTCCTTTTCAATAGCATCAACAAATTCCTTTGACGGAGCCGTTCCCAAAAGCGGTTCAATAGTGTCTTTTGCAGCTTCATAACCAGTTTTAAGAATAAAGCAACCTACGATAATTCCGCCAATTCCATCAACCGGGAATTTTGTAAATCTGGAAGCAACCACAGAAATAATAACTACAAATGTAGAAATCGTATCGCTCAAGCTGTCTTTTGCAGTAGCTTCCATGCTTACAGAATTTATTTTTTTCGCAATTCCATGATTGTAAACGTACATGTAAAACTTAATCAAAATTGCAAGAACCATAACGACAATTGCACCCGTACTGGATTCCAGTTCCACAGGATGAATAAGCGAATTAATAGAAGATTTTACAAGTTCAATTCCCATAAAAAGAATCAAAAATGAAATTATAAGCCCGGCAATATATTCAAGACGACCATGACCAAAAGGATGAGTTGGATCGGGCTTTTTAGCAGAAAGCTTGAATCCAAGAATTTGAACAAGGGACGATGCCGCATCCGACAGGTTGTTGAACGCATCTGCCGTCATTGCAACAGAACCAGTAATGCTGCCCATCAAAAATTTTGCACCAAAAAGCAGAATGTTCAGAAAAATTCCAAAGGCACCGCAAAGCACACCGTACTGTTCCCTAACCGTTGGATCTGTAAAATTTTTTCGATTTTTAATGAATATTTTTGCAAGAATTTTAATCATGCCCCTATCCTACTACAATTTCATTCTAAAGTAAATTTTCAGTTGGTTATATTTTCTTCATCAGTCTGACTTTTCTGCATTTTTGATTCCAGTTTTGCCATGAAATTTGGGCTTAGAATTCCAAAAATACAAAGAATTATGAGAACAATGCAAACTGGACTTTCAAAAAAGATTGCAGGATTTCCATCAGAAATTAAAAGTGAACAACGCAATCCCTTTTCTCCAAGAGGACCAAGAATAAGCGCAAGAACGATAATACAAGGAATACGAATTGCGTCCGAAAGCTTTGCGATTTTTGCAAAACCTTTGCAGCCCAGCAATCCGATTGCAAGTCCAGAATCCAAGTAAATCAAATGAAAAGTTACAAGAAATAGTAATAGCTAATGCTATAAAAATTGTGAATCATTATCATATTATAAAAGTATCTTGTTAACCATAAATATGCTAAAATGTTATGTAACAGGAGTTAAACAAAAAAATGATTTCAAAATACACATTTGGAAAACCTTTTAACACAGAAGCAGTAGTTTCAGTTCCGAAAACTGCAAAAGTATTCAATAATTCAACAGAAATTCCATTCGGAACACTTAATTTAAAAAAAGATTCACTTACTTACGAAATTTCACTTTTACCAGAAGACAAAGTTTTTGGCTTAGGCGAAAATCTTGGCGGAATCAACAAGAGGGGCCGCCGCTACACAAGCTGGTGCACAGATGACCCGAACCACACCGAAGAAAAACAGTCGCTTTATGGCGCCCACAACTTTCTGATAGTCTATTCACCAGAAAAAAATCAGCTTTTTGGCCTTTTCCTTGATTACCCAGGCAAAATAGAATACGACATTTCCTTTTCAAATTGTGACAAAATGTCCATATATGTGCCATCAACAAATATGGACATATACTTGATTCAGACAGATAAACCAAACAAGTTAGGTTTTACAGAAATCATTAAAGAATTCCGCACCATGATAGGAAAAAGCTACGTTCCACCCCTTTGGTCAATGGGCTACATGCAGAGCCGCTGGGGCTACGGAACAGCAGACGACCTTGACCGCGTTTACGAAAATCACAAAAAACATCAGATTCCGCTGGACGCAATTTTCCTGGACATAGATTACATGGACGAATTCCGGGATTTTACAATCAACAAAAAGAATTTTAAGGATTTTCCAGCCACAATCAAAAAATTCAAGGACAAGAACATTCACATCGTTCCAATCATTGACGCAGGAATCAAAGTTGACCCAGACTCAGAAATAGACAAAGAAGGCATAGAAAAAAACTTTTTCTGCAAAAAAGCAGACGGAAAACCAGTTGCCGCCGGCGTATGGCCAGGACTTTCCCACTTCACAGATTTCCTGAATCCAGAAGCACGCAAATGGTTAGGCTCAAAATACATGGAAATGGTAAATGCAGGAGGAGACGGCTTCTGGAACGACATGAACGAGCCGGCATTCTTCTATTCAGAAGACGGCCTCAAAAAAGCTTACGAAAAAATCATGTCCCTTATTAACGACCAGAATCCAAACGTTTTCAAAACCTGGGACATTAAAAACGAAATTCTAAACGTGCAGAACAGCATGGAAGATTACAGAAGCTTTTATCATCAGGTTCCAGAAGAAATTGCCGGAAACCTTGCCGAAAAAACAGAAAACGGGCTTTCCACAGTAAACCACGAAAAAGTACACAATCTTTACGGCTACAATATGTCTCGGGCAGCCGGCGAATATTTTTCGCAGAACGTAAAGGACCGCCGGATACTTCTGATTTCCCGCGCATCTTACATAGGAATGCACCGCTACTGCGGCATCTGGACCGGCGACAACAGCGCATGGTGGAGCCACCTTCTTCTGTGCCTAAAGCAGCTTCCTTCTATTAATATGTGCGGATTTTTATATACAGGTTGTGATCTTGGCGGCTTTGGAAACAATACTTACCGCGAACTTCTGCTGCGCTTTTTAAGTCTTGGAATTTTCACGCCATTAATGCGTAACCATTCTGCACTCGGCACCCGGGAACAGGAATGCTATCAGTTCGAAAACCCAGAAGATTTCCGCGGAATTATCAGTCTGCGCTATCGCCTTCTTCCTTATCTGTGGAATCTTATAAATGACTGCGCCGAAAACAACTCCCTTTATTTTAAGCCGCTCTGCTTTGAATATCCGGAAGACAAAACCGCCGCTCAGACAGAAGATCAGCTTTTAATTGGCGATGAGCTTATGATTGCACCAGTTTACACCGCAAATGCAACAGGCCGCTCAGTCTATCTTCCTGAACCAATGACCTGCGTTGTCTGCTCAAAAAGCAAAGGCCTCGAAAGCGGCACCCCAGAAATGATTCCACTGGAAAAAGGAATGCACTTTATCAATGTTCCTCTCAATCAGATTGTTTTCTTTATCAGAAAAGGAAAACAGATTCCCGTAACAGCCCCAGCCCCAACAACCGCAGAACTGAACATGAAAAACGTTGAATATTGGAAAAGTCTCTAAAATTTGATTTCGGGTGTTCCGGCTAAAGCCGTCGCTACTTCCGCCCTTCCGCCTTCGGCTCCATTCTTGAATGCATCCTGCATTCAAGAACTACCGGGGCTCCAATCGCTAACACGCTGACCTTCCACTGCAAAATCTAATTTGGATGAACACCGTGCTTTACAGCATTTTCCTGAACCGTAGATTCTTCTCTTAATGCTTCAAGTATAACTTTTGCCTTGAAATCCTTGCTGAATGACTGTCGTTTCCTTGCCATGTGCTAACCGCCCTGCTTAATTTACCGGCTGTTTGCACCTTAAATCTGCTCCTTTTTCTGTGTCGTTTTACGCACTCATTTTAAGATAGAATAGACTGTTTTTGTAGATTTGATTTAACATAAGTTAATACAATTAATTTTCTTAAGGGATGAATAAATCCTTTGTATTTTGAAAAAAAATGTGATAAAATTTTATAAAAAAATTGCAAGAATTTTAAATTAGAAAAACAGGATAAATATGGAAAAATTTAAGCTCATTTCAACTTTATTTATTTCAATTCTTCTAATTTTTTCAGGCTGTAATGTAGAAACAGATACTACTCAACCAGGTCAAATCATAAAGACAGAAAGTCA
>SAMEA104315435__coassemble_518_pt1 | contig 45448 bp, 35 predicted proteins | sample SAMEA104315435__metabat2_high_PE_028 | metagenome-assembled genome bin SAMEA104315435 (sample SAMEA104315435) | gut metagenome | biome: Monkey gut; feature: monkey-associated habitat; material: faeces | place: China | collected 2013 | reverse complement strand
GACGAGCTCAATGAGCGCTACACTCATTACTTTTGGGACAGCTCCTTATGATTATCAGTTTATTCTTCGTCCTTATCCTTTGGAAGAACAAGGTTCAGGATTACAGAAAGCACGAATACTACTGAAACACAGTTCTGGGCGAAAACGCTCTGAACAATCTGTGGGAAAATCTTGAACATGTCTGAACACTGAGTGAATCCAAGTCCAACGCTCAAAGAGAGAGCGGCGATTGTTGTGTTGCGCTGTGTGTAACCGCATTTTCCAAGCATCTGGAAGCCGGCAACTACGATTGTTCCGAACATCATGATTGTACAGCCGCCAAGAACAGCCTGTGGAACAGTTGTAAGAAGTGCACCGAACACAGGGAAAATTCCTGCAACAATAAGAATGATTGCACCAGTTCCGATTGTAAAGCGGTTTACAACCTTTGTCATGGCAACAAGGCCAACGTTTTGACTGAAAGATGTGATTGGAGTACATCCGAAAAGACCGCCGATAGAACTTACAAAACCGTCGCAGGCAATTGAACCGGCAAGTTCTTTGTCTGTAACGTTGCGGTCCAAAGCAGAAGAAGCAAGGGCTGTTGTATCACCAATAGTTTCTGTTGCAGAAACAAGATAAATAACTACAAATGAAAGAATTGCACCAATGTTGAACTCTGGCTTGAAAGGAAGGAATGCAGGAACAGAAACGACCTTTGTGTTCTGAAGTGCGCTGAAATCAATAACACCAAGACAGATTGAAAGAATGTAACCTACAACAAGACCAAAAAGAACTGAAATTACTTTAAGGTAACCTTTTGTAAAAATCTGGAAACAGATGCAGCAAAGCAATGTTACAGAACCGATAACCCAGTTCTGCCATACGCCGTAATTTTCTGCGCCCTGACCGCCAGCAAAGCTGTTTGCTCCTACAGTCAAAAGTGAAAAACCGATTGCTGTTACTACAGTTGCTGCAACGATTGGTGAAATCAGTTTAATCCAGTATTTTGCAAAAAGACCAAGAATTCCTTCAATGATACCGCCAATAAGTACACAACCAATGATTGTTGCGTAACCGTAAGTTGTTCCAACGAAAATTGCGCTGTTAAGGAACGTAAAGCTAATACCCATAACGACTGGCAATTTAGAACCAAGCTTCCAAACTGGGCAAAGCTGAATAAGAGTACCCAAACCTGCAACAATCATTGCGTTCTGAATAAGTTTTGCAGTGATTGTCTGATCAAGACCACATACGCTTGCAAGAATCATCATTGGTGTGATGTTTGCAACGAACATGGCAAGAATGTGCTGAAGTCCAATAGGAATTGCCTTTCCAAGTGGAACTTTTCCGTCTAACTGAAAGATGTTTTCTGCGTTAGCGTCTTTCATATTTCCTCCAATTTTTTATCTGAATGTAATTTTTCCTGTTTTTGCGTCCATTGCATCAACAATAGCAATTGATTCCAGCTGGAATCCTTTTTCGCGGATGATTTTTCCACCATCCTGGAATCCCTTTTCAATAGCAATACCGATTCCTACAACTTCAGCTTGGGCCTGACGGCAGATTTCTGTAAGTCCCAGAAGAGCCGCACCATTTGCCAAAAAGTCATCGATGATAAGAATCTTTTCGCCCTTCTCAATGTATTTTTTAGAAACAAACACATGATTCGTGCATTTGTGTGTGAAAGAATAAACATCTGCACAATATTTGTCGCCGTCAACATTTACGCTCTGGGATTTTTTTGCAAAAAGAACTGGAACGTTAAAATAACGGGCAACAATGCAGGCAATACCAATTCCGCTGGCCTCAATAGTCAGAATTTTTGTAATTTCTTTTCCGGCAAAGCGCTTTTTGAATTCTGCGCCCATCTGTTCAAGAAGCGGAACATCAATCTGATGATTCAAAAATGAATCAACTTTAAGAACGTTTCCTTCGCGAACAATACCATCTTTTATGATTCTTTCTTCAAGAAAATTCATAAGCATACTCCTGGTGGTTCTGATAGCCTTTACCACCGTTTATTTAGAAGCTCCGTATTCAGCGTAATATTTGTCGATTTCTGCTTTGATTTCGTCTGTGATATATTTTTTGTCGCCCTTTGTATACAACGCTTCTACAACATCACTCATGGAAACGATTGCTTTTGCAGGGAATCCGTATTTTTCTGTGATTACGTCCAAAGCAGCTTTTGTTGAATCAGGAGCTTTTTCTTCGCGGTTCAAAGAAACAATTTCGCCAACGATTTTGATTCCGCCTTCTGTTGTTTCCTGTGCCTTGATTTTTGGATAAACTTCTTCGATTGATTTTCCGGAAGTTGTAACGTCTTCAATAATTACAACGCGGTCACCGTCTTTGATTTTGTAACCAAGAAGTCCGCCTTTGTCTGCGCCGTGGTCTTTTTCTTCTTTGCGGTCGCAGCAGTATTTTATTTCTTTTCCGTAAAGCTTTGAGTAAGCAACTGCTGTAACAACAGCCAGTGGAATACCCTTGTAAGCAGGACCAAAGAATACGTCAAAATCATCACCAAAATTGTCGTGAATAGCTTTTGCGTAGTATTCACCAAGACGGGCAAGCTGACCGCCAGTTACATAAGCGCCGGCATTCATAAAGAATGGACTCTGACGACCACTTTTCAAAGTAAACGAGCCAAATTTCAGAACCTGGCATTCAACCATAAAATCAATAAATTCTTTCTTATACTGTTCCATGAAGATATTTTAGCGTACTTGTTTTTTTTTATAAAGCGAAAAGGGCGTTTCCAATGTAACTAAAATGGTCTAATATGATAGAGAAAAATATACACGGGATGTTTTTATGGATGGGGAATGGTTTGAGGATGAGAATTTCTGGCAGGATTATGCTCCTGTAATGTTTGATGAGTCACATTGGGCTGAAGCTCCTGGAGTTGCGGAGGCAGTTTGCAATTTTGCGGGTCTAAAAAAAGGAAATTCAATTCTTGATGCAGGCTGTGGTCCAGGACGTGTAAGTGTGGAATTTGCTCTGCTGGGGCTTGATGTTACTGGCATTGATATTATTCAGTCGGAGCTTGATGCAGCAAAGGAAACGGCAGATGCAGAAGGTGTTTCATTGAAGCTTGTTAAGGCAGATTTACGAAGTTTTAATGAAACTGAAAAATACGATTGCGCAGTAAATCTGTATACTTCCTTTGGCTATTGCGACACAGAAGCCGAAGATACTTTGATTTTGAAAAATATTTTCAATTCTGTGAAAAAAGGTGGAACTTTTATACTTGAAACTGTAAGCCGTGAAACAGCCATAATCAATTTTACAAAAGGCGAAGAATTTGACCGCTCAGGAATCAAGGTTATTACTGATTTTGGTGTTGTAGGTGCATGGGAAGGTTTAAGGTCAAACTGGAGTCTGATTTTGCCAGACGGAAAGCACATAAAACATGAATTTGTGCAGAGACTTTATTCCGCACCGGAATTGCGAAAAACACTTCTTGGAATAGGTTATAAAACTGTGGAAATTTACGGTGGTTACAGCAAACAGCCTTATGATCAGACCGCAGCAACTATGGTTCTGGTATGCAAAAAATGAAGTTCACCAAAAGCGTTGAAAACTGTTTCCAGTGTAACTAAAATAATCTAAAATGATTATATATAAGGAACAAATCGAAAAAGGTTTACTCTATGGAGGATATTATGAAAATAAAAACTTTTGCTTTTTTTGCAGTTTTATCATTTCTTATGGTTAATATTTCTGCAAAACCAAAGGAATTATACAAAGTTTCTGTTCAGGAAAAAGTAAAATTAAATAAATATAATAAACAGCTTGGTTATCAGCTTATAAATAATGGCGATACAGTTGTTTTTGTTTTTGATGCAAAATCCTGGAAAGTGGAACAGCCTAAAAGAGTTTTCGTTGAAGGCAGTTTTAACGGTTGGTCTAAAAAAAGCGTAAACTGGGAATTAGCAGAAACTGATGAAAAAGTATTCATGCTGGAATGTGAAAAGATTGATGTGCAGGTTCCAGGAAATTCTGGCTATCCTGAATTCAGATTTATTGTTCATGCGGATGTTCCATACAATGATACAGTTTGTGGGCAGCCAATTGTAAGATATAAACCTGAAATTCTGGAACTGGAACCAATTTCAAGGCTTCCTGGATATCAGATGGCATCAAACTGTCTTATTCTGTTCCCTTCTGATGAACCTGGTGTGGTTGTAAAGAACGCAGCAGATGCAACTAAGGTAAAAAAATTGAAGGATTTTGATTTGTCTAAGCCAGAAGATGTTGCTGCAATTTCAAATTTCAGAAAAGTTCCTGGCACAGAAAATCTTTACAGAGGATATCATCCTTATAAAATTTCCCGGGGAAAATTTGATACAGAAAAGACAAGGCTGCAGCTGGTTGTAAAGCAGTTAAAAGAAAAAGGCATTAAAACAATTATTACTCTTTCTGGAGATGAAAGCCTTACAGATAAAGAGCAGCTGCCGGTTTTTGTTACAGAAATCCGCAGAAATAAAAGCGAACTTTTTGTGGAAACTGATTACAACACTGTTTATTACAATTCTACGGGCAAAGAATTTGGAAGACTGATGGGCGAAATAATCAGTTATATAAATTCCCATGAAGGACCATATTATGTGCATTGTCGTCTTGGTACAGACAGAACAGGTGTAGTTTCTGCATATCTGGCAGCTTTGTGTGGCGCAACCTGGCAGGAAATTGCAGAGGATTATCAGAAATCAAATAATATGTTTATTCAGGAATTCCGAGATGCAAGATTATTAAAGCATTCGTTCAACAGCATTCTTGGAGTAGATGTTTCAGAAGTTTCTGATTTGCAGAAAGAAATCAGTCAGTACTTTATAGAAAGAAAAATCATTACACGTGAAGATTTTGAACTTTTGAAAAAGAAATTGCAGTAAAAATCTGATTGTTGTTAAATAAAAAAGGAGCTGTCTAATAAGTTTGTAATGCTGTGGCTGAACTTGTCTGAACCACCACATTTAGTGTGATGGTTATTTCGAAAGGCTCAATGACCACTGCAATTTATACTTTTGGAACAGCCCCTTTTTGCTTATATGCAAATGAAACTTATTTCTTTGTTACAACAACTGAGTTGTCTGCATTAGAATATGGTGCTGGAATATATTTATCAGCATTCCAATCGTTTTCCCATTTATAACCATCAAGAAGGTAACGGAACTGATATTCTTTATCAGCTTCAAGTTCAAGTTTAACAGAGAAAGATCCATCTTTTCCCTTTTTCAATGGTGTGTCTGTGCTGCTCCAGCTGTTGAAATCACCTGCAATATTAACTGTTTTAGCACCCTGAGCTGCTTCTGCAGTAACTGTGAATGTAACATTACACTTTGTCTTATCTTTTGAAAAAGTTTTCTTGAGTGACATCTACACTACTCCTTTTTTTAATTAAAACCTATTCTAATTATATGACAAAAAATAATTCATGACAATAAAATTCGAAAAAATGGAATGGCAAAAACTCATAAAAAAGTAAAAAAAACATAATTTTTATAAAATTTCTGACATAATGATTGCCGTTTAAAAAATCCGCTCTTGCAGATTTTATGAAATTGCACTATTTTAATACTACAAATAAATCTGCCGTTGATTTATCCGAATTGCAAACGGCTAGTCTTGGAGAGAGACTAAAAATCTGCTAAACAGGAGATCCTTATGGATATTTTCCCATCAAAATCTAATCATTATCTTTTTACATCTGAATCAGTTGGCGAAGGTCACCCAGATAAGCTTTGTGACCAGATTTCAGACGCAATCCTTGATGCTTGTCTTAAGCTTGATCCAAATGCTCATGTTGCCTGCGAAACTTTTGCTACAACAAATTTCGTTCTTATTGGCGGTGAAATAAGCTTTACAGTAAATGCAAAAGAAAACATCAAATTCATCAAAAAGAATGCAGAAAAAATTGCTCGCAAGGTTGCACAAGATATTGGCTATACTTCTGCTTCGTACGGACTTGACTGCAAGAAATTCAAATTTATAAACAGGCTTCATGCTCAGTCAGCAGATATCAATCAGGGTGTTGTTGGCGCAGGTCTTTCTGAATACAAAGGATTGCAGGGGGCAGGTGACCAGGGAATGATGTTTGGTTTTGCTTGTAACGAAACTCCAGAGCTTATGCCAGCTCCAGTTTTCTATGCTCACAAAATTCTTCTTGCTGCAACTTCACTTAGAAAATCTGGAAAAATCAAATGGCTTCGTCCTGATGCAAAAAGTCAGGTTACAATTGAATACGATGGTTACAAGCCTGTTCGTATTGATTCTGTTGTTGTAAGTCATCAGCACGATCCAGAAGTCGAATATGAAGAAATCAAAAAGACAATCATCAATGAAATAATCAAGCCTGTTCTTGAACCAACTGGTTTGCTTGACGAGAATACAAAATATTACATCAATCCAACTGGAAAGTTTGAAATTGGTGGTCCTGATGGCGATGCTGGTCTTACTGGTCGCAAAATCATTGTTGATACTTACGGTGGAATGGGCCGTCATGGTGGCGGTGCTTTCAGTGGAAAAGATCCTTCTAAAGTTGACCGTTCAGCTGCATATATGGCTCGCTACATTGCTAAAAATATCGTTGCTGCAGATTTAGCAGACCGGGCAGAAGTTCAGCTTGCGTATGCAATCGGTGTTCCTTTCCCTGTTTCTGTTATGATTGAAACTTTTGGCACAGAAAAAGTTCTTAATTCAAAAATTGAAGCTGCTGTAAAGAAGGTTTTTGACTGTACTCCTGCCGGAATCAGCGAAACATTGAAGCTTAGAAATCCAATCTATCAGCCAACTGCAAGTTATGGTCACTTTGGTCGCAGTGGTTTTCCTTGGGAAAATACAGATAAAGTTGACGAACTTAAGGCTGCTGTAAAGGCATAAAATGACTCTTCTTACAAATGGCGAAATAATAACTGTTTTCGAAAGATTTAAGGCTCAGAATCCAGAGCCTAAGCCGGAACTGAATTATTATTCGCCGTTCACTCTTTTAGTGGCAGTTGTCCTTTCTGCGCAAACTACAGATAAGAGCGTAAATAAGGTCACAGAAATTCTTTTTAAGCGTGCTGACACTCCAGAAAAATTGATGAACCTTTCGCAGGATGAAGTTATTTCTATTATAAAGCCTATTGGATTAAGTCAGGCAAAATCAAAAAATATTCTTGGTTTGAGCAGAATGCTTTGCGAAGAGTTCAACGGAGTTGTTCCTTCAACACGGGAAGAGCTTATGAAGCTTTCTGGAGTGGGGCGCAAAACTGCAAATGTAGTTCTGAATGTTGCGTTTGGTCAGCATACGATGCCGGTTGATACGCATCTTTTTAGAATCTGTCCAAAAATCGGACTTTCAGAAGGTGGCTCTGTTGAAGCTGTGGAAAAAAGTCTTGTAGAGCGTATTCCTGATGAATATATGGAACATGCACATCATTGGCTTATTCTTCACGGAAGGTATGTTTGTACTGCAAAAAAGCCCCTTTGCGAAACATGCATCATAAATGATTTATGCCAGCACAATGAAAATGGATAATTATTATCAGGCAATGGACTGGGATTTCATGTTGAGTCAGTATCCCGGAAAAACAGATTTTGACATCAAAAAATATTACTCGATTCTTTCGGAAGACTGGCCGGATTTTCTGGATAAATACATTCAGGTGCCTTCCATGCAGCGATTACAGGGCGTTGGTCTTTTGTGTGGAACAGACTGGACATCGCTCTACAAAAACCGCTTTTATTATTCAAGATTGAATCACAGCATTGGCGTTGCCTTGATTGTGTGGCACTTTACCCGTGATAAGATTCAGACTCTGGCAGGTCTTTTCCATGATATTTCTACGCCGGTTTTCAGTCATGTGGCAGATTTTAGAAAGGGGGATGCGCTTACTCAGACTGCAACTGAAAACGAGACGGAAGCCGTAATTCGAAGTGATAACGCGCTTATGGCTCTTCTGGAGTCTGATGGAATTCCTGTAGAAACGATATGTGATTATCATCTTTACCCAATTGCTGATAATGAACGGCCTCAGTTGAGTGCGGACAGGCTTGAGTATATGTTTCCTAGTGGAGCGGCTTTGCAGGGGAGCTGGAAGCTTGATGATATTGCTGCTGTTTACAATGATATTGCAGTCTTAAAGGACGAAAATGGCAATCCAGAGATTGGTTTTATGACTTTGGAAAAAGCTTTGTTTTATTGCGAAAAATTTCTGGAAACTGGTCACGTTTTGCAGCTTAACGAAAACAAATTATGTCTGCAGCTGCTTGCAGAAATTACAAAAAAGGCGGTGGAGTGCGGCTGTCTTGAAGAGCGGGATTTTTTTGAGCTTTGCGAAAAAGACGTAATGGGGAAGATTTCGGAGTTTTGTGAAAACTGCGGGAGAGATGCGCAGTTAGAAGATAGTTCTGTTTTAATGCTTTCAAAAATGTTCAATGCTTTTATTTCCATGCAAAGCGTAAAGCATACAGAAGAAAAACTGGCAGGTCATTTTTGCGTTTCTGTTGATGTAAAGCAAAGATATATAAATCCTCTGGTGTTTTGCGGCAATGAAAAGTTTTGCCGCATTTCCAATATTTCTGAAAAGGCGGCAAAACTAATAGAGGATTTTCTGAACTATCACGACAAGCCTTACGGTTGTGTAGAATTGTAGTCAGCTTTAAGTTTTTTTATAAGACAGCATTTGCGGGAAATAGTTTTTTTGCCATCTGAAAACCTGTTAGTGTCAAGATTCAAATAGAACGCAGTGTCTTTTTTTGCGCCTTGCGAAGAAGTCCACCAGTGACCATCTTCAAAAAGCGGGTCTTTCTGAAGTTCAGCAAGTTTCTTGTTTATCAAATCTTTTTCGCTATACAAGTCGTATATTTCTTTTGCAGTTGGAATGTACCAGTTATCACCTGTATTTGAAGCAAATGCAAAGATTGGATAATTTTCAATAGAAAATGAGTTGTCATTTATAGAAAGTGCAATAATTTCGTCAAAATTATCACTTCCATTTGTGTCTCCAGTAAATTCAATATTTGCGAAGTCGGTTGAATTGGCAATTTTAGCGGCTATTGCATTTATTTTTGTTACAGCGCCAACACTGTTTTCTACCGCCCATTGTAAATTTTGAACTTTATCTATAGAAACGTACAAAGGAATGCCTTCTTCATTTTTTCCAAAAACAATACCTTCAACTAAACCGTCGGAAAAAATCAAATCACCTGTGTGAATGTTTTCAAATACATCGCCTGTGTGAATGTCTTCAAATACATCGCCTGTGTGAATGTCTTCAAATACATCATTAGTTTCTTCTGATTCTGTAATAGAATTCGTTATTTCCTGAGTATTTTCGTTTTTATCAGAAAGTTGCGAAATATTACTGATGTTTATTTCAGAAACTTCACGACGACCATCATAATCCTGCGCAAAAACAGTAAAAATTCCATTTTCTTGAACTATAAAGCTTTTGCTTTCTGTTATGTTGGTTCCCTTATTACTAAAATAATCAGCTTTTCTTTCGCCTGTTTCATATTTTATAGTTTTGACAGGACTTTGAGAGTCAACTTCAATTTTTATTTCCACAGGGGAATTTGTTATATCTTCGGTAGATTTAAAAACTTTTATAACAAGTGGACTTTTTGCGATTAATTTCGGCGTAATCCGCTTTGTTACAGCTGCACTTCTTTCTCCATTTGAGTTAATTGCCGTAAATGTGAAAGTGTATTGAATATCATTATGCAAATTCGAAAACTGAGCAAACTGAATTCCTGGTGGAAATATAACACAACTTGAAGAAACCGATTGAAGAAAACGAGATTCCAGATTCTGTTCTTCATTATTGCTTACGGAAATTTCAATTCCAAACAGATTAGAATCAGGCGGATCTTTCCATGTTAATGCTACACAACTATCAAGATTTTGAGCAGTAATTTCAGTAACTTTTGCAGGTGGTACAGATATAACTTTTTCTTCAGAAGCTTCGTTCTCTTTAATAGCATTAATTATTTTAGAATCATAGAATTCAAGTTTTTGCATTAAAAAAGCTAAAATTTCTGATTGACTGGAATCAGCAGGTTCTTCTTCTGTTTTACATGAGCAGATTAAGAAAACAAGAATCAGCACACTCCAGATTTTTTTACAATATTTTTTCATAAATCCTCCACATTAGTTAACGTGGAAATTTATAAAAAAATGCAATGTAATCAAAAAAAAGTGAATTATTTTCTAATTATTCTCCTGCAAGGGCTAGAACTGGATCCAGTTTTGCGGCTCTGGCAGCTGGATTCAGACCAAAGAAAATTCCTACAAATACCGAAAAAATGAACGAAATGATGCAGGCTTCCCAGCTGACTATGTAATTCAGAGAACGCACATATTCGATGGCAACGCTTACAACAATTCCTAGAAAAATACCCATAAGCCCGCCAATTACTGTGATTGCTGCAGATTCAACCAGAAACTGACGGCGAATATTTGCGGGGCTTGCACCAAGGGCTTTTCGAATTCCGATTTCCTGCCGTCTTTCTGTAACTGTTACAATCATAATATTCATGATTCCAATGCCGCCAACAAGTAGAGAAATTGCCGCAATGGCACTGAGCATAACGCTCATGGTTGTTGCAATGGAATTCATCTGGTCAATCATAGTCTGCATGCTCATTACGTTTACGGAATATGCAGTTCCCGTGAGCGACTGGCAGTAATTTGTAAGAATTTCTACAAGGACCGAAGCTTTTTCTGGCGATGTTGCCTGAACCATTACATTCTGCGCATTTGGATTTGGAGAAATCTTCTTTGCGTAAAATCCACGGGGAATATACGCAGAATTTGTGGATGATTCCATCCCTGAAGATTGTTCTTTTAAAACTCCGATTACTTCAAAATTGAAGGAAATGTTGCTGCTTGTAACGATAACATGCTTACCTTCTCCATCACCAGCAGGAAAGAGCGCTTCTGCGATTGTGCTGCCAAGAATTATTTTTTGCGTACCTTCTTCATTGTCTGTGACGTTGAAGAAATGTCCGTAAGAAAGTTCCAGACCGTACATTTCCAGATAGCCAGTTTCTACGGCTGTACAGTTTACAGTAGAGCTGGTTTCGCCAAAGGAAATTGTGGAACTCATGGAGTTTTTGTACCATATCTGCTTTATGTTCTTTATGCTGTCAAAAAGGTTTTCTCTAAATGATTCATTGAAATTTATGGAAATTGCATTTCTGCTTTTACGCATGAATCCGCTGCTTATGCTTACAACATCAAGTCCGCAGGAACCAAAAGTATCTTTTATCTGTTGAGTAGAGCTGCTGCCCATGCTGGTGATTACGATGACGGAAGCAACACCGATGATTACACCTAAAAGCGAAAGAAAAGTTCGTGTTTTATTCCGGCGGAAATTCTGGATGGCATTTAAAAAATCTTCAAACATTTCAGATACCTTCCTTTTCCTTTGTTGTATCAGACTGAATATTTCCGTCAAAGATTCGGATGCAGCGGTCGGTGCTTTCGCCAATTCCAGGGTCGTGGGTAACGATTACAATTGTGGTACCGCTTTTGTTAATTTCGCGGAAAAGTTCCATTACCTGTTTTCCAGTTTTACTGTCCAAAGCGCCGGTTGGTTCGTCCGCAAGAATAATCTGGGGTTTTGTGACCATTGCTCTGGCGATTGCAACTCTCTGCTTTTGTCCGCCAGAAAGTTCGTGAGGTCTGTGATTTATGCGGTCTAAAAGATTTACCTTTTCCAATGCGATTTTTGCAAGTTCTGCGCGTTTTGAGCGTTCTATTCCCTGGTAGCGTAATGGCAGCATTACGTTTTCAAGAACGCTCATTCCAGAAAGCAGATGATATTGCTGAAATACAAAGCCGATGATTTTATTTCGCAATACGGCAAGCTCTTTTTCTGTCATTTTTGCAGTTTTCTTGCCACCAATTTCTACGATTCCGCCAGAAGGTCTATCTAAGCAGCCAATCATGTTCATACAGGTTGATTTTCCAGAGCCGGAAGGTCCCATAATGGAAAGAAATTCACCCTGCTGAACTTCAAAGGAAATTCCTCTTAGAGCATGAACTTCTTCTTCGCCCATCTGATAAGTGCGGGAAACATTTTTCATCTTTATGACTGTTTCAGACATTGCAAACCTCGCGAAAAATCAGATTTGTTAAAAACGTGGTGCGCCGCCAGCTGCTCTTGGCATTCCTGCGGCTCCCATCGGCATCTGTCCTGGTTTCATGCGGTTTGTACCAGATTCTTTTGGTGCGCTTTGTGCTTTTAAAACTTCACCGCCATTAAGTCCCTCCAGAATTTTTACATATTGTTTTCCGTAAGGCTGAACTTTAACATCTATGCGTTTTCCTGTAACTGTTTCTACGTAAGGCTTTTTGTCTTCGTAAGCAATGTTCTACTATTATATTGTCCGTAGGTTCCGTAATCTGAATTTTTCCGGTAAATGAAAAGTTCGGGAGAATCTGTTCCGGGTAATCGTCAATTCTGACTTTTGCCTTTACGACTGTTGCTCCGCGGCTTGTAACTTCGCCGATTGCAGGCCAGCCAACAACGTACCCTTGAACTGTGCCTTTGTATGCTGGAAACGTAAAATCTACTCGCTGGCCAATCTTTAATTTTGGTACGTCGGTTTCTGAAACTTCAACATCCGCGGTAAGGTAGTCAATGTTTACCAGAGTTCCAACAGAATCTTTTGCTTCAAGAGAATCTCCTTCAGAAACGTCCAGATCAGCAATGATTCCGTCAAAAGTGGCAGTTACTTTGCGGTCTTCAAGTTTTCTTAAAAGAGAAAGGCGTTGCTTTTCCTGCAGTTCCAGTTCTTTTTTAGAGCCTGAAATTTTAGAAGCTGCCATGTCATAATCAAGCTTTGCAATATTATATTCCTGTTCAGTTGAATCAAGCTGAATGATTATATCGCCCTTTTTCAAGCGGTCGCCTTTTTTTACAAAAACATTAATAACGGTTCCAGCGCCAAGAGCCTGCAAAGTCTGCTCTTCTGCGGCAGATACTGTGCCCGCAATTTCAATGCAGTTTTCGTAAGTTTCTTTTTTTACATGATAAACAATGTTTTTATTCGTCTTTTTTGACAGCAGCATTCTTGTAATTGTGAGCCCTGTGGAAATTACAATAAAAACTGCTGAACTAATGATAATCAGTTGTAGTTTACCTTTTTTTGTCATCTGTTATAAATCCTTAGTATGTCAGAATTTCGAATTTTAATTGGTAACGCATAAAATTGATTTTCATAATCCCATTTGCATTATGAAAATACTGCCAGTCAGAAAGCGACTTTTAAAACCGCTGGCTAGCGTTGCTACATGCGCAAGTGGGCAAGAGGCTGTCCAATAAGTTTGCATTACGGTGGTTGAGTTTATCGAAACCACCACATTTAGTGTAGCAGTCATTTCGACGAGCTCAATGAGCGCTACACTCATTACTTTTGGGACAGCTCCAACTTGCGAATGTTTTTGCCAGCCTCTTTCTTCCTTCTCGTATTTTCATAATTAACAATTTTTTTCGCAAAATCAATTTTATGATTAATTTGCAAAAATTCGAATTCCAGGCTATTTAAATTCCTCATCTCTGCAGAACAGAAGTTTTGTGGAATTGTTGTATATTATTAAATCAATTTTATTAATTAACAGTTTAATGCGGTAGAGTTCGCGGTTTGCAAAGGCGTTCAGATATTCGCTTTCTTTTACGATTCCTTCATCAAACCAGCGTTTTTCGTCTTTTTCAAGATTGCTCCACATGTCAAAGGTTTCCAGATTAGTTTCTTTTGCCCACTCAATTGACTGCAATTCTGTCTGTTTATCAACGATGGCAGTGTTGTAATCTTCTTCTGCTGCCTGAATTGAAAGAATTTCCTGTTCTGCGGTCAGTTCATTTGTCTGTTTTGTAATTTTTTTGTTTCTGAAAATGTTTGGCTTAATACTGGCAGAAACAGAATACACTGGATTTGAATCTGAATAAAGCGGAATGTTTACACCTGTTCCAATTGAAAGGCCCTGCCAGGTTGCGTTCAAACCAATATCAACTGTGTCAGACTTTTGCGTTGACGAAGAAGTTGTATATCCGTTGGAAGTTTTGTCTGTTGTAAAGCTTGTGTTTGAGTTTTTCATTGTGTAGCCGGAATTTACAGACAGAGTGAAATCCTTTTCTGCTTTTCGCTGTAATTCTGCCAGTTCATGGGCGTAAACAGCTTTTTCAATTTTTGCATAATTCTTTTTTTCAAAAGAAAGAATGTCTATTGTGCTGGAATCAGCTATGTCTGCAGGCAAAAAATCTTCCGGAATTTCGTTAGATTCAAACACTATGCCGCACTTTGCAGCAAAAACCGCACAATTATGTTCAAAAGTATGCGCAACAGTATCTATTTCGTGCTTGTCAGAAAGCACTTTCATATATGCCTGGCGATACTTTGAAGAGCTCTGGGAGTAGCCCTTTGCCTTTACTTCGTCAAAACTTATTGAATCTTCGTACAAATCCTTCTGTTTTGAAATGATAGTACTTTTGTTTTCAAAAAGATTTTTCATTTCAGAATAGAATTCCTTTTCCGCTTCCAGCGCACGGTTCTGAAAAGCTCTTTTTGCCTCTAAAATTGCGCGGTCAGCTTTTATTTGATTGATTTTTTGATTAAGATGTGTTGAAGAAATAATATCAATTCCAAGATTTACAGAAGTGTCAGAAGAATTGTTTTCCTCGTCTGTGAATTTTAGTGTGGAAGAGGCTTTTAACGACAGGTTTGATGCTTTTGGCACAGAAATCGTTACAGTTGGCGTTACAGAAGAGTTTGTTCCGCCATCATTGAACTGAAATCTGGCAGTGCCACTGGAAAGTTCAATGGCAACTCCGTTATCAACGTCATTTTTTTTTGCAGCAAGATTTGCTTTCTGATATTCCAAAAGAAGACGCTGTAATTCCAAATCATTTATTAAATAGGATTCAAGTTTTGGTTCTGCAAAACAGATTCCCGAAATTATGAAAAATAATAAAAGACTTGGAATTACCTTCTTCATATTAACAAAACCGTTAAAAAAATTATTAGTTACGGCTGTCTGTGTAAAATCTTTGAAATTATTTCAGAAAGATTAATTACAATTCCAGCGCCTGCGGCAAATGTTCCAATTGAACTGCCAACAGAAGAAAGAAGGAAAACAAGCAGAACACGCAGAATTTTATTTTTGTAAAAACCTTTAATGCTGCCAGCATCGTCACTTAAAGCTTCAAGATCTTTTACCTGAGGTTTGCAGATTGCAGCCTGAACAATGCCGGCAACAATTCCAACTCCGATAAACGGACACAAAGAAGTTATTGGTGCGCCAACAATGGAAACCAGAATTGCCAGTGGATGACCGCCTGCGATGAGTGCGCCAAGACCAGCAAGAATTCCATTCCACAAAATCCAGTTAAGAGCCATTTTTGAGCCGGCATCTTTTCCGCCAATGTAAAATCCAAATGCGATTACTGCAACGATAAGGATTGGAACGAGCCACATCAATATTTTTGAAAAAATGCTGCTTTCAGGAATACTTGCAATTTCAGAAGTGTCAGTTGATGCCTGATTTTCCGCGATTTTTTTAAGATGCGCTTCAACGCCAGGAAGATGACCTGCGCCGAGAACGGCAACGATGTTGTTTCCTTCTGCCTTCCAGATATGACTTGCAAGATACTGGTCTCGTTCGTCAATTAAAACCTGCTTTACAGCCGGCATAAATTCAGACAGTTCTTTCATCATGGAATCCATTTCCGAAGCCTGCTTTAAATTTTCAATTTCTTCGCTGGAAATTTCGTCCTTGCTGAAGCCGCTGGCAAGCAAAGCAGAAAGCAGCTGAGTTTTGCCATAGGCAGAAGTTTTTTTCCATGCGCGGCGGAATGTAATCTGAATAGGGCGGTCAACAAGCGCTGTTGGAATGTTCAATTCCTTTGCTTTGTTTATTGCGGCAACCATTTCTTCTCCAGGTTTTACACCTGCATTTTTACCCATTCTTTTCTGGAACGAAGCCATAACGATGTTTGCAAGGAGCAAAAATCCTTCTTTTCGTTTTAGAACTTTAATTATGTCCAGCTCCCTATATTTATCAGGGTTTGTGATTGATTCGTAACGTTTTTCATCAAGTTCAATGGCAACGCAATCAGGTTTTACATCAGAAATAACATTTTCAACTTCTGAAATGCTTTCTGCAGAAACGTGTGCTGTGCCAATTAAAGTTATTTTTCTGTTATTCAGTTCCAGGACTTTCTGTGTCTGACTCATTTATTTAATGCCCCATTCTGCAAGTCTGTATTCATAAAACATTGGTGACTGCATGTTTGTGATTTTATTGTAATATTCAGCTGCAATTTCCGGATGATTTTTCATTTCGTAATACAGCCCGAAATAGTACATTAATTTTCCCCGTTTGTTCTTATTCTGTTCTTTTTCAAGTTCCTTTGCAATGGTATTTTCAAGCATTACAGGTCCCTGATCTTTGTAAAGTCTAAGAAGGTTGTAATCCTGAGTTTTAGAGAAATTCATGTCTTTTTTATTGCCCTCTTTAATGAAGATATCAGCGTATTTTTTTGCTTCAAAAGTATTTTTTTCTTTAAGGAATGTAGCAAGAATCATAAGCTGATATGCGATAGAAGGGTTGATGGAATTTGCCTTCATAAAATATTCCCGGGCAACGGCCCAGTTTTCCATGTGAAATTCAAGAATACCGATTTCTTCAAACGCGAAATAATATTTTGGATTAGTTTCTACTATTTTGTGGTAATCTTTTAACGCTTCTTCAATGCGGTTCTGTTCGTCATAAAGTCCTGCCCGGTAAGTGTAGCCAAGAAAATAGTCAGGATCCAGTTCAATTGCTTTTGACCAGGATTTTTCTGCTTCATCAAATTTTCCTGAGCTTCTCTGATATTGACCTAAATCAATCCAATAGTCAGAGTTATTTGGATTAAGCTTGATTGCCTGTTTTACATATTTTATGGCTTCCAGATATGATTCGTTTTCTGCCTCAAGTTTTCCAAGATACAGATAAGCCTGACTTTCATCAGGACGCAATTTTAAAAGTAATTCAAAGTAAGTTTTAGAATCCTGAAGGTTTCCGATGTAGTAGTTCATTTGACCGCAGCCAAAAAGCGCTTCTTCGTTTGTTTTATCTCGGATAAGAGCTTTTTTGTAATATCCTAATGCTGTTTTGTATTTTTTCTTAAGGGCCTGCTGATTTCCAAGAATATTGTTTGCAACAGCATTGTAAGGATCGGATGAAATCAAGGCATCTACAGCAGAATTAATTGCTCCTTTATTGCCGCTTGCAACAGCGATTGTTGCGTCCATTTCAAGAACATCTTTTGAATTGTTTCCAGATTCTTTAAGTGATTTTGTAATCGCGCCGGCTTCATTAAGTCGATGGACAGAAATAAGAAGAGAAGCATGAAGAAGTTTTAAATCTGTGTCCTCTGCAAGGTTTTCAGGAATATTGTCGTAAAGCTTTATGGCACCTTCAATATCATTTTTTTCAAGCAATACCTGAAGTTTTTCTGCAAAACTTATAGTCTGCGCACTGATTGTAAAAGCTCCGCTATTGATTGCAAAAATCATAATAAGCGAAACTAAAAATACTTTTGTTTTCATTAAATATCTCCAGAAAATAAACATGGTTGAAATTCAACCCGTCATTAATTAAACTAAGGTTTATAATGATTACACAAATTTTAAGAAAGTCTGCAATACTTCTGGCAATTTATGTTCTCTTGATTGTCGGCATTTTTGTTGCTCAGTTTAAGAATGATTCTATTATTTCCGAAAAATTCGGTACGCTTCATATTTCTCTGCTTGCCGCTAATCCGAATGATACTAAATTATTAAAAAATAAGTTTAATATTTTATTTAATGGAATTACATTTTCTTGTAGTGAAAATAAACCTGTTCGTGCAACTATCAATTCAGCAATTAAAGATGTTTCTCTCGTTTCCTGGAGTTCAATTTCAAATCTTTCCTTTAAATTGGATTTTACAGATGACATTCATGTTATGTTTTGTGTAAGTGATGACAGTCCAAAAGCTTTCTTGAATGTAATTGCAGAATTTCCAAAAAATGTTTCGGGAATTTCCATTCCTTACGGACTTGCGGCTGGTTCTACAATCATTTCAGATAATTCTGATAATAAGCTTCAGATTCAGGTAAAAAATATGGATTGGGAACTTTATGCTGCTGATATAGAAACAGAAAGAATTTTCATTACTCAAAAAGAAAAACTTATATCTTATTCATATTATGATAAAAACAGAGCTTTTTCTTTTGCCTCTGTTAATGGTATTGATGCTGCTTCTGAAAATTCTTATAAAACTGTAGTTGAAAACTTTGTATACAATCTTATATCTGGCTATACGCAGGCTGTGACTGATTCTGGAGTTGCTGTTGGAGAACAGGAAACTGTGGCATACGTTGCCGCTATGGCAGCATCTGGCAGATATAATGCAGCTCTTGATACTGTTCCATCTGATTTTAAAAAGAATTCTTCCAGAACTTTCCTTTCTGCGCCATATTTTGGAACATTAATGAAGGTTACGGAGCCGTTGCTGCTTCAACTTAATTCTTATGCGGATTTAATTCAGAGAGCAAATGATTCTGTTTCTTATGATATTTTTAGCGCGAAATTCCTTGTTGATTACATCTGTATGCATCCAGGTTCTTCTGCGATAAAACTTCTTATGGAAAGAACCGCCGCTTCTAATTTCCAGAATATAAATATTGTTCAGGCTGCAAATATTTTAAACGTTTATAATGAACTTGTTATCAAAAATCCAGCAATTGCAAATATTCTTGAACCAGCTGCTCAAAAATGTATTGATAAAATTCAGCTTGCTTGTATTCTTGATAATAATGTACTGACTTTGGCAGAAAATGGCACTTTCCTTTCCGTAATACAGTCTTTGCTTATTGGTGATGCACTTTATCGTTATGGAAAAATTGTAAAAAACAATGATTATATTTCTTGCGGAAGACTTATTGTTAGTTCTTATTTGAAAGATAATGGCTCATTTGACTTGAAGACACTGGCAGAATTGTATCCAATAATTGTTCACGGAAATATGTATTATCCTCACTTTGAAATTCTGTCTTTTGAAAAAGGAAAGGCTGTGTGGGCATGGACTTGTTCGAATAAAATTAATTACGTTAATGATAATGCAGGTACAATTTCTTTTTCAATTGATTTTCCTCAGTCTCTTACCCATTATTTAATCATAAATGGTGTTGAGCCGTTCAAAACAATTTACATATACGATCTGGCATTCCGTTCTGATTATCGTTTTGAAACCTATAATTCATCAGGATACATTTATCAGAATAATTCTAAATCACTGCTGCTTAAATCACGTCACAAATCTAACGTAGAAAATGTAAGGCTTGTGTACACTGTTGCAGCACAAAAAAAAGCGGAAGAAATAACTGAATCAGAAGTTGCTGCGGAATGAACGAATCCCGATTCAGAGCGTTTTGGGGATTCAGCTCAATCCAGGAATGACAGCGCATCAACCAGGATTAGTTTGAATAGATTGAGGCGTACTGTTCCATAAGTTCGTCCAGTTCCTGCTGAGAGTCGGCACAAATGGAACAGGCAAAGTACAGCGCGATTACTGATTCTGTTGTAAGGTATCCCATTGGTACGGCGCCTTCTCGCCAGATTCCGTGGGCTGTAACGTACTGCGAAAAATCAAGATTGATTTTCTGCTGGCTTGTGCAGTAAAAGCGCATTCCCCGGCGGTTTCCCTCCAGAAGCATTGGTTTTAAAGAAAAATCGCTGTCCGTAATATTTCCGGCTCCAATTCCGTACATTTCCAGGAATATTGAATGAACATTTGCATATTTTAAAATATCTTTGTAGAGTGCACTTCTGAATCCAGGATAAAGACGGCACATGAACATTTTTCCGCTGGCTTCAGTAAGAAGTCGTCCCAAAACTTCGTTATCCAGTTCGCCAATTCCTGTAAAACTGTTGGCGATTGGACCGCTTTCAGTATATTTTGGTTCGCTAAGGTTCCAGTTGCAGAAACGACCAGGCCGCTCAAAATGTAAATTCAAAGGAGAAAGAACTTCTTCGCCAAATACGACGTAAACGCCTTTTTGCTTAGCGGAAGCTGTTTCTATAGCAAGACTAAGATTTTTTTCTGCTTCCATAGATTCTGACGGCAAAGTGGAGCTGGCAGTGATTACGACAGGTACTTCTGAATCACTGAAAAGCCAGTAAAGAAGAGCAGCAGTATACGAAAGATTATAAGTTCCGTGGGTAATTACGATGCCGCTGGCAATTCCGGCGTTTATTCGCAATGCGACTTCTGCAATCAAATCGCCCCAGTTAGAAGGTTCCAGCTCTTCACTAAGATACTGGCCTGCAGAAGAAAACTGAATTGGAGTATCTCTTGCAATTCGTTCCGCAATTGATTTTAAAACATAAGAATCGCCGCTGGAAATGCTTCCATCCTGATGGCGGACTGCAGAAATGGCGCCGCCAGTTGTAATCATATAAATTACGCTGATGTTCAGTTCCCGCTTTAAAAGATTTTTTACAATCTGAGGAACGGCTTTTCCACCAGTTTCTTTCATTACAAGGCCGGTAAGAAATTCCAATGGAGCCATTTGTCCGCTTTTTAAAATGCGGCACTGTTCTGGATTTTCCTGAATTACTTTTGAAACATAAGGAAGCAAATCCTTTTCACTGCTTAATTCGCTAATATTCAGGGATTTCATCAATTTTTCTGGAGAATGCCCTGATTCAAAACTTGCACGCAGTAATTTTTTTGCAGTTGCGCTATGAATATCACCGGAATCCAGCTTTTTTATAATCCATGCAAAATGGTTTTCTGTTATCTTAGATTTTTCAACAGGAATGGCGGCTCTATTTAAAAGTCGGGTAAGCTCACTGGCAATCCAGTGTGCGGCATTCAGCGGATTTGCGCCAGCTTTACAGACGTTCTCAAAGAAATCGGCACGGCTTTTTGTGTCACAAAGGAATTCTGCTCTTAAACGGCTAACTCCATACTGCTTTTTAAAACGCATACGGCGGGCTTCTGGTAATTCAAAATTTTCTGTAGAGAACAAATTCTGTTCCGCAGTTTCAAGATTGATTGTCTGAGGCGGATTAAGATGTTCAAAACGAATCCGCACAATCTCCCGCTCCTGAAAACTTTCTGTGCATGATTTTGCTTCGTTCCAGATGCGGCTTTCACTTGGAACTTTTTCTCCTGCAGAAAGCATGTTTTCCTGGCGGGTAAGCTCGTGGTTTACAGCTTTGCGGGCAAAATTAAAGGAATTTAAATTTCTTAGTTTAACGTAATAATCTGGAAGATTTGGATATTTCGAAAGGGCAACGTAAGCATTGCAGCGGATAAAACCGTCTTTGCTGCTGTCATTCGCAATGTTCAGATACTGAGTAAGCCGTCGCAATTCTTCCAGAAACAAATGAACTTCTTCGCCCAGCTCAAAGCTTGCCGCAGTTCTGATTCTGATGCTTGGATTTCCAGCACAGGTATAGTCCATTCTAGTGTTGCCGTTTGCGTGAGTAAGGCGCCCCAAATCTTCTTCTATGCGAACTTCTTCTATATGAATGGTTTTCTGGTGGCTGTGAAAAAGAATGTTCATTTTTCCGTTATCTGCGATTTTTACAGAATAGCCGGTCAATTCTTTTCCGCTTTCAAGTTTGGAAACAACATTTTTGATATGTTCCACATCAGAAATTGTAGAGATTTTACATTCCAGGGCCTTTGCCAAAATATAAACTTGCTGCAAAACCTGCTGATTTATGCAGATTTTGTGATTTTTTTCACTGGTAAAGAAAACTGAATCAACTGATGGCAGCTGAATTCTGACTTCCACGTAGACAAATGACTGATACATAGAAAATCTCCTTAAAATGTTTGAAAATTATACCGTTTTAATAAAATTTGTGATATACTGTTACAAAATGTTCTCTCCTCGTTATCAGGAGAATTCAGGAGTTTTTGTGAACAAACACGACTTTCCGAAAATCCACTTTTATGATCAGGATTTCGTAGATATTTATAACAAGACTTGGACTATGCTTTCTGACTATTGGATTAATCCAAAGACAGAAGAAAAGACAGCTGATGGATATTTCATTTATCCCTCTGATGGCAAGCTGATAATAGACCAGTTTGAATCAATATTGTCTTCTTTCTTTCTTGTTTATTCAAACAGAAATTATGATGCAAACCTTAATATTGATTATTTCTACGAACGTCAGGAAGAAAATGGTGCAATCAGATGGCGTTATGATGCAAAAACAAATGAACCTGTAATGGACTCTGCAAACCCAGAAGGAGTTGGTCTTCCTTTGTTTGCATGGGCAGAATTCAATCTTTATCACAAATCTGCAAATAAAAAACGCATCAAGGAAATAATGCCAGTTCTTCAGAAATATATTGAATGGATTGATGCAACTTTTAAACAGGAAAACGGTCTTTATGCTGTTCCTGCCTGCGCAAGTACAATGTTTAACGCTCCTCGTGAAAATGCATATTACCCGATTGATTTTAATGCATGTATGGCAATCAACTGCGCTCATATGTCTGCATTGGGTGATATTCTTAACGATAAGGATTTAAGCTTCCAGTACAGAAGAAATTATTTCTCTCTAAAAACTCGCATCAATTCTATGATGTGGGATAATCAGACTGGTTTTTATCACGATTTGGATAAGGCCTGTAACCGTCTTCCAGAAAAAACTATTGCAGGATTCTGGGCATTGCTTGCAGAAATTCCAAGTGCAGATAAATCAGAAGCACTGATTGCTCATTTGAATAATCCAACTACATTTGGTTCTGAACATCCGTTCCCAACTCTTTCTGCAGACAGTTTTAATTTCCGTGAAAATGGAGAAGGCTTCTGCGGAAGTGTTTATCCAATGTTCAACTTTATGATTATCAAAGGTTTGGAAAAATATCAGAAATATGAGCTGGCCCGAGAATGTTCTATCAGACATTTGTATTTTGTTCTTGAAGGGCTTATGCCGACTGATGAAAATCAGAAAGGTGATTTCTTTGAAGCATACAAGCCTTTGACAGCTCAGAAAGCAACACTGGAAGGTAATGAAAATTATCCAAGAGATCATTTCCTTGCTGCAACAGGTCTTTCTACTATTGCCCTTATGATTGAAAATGTAATTGGACTTTCTATCAGTCTTCCACGTAAGACTGTAGACTGGGTTATTCCAAACCTTGAAATTATGGGTATTGAAAATCTTTCTCTCAAACGAAATCTTATTACAATTTTAAGTAACAAGAGTCCTCGTGGATGGGAAATCCAGATGGAAAGCGAAAAACTTTATTATTTTACAATCAACATCATTGATCAGAAAAAGAAAACTTTGCCAATTCCAAGTGGCAAGTGTTCAATGTTGATTGATAAACTTTAAAATTTTTCAAACTCATATTTAAGTTGAGAATTTAATGATAAATGGCACTTGAAGTTTTGCAGAAATGTGAAATAATAAAAAGTGCTGCTGAATATTATTCTTTCGTATAGAGATGGTTTAGCAGGTAAAGCCATCTCTTTTTTTTCTAGAGGAGATAAGATGGCTGCTCCAGAGGCTGTTATTGAAATTGGTGCAACAGGTGTAAGACTTCTTGTTGCGGAAGTTACAGAAGACAGAAAAAGAAATATTTTAGATCGGGCAGAAATGCCTTATTCTCTTGGTCGGGAAGTTTTTACAACAGGGTCAATTACCCGAGAAACTCAGCTTCAGTGCCTTCATATATTACAGCGTTTTAAAGAGCAGCTTTCTGGCTGGGGAATTGAACCTGGTCAGGCAAATGTAATTGCAACAGCAGCATTCCGAGAGGCAAAAAACAAAGATCCTGTAATGGACAAGATTTTTTCACAGACTGGATTCCGCGTAAAAGTAATTGATGGAATTGAAGAAAATCGTCTTATGTATCTTGCTGTAACAGAATGTTTTCATTGTGATGCACCGGACATAAAGAGCGGAAATTCTGTAATTCTGGAAGTAAGCGGCGGTTCAACAGAACTTATGCTTATGAAAAAAGGTAAAATTGCAGGCGCACACAGTCTTCATATTGGTACGGTGCGGCTTGCGCCAAAAATTAAAGGTCAGTCAATTAATCTGGAAGACATTCAGCGGTATGTAGAAGAATACGCAATCAATGCAAAAGGTCTGTTTGAAAGTGAACTTAATATTTCTGAAGTAAATCAGTTTATTGCGGTTGGTGGCGATGCAACTCTGGCGGCTATCAACGCAGGACAGCCGATTTCTACGTGGCTCTGGTCGATTGAGCGGGAAAAATTTGATAGGTTTGTTGATGAAATTCAGCAGTACACTACAGATGAATGTGTTGCCCGATTTAAAATTTCTTACAATGATGCACAAACTCTTCCTGTAAGTCTTTTGATTTACAAGATGTTCATTCATCATACAAATGTTCAGACAATTATTGTTCCAGAAACGAACATCAGAAATGGACTTGTGTACAGTAAAACTGCGGCACCGAGCGAAGAGCTTAAAAAAGAATTCAGTGAACAGATAATTGCCAGTGCAACTAATCTTTTGCGAAAGTATCATGGAGATATATTCCATGCAAAAAATGTAATGCAGAATTCTCTTAAAATTTACGAATGCATGGAAAAAGAACTTTCCCTGGATGAAAGGTCACGCACTCTTCTGGCAGTTTCTGCACTTTTACATGACATTGGGAACTTTATCAATATGAGCAACCATCATGAGCACAGTGAATATATTATTCGCCACTCTGACATTTTTGGCCTGACACGACCAGAAAATATCATAGTTGCAACGATTGCTCATTATCATCGTGGAAAGCAACGGCCGGAAGACAGCGAACAGTTTCAGATTCTTGCCCGCAGTGATAGAATGCAGATTCTTAAACTGACTGCAATTTTACGCATTGCAGATGCCCTGGACAGAAGTCATGGTCAGTCTATCCGGGATTTTTATGTGAAGCTTAAAAATGACAGTCTGATTATTTCTGCAAAAGGAATAAAAAATCTGGCATTGGAACGAATTGCCCTTGCGGAAAAAGGCGAACTTTTTGAATCTGTATTTGGATACAAGGTAATTCTGGTATAGCAGCGTCAGGAGGAGCAGATGGAACCAAGATTTTTTAACAGAGAACTTTCGTGGATAGAATTTAATGGTCGTGTACTTCATCAGGCGTTGCGACGGGATCAGCCGCTTTTGGAACGATTGCAGTTTCTTTCTATTGTAACTTCTAATTATGATGAATTTTTTCAGGTGCGGGTTGCATCTGTAAAACGAATGCACATGGCAAATCCTCATACTCTTGATATTTCTGGTCTTACTCCAGAAATGGTGTTAAAGCAAATTTCTGCTCGCAGCCATCAGATTATGAGAATTCAGCATGACTGTCTTAATAATGATTTGCTTCCAGAATTTGCAAAACGAGATATCTGTTACGTAAAGCCAGCAGACTTTAATGCGGCTCAAAGTGATTACGCTTTGAACTTTTTTATGAATGATGTTTATCCTCTTTTAACACCTTTGCGTACAGATACAGAAGTTTTTCCTAACATTACTAACCTTGCGACTTATGCAGCATTTTTGCTTAAACCTATTGCCGGAATCAGAAATGCAAATAAAATATTAAAGGGAAGTGAAGATTCTCCTCGCATTTCCTTTGTTCAGATTCCAAACGGACTTTCGCAGGTAATCTGGCTTCCTGGTGAAAACGGTAAAAAGCAGTTTGCTCTTCTGGAAGAAATTATTGTGCGCTATGGAACTCAGCTTTTTGCAGGTTTTGAAGTTGAGGAAACTTTGCTGTTCAAGATTGCAAGAGATGCAGATTTTGCTGTAGATGAAGATTCTGGAAGCAATTTTGTTGATGCAATGGAACAGGTTCTTGTTCAGCGTCAGAGTTCTTTCCCTGTTCAGATGACCTGCAATCAGACCAGCGAAAAAATTCTTGAATTCCTGAAAGAAAAACTGGAACTTACAGAAGATGATGTTTATCGTGTTGATGACATAATCAATCCAGGTGTTCTTATGGAGCTTAGGGAAATTGATGACGGAAAAATGAGTTTTCCTGAATGGGAACATTTTTATCCTGCGAGTTTGCCTCAGGAAGAGCCTTATTGGGATATACTAAAGCAGAGGGATATTGTTCTTCATGTTCCGTATGAATCTTATGATCCTGTAATCAAATTTATAAGCGATGCGGCAGACGATCCTAGTGTACTTGCGATAAAAATGACTCTTTATAGAACAGGAAAAGATTCTCCGATTGTTGCGGCTCTTGAACGGGCTGCTCGCAATGGAAAACAGGTTGTTGTTCTTGTGGAATTAAAAGCCCGTTTTGATGAAGAACGCAATATTGCCTGGGCAAACCAGCTGGAAAATGCAGGTGTTACTGTAATTTATGGCCTTAAAAATCTAAAGGTTCATGCAAAAATAATTATGGTAATGCGGCGCGAAAACGATACCGTTCGTCGTTACGCTCATCTTGCAACCGGAAATTACAATCCAAAAACTGCAAAGTTATATTCTGATCTTTCGATTTTTACCGGAAACAGCGAAATTGTAAATGATGCAACGCTTTTCTTTAATCTTGTAACCGGATATTCAACATTGCAGTCAATGAAGCAGCTTGATATGGCTCCTGTAACATTGAAATCAAAACTGCTTTCTATGATTCAGAGGGAAATTGACCGTAGCGATCCAGAGCATCCTGGTCTTATTATGGCTAAAATGAATGCCTTGACCCACGAAGAAGTTATCGAAGCCTTGTACAAAGCGAGTCAGGCTGGTGTAAAGGTTCTTTTGAATGTGCGTGGCGTTTGTATGCTTGTGCCTGGCGTTCCTGGGCTTAGCGAAAATATCAAGGTTATTTCGATTGTAGACAGATATCTTGAACATTCCAGAATTTTTTATTTTCAGAATGGCGGTTCAGACGAAATTTATCTTGCCAGTGCAGACTGGATGTCTCGAAATCTTGATCGCAGAATTGAACTTATGTTCCCGATTATTGATGAACAGGTTTTTGATGAAGTTAAGGAAGTTCTTGAAGTGTATTTTAAGGACAATGTTAATGCACTTGAACTTAAAGAACATGGCGGCTGGTGTGGAATTCCTAGAAATAAAGATGACGAAGATTTTAGAGCACAGGAAACACTGTATAAAAAGTATAAGCATCTTAATGATACGGCATCAAAAGGCACTAAAATTGAATTTGAGGTTCGTCGCAAGGACTAAACTTCATAAGTTTTCCGCATAGTTTTTATCCCAGGAGGCAATATGATAAAATTTGAAATTAAAGTAAAAATGCCTTTTTTATGGGGTAAGGCTGTCTTTAAAAAAGAACACTGGAATCAGATAAATCTTATTGTTGGGCCTAACGGTTCAGGAAAAACTCTTCTGGCGGAAGAAATAGCACATCAGTTTGAAGAAAAAGGCTATACTGTTGAATTCCTGCAATCTGACCGTTCAAACCAGGAAGAACTGCTTTCAAAAATCAAAGAAGATTCTGATTTGCGGGAAAAAATTGAAAGTGTAATTTCCAATATGTTCGGAAAGACAATCCGATTTGAAGAAAATGCAGACGGTTCTGTAATTCCAATGGTAGAAAACAAGGCTCGCGGTGTTGAATACAATCTTAAAGAAGGCGAATGTCACGGACTTAAGGAGATTTTGACTCTGCTTGTGGCGCTGTATGGTCTAAAATCTTCTGTCCTTATTTTAGATGAACCAGAACTGCATCTGCACCCTCAGTTTCAGCTGTTTTTTATGAACGAAATCCGAAAGGTTTCTGTAAGCGAGCCAGACAGAATATTTTTTCTTATAACTCATTCGCCATATTTTATTGATTTGCACTTTGCAGAAGATTTGCTTGGCGTTGTCGTTTGCCACGTAAACAATGTTCCAACCTGTGTGGACAGATTGAGCGAAAAAGATGAAATTCTTTTGCGCAGATTTTTGCCGCGGTTCAATACTTATCACAAGCAGTTCTTTTTTAGCGATAATCAGATTTTTGTTGAAGGTTATACTGACCAGCAGATGTTTACGAATCTTTTGTGCTGCGTAGAAGATCATTATGGTACGGCTGGCACTGGTGTTATTGATGTTGGCGGAAAGGACGAATTGGGCGTTTTCTTTATTGTGTGTTCGCTTTTGGGAACAGACGGGCGAATCATAACAGATTTGGATTCGCTTTTCTGCGGTAAACTGCGGGATGTTGTCTGTGAAGATGAAAGAGCTATAAGCTGGCTGGAAAAGCAGTACGAACGTCAGCTGCCTTTTTACAGAATGCTTTTTACAAAACGAGAAATGGAATCTCCTGTAACTCTGGAAAAATTGATTTATCGTCTTGAATCTTATCTTGTGAATATAGGAAAGTTTGTCTGCGAGGTTGATTTTTGCATCAGTCCAGAAGTTGATATGTTTGTAGAAAAGGTAAAGGCGCTTTACGACAAGTATGAAAAACCTGAAAGTCTGGATACATTCAAGGCTGTTGTTCTGATGGGTGTTCTTAAATTAAAGAGTGAATTGAAAGATATTCTACCTTTGCCGCTGGCAAGTTCAGTTTCTCTTATTATAAATGCAACCTGGCTGATTCTTGCTGCCATAGAAACTGCCAGAGTTTACATTTTGCCTATGGGTTGTATTGAACATTATTACATTCACAGCGACGTGAACTATATGCCAATCAGCGGCAAGGACCGCCTGTTCCACACTGAATTTGAAGCCATGGTCAATGAAAATCCAAAAATTCTGAAAAAGAATTACTCCGAACTGGTAGACATTCTGACCCGCGCTTGTGCAAAGTAAAAGTGGTCATTTATCAACTTGGTATATGAGTGAAGCGAGCTGGCGCAGCTTCTTGATGAATTGAAGATAAATGACCCTGGTCATTTATCAACTTGGTACGTGAGTGAAGCGAGCTGGCGCAGCTTCTTGATGAATCGGAGATAAATGACCGTACAGGTCATTTATCAACCTGGTACATGAGTGAAGCGAGCTGGCGCAGCTTCTTGATGAATCGGAGATAAATGACCGTACAGGTCATTTATCAACTTGGTATATGTATAATTTCCCTAGGCTTTGATCCGTTTGCTGGGCCTACGATTCCACGCTCTTCCATTTCTTCTACAAGGCGAGCGGCTCGGTTGTAGCCGATGCTAAGGCGACGCTGCAGATAGCTTGCGCTGGCTTTTCCTGACTGAATTACAATATCAAGAGCCTGTTCGTAAAGCGGATCGCTTACGCCGTCATTGAAAAGACCAGTTCCTCCGCCACCTTCTTCTTCGTCATCAACAAAGATTTCATCGTCAATGTATTCAGGTTCACCAAGAGTTTTAACGTAATTAACAACACTTTCAACGTCATTGTCGCTTTCAAAAGTTCCCTGAATACGGATAGGATTTGGATCAACTGCAGATGCGTAAAGCATGTCTCCTTTTCCAAGTAGCTTTTCTGCACCAACAGAGTCAATGATTATGTTGGAATCTGTGCGGCTGGAAACCATGAATGCAATCCGGCTAGGAATGTTTGCTTTAATCAACCCTGTAATAACGTTTACAGATGGTCGCTGAGTTGCAAGAACAAGATGAATACCAACGGCACGGCTCATGGCTGTAAGGCGGGCAACAATACTTTCAAGGTCGCGGCCACTTGTAGCCATAAGGTCTGCAAATTCATCAATGATTACAACGATGTAAGGCAGTTTTTCTGTACAGATGTTACGTTCTTCAATTCGTTTGTTGTAATTTGAAATGTCGCGAACACCAAGTCCGTCAAGCAATGCGTAACGGCGTTCCATTTCGCAAAGACAATACTGCAATGCCTGAAGAGCCTTTTTTGGTTCTGTGATAACTGGAGTCAAAAGATGAGGAATGTCATTGTAAAGCTTTAATTCAACAACTTTTGGATCAACAAGAATCATCTTAACCTGACGTGGCGAACGCTTGTACAAAATCGAAAGAATAAGAGAGTTTACACAAACAGATTTTCCGGCACCAGTAGCACCTGCAATAAGAAGATGAGGTGTTTTTGCTATGTCGATAATCTGAGATTTACCAAGAATGTCTTTACCAAGAATTACTGGAATCGCCATTTTTGTGTATTCCGGGATGTCCTGTTCAATAATTTCGCGGAAAGAAACGATTGAGCGCTTTTTATTTGGAATTTCAATGCCGACTGCAGCTTTGCCAGGAATTGGAGCAACAATGCGTACACTGCTTGCGGCAAGACTAAGGGCAATATTATCCTGAAGACTTACGATTTTGCTGAGACGTACGCCTGGAGCCGGCACAATTTCAAACATTGTAACAACAGGACCTTTTTTGATGCCTGTAACTTTTGCACTGATGCCAAACTGATCAAGAGTTTCTTCAAGTTTGAAGGCGGCACCTTTAGTTTCTTCGTCAATAATCCAGTACTGGTCGTCTTTATACTGTTCCATTAAATCAGTTGGAACAATGTAAGGTTTTTTAGGTTGAACACGGTGACCTTCCTGCTTTGGTTCTGTGGGGATTGTTGTGTGGGCAGGAGGTTCTGCTGTTTCGTAAGGTGAATTAGATGGGGTTTTGCTTTCAGAAGTCATATTCTGCGCATTAGTTTCGTCATTTTCGTAAACGGATTCCTGAACTTCTGAATTTGTTCTGGATTCGTATTCTGGTTGAGCAAAGCGAGCAGGTTTTTTACCAGAATTTATCTGTTCCCTTGCATCTTCAGCCATATCTGCAAAAATGTCAGAAGCAATGTCAAAAGTGGAATTTGTCCGGCCAAAATCATCTTCATCAGAATCACTGTATTCTGATTTTTTCTGCTCAGCAGATTCTTTTTCCAGATTTTCTTCATGTTCAAAATTTTCGTCAGTTTCGTCATCGTTAAGTTCGTCGTCATCTTCCTGCGAATCTACAATGTCTTCAAGAAAACTGCGGGATTTCTCAACAGCAGACTTATCTTCATCTTCCGTTTCAGAAATAAGGGTTTGTTCAAGGTCATTCATCTGACGGATGTGAGCCATATTTTCTTTCTTTGACTCTAAGTCTTCTTGAGAAAAATCCATGTCTTCTTCAGAATTCATATCGATGTCAAAGAAATCAGGATCTAATTCGTCATTTTTTTTTTGAACCTTCTGATCGATATATTCAGAATCTTCGTAAGGATTTATTTCTCTTGCATGTTCTTCGTCATCAGTGTCTGCATCATCTTCAGAAACTGTTTCATCAAACCCGAATTCAGAATAAGGGTCGCTTTCTGGTTCTTCATGGTCATCAAGATTTTCTTCTATAGTGTCATCTGATTCTGCATAAGGATTATCTTCATTTTCGTAATCATCGCCTAGCAAAGATTTTTCTTCGTTTTCTGTAATGCCTGCCTGTGAAATAATTTCATCAGTTGTAGGCCATTCCAGTTCATCTGTTGGAGATGCATCTGGGAAATTAAAATCCTGCACAGTTTCTTCGTTTTCTGGCTGCTGAGGTTCTGGTTTTTTGTTTTCTTCAAGAAGGTCTTCGTTTATTTTATTAAGGGCATCATATTCTTCCTGGGAAATAAGTGGCTTAACGGCTTCATTTTCAGAAGATTCTTCCGGTTCAGTTTCCTGTTCAGTTGAATCAGATTCTTCTTGAATTTCATCATTTACTGTTTCTTCTGCAGGAGTATCAAAAACGTCTGCAAAAGGGTCATTTTCTGGAGCAGGAGGAACAAAATCGTCTGCTGCTTCGTTTTCTTCAGACAGGTTTTCTGAAGAATTCTGTTCTTCAGAAGTAATATCATTTTCAGCAGAATTTTCTTCTGCGTTTTCTTCATCAGAATATTCTTCGTCTTCATCATTTTCATCAGATTCTGCAGAAGAACCGTCTCTGTGGAAAAGAAAATCATTTACTCGGTCTGCAAAAATTCCTGCGGCAAGAATTTCTATTGCCATAAGGAAAAGTCCAACACCAGCTGTCAGAATGATTTTAATAGAAGTAAAATCATCAGGCTCATCCAGCATAGCGATGCAGATTTTTTCGATAATGACAGATGTAAAAAACGGAACAATTGCTGTTAAAAGCCGCATTGATTTGCGGGCTGTCCATTTGGTAGCAAAACATGAGATTCCTGCTACAAAAAGAAACAAAGGAATCAATATGCTTGAAAAACCGTACACAGAAAAAAGAATGTCTCCTAATGTGCAGGCTGCTATATATAGAGGATTATTTGTTCCTGGACCGGCAGGACCAAAATCCATTGGAAGTAATGCGAGTGAAATTGAAAAAAATGCGGCTACAAGAAGTAAAACTGAGCCTGTTGCAATATTTAGTTTATTTGATAGTCTCATATTTCACTTATCGGAAAATTGAAAAAAGAATTTAGTAGGAATTTTAAAAAGTTTTGTGGATTAAAAATGTAAATTACCGATTATTTAAACGACATAATTTGTAACGGAGATTGTATGAAAAAAAATTGTTTTTCTTTTTTGATTTTATTTTTTTTGAATTTTTTATTTTGGGGACAGGAAATTCAGTTTAGATATAATGGTGGACGAAATTATACGCTTGTGGAGCGGACTGATTTGCGGCGTTACGAAAATAATCGTTATGTTGGGCTTTTGAGCCGTGAAATCAGATCTTTTATTTCTAATTATGGTGATTTGTACGAAGGCAGCTTTTATGTTTCTCAGGATACTGTAAGAGCTTCTTTGAGTGTTGCGGATCAGATTCATGATTCTATTCCTTCCAAATTCAGAATCAGTGATGACGGAAAGCTTACAATGATAGAAGATTACGGCTATCCAACGTTCAGAAGTTTTCCTGCATTTTCTGCAAACAGAATAAAGCATGGTGATTCGTGGCAGGCTAAGGCTGAAAGGGCGGTTGATCCATTAAATAAAGGCATTGTGACCAAAATTCCTATGTATGTCCAATATACTTATACTGGTGATGAAAATGTTCGTGGTGAAGATGTTTATGTTCTGACTGCAAAGTGGGCAACCCGTTATGGACAGAATATTTATATGGATTTTGGCGGAGACAAGGAATTAAAGCAGGCAATGGGAAGTCACAATGCTACAATGTATGTTAGCAAGGTGACTGGCAATGCCATTGTTGTTCGGGATTCTGTTGATGAAACTTTTGTTTACAACGACGGAAAGGCGGTGACTTTTAAGGGTACAATTTCATTGTTTACGGAATATCCGCCTGCTGTTGACCGCAGCAAAATCATCAGGGCTTTGCAGCGGGTTGCAGCAATTGACGGTGATGAGGCAAAACTGCTGGCTCAGGTGGCAACAAAAACGGATGGGGCGCAGAGCAAGGCTGGTTCAAAGGACGCGGATGTTGCAAAAATATCGTCTGGTTCTCAAAGTTCCCGAGATGCACAATCCACAGCTTATTCGCAGAGCAAGTCTGGTTCGCAAAAATCTGCTAGTTCAAAGCCTTCTGCAGAAAGCATTTCAAAAGCGGTTGCCGCAGTTTCAAAGAGTCTGTCTGATCAGGCGATTGAAGCTGCTTCAAAACCTATAAAAGTTGAAAATACAACGGCAGGAATCAGGCTTACAATTCAGAATTTGCAGTTCAAGCCTGATAGTGCAGAGCTTGTTTCTGGGGAAAGCTCAAGGCTTGACCAGATTGCTTCGGTACTTAGAGAGGTGCCGGAATCTCAATTCCTTGTGGAAGGTCACACAGCTGCTACAGGCAATGAAACTGGCGAAATGCGGCTTTCAGCGTTGCGAGCTCATAAAATCGCAAAAGAACTTTCAAAGCGGGGAATTCCACAGGAAAAATTCATCTGCAAAGGCAGTGGTGCTCACAAACCAGTTGCAGATAACAGCACTCCTGCAGGCAAGGCTGTAAACAGACGCGTAGAAATTACGATTCTGGAATAATTTTATTTCAAAAACATTGCAGAATTTATAACATTCCATACGTTATATATTTATAAAATATTTTAAATATGGAGTGAATATGGCAAATGAAATGTCACTAGAAGAAAAATGGGAAAGAGCGTGGTTGGAAAATAATTTTATTTTTTATCATGTTTTTCACAACAATCCGAATCTGTGTAAACAGCTTTTGGAAATTCTTTTAAAAATCGATATTGACCGCATTGAAATGCACAATGAAGAAACGATTTATGTGGATTATGAATCAAAGGGAGTGCGACTTGATATTTACGCTAAAAATGAAAATCAGGCATTCAATATCGAGATGCAAGTCCTGGATTCAAAAGATCTGCCAAAGCGCAGCCGGTATTATCAGGCTTTAATCGATGTTGACTGCTTAAAGTCAGGTCAGCTTTACAGCACACTTAAAGATTCCTACATCATTTTTATCTGTATGGAAGATATTTTTGGTCAAGGGCTTCCCCTTTATCAGTTTGAAAATTTATGTCTGGAGAACAAAAATCTTTCGTTAGGTGAAAATACACACAAATACTTTTTTATAGCTCCAAACTGTGATAAAATTGAAGACAAGGAACAGTTTGCATTTTTCAAGTTTTTAACAAAACGGGAACAGAACAATAACTTTACAGAACAGCTTGCCCAAATGACTAGAAATGCAAAAATCAATTTGCAGGTGAGGAACAAATATATGGAATACGAACGTTTGAAAGCATACGCAAGATTCGATGGACTTACAGAAGGGCGCGCAGAAGGACTTGCAGAAGGGCGTGCAGCGGGGCTTGCAGAAGGACGTGCAGAAGAGAAACTAAAAAATGCAATAATTATTGTAAGAGAATTCAATCAAGCGCCAGAAATTGTTGCAGAAAAAATTGGCATTGATTTGGCTGAATTGCAGAAAGCGTTATCTGAGAAATGATGCTGAGTTACAAAGTGGTAAGGTATTAAGAATTAGCGAATAAAACAAAAAAATGCAGGAATTTAAGTTATTTGCTTTTTTTTTACCTTATATCGCCGGTGGTTGAGTCAGTCGAAAACATATATGCTGCGCACGGCTCAACCATCACGGAATAACTGAATTATCGTGGAATAATTCAATTGTCGCCAAAAATCTCCCGTAAATGTTCCTTTCCCAAAGTTTCAATCGATTCTTTCAATGAAAGATTTTTGTGTTGGGTTTGGAAATTCGCAAGGTCAATGGTAAATCGGTTCATGGAAAAATGCTGGAAAACAAAAAGATTTTTTAGATTTGCGTAAGTTTTTAAGGTTTCACGGTATCTGGAAAAAAGACCTTTTGGCTTAAGTTCGCTGTAACCAACAAGCCAAATTTTCGCATGAATTTTTTCTGACAGCTCTGCAGTTTTTTGCGCCATCCAGACTTGAGTTTCTTCCAGAAGATTTTTGATTTCCTGGCTTCCGTTTTTAAGCAGATATTTAATCTGATTTGTTTTTGCAGTGTGAACAGGAGTTTTATTCAATATAATTGCGTTTTTTCTGAAATCAATGCCAAGTTCAGGATTTTTTTTGAAAAAGCCTTCTCCTAGTTTACCAGCCTGTCCTACAAGATATTTGTTGTTCTTCAAAAGCTGTTCGTCTTTTCCTGGATTGTCACCAATCACGATGATTTTAATTTCATCATTTTCAGTGATTTCGTCTAAAGCACGGTTATAGACGATTGGAGTTTCAAATGAATAGGATGGAGTTTTTGCATCCTTTGCGGCTTCCTTCTGAAGCTTTAACAATTCCGGGGCTAGAGAATTCCATTCAGTTATTTTTGCTTTAAATTCATTTCTGAAAGCATCAAATGCAATGTATTGTTCCCGAGTCATGATTAGTCCTTTAAATTCCAGTCTGTATTATGAAGAATGTCACTTACAGCTTGCTGTATGCGACGGCTTGATTGTGTACCATATTGTTCACTGCGGCGTATAAAGCCGATGTCGTAAAAGCCCATGATGTTTCCAGCTTTGTGAATTGCAAAGTTGTTGGCGTAACGGCCGCTTTCCAGAACGATTTGCGGAACAAGTCCCATGCCAATTCCCAGCTGTGCAAGGGCGAGAATAGCTTCGTTTCCTTCTGTTTCTGCGGCAATAATCGGCTGAACGTTGCGGCTTTTTGTCCATTCGTCAAAACGGCGGCGAGCAAGCCCAGTTTTTGGCAGGATAAGCGGAATGGAAGAAATAAAGTCCTGTGGCGAGCCTGTTGTAAAATTAAAATTAAAGTTTTTGTTTTTATCTGCAGCAAAAATCAAGGGCGTTTTTCGCAAAGAAATTGTTTCCATATACGAAAGTCCGTCTTCTGGAATTGCGGCAACTGCAAGACCGGCCCGTCCTTCCCGCACTGCAGCAATCGCTCCCGCAGGGTCACCAGTTTCTACTGAAAGTTGAATTCCTGGATATTTTTCTGATAATTTTTTAATAAATAATGGTAGAATTACATAGCATGCAGTAACAGATGCGTAAACATGAAGAGTTCCAGAAATTTTGTTTTTGTCGCCAGAAAATTCTGCCTTTAATTCCGAGAATTGTTCAGTTGTATTTTTTGCGAATTCTGCAAAAAGCTTCCCGTTTGGAGTAAGTTCAACTTTTCTGTTGGAACGGTCAATCAAGTCTGTTCCTGTTTCTTCTTCCAGACGGGTTATGATGCGGCTTAGCGCAGAGGCACTTAAATTGATTTCTTCGGCAGCTTTTGCAAAATGCAAGGTTTTACTTAACGTTACAAAAGCATTTAATTCGTAAAGATTCATAATTGCTTTGCCGATATATTAACATAGACAAAGACTTTTTGACAAATCTGGAGGATATATAAAATGAAAAAAATTATTTGTGCTGTATGTGCAGCAGCTGTTGGTTTTTCAGCATTTGCTTATGATATTACTGCTAATTATCAGATTAAGGGAAATGCAAAAAGTGTTGTAAGGACAGATTATTCTATTGCTTCAAAATTCGGTGAATATTACAGAACTCCAAGTACAAAGGTCGTATATTCTTACGATGAAAACGGTAAGCTTCTTGAATCTTCTGAAATGACTGCAAGAGATGTACTTGTTAATAAAGTTGAAAACAAATACAACGAAGAAGGTCTTCTTGTTGAACAGATAGGATTTGATTCTGAATCTATTATCACATGGAAAGCTGTTTTTAATTACAAGAATGGTCTTAAAAGCGATGTTTCTGAATATGGTTCAGACGGCAATCTTAAGACAAAAGTAATCTATGCATACAACGGTTCAAATGTTTCTGAAGAAAACTGTTACAATGCGGAAGGAACTCTTGTTGGTAAGCTTGTATATAAATATGAAGGTGATCGTCTTACTGTAGAAGATGAATATTTTGCAGACGGAACCCTTGATACAGAAAAGCAGTATTCATATACAGAAGCAGGAAACAAAGATTCAATTACAACCTTTAGCGGAAATGGCGAAATGATGCTTAAAGAAGTTTTCCGTTACAATACAGAAAATGTTCTTACAGAAATCACAACTTATGGTGCAGATAATAAAGTTGCAAGCCGTACAATTGTAAAGTTTGATGACAAAGGCAATTTTACAAAAATGACAACATATACTGTTTCTAAGAAATTTGGTACAACAGTAAATGAAATGTCTGCAATGACAGAAGTTGCATACGAATACTAATTAGAGTGATAAATCAAGATTAATTTAAACATAACGTGAGGCAAATATGAAATCTATCGGAATTAGACAGGCAGATGGTTCTTTTTATCCGATTTTGGAAGAAGGACAGACAAGTAAAAAAACTCTTGGACTTACAACAGCTAAAGATAATCAGACTCGCGTTATTGTTGATATGTACCGTTCTGCAGATGGCAATATGGCAGAAGCAGAATACGTTGACAGCCTTCAGATTGATAACCTTGTTGAACATCCAAACGGAAGCGCTGAAATCCGATTGAATATTGGTCTTGATGAAAACGGAAAGCTTACGGCAGAACTTATTGACCCGGAAACTGGAGCAACAAGCAATGCCAATGTAACTCTTGTTTCCAGAACTCTGGAAGAACGTCTTGGAACATCATCTGACGACACTGGCGCTTTCGCATCAGGAGCAGTAGCTGGAGCAGCCGCAGCAGTTGCCGGTGGCGGACTTTTGAAGGCTGCAATGGAAAAAGAATCTTCTGAAGAAGTTGCAGCCGAAGAAACAACAGAAATATCTGAAGGCGAAGAAAGTTTTGATTTGCCAGCAGACGAACCTGTTTCGGAAACTGCATCTGATGACAGCGTTTTTGAACTGCCTGATTTTGATACAAATGTTTCAATGCCATCTTTTGATGATGGGGATAAAAACGATGAAGTTGCAGAAAAAATTGACGAGGAAACAGTTTCTGACGAACCTGCGGAAGAATCTGTGGCTTTTGATATGCCAGAGGAAGCTGCAGCAGACGAAACAGTCGCTTTTGATTTACCAGATATATCAGAAAGCGAGCCTGTTGTAGAAGAAACAGCGGATTTTGATTTGCCAGATTTTGAAAATGATACTGCATCATCAGAAGTAACAACTGAAGATACTTTTGATTTGCCAGATTTTGATACAACTCCAACAAAAACTGAAGAAACGATAGAAAATACAGAATCTGAACCTGCAGTCTCTTCTGGTGATGATTTTAATTTTGATTTTCCAGAACCAGCTTCTGATTCAACTGACGTTGGATTTGATTTACCTGCTGTTGGCTTTGATCCAGCAGAAACTTCAGATGAACTTTCGAACAATGATGATATTTTTGGCGACAGTTCATTTCTGGATGATATTCCTGATGAACCAGCACCAGATTCAACTGCAGAAATGATGAAGCATTCAAGCGCTCTTCAGTTTGATGGCCTTTATGACAAGGAAACAATCGAAGGTTCATCTTCTGATTTTGACGACGAGGAGGAAGATGTGTCTAAAAAAACAAAAGTGCCAGTTATTATCTGCATTATTTGTGCAATTATTTGTATTATCGCAACACTTTTAATTCTTTTTGTTGTGCCTTCAAAGTACAATCTTTTGAACAAATATTCATCTGAAAAAGCAGAAGAAACTGCAGTTGAAACAGTGATTGAAGAACCTGCTCCAATTCCAGAGCCAGAGCCTGAACCGGAACCAGAGCCAGAGCCTGAAATAGTTGAAGCAAAAGAAGACGAAATCGTGGTTGTAGAAGAACCTGAAAAAGTTGTTCCAGAGCCACCAAAGGAACCTGAAATTAAACCTGAGGATATTACTTACAAAATTAAATGGGGTGATACACTTTGGGATATTGCAGATGCTTATTATAAAAATCCCTGGAATTACAAGAAAATTGCAAGGTACAATGGAATCCGAAATCCAGATTATATTATTTCCGGAACTTACATAAAAATTCCTGCAAAATAATAAAATTTGAAAAATTATAAAAGCCGATTGCGGATAAATCCAAAATCGGCTATTTTTTTAATGTATAAATGAAAAATATTGTAAAATTGTGTTTTTCTGCCGCTACAGGACTTGTTGTTTTTTTTACAGGATGCAAAGTTGACAGCACTTCTTATTATGTTGCTTTACGTCGTCAGTCTGAAGGTAATATGGCAGAAGCTAAAAGACTTTTTTTAAAAACTGCAAAAAATGGACCTTCTTTTGTATCCAGGCTGTGTCTTGAAGAATTAACAGCTTTTGGCAATGTAAAGGAACGGTTGCAGGCTTGTGAAAATCTTGTGAATAGTTTTAAAGACGAAAATTCCATGATGATAGCTGTCCGTCAGTATTTTGATGCTGATGAATATGCGAAAATAATTTTATTGACTAACGGGTTAAATCTGGAAACTGCAGATAATTCTCTTATTTATTTACGGTTGGAATCATTGAAGCGAAAAACTGATTCCCGTTTTTTTGATGAAATAAAAACATGGTTTACAACTCGTGCAATTTCTGCGGAACATTATAGACTTTATTGCGATTCTGTAAAAGATGGAACTTTAAAGTCCATGGCCGAATTTCTTGCGATTGCTGATTTTAGAACAGATGTTTACACAAGAAATTATAAGGCTGCTTTTCAGAGTTTTTCAGAAGCCAGAGAAATGCTGCCAATGATTCCGCAGATTGTGTCTGATATGGGAAAAGTTTGTCTTTACGGAAGTGATGCGTTTTATAAAAATGCTGTGACTTTTGACAACATGGCAAAGCAGCTTGCGGGGCGGGATTCAGAATATTATGCTTTTTTTTATGCTGCAAGACTTTATGAAAAAGCTGGAAATTATTTTTCTTATGCTTTAAAGAGATATAAGTCTGCGATGGAATGTGCTAAAAAAGATGAACATTATGATAATGCTTTATGGTATCTTTTAAATCTTGAATTGAAACGTTCTACAGAGCGCGGAATTGAATGTGTAAAAAAATATTGTTCTACATGGAAAAATCCATCTTATTTTGATGATTTTTTTGATACTTTAACACCAATTATGCTTTCTGAAGGTCGCTGGGATTCGTTTCTTTCGTTGTATAAAGCTCTGGATGGTAATGCAACTGACGAAGTTGTTTCAAAACTTGCTTATATTTATGGTCGGCTAGTGCAGGAAAAACTGGCAATGCCAGTTCTTACAGATACTCATGGCAGTGAAGATGATGCAGCTTTTACCCGTGCTCTTACAAGTGGAAACGAACCGTATTATAAAGTAATGGCTATATATCGGCTTGGTTATGCAGGCGAAACAGAACTGGATGTATTGTGCAATAATAAGGTTGAAGCCGATTATGCAATAGATACAGAAGCAGAAGAAATTCTTTTGAATTATGCAGCCTATGGTTTGCCGGAAAAAATTTATCCATTCTGGCAAAGATTAAGACGTGAAAATAAGAATATTGGATATGAAACTGGCATGAAAATTGCAAGGTTTTTATATGAATGTGGAGAAAACCGCAATGAGTTTTACCCGCAAAGTCTTAGAATTGCGGTAAAGGTTGTTGAAAAAAGCAACAAACCTGTGGATATCGAAGATTTAAAATTAGTATATCCAAGGGATTATAGCTGGATTATAAGTGAAAAATGTAAGAAATATGAAATTCCAGAAGAAATCATGTATGCCCTTGTAAGAAGTGAAAGTTATTTTGCTTCTGATGCTGGAAGTTCTGCAGGAGCAAAAGGCTTGGCTCAGTTAATGAGTGCCACAGCCGCAGATGTTGCCCGCAGAATAAAATATGGAGAATATGATCTTACTAAACCGGAAGACAACCTTGAATTTGGAACATGGTACATAGCAAATTTATATAGTCGTCTTGACCACTTGTGGATGCCGTCGTTTTTTGCGTACAATGTAGGCATTACACCTGTGCGAAGATGGCAGAAAAGTGCCATAATTGAATTTAATAATATCAAGAAATTGCCGGATGATATTTTTCTGGAAACGATTCCGTATTCAGAAACTCGTCAGTATGGCAGAAAATTGGCAAGTGCTTCTGCAATGTATGCATGGCTTTATTACAATAAAACTATTGGAGAAGCGATTGGAGAGATAATAAAGTAAACATTAAAATATGAAAAACTACCAGGAGGTATTAAAATGGCAGATATGGATATTATTGACCGTGTAAAAGAAGCTATTGATATGTTTAGACCACAGCTTCAGGCTGATGGCGGAGATATGGAGTTTGTTTCTATTGATGAACAGAATAGAGTTCATCTTATTTTGCAGGGTGCATGCGGAAGCTGTCCTATGGCAACAATGACATTGAAAATGGGTGTAGAACGTTACATAAAAGATGCTGTTCCAGAAATTACAGAAGTAGTTCAGGACAATGCAAACCCAGACATGATGGAAGGTTTTGGCGACGGTTTTGGCGAATAAAAAAAACGAGGATTATATGAAAATTACAAAAGATTCAATGGTAACACTCCATTACACACTTCATGATGCAGAAGGCAAGGAACTTGATTCTTCTGTTGGAAAAGAACCTTTGCAGTATATTCATGGAAACGGAATGCTTATTCCAGGACTTGAAGCTCAGATGGAAGGGCTTGAAGCTGGAGCAAAACTTCATGCAGTTGTAGAAGCAGCTCAGGCTTATGGCGAATATAACGATAAAATGGTTGTAGAAGTTCCACGAAGCAATTTTGAAGACGGCACACCTGTAGAAGTTGGTATGCAGTTTCAGGCATCTACAGCTGACGGACAGGTTTGTCTTGTTCGCGTAATTGCAGTTACAGACGAAATTGTTACAGTAGACGCAAATCATGAGCTTGCAGGGAAACAGCTTACATTTGATTTAGAAATTCTTGAAGTACGAGAAGCTACAGAAGATGAACTGAACGGTCTTGGTGGCTGCGGTGGTTGTGGCGGCTGCGGTGGAAGCTGTGGCGGTAATTGCAATTGCGAAGGTGGTTGTGAAGGTGGTTGCGGTAACTGCAACTAAAAAAAATGCCAGCGGGGCGTTGCGGGGTGTCCCCGCAAGAAGGGGTGGGCGAAGCCAAAGGCTGAGCCCAGGGGAAGGCTTTCCCCTCCTTTTTATTTCCCGAGTTTTAAATTGAAAGGACTTTTTTTAGTTCTTCAAAATTTTCTTCTTTTGATGCATTTTTTACAGGAATTGTTATATCGGCGATATTTTCGTAAATCTCGGTGCGGGCAGCGTAGAATTCGCTGAAAATTTCCCGAGCTTCTTTTTCGTTAGCAGGCTTTCTGTTATTTATGTAAGCCGGAAGTCCTTTCCAGGTACCATCACTAAGACGCATGGCTTTTTTCATTATGCGGTCGCAGGCTGTTTCTTCTGAAACCTGAATATAAACGAATTTTCCAAGATTGCGCAGATGTGTAATGGCAGGGGCATTGTCACAGATTCCGCCACCTGTTGAAACGACAACCTGCTGTCCTTTGTAGGTAAGGGTAAGTTTTTCGCAAATCGCTTCTTCCAGCGCCATAAATGCAACAGGACCGTTTTCGGTGTAGTATTCTCTGGCTGATTTACCAGTATTTTTCTGAATTATTTCATCAACATCAAAGAAAAGGCATTTTAAATAATCTGCCAGAAATCGTCCTTGTGTTGATTTTCCAGAATGTTTGATTCCCATTAAAATGTATGCTTTGTCTGTACTCATGCTAATAGTATAACTTGCAGAATTGCAAAAGTCCACGACCTGCGATATTCTTATTGTGTGATGAATATTTATTTTGCATTAGGTTTGTGTTTTCTTCCATTTGTATTGAGTTTTGCTGGTTTTAAGATTTTTTCTAAAACTGGATTTGGATTGCTTTTGATTGCAAGTCTTCTGGGACTTGTGGCTGTGTTGCCGATTACATTTCTGCAGTTTTATTTTTCTTTTTTAATACCGACTGGAGCGCTGGAAACTCAAAAAGATGTGGCAAGGCTTTTTATTAAGGTTTTGATTTTTAACGGACTTATTGAAGAGCTTTTGAAAACTTTGCTGATTGCATTTATTCCTGCTAAAAAATTAAAGCTGAATCAGTTTTTGATTTGTTCTATCTTAATGGGGATTTGTCTTGCCAGCTTTGAATCGGCTGTGTATTTTTTGCAGAATATGCAGAGCGCAAATGCTCGTGGCGTTGAACTTTTGTATAATTTGATTTTTATACGCATTTTTACGGCAGATTTAATTCATTCTGCCTGTGCAGGTCTTTGCGGGCTTTTTATCTGGAGTGTCCGGGCAAAATCTGCTGATGGATTGGGAATTGTTTTTGCTGTTTTAATTCACACTGTTTTCAATTTCTTTGGCTACGTTGCAGGTTCCATTCACTGGATAAATATTTTTACAATTCTTTTTGCAATTATTGAATGCCGCGTCCGTTACATTCACCAGATTCCAGAGGAAGCAGCTTCTTCTGAAAACGAAACGATTATTGTTTTCCAGCAGAATGAAGAACCTGGCGATAAACGCAAAAAAATGGATCCTAAAGCTGTAGAAATTTCTCAGACAAAGCCTGCTGACTTTGATAAAACTGTGGAAAGTTCCATGTTATCTGAGAAGGAAAGCAAGAAAAAACGATAGCAGCAGAGTTTTCAGCTGGAATTATTTCCATTATCACTTGTTTGTAAGTTTCGCCGTATTTTCGACGATAATTAAACAAGTTTTTGCAAAAAATGCCAGAAATGATAACTCTGGAGGAAAGCATCATTTCTGGCAAAATCTGCAAATTAGATTTTTAGAATTTTACTGAATAAATTACATCATCTTCTGGAGTTTCTGTACCAGGAAGAATCTTCTGGCAAAGCTTGTTGTCTTTTTCGATTAGGGCAAAATCGTTGTCATTTGCAACACAGATTGTGTTATCATCCAAAAGCCAAAGTCCTTCCAATTTGTCGTGACCGTAATTGATTGTTGCAACCAGGTCTGTTATCAATTCCTTTTTTACAAAAGTAATTCCAGAATCAAGCAGTTCTGACTGTGTGCACTGTTCCAGTGTTTTTCCGTCAATCAAGATGCCTTTTTCTGCGGTCATGTCACCGTTTACATCTGTTGCGCCATTCAAATTGATTTTGAAAAGGTACTTGTGAGCTTCTTTTTCGCCAGAAAAGTTTCCATCCCGTTCAATTACAATAAATTCATCGTTTGTAAGAGCTGTAATTCCGCAGCAGGAATCTGTTTCTTTGTTCTGCTGATACAGATATTGCCAGGTTTTTCCTGTTGCAATTTCAAACTTTACAATGCGGATAAGGCGGTTGTTTACGATTTCCTTTTTTGAAGGATTGTAAAGTGTGGACTGCATGATTCCAATTAGATATTTTTCGTCTGGAGTTTTTGCAAGGCCTTCCATTCCACGGTTTGCGCGGCGGTTTGCAAGAACAGCTGGGATTTTTCTTCCATTTGTAGTCATTCCGTAAGGACTTATTCTTTCAAGCTCTTTGCCTTTTGCAGAAAAATGAACAATGTGGGGACCGTATTCGTCAGAAACCCAGAACGTTCCGTCTTTCATAGCAACAAGACCTTCGTTATCCAAACCGTATTCATCAAGCCCCAGAAGGTTTTCGTTTAAGTCGTAGGCAATTTCACCAGTTGCGCCTTTTCCTTTTGGATTTGGAAGTCCAGTGATTTTCTTTCCGTCTGGTGCTTTTAAACCGATTGTTTTCAAAAGTTTTACGGAACCATCTTTTTTAATCTGAAACAAGCCGATTTCAGGATTGAATTCTGGAACAGGAAACAATTTTCCTTTTCCATTTGCACCTTTGTAGTCGATGTTTGGACCTCGGTCAGTTATCAGGTAAAACTTTGAACTGTCTCCTGGGTAAGCACAGGCATCAGAACCAAATCCGCCTTTACGAACTTCCACTCCATCTTTTGTTATTTTCAATGTTTTGTATGGAACTTTTGCTCCATTTTTGTTTGTTTCATTTTTGGCAGGTTTTGCGTACAGTGCGAATCCGCAAATGGAAATAATTGCTGCTATTGCGATTTTTGATTGTAATTTTTTCATGGTTTATCCTTTTTTTAGTCTTTTACAACTTTTGTAAGTTTTGCAAGTTTTTTGTAGATTTCTGTGTTATCGTAAAAGCCTTTGAATTCTTCCTGTCCGGCACCAAGAGCGAATACTGGAACTGGAAGACCTGTATGGCTGTTTGATGTCCAGCCCAAGCCTGACTTAGCGTTAAGGATATGTGTGATTGTGATTGTAAGAGGTTCGTAAGTTCCGTAAATGTCGTATT
>SAMEA104315435__coassemble_504_pt1 | contig 48772 bp, 56 predicted proteins | sample SAMEA104315435__metabat2_high_PE_028 | metagenome-assembled genome bin SAMEA104315435 (sample SAMEA104315435) | gut metagenome | biome: Monkey gut; feature: monkey-associated habitat; material: faeces | place: China | collected 2013 | reverse complement strand
GACTGGCAGTATTTTCATAATGCAAATGCGATTATAAAAATCAATTTTATGCATTCCAATTAAAATTCGAAATTCGAACTATTTAGGGGAAACTTTATTTGCAAACTGGTGTTCCAGGGTTCCGCTACGCTCAGCCCCTTCACTCCCTCGCTTACGCTCGGTCGCTCCAGTGGCCGCCTTCGGCGCCCTTCCATACCAGCCCCAGTCTTTTCACCGCGTTATATCGCGCACCAGTTGTTTCCCATCAACATAAGCACTAACGCAGAGTTTTAGACCAGGTCCCCTAAAACATTATTTAAAATATCTTACACCCGCAGCAAACAGATTCTGACAGCTGTTTTCGCTAGGATTTGTAAGTGGATCACCCGCAACGTTCATAATCAAATCTCGGCTAGCACCGTTCATATCAATACCAACAGTACGTTCGCTGTGACCCATCTTTCCAAGAACGCGGCCATCTGGCGAAGTAATACCTTCAATTGCAAATGCCGAACCATTAGGATTGTCTGGTTCAGTAATTGCAGGATTACCAAATTCGTCAACATACTGAGTATAAACCTGCCCGTTCTTGAACAGCTGCTCAGCTGTAGCCTTGTCACAAACAAATCGTCCTTCACCATGACTGATTGGAACAAGATGAATTCTAGGATCAACTACGCTAGGATCCAAAGCCCAAGGACTCATTGCACTAACCATGCGAGTACGAACAACACGGCTTATGTGGCGGCCAATCTTGTTGTAAGTCAAAGTTGGCATATCACCTTCCATATCACGGAATTCTCCGTACATTGCAAGACCAGTCTTAACCAAAGCCTGGAACCCATTACAAATACCAAGAACAAGACCATCGCGCTTCTTCAAAAGATTCATAATCTGTTCAGAAACATGACCTTCCCGCAGACAGTTTGCAATAAACTTAGCAGAACCATCAGGCTCGTCACCAGCACTAAATCCACCGCTCAACGCAAGAATCTGAGCTTCCTTCAATTCCTTTTCAAAAGCTGCAAGAGATTTATCAAGCATATCAGGAGTCTTATTTGCAAGCACAAGAATTTTTGTTTCTGCACCAGCAAGATTAAATGCACGTGCCATATCCATTTCACAGTTAGTTCCAGGGAATACAGGCAAAAGAACTCTTGGCTTACATTTTGGAGCAGCAAAAACGGGATTTTTGCGAACTTCAATCAAAGAAGAATGTACATCCTTTGCAAAATCAGGAAGTGGCTCCTGAACTTCAGCGCCGCTTACAGGAGGGAACACAGCAGAAAGCTTTGCTTCCCACGACTGTTCAGCTTCTGCAAGTCCAATTTTAGCTTCTGCAACACCACGAACAGCAAGTTCAATTTCTTCCGCAGCAATTGTAGAACCAAGCCTATAAATTGTGCCTTCAACAAAAGCTCTGTCATCAAGCTCGCCGTTTGCTTCCACAATAATTGAACCGTACAAAGGAGTAAATAAATCCTTAGCGCTAACCTTAGCATCCTTTGCAAATCCTAAAGCAGTTGCACTGAATGGAAGATTATCAATCTTAACACCAACACGGTTACCCATAGCCATTTTTGTAACAGCTTCAGCAATACCGCCGGCGCAAACAGGATACATGGCAGCAATTTTGCCAGCCGCATTCAATTCGTAAAGCTTGTTAGAGTTTGTAGTAAATGTATCAAAATCAGGAGCAAGTTCAGCAGAATATGGAACAGTTACAAGGTAAACACCGTTTCCAGCCTTCTTAAAAGAACCGCTTGTAACATTCTTAACATCATCACTTGTTACAGCAAAGCTTACCAGAGTATGTGGTACATTAATGTTTTCAAAAGTACCAGACATAGAATCCTTTCCACCAATAGATGCAGTTCCCATAGCTTTCTGCGCATCAATAGAACCAAGCAAAGCAGCAGCAGGATACCCCCAAGTCTTTTCGCTTACAGCACGGCCAAAGAATTCCTGGAATGAAAGACGGCAGTCAACAGGTTTACCACCCATACATGCAATCTTAGTCAAAGAACTCAATACTGCAGTCTGAGCACCATGCCAAGGCGACCACTGGCCAACACGAGGATCATAACCATTAGCCATAATGCTTACAGTAGAAGTTTCCAAAGGCGAAACAACAGGAATCTTTGCAACCATACCAGCTTCTGGAGTACACTGATATTTTCCGCCATAAGGGAACAATACAGTAGAAGAACCAATTGAACCATCAAAGCGTTCGCCAAGACCACGCTGAGAACAGCAGGCAAGGTCATTCATATTTGTAAGCCATGCTTTCTTCAAATCACCGCCAGCAAGTTCAGCTTTAACAGAATCCAAAGCATTAACCAAAGGAGATTCGCTCTGTGCAGCAGGGCTTTCAATCAAAGCAACAGCTTCATGATGAGCACCGGCAGCATCAAGGAATTCACGTCCAAGATTTACAATAGTCTTACCGCGCCAGTTAATAACAAGACGGTTTGTATCAGTAACATCAGCAACCTTTACAGCCTGAAGATTTTCTTTTTCGGCTTCCGCAATAAAACGTTCAGCATCTTTAGCACGAACAACACAAGCCATACGTTCCTGAGATTCAGAAATAGCAAGCTCAGTACCATTCAAACCTTCATACTTCTTAGGTACCTTATCAAGATTAATTTCAAGACCAGGAGCAAGCTCACCAATAGCAACAGAAACACCACCAGCACCAAAGTCGTTACAGCGGCGAATCATCAAGCTAACTTCTTTATTACGGAACAAACGCTGAATTTTTCGTTCTTCAACAGCATTACCCTTCTGAACTTCAGCAGCAGCAGTAGTAACAGATTTAACAGTGTGCACTTTAGAAGAACCAGTAGCACCACCAATACCATCACGACCAGTACCACCACCAAGCAAAATAATAACATCGCCAGGTTCAGGACGTTCACGCATAACAATATCTTTAGGAGCAGCCGCAACAACAGCACCCAGTTCCATACGTTTTGCAACATAACCAGGATGATAAAGCTCCACAACCTGACCAGTAGTTAAACCAATCTGATTACCGTAAGAACTAAATCCCTGTGCAGCCTCACGACAAATCTTTGATTGAGGCAATTTGCCCTTCAAAGTAGCACTTAAAGGAACAGTAGGGTCTGCAGCACCAGTAACACGCATAGACTGGTAAACCCACGAACGACCAGAAAGAGGATCACGGATAGCACCACCAATACAAGTAGCAGCACCACCAAAAGGTTCAATTTCAGTAGGGTGATTATGTGTTTCGTTCTTGAACATCAAAAGCCATGTTTCTTTTTCATCACAAGCCTTTCCGTCCTTATCCCTAGTATAATGAACATCAATATAAATAGAACAAGCGTTGTTTTCTTCACTTACTTCAAGATTATCAAGTTTTCCATGCTTTCTGAGATACTTAATGCCAATAACAGCCATATCCATAAGACAAACAGGCTTATCAGTGCGGCCAGCATACATTTCAGTACGCATGTCAGTGTAATTCTGCAAAGACTTCTTGAATAATTCAGCATAAGGACCATCTTCAATCTTAATATCCTTAAGCTCAGTCAAGAAAGTAGTATGACGACAGTGGTCAGACCAGTAAGTATCAAGAACACGAATTTCAGTTTCAGTAGGATCACGTTTTTCGCCAACAAAATATTCCTGCAGGAATTTAATATCAGCCAGGTCCATAGCAAGACCCATTTTTCCACGGTAAGCTTCAAGTTCAGAATCGTTCCATCCAATAAAACCAGTCACAACAGGAATATCACCAGGTTCTTCGCCCTTAATTTCCAGAGTTTCAGGAACAGAATCGTCAGTAAGTCTAGAATCAACAGGGTTAATCAAATAATTCTGAATTTTAGCAACATCGTCAGCACTAACATTTCCACTCAAAATAACAATCTTGGCACAACGAACTCTAGGAGCTTCAGTACCAACCTTGCATGTAGCCGCCATTCCCGCACGCAGCAAAGAAAGACACTGTTCAGCACTATCCGCACGCTGATCATACTGACCAGGCAAATATTCCCATACAATTACAGTCTCGCCCTCAGCCACATCAATCTTGTCATAATAAACAAAATCACTCTGAGGTTCGCTAAAAATCCTGGTAGCCGCAGCCTTACCAACAGCCTCTCCCACATTTTCAACATCATAACGATTCAAATAACGCACGCCAGTTACACCAGCAATGCCCAAAAAACTCTTTATCTGAGACAAATAACTTCCAGCCTCGTTAGCAAAACCAGGCTTTCTTTCTACATATAAACGAAACATTCTTATATTATAAAGATAACTGCAAGCCCTTTCAATGATTTTTTTATTTTCCTTTGGGCGCAAATTCCAACCGCGAACGGCTTTCCAGGGTTCCGGCCTTCGCCTCCATTACTCCACTCCACTACGTTTCGTTCCGCAACTCGCCCTGCGGGCTCGCCCTTCCAATCCGGCGCAAATCCCACCCCACGCAAACCGCGCAAAAATCCTTTTGGCACCCTTAAAATTTGTCAACACACAATTTCTTTTTTCAATTTCAAAATCATCGTAATTTAAATAACTTCAGTTAAAAAAAAGAAACGGCAGCCGCAACCGACTGCCGTTTTGCAAATTGCTTACTATTTAGAATAGTATTCAATAACAAGGTTTTCCTTAATTTCAACTGGAATTTCAGATCTCAAAGGTAAGCGAGTAAGTTTACCGCTAAAACCATCAAGGTTCTTTTCAATGTATTCCAATTTCAAGCCTTTATCTTCAAGGAAAACAGCTTTCAAAGCACCAGACTTCTGACCTTTTTCACTCAAAGTGATTGTCTGACCAACTTTTACTGCATATGAAGGAATATTGATTTTCTTTCCATCAACAGTAAAGTGTCCGTGACTTACCATCTGACGTGCCATACGAATAGATTTTGCAAAACCCATACGATATACAAGATTATCGAATCTGCATTCCAAAGAAACAAGCAATGCATCTCCAGTGTTACCTGATGATTTTGCAGCAGCTTCGAAATATCTTCTCATCTGTTTTTCAAGGATTCCGTAATACGCTTTAACCTTCTGTTTTTCGATCAACTGAAGACCGTATTCAGATACCTTCTTCTTTTTAGCAAAAGCAGGGGCGTTAGCACGTTCCATTGCTTTAGGGTGTCCACATACGTTTACACCAAGTCTTCTACATTCCTTAAAACGAGGACTTCTTCTAGTAGCCATTTTATGCTCCTATTTCAATTTTACTCAGCAGCTGATTCTGTTGCTGGTGCTGCATTTTTAGCAGCAATTCTTGCTTTGTTTTTCAAAGTAGCTTTACAAACTTTACAGATATTAACAGTTGCACCGTCAATTTCCTGTTCATAAAGACATTTAACGCTGTCTTTTTTACAGATAGGGCAAGTAGCTCTACCATGTGCTGCAAGAGAGCGAATTCCAGTTCCACGATGGTTCTTAGACATTTCTTACTCCTTATCTGCAGCTTCTGCTTTTTCAGCGTCAGCTTTTTTTGCAGTTGTTTTCTTTGCTGCAGTTTTTTTAGCAGCTGGTTTCTTTTCAGTAGCTTTCTTTTCTGTTGTTTCTTCAGCAGCAGAATCAAGTTTGTAATCTACCAATTCAAGAATAACCATATCAGCAGCATCGCCCTGACGGAAACCGAGTTTCAAAACTCTAGTGTAACCACCATTACGATCCTTCATTCTTGGACCAATTTCAGTAAACAATTTGTTAAGAATCTTTTCATCAGCGATGAATTTCTTAACTTCACGACGATTGTGAACTGAATCAACCTTACTTCTAGTAATCAATTTTTCAGCAGCTTTACGTACTTCCAATGCCTTTGACTTTGTAGTTGTAATACGTTCAAATCTAAACAATGAAGTAACCATATTGCGTGACATTGCACGACGATGTGCTGTTGTGCGTGAAAGCGGATTAAAACCATTTCTATGATTCATCTGTTTCTTCCTTCTGCTTTGTTATATTGACAGCATTCTTCAAGTGACTGTAATCAGTCATGCCAAGTGTAAGACCCCATTCCTGAAGTTTTTCCTTGATTTCTGTAAGACTCTTCTTACCAAAGTTACGAGTCTTAGCGATGTCATCTTCTGTCTTCTTAGTTAATTCACCAATAGTGCGAATGTTAGCGTTTTTCAAACAATTTGAAGAACGAACTGAAAGTTCAAGTTCTTCTACAGGAGTATTAAGAATCTCTTTTACTCTTGCATCGTCTTCATCGCTTTCATCACCACCAGCAATTTCACTATCATTAAAGTTAACAAAAATTGAAAAATGATCTTTTGCAATTTTTGCAGCTTCTGCTAATGCATCTTCAGGTGCAATTGTTCCATCTGTCCAAATTTCAAGTACAAGCTTATCGTAATCATTACGCTGTCCAACGCGACATGGTTCGATTGAGTATTTTACCTTTGGAACAGGAGTAAAAATAGCATCCATAGAAATTGTACCAACAACTTCAACATAGTTTGCATTTACTTCTGCAGGAACATAACCTCTTCCAAGATCAATCTGAATTTCAATGTCCAGGCGGGCATCTTCCATCATTGTAAAGACAACCATGTCTTTAGTCATGACTTCTACCTGATTTTCTTTTGCAAGGTCATCACTCTTAACAACTCCAGGACCTTTGAATTCATACAAAATTGTAGATTCTTCAAGATCATTTGGAAGTCGTAAACGAATCTGTTTAAGACTATTAATGATTTCCAATGTATCTTCTGAAACATGTGGAATTGCATCAAATTCACTAGAGATTACATGAGGAACATTATCTGCATCATAAGATGTAATGCGGATAGATGTTATTGCATACCCCTGAATAGATGAAAGCAAAACACGGCGCAATGTATTACCTACAGTTGTACCAAAACCTGTTTCAAATGGATAAGCTGTAAATTTACCGTAATTCGGATTAGTCTCAAGATGCTCAAAAGTTATACCTTTTGGTTTCTTAAAACCTTTAAGCAGATTTTTGCGAGCCATCAGAACTCCTCTAATAAGAACAACGTATTTATTGCTCTATCTCTTCTGAACTGACATTATTGCCAGAACTTGTCTACCAATTTATCCGGCAGACAGGATCACAACCATGCTGTTGCACAGTTTCCTACATACGGCGTGTTTTACGTGGACGACATCCGTTGTGTGGAATAGGAGTTACATCATGAATAGATTTTACTCTCAATCCCATAGCACCCAATGAACGAATTGCATTTTCGCGACCCATTCCTGGTCCTTTTATATAAACGTGTACTTCACGCAAGCCATATCCCTGAGCCTTCTGAACAGCTGTTTCAGCAACTGTCTGAGCAGCAAATGGAGTAGACTTTTTAGCACCACGGAAACCAAGACCACCAGATGATGCCCATGAAAGTGCATTACCATTGATGTCAGTGATAGTTACGATAGTATTATTAAACGTTGCCTGAATGTAAACGTTACCTTCGTAAACACTCTTCTTTTCCTTTCGCTTTTTAGCTGTAGCCATCGTTTTCCTCCGCCTTACTTCTTCTTGTTAGCAACAGTCTTCTTCTTACCCTTACGTGTACGAGAGTTAGTACGAGTTCTCTGTCCACGAACTGGAAGACCTTTGCGATGACGCTGACCACGATAGCAGCCAATATCAATCAGGCGTTTCAAATTAAGACCGATTTCAGAACGAAGACGACCTTCAATCTTGTAGTTCTTTTCGATGATGTCACGAATCAAACCGATTTCGTCCTGAGTAAGATCATTAGCCATTTTGTTTGGATCAAGCTTTGCTTCTTCACAAATCTTCTGTGCTAATGTACGGCCAATACCATAAATATAAGTTAAAGCAATACTTAAATGTTTGTTTGGGATATCAACTCCCGCTACTCGAGCCATCTGTTACTCCTTATCCCTGTCTCTGTTTGTGTTTAGGATTTTCACAAATGATACGGATAATTCCGTTTCTTTTGATAACCTTACACTTATCACAGATAGGTTTTACACTGGTTCGTACTTTCATATAAGACCTCCTGAGAATAAATATTCTCACCGAATCTAGGCACCTCGCAATGAGAGACAATTCGGTGAGAATAAATATAGCATATATTCTCAATCTTTTTCTACTAGTAGACCTAGAATTTCTACAAATTTCGAGATCTAATTTTACCTTTCTTTGTTAATCCATCCTGATGATGCATTTTAAGAAGGGCTTCTACCTGACTCATAGTATCCAGATCTACACCAATCATGATGATTAATGAAGTACCACCCATCAACATTGAAATTGACTGTGGGAACTTAAACAAGTTCTGAATAATTGTTGGCACAATCGCAATGAAGGCCAAGAACAATGAACCTGGCAAAACAAGTCGGTTCAAAATTTTCTGTAAATATTCTTCTGTTTTATCTGTTCTTACACCTGGAATTGAACCACCATTTTCACGAATATTTTTCGCAATTTCAACTGGATTCAAAGTTACCTGTGTATAGAAGTAAGCAAAGAAAACAATAAGAACAACCAGCAAAACATTGTACCAAATCCCGTTTGGTGTAAGCACAGCCGAAACTTTTGCTATCCACCTAGCAGAATCCTGGTTATTTCCAATCATTGATACAAGCTGCAATGGCAATGTAAGAAGTGATGATGCAAAAATCAAAGGAATTACATTTGATGGGTTAATCTTGAAAGGAATGTATGTGTTTTGACCACCATACATTTTTCTTCCAACTACACGTTTTGCATAATGAACAGGGATTTTTCTTTCACCTGCTTCTTCAAAAATTACCAACGCAATGATAACAACCCACATAAGAAGTACAACTATAACGAAAACAAACTGAATTTCGCCATCTGCAACTTTTCTTGCAAGTTCAATAATTGCATTTGGAAGGCGTGCCACGATACCGGCAAAAATCATCATTGAGATACCATTACCAATACCACGAGCAGTAATCTGATCACCTAACCAAACAGTTATCATAGACCCTGTTGTTACTGTAAGCATTGCCAAAGCATTAAACTTCCAGATTGGGTCAAGCATAATACAGCCAGGAATACTGCGAGCATAAACTGTAACTGCATAAGACTGAAGGATACAAACCAAGATTGTACCCATTCTAGTCCATGTAGCCATTTTACGCTGACCGCCATCTTCCTGAACTGCACGTTTCAGAGAAGGGAAAATAATCACAGCAAGCTGCATAACAATCTGAGTAGAAATATAAGGCATTACTCCCAACATGAAAATTGAGAAATTCGAGAATGCACCGCCTACAAAGAAGTCCATATAACTAGCAAACGCATTCTTGTTCTGTGATGCCAAATCATTAAAGTACTTAAAAAGCACATTTGCATCGATACCTGGTATAGTCAAAACGCTTCCCAATCGGAAAATAGCTAAAACCAAAATAGTAAAGAACAAACGACTTCTAAGCTCTTTAACTTTGAACATATTAATTACTGGATTGCTTGCCATGCTTCTACTCCAAATTATTTAGATTCTTCAGCTTCAGCAGCAACCTTTACAGATCCGCCAGCTTTTTCAATCTTAGCTTTTGCTGATTCAGAAACCTTATCAACATCAACTGTAAGTTTCTTTGTGATGTCACCATTACCAAGAACTTTTACAAGAGTAGAAGATTTTGCTGAAATAAAACCTTTAGCAATAAGAGATGTCTTATCTACAGTTTCACCGTCAGCAAACTTTGCTTCAAGCTGATCAACATTGATACATACATATTCTTTCTTGAAAGGATAGTTAGAGAATCCTTTGCGAGCGATACGTCTATAAAGAGGCATCTGTCCGCCTTCGAAACCTACATAAACCTTTCCGCCAGAACGTGACTGCTGACCTTTATTACCCTTACCAGCAGTTGAACCGAGTCCAGAAGAAGAACCACGACCAACACGCTTTGGGTTTTTGTTAGCGCCTTTAGGAGCGCTGAGTACTGGATTATAATCAGACATTATTTTACCTCCTCAACTTTTACAAGGTGAGAAACTGTTGCAATCATACCTTTAATTGCATCATTTTCTTCCTGTACAACAGAAGAGTTGAGCTTCTTTAAACCAAGGCTGCGAACTGTGGCAACTTTAGCTGGCTTCTGTCCGATTGTACTTTTAATAAGTGTAATCTTAACCTGTTTAGCCATAATTAACCCCACAATTCATCAAGTGTCTTGCCACGAGCAGCAGCTACAGCTTTTGCATCCATAAGATTTTCAATAGCATTAAATGTAGCGCGTACAACGTTTACAGAAGAACTTGAACCCAATGATTTAGAAATTACGTCTGTAATTCCAACTGCATCCATTACCGAACGAACAGCACCACCTGCTTTGATACCAGTACCGGCACAAGCTGGTTTAAGAAGTACAGAAGAACTCTTGTACTTTCCGATGATTTCGTGTGGCAATGTGCCGTTCTTCATTGACATAGTAACAAGATTTCTCTTTGCCTTATCAATACTCTTTTTAATTGCTTCAGATACATCATTAGCTTTACCAAATCCGTATCCTACGCGACCTTTCTGATCACCAACAACTGTGAGTGCAGAGAAAGACATACGACGTCCACCCTTTACAGTCTTTGATGTTCTATTAAGAGTTACGAGTTTTTCAACAAACTCTTTTTCTCTTGGTTCTTTATCAAAATTCTTGCGTTCCATTTTAACTCCTAGAACTCAATTCCGGCACTACGAGCACCGTCTGCAAGGGCTTTAACAACACCGTGATAAAGGTAACCGTTACGGTCGAAAACTACCTTAGTAATTTTCTTATCCTTAAGGCGTGCACCTAAAGCTTCACCTAACTTCTTAGCTCCATCAGTATTAGCTTTAAGAGCTTCGAATTCTTTCTCCAATGTAGAGATAGAAGCAAGTGTCTTTCCCTCATCATCATCAATAACCTGAACAGAAAGATTTTTGTTACTGCGAGTAACTGTCATACGTGGACGGTCAGCAGTACCATAAACACTCTTACGAATATGAATCTTTCTGTGAAGGCGTTTTCTGTCTTTATCATTAAGTTTCTTAAACATAGCGCCTATCCTTATTTAACACCAGTCTTTCCGACTTTGCGTCTGATAACTTCATTTTCGTAACGGATACCTTTTCCCTTGTAAGGTTCAGGCATACGGAGTTTACGAATCTGAGCACTAAATTCACCAACAAGCTGCTTGCTGATTCCAGAGATTGTAACTTTACCCTGAGCATCTGCAGTAACTGTAAGACCTTCTGGAATTGTAACGAAGATATCGTTAGAGAAACCAAGGTTCAACATAAGAATCTTTCCCTGAATTTCTGCACGGTAACCTACACCAGTAATTACCAAAGTCTTTGTGAATCCAGTTGTTACACCAACAACCATGTTATTAATAAGATTGCGATAAAGACCATGGAATGCGTTTGCCTGTTTTGTTGTATTTTCAAGGCTAACTACAACTTCATTATCTTTTACTTCAACCTTAACGTCAGAACTAAAATCCTGTTTAAGTTCACCCTTTGGACCTTTTACAGTAACAACATTGTTAGCAACTGTTACTGTTACTCCAGCTGGAATAGCAACAGGAAGTTTACCTACTTTAGACATCTCTTCCTCCTATTACCAGATTGAGCAGATAAGTTCGCCGCCAACCATTTTTTCAGATGCTTTCTTACCAGTTGTTACACCAGCAGAAGTTGAAACGATGATTGTACCGTATCCGTTATAAACACGTGGCAAATCTTTGTATCCAGAATAAACACGACGACCAGGTGTAGAAATTTTCTTAGCACCATGGATTACAGGATTATTACTGTCATCATACTTCAGGATGATGCGGATGATTGAATGTCCTTCTTCCTGAACCTTTTTAAAGTTTTTGATATATCCTTCTGTTTTCAAAATCTTAACGATTTCGAGCTTCAATTTTGAAGCAGGAATATCTACTTTTTCGTGGCGGGCTACAGCCGCATTGCGAACCTTAGTGAGCATATCTGCTACTGGATCTGATGCACTCATTTTTTACTCCTACCACTCTACCAACTTGATTTTGTGATGCCTGGAAGAAGGCCTTCACTTGCTAATTTGCGGAAGCAAAGACGACACATCTTGTACTTTCTCAAATATCCACGTGGACGACCGCAAAGCTGACAACGATTATATTCGCGTGTCTCATACTTCTGTTTGCGAGCGGCTTTAATGATCAATGATTTCTTAGCCATGTATCCCTCACTCTACTTACGGAATGGCATGTTAAACTTGGCAAGCAAAGCTTTTGCTTCTGCATCTGTCTTTGCGCTAGTTACAACAGTAATATTCATACCAGCAATCTTTACGATTTTATCGAAGTCGATTTCTGGGAAAATAATCTGTTCTGTAATACCAAGAGAAAAATTTCCGTGTCCATCAAAACCAGTTGCTTTGATACCGCGGAAATCCTTTACACGAGGAAGTGCAACATTAATAAGGCGGTCCAAAAATTCATACATAATTGTTCCGCGCAATGTTACCATTGCACCAACTTCATTACCCTCACGCAACTTAAAGTTAGCGATACTCTTTTTTGCTCTTGTTTTAACAGCTTTCTGACCTGTAATCTGAGTCAAGTCAGCAACTGCGGCATCAAGGAGTTTCTTATTTGTGAGAGCTTCGCCAACACCCATGCTAACTACAACTTTCTTAATAACAGGAATCTGCATTGGAGTTGTGTAGTTAAACTCTTTTACGAGTGCTGGAGCGATTTCGTCTTTATAGACTTTCTTAAGCCGAGGTACGTAATTAGCCATTACAGTATATCTCCACATTTACGGCAAACGCGAACTTTTTTGTCCCCGTCAATTTTATAGCCAATTTTTACTGGGCGACCGCATTTTTTACATACGATGCCTACATTAGAAATGTTAAGCGGAGCTTCGATCTCAGCGATACCGCCCTGATCCTGCTGGCTGCGCTTTTTCATTGCCTTTTTAACAATGTTTACACCAGATACGATTACTGCATCTTTTTTATAAAGAACAGAAACTACAGTTCCTCTCTTACCTTTATCTTTACCTGCAATAACCTCTACTGTATCGTTCTTACGGATTTTGAATTTCTTGTCCATAACCATTAACTCCTTAGAGAACCTCTGGAGCCAAAGATACGATTTTCATGAAATCCATATCACGAAGCTCACGAGCTACAGGTCCGAAAATACGCTTACCTTTTGGGTTCTTATTTTCATCAACGATAACACAAGCGTTATCATCAAAACGAATATAAGTTCCATCTGGACGGCGGTATTCTTTAGCCTGACGAACGATTACTGCTTTCTGTACAGCACCCTTTTTAATAGTAGATGTAGGAATTGCATCCTTAATAGCTACTACAACGATGTCACCAATTCCGGCATAACGGCGGTGTGAACCACCGAGTACTTTGATACACTGAGCGATCTTAGCACCGGAGTTATCAGCAACTGTCATGCATGACTGCATCTGAATCATAATTTAACTCCTTATACCTTATTTAGCACGTTCGATTACTTCTGCAAGACGCCAGCACTTATTTTTGCTGAGTGGTCTGCATTCCACGATACGAACAGTGTCACCAATGTGAGCATCGTTCTGTTCATCATGGGCCATATACTTCTTAGATCTAGTAACATATTTCTTGTAAAGACGATCCATCTTTTTTGTTGTAATTGTTACAACGATAGATTTATCCATCTTGTCGCTTGTTACGATACCAACAAATGATCGTTTTACAGTCTGAACAGTATTTTCTTCCACAGTTCAGCTCCTACTTGTTTTCACCAGCAGCTTCTTTCTGCTGGATGAACGTATTCAAACGTGCGATTTCGCGACGCATTGTACGTTTCTGCATTGGATTATCTACATGAGAAATCACCATCTTGAAACGGAGATCCATGTACTTCTTTTTAAGCTCATCACGCTTAGCAACAAGTTCAGAATAAGATAATTCTTTATCTGTCTTTTTCTTTGATTCAGCCATCTTATTCCTCCTTAGTCTTGTGTTGGCTTATAAGCGATTTTTGTGATAACTGGGAGTTTATCAGCTGCAAGCTCAAGAGCTCTGTGAGCAACCTTCAAGTCAACTCCATCAATTTCAAACAAAATCATTCCAGGTTTGATAACAGCTGCCCATGATTCTGGAGCACCTTTACCCTTACCCATGCGGACTTCAGCAGGTTTCTTAGAAATCGGTTTATCTGGGAAAACACGAATCCAAACCTGTCCCTTACGGTCAAGCTTACGGTTGATAGCAACACGAGCTGCTTCAATTACGCGAGCGCTCAACCAAGTTGGTTCCATTGCAACAAGAGCAATTTTACCGAAGTCAATAAAATTGTCGCGTGTAGCATTTCCTTTTTCTCTACCACGCTGCACCTTACGATGCATAACTCTTTTAGGACTTAATGGCATAACTTAGCTCCTTTCCTTTGCAGAAGGTGCTGATTTTTCAGCCTTATCTGCAGCTGGACGCTGAGAGCGGTCACGACGAGGCTTGCGAACAAGCTGACCAGCATCTTCCTGCTGTTCGATACCGTAATTCATACCATTGTAAACCCATACTTTAACACCGATTTTACCGTATGTTGTATGTGCTTCGTATGTACTGTAATCAATATCAGCACGAAGAGTATGAAGTGGTACGCGTCCTTCTTTATGCTCTTCTGTACGAGTCATTTCAGCGCCACCAAGACGACCTGAAAGACGAATCTTAATACCCTGTGCACCAGCACGCATAGCGTTGTTTACAGCCTGTTTCAATGCCTTGCGGAATGAACCATGACCAGCAAGCTGACGACCAACATTCTGAGCAATCAAACTAGCATTTACATCTGCGCGTTTAACTTCTTTAATCTTGATCTGAACTTTCTTAGTCAACTGTGACTGAATTTCAGCTCTAATCGTTTCGATTGTTGCACCTTTAACACCAATAATTACACCCGGACGAGCAGTGTGAATAACGATTGTTACACGCTGTGGGTGACGTACGATTTCAACTTCAGCAATGTCAGCGTTTTTACATTCTGGGAGATCTGTAACCATTTTTCTGATTTTGACATCTTCCAAAACGAGGTCTGCATATTCACGGAAATCTGCATACCAACGTGACTGCCATGTTTTGTTTACGCCTAAACGCAAACCAATTGGACTAACTTTCTGACCCACTTTATTCCCCCGCTTTCTCGTCAACGATTACGGTAATATGACACATACGTTTAAGGAGCTGATCTGCACGACCACGTGCACGGAACCAAACTCTCTTGAGTCTTGGACCTTCATCAATTCTGATTTCTTTAACGTAAAGCATATCTTCATCAAGCTTACTGTTCTGATTCAGAGCATTTGCAACTGCTGATTTAAGAGTTGCATTAATAAGACCAGCACCTTTCTGTGGCATATTTGCAAGAATAGCAAAAGCCTTTGTTACTGGTTTCTGATTAACCAAATGAGCAACTGGACGAACCTTAGTTGGTGAAGCAATAAGGAACTTTGTAGTGGCTACATAACCTTTTCTTTCAGCCATAATATCCACCTATTATTTTCCAGCCTTAGCTGTTTTATCTGTACCACCATGGCCATGATAAGTACGTGTTGGAGCAAATTCGCCGAGCTTGTGACCAACGAGATTTTCTGTTACGTACACAGGAATCCATGATTTACCATTATATACAGAAATAGTATTTCCTACCATTTCAGGTATGATTGTAGAGCAGCGTGAGTATGTTTTAATCATCTTACGGTCTGCTTCTTTATTCATTGCTATTACCTTTTTGTAAAGGCTTTTCTCTACAAAAGGACCTTTTTTAACAGATCTTGACACGGTTATCTCCTATGCAACTACTTCTTACGACGCGAAACAATGAAATTGCTTGTTGTCTTTCTCTTGTTGCGTGTTTTGTAACCTTTACAAGGCTGTCCCCATGGAGTAACAGGGTTACGTCCTTTTCCAGCACCTTCACCACCACCAAGTGGGTGATCAACAGGGTTCATAGCCATACCACGAACAGTTGGACGAATACCAAGCCAGCGTTTATGTCCGGCTTTACCAAGCTGTACATTCATATGTTCTTCGTTACCTACAACACCGATTGTAGCGTAGCATTTTCCGTTGATCTTGCGCATTTCACTAGATGGAAGACGTACGATAACGTATTCACCTTCACGACCAGCAATCATTGCACTAGCACCAGCAGAACGAACTAACTGTCCACCACAACCAAGCTGAAGTTCAACATTATGAATTGTAAAACCAACTGGAATGTTAGCAAGTGGCAATGCATTTCCTACTGTAGGAGCAGCGTTTTCGCCAGACATAATCTTCTGTCCAACCTGCAATCCTTTAGGAGCGATGATATATCTCTTATCACCATCTGCATAGAAAATCAAAGCGATATTAGCGGAACGGTTTGGATCATATTCGATTGTTTTAACTGTTCCAGGAATTCCGTGCTTATCACGTTTGAAATCAATTTCACGATAGCGTCTTTTGTGTCCGCCACCCTGATGACGTACAGAAATACGTCCACCCTGGCCACGACCACCATTAGACTTTTTACCTGACACTAATGTTTTTTCGGGTCTATCAGTTGTCAGTTCTTCTCTGACTAGGTCAACGCGTCCGCGTGTACCTGCAGTCATTGGCTTAAATACTTTAAGAGCCATTTCTATTTCCCCTTAGTCTACGCGGATTATACGCCTTCGAAAGCCTGGATTGTTTCACCAGCAGCTACGCGTACAATTGCCTTTTTGTATGAGCTTGTGCGACCTGGTTTTCCACGAAGTCTTTTCATTTTGCCCATTACATTGATAGTAGTGCAGTCAACAACTTTTACGTTGAAAAGTTTTGCTACAGCTTCCTTAATTTCTGTTTTTGTTGCAGTTGGCTGTACGATAAATACGTACTTGTTCTGTTCACGAAGAGCATTAGCCTTTTCTGTAACTACAGGCTGAATAAGAATATCTGTATAATTCATTATTTAGCCTCCTTGTCTTCTGCATAAAAATCTGAAAGATTTTTTACAGCACTTTCAAGAATAACAACCTTGCGAGCGTAGAACAAATCATGTGCTCTAAGACGATTGAATGAAAGGAATGAAACAAATGGAAGATTTCTTCCAGCCTGTTTAATCTTTGCATCATCATCTTTAAGAACTATTACAGTTCTTTCATCTTTTGCAAAATTGTTAAGAATCTGAGCGAGATCCTTTGTTTTACCGCTTTCAACAGTAAAATCTTCAACTACTGTAAATCTGTCGCTCTGAGCCTGCATACTAAGGATTGATTTAATTGCAAGCTGTTTTGCCTTTTTAGGCATAGAATAAGAAAAATCTCTTGGTTTTGGTCCAAAAATTGTACCACCACCTACCATAATTGGAGACTTCTTATCACCACGGCGAGCATTACCAGTACCCTTCTGCTTATAAGGTTTTGCATTACTTCCATGAACTTCTGCACGACCTTTTGTACATGCTGTACCAACACGCATATTTGCAAGTTCATTAGTAATTGCATAGTAAATAACGTCATCATTTACTGGAAGACCGAATACTTTATCATCAAGAGTGATTGTACGCAGTTCTTTTCCAGAAGTTGAATATACTTTCTTTTCCATATTCTAATTCTCCTAGTTTTTCTTTACTGCGGACTTCACGATGAGTGTGCAGTCTTTATTTCCAGGAACAGCACCACGAACCAAAATAACATTGAGTTCTGGATCAACTTTAACAACCTTGAGATTCTGAACTGTAACTCTCTTGAATCCCATGTGACCTGGCATTTTGATATTTTTGAAACAGTGTCCAGGAGTTGTACAAGCACCTGTACCACCAGCTTCGCGATGGAATTTAGAACCGTGAGTAGCACGACCACCATGGAAGCCCCATCTCTTCATAACACCCTGGAATCCCTTACCTTTAGAAGTAGCAGTTACATCCAAGAAACGAGTGTCATTGAAAAGTTCCAAACCAACAGAATCTCCAACTTTAACTTCTGAGTCAAAGTCACGGAATTCTTTCAATGTACGTTTTGGTGAAACGTTTTCAGGGAAAATGCCTGCGTATGCTTTGTTTGCCTTGTTAGACTTCAAATCGTCTACACCAAGAACAACTGCATCGTATCCGCATGTTTCCTTAGTTTTTGTAGCAACAACAGTGTTTGGTTCAACGCGGATCACAGTAACAGGTGTTAAGTTACCGGCTTCGTCGAATACCTGTGTCATTCCTACTTTTTTTGCAATCAGACCTTTCATTCTGATATCTCCTATTTGAACAAATTCTGAAAACTCAGATCCTTTGTTCGATTAATTTGGCCGTCATCCCAGATCCGGAGGGACCGTACCTTATCATTAGCAGTAAATTACTGCTTGATTTCTACAGCAACGCCTGCAGGAAGTTCAAGTTTCATCAAAGAATCCATAACATCTGTTGATGGATTAATGATGTCGATAAGGCGTTTGTGAGTTCTCATTTCAAACTGTTCACGTGACTTTTTGTTTACGTGTGGTGAACGAAGAACTGTTACCTTATTGATACGTGTTGGAAGTGGGATAGGTCCTGAAACCTTTGCACCAGCCTTCTGAACAGCCTGTACGATAGCTTTAGCACTCTGATCGATCAGTTCAACATCAAAAGCACGAAGTCGAACACGAATCTTTCCATTAGCCATGAATTTAATCCTCCAAGATTTCAACTGGTCAGAACTGATTTCTCATCTGACCAGCCGATCATCTTAATAACTATTCGATAATCTTTGTAACCTGACCAGAAGCGATTGTACGACCGCCTTCACGGATAGCAAGTTTAAGACCTTCGTCCATAGCGATAGGATGGATAAGTTCACCGATAATTTTTACATTATCACCTGGGTTTACCATTTCTACACCTTCACCAAGCATTACAGTACCTGTAATATCTGTTGTTCGGAAATAGAACTGTGGGCGGTAACCATTACGGAATGAAGAATGTCGTCCACCTTCTGCTTCTGTAAGAACATAAAGCTGAGCTTCGAATTTTGTATGTGGAGTAATTGATGCTGGTTTTGCAAGAACCTGTCCGCGAACAACATCTTTCTTTTCAACACCACGAAGAAGAATACCTACGTTATCACCTGCGATACCCTGATCAAGTGTTTTCTGGAACATTTCGATACCAGTTACAGTTGTATCCTGAGTTGGTTTAATACCTACGATCTGTACAGCATCACCCATATTTACAACACCGCGTTCGATACGTCCAGTAACTACTGTACCACGTCCAGAAATTGTAAAGATGTCTTCGATTGGCATAAGGAATGGTTTATCTTCTGCTCTTTCAGGATCATCAAACCATGTATCCATTGCTGTAAGAAGTTCTTCGATACATGCTGTGTTAGCAGGATCTGATGATTCGTTCAATGCTTTGAATGCTGAACCTTTGATGATTGGTGTATCAGGAGAGAATCCGTAAGAAGATACAACATCTTTTACTTCTTCTTCTACGAGCATCAACATTTCTTCATCACCGTCGAGCTGGTCAACTTTGTTCAAGAATACGATAATCTTTGGTACACCTACCTGACGAGCAAGCAAAAGGTGTTCACGTGTCTGAGCCATTACACCGTCAGATGCGGCGATTACGAGGATAGAACCATCCATCTGGGCAGCACCAGTGATCATGTTTTTGATGTAGTCAGCATGACCTGGACAGTCGATATGAGCATAGTGTCGTTTATCTGACTGATATTCCAAGTGACGAGTGTTGATTGTGATACCACGTTCCTTTTCCTCTGGAGCGTTATCAATTTCATCGTACTTAAGAGCCTTGTCACCATACTTATTAGCACAGTATGAAGTGATAGCTGCAGAAAGAGTTGTCTTACCATGGTCTACGTGACCAATAGTACCAACGTTCATGTGAGGTTTAGTTCGAACGAACTTCTCCTTTGCCATGTTGTTCTCCTAGCCGGTTTCCTTATTTTACCGGCACTTTTTTATTTTAATGTGTTGCACTTTAAACCAGAACACAATTCATAACAACAGTTACAAAATGCATTCGCAGACACACTTTTATCCAAGTTTGAGAATATTTGTATATGATTATTCGGACGTGAAAAGTTTAATACTTCCATGATATTCCATCTTTTTTCGAAATATCTTGGCCGGTAACCACCAAACATCATCAAACGTTTAATTTTGATAACTGGTATGGCATCCCAGAGCCTTAGTCTGTACCACAGACCTGTCAAAACCCCTGGATGCTCAGCTATCTTTGTTCATATCAACGACATGAACCACACCTAAGGGTCGTATATACCTGAAAATTGCTACGCAATTAACTTTACGGATACACCAGATTATTACATCTGCCAACTTTCAAAGAACCCTGAACCTGTATGACTCTGCATACATAGGTTTTAATTTTATACAATTTTTACAAATAAATTGCAATACCCTAAAACAAATAAGGTAAAAAAAAGGGGCCGTCCCAAAAGTAATGAGTGTAACGCTCATTGAGCCCTTCGACAGACTCAGGAACCACTCGTCGAAATGACTGCTACACTAAATATGGTGGTTTCGATAAACTCAACCACCATAATGCAAACTTATTGGACAGCCTCTATATAGAAGATTTATTCTACCATCTGAAATGAGCAAAAGCCTTATTAGCTTCAGCCATCTTATGTGTATCTTCCTTCTTCTTGAATGCTGTACCAGTATTATTAAAAGCATCAAGGAGTTCAGCTGAAAGTGTATCAGCCATTCCATGACCACTTCTGTTTCTAGCAGCATCAATGATCCAACGCATAGCCAAAGCTTCACGACGTGTATCACGGATTTCTACTGGTACCTGATATGTAGCACCACCAACACGGCGTGATTTTACTTCTACTACAGGTTTTACATTATCAAGAGCCTTAAGCAAAACTTCAAGAGGATCCTTGTCAGTTTTAGCCTTAAGCTTATCCATTGCTTCATAGATAATCTTTGTACAAGTTGCTTTCTTTCCGTCAAGCATCATGCGGCTAACGAATTTTGTAACAACCTTTGAATTATATTTAACGTCTGGCATACATGGACGTTCGATTGATTTCTTATGTCTTCCCATCTTAGTCCTTCCTTATTAAGCCTTTGGTCTTTTTGCACCGTACTTAGAACGGCCACGTTTACGATCTTCTACACCGAGAGTATCTTTTGTACCACGAATAATATGGTAGCGTACACCAGGAAGGTCCTTTACACGACCACCACGGATAAGAACTACAGAGTGTTCCTGAAGGTTGTGACCAATACCAGGAATGTATGCAGTTACTTCAATACCATTTGACAAACGAACACGAGCTACCTTACGGAGAGCTGAGTTTGGTTTTTTTGGAGTTACAGTCATAACACGTGTACAAACACCACGTTTCTGTGGACAAGACTGAAGTGCTGGAGACTTAGTTCTGTTAGCCACTGACTGACGTCCCTGACGAATTAATTGATTGATTGTAGGCATCGCCTATCTCCTTGAATTTTCTGGTCAGCACACCAGAGAATTTTTTACCACTAAAACCCGATAGTGATAGGTTTTTAGATTATAAAGAATTCAAAAAATGAATTCAATGGAATTCTTAAAAGAATTTCAAAATTTATAAAAAAAAAAGGCGTGCTACTATTGTAAGTAACACGCCTTTACTCAATCTTCTATACTATTAAAGTTTTAGCACTATATATAGAAGATTAATCATTTTCGTCGCCTTCAAAAACAGGTTCCATAGGAATATTCTGTTCTGCTTCTTTTTCAAGACGACGTCTTTCAAGAATTTCTTCCATCTGGATATCAAGATCCTTGTCACTACCGTCAAAGAGCTTTACATTTTTGTAATTCTTGATACCTGTTCCGGCAGGAATCATATGACCAATTGCAACGTTTTCTTTGATACCATGCAAACCATCTGTCTTTCCGGCAATAGCAGCATTTGTAAGCACGCGAGTTGTTTCCTGGAATGACGCAGCTGAAATGAACGAATCAACATTCAAAGCAGCTTTTGTAATACCCTGATACATTGGGCGAGCTACAGCTGGCTGACCACCTTCTGCAATTACACGACGGTTTTCTTCATGGAATTCATACTTATCAATCTGCTGTCCATAAATGAAACGTGTATCACCAACGGCAATAACTTCTACTTTACGAAGCATCTGACGAACGATTACACCAATATGTTTATCATTGATGCTTACACCCTGTGCACGATATACAGCCTGGATTTCATCCATCAAATAATTCTGAAGAGCATTTTCTCCAAGAATTGCAAGAATATCAGCGGCATTTGGAGCACCGTCACAAAGCTGTTCACCAGCAACAACTTCGTCGCCATCACGAACGACCATGTTCTTACTTGTTGGAACAAGGTGTTCATAAACATGTCCAAAAGCATCTTCAATAGCGACAATTCGTTTAGCCTTTGTAATACCCTTGAACTTAACTCTACCTGAAATCTGAGCAAGTACAGTCTGATTCTTTGGCTTACGAGCTTCAAACAATTCTGTAACACGTGGAATACCACCAGTAATATCCTGAGACTTAGAAGCTTCTTTTGGCATCTTAGCAAGAGTATCACCAGCTTTAATTGCCTGTTTATCTTCAACCTGAAGAACAGCACCAGCTGGAAGGTAATAAGTACCCATTTCGTTACCAGCTTCATCAGTAATAAGAATACGTGGCTGCTTAATATCAAGGTGAAGATCTGTAATAGTTCTTTCTGTTTTACCAGACTGAAGATCAATCTTTTCTGCCAATGTAGACCCAACGATTACATCTTCAAAATGAACATAACCGTCACTTTCTGCAATGATAGGATCCGAATACTGATCAAATGTACCAAGAGCCTGTCCAGCCTTTACAATCTGACCTTCTTCAATGTTCAATGTAGAACCGTTACTGATTTCAACCTCTACAGCTTTGTTTGTAAAGTAGATGTTTCCATCGCGAATAATTATTTTTCCTGAAACAGGAGCAACAACATCTTTTCCACCACGAACAAGAACAACACTATCTTTAAGAAGACTTACACCATCTTCAATTTTGAGCTGATCGCCATCTTCAATTTTAACGCTATCAAGAATTCTAGTAACGTTCATTGAACCTTTACGAGTAAACAGTTTATTGCCGTTACCAATATCAACACATTTACCCTTAATCTTATTGATAATAGCGTTGTAACTCAAAACAATTCTGTTATCCTCAACAGCTTTATCAGCTGTACCACCGGAATGGAATGTACGAAGTGTAAGCTGAGTACCAGGCTGACCAATTGACTGAGCCGCAATAATACCAACAGCTTCACCAATTTCAACAATCTTGTTACGAGCCAAATTCTGACCATAACACTTGATACAAATACCATGTTTTGCTTCACAAGTAAGTACAGTTCTAAGCTTAACTTTTTCTACACCTGCAGCTTCAATTTCTTTTGCAAGAGCAGAATCAATATAAGAGTTTACATCACAGATTAAATCACCTGTAATAGGATGTACAACACGTTCAATTGTGTAATGACCTACAATTCGATCAGCAAGATGAACTTCAATTTCATCACCCTTCTTGATAGCTGCATAATCAATACCGTTGATTGTTCCACAATCTTCTTCATTTACAACAACATCCTGAGCAACATCAACAAGACGACGAGTCATGTAACCAGCATCGGCTGTCTTCAAAGCAGTATCCGAAAGACCTTTGCGGGCACCGTTTGATGAAATGAAGTATTCGATTACCGAAAGACCTTCCTTAAAGTTTGACTTAACAGGAAGTTCAATGATTTCTCCACCCGGTTTAGCCATAAGACCACGCATAGCAGCAAGCTGAGAAATCTGTTTCTTAGAACCACGGGCACCAGATGTAGCCATCATATAGATAGTATTAAAACCATCTTTATCTTTTGCAAGGTTGTCGTACATGATTTTTGTCAATTCTTCATTAGTACGAGCCCAAATATCTGTTACACGAGAGAAGCGTTCATCATCTGTAATGATACCTTTTGCATTTTCATTTACGATTTTTTCAACTTCTTTATTAGCCTTTTCTACCATTTCCTTCTTTTCAGCAGGAACGATGATATCATTCATAGAAAGAGTTGCACCGTAGAATGTAGCATTCTTGTATCCAACAGATTTAACAGCATCAAGCATCTGAACTGTAAGCCATGCACCCTGTGTATGGTAAACATGTTCAATCATTGCTTTAAGAGCTTTATCACCCATCTGTTTATTGATATAGCGAACACCTTCTGGCATAGCTTCATTGAAAGCTAAAGTACCAGCAGTTGTTTCAATCAAATCACCTTCTTTGAAAGCTTTGCCGTCATGAGAATATTTTCCGCCATCAAAACAATCTTTTGGTGCTGGAACCTTAATTTTTGCCTGCCATTCGATAGCACCTGACTCTGCAGCCATGCGAACTTCATCAGGATTAGAGAATCTCTTTCCTGTTCCCTTTGCATTTGGCTTAATAGAAGTCATGTAATAAATACCAAGTACCATATCCTGTGATGGAGCAACAATTGTATTACCGTTAGCAGGATCAAGCAAGTTACGAGCAGAAAGCATCAATGTCCAACATTCCATCTGAGCAGCCTGTGTCAAAGGAACATGGATAGCCATCTGGTCACCATCAAAGTCAGCATTGAATGATTTACAAGCAAGTGGATGAAGCTTAAGGGCTTTTCCTTCTACAAGTACAGGTTCAAACGCCAAAATACCAAGTCGGTGAAGTGTAGGAGCACGGTTAAGCATAACCGGGTGTTCGCGAACAACTTCATCAAGGATTCCAAATACTTCTGGAGCTTCCTGTTCTACAAGAAGTTTAGCTTTCTTAATATTGAATACAACCTGTTTGTCAACAAGCTTCTTCATAATGAATGGCTTAAACAATTCAAGAGCCATTTTTGTAGGAAGTCCACACTGCCAGAGTTTAAGTTCTGGACCAACAACAATTACAGAACGACCAGAATAGTCAACACGTTTACCGAGCAAGTTCTGACGGAAACGACCCTGCTTACCCTTAATCATATCTGAAATAGATTTAAGAGGTCTGTTAGATGCACCCTTTACAACGCGTTTACGTTTTGAGTTATCAAACAAAGCATCAACAGCTTCTTGAAGCATACGTTTTTCATTACGAATAATGATGTCTGGAGCAGAAAGCTGCTGCAATCTCTTAAGACGATTGTTACGGTTAATAACGCGGCGATAAAGATCGTTCAAATCAGATGTAGCAAAACGACCACCATCAAGCTGAACCATTGGACGAAGATCAGGCGGAATTACAGGAACTACATCAAGAATCATCCAGGATGCTTTATTTCCAGAAGAACGGAAATTTTCAACGATTTCAATGCGCTTCAAGAGACGTTTATCACTTTTAGCACCTTTTTCAATCATTTTTGCACGAAGTTCTGTAGCAAGAGCATCAAGATCTGTTGAATCCAACAAAGTCTTGATTGCTTCAGCACCCATATCTGCTGTAAATGTTTCGCCATAGCGTTCCCGAGCTTCAAGATATTCATCTTCTGTAAGAAGCTGCATTTTCTTAAGATCAGTATCACCAGCATCAATTACAATATATTTTTCGTAATACAAAACTGAACGAAGCTGAGCAACCTGCATATCAAGAAGAAGACCCATTCGGCTTGGAACTGAACGATAATACCAGATGTGGCTTACAGGAGCTGCAAGTTCTATATGACCTGTACGTTCACGACGAACTTTAAAATGAGTAACTTCAACACCACAACGATCACAAATCACACCCTTATAACGGATTGATTTGAATTTTCCACAATAACATTCCCATTCCTTTGTAGTACCGAAAATGCGTTCACAGAAAAGACCATCTTTCTCCGGACGAAGAGTACGATAATTAATAGTTTCAGGCTTCTTTACTTCACCGTATGACCATGCACGGATAGTTTCTGGCGAAGCCAATTTAATTTTTATACTTGCAAAATCCTGAACATCACGCATTTGAATTCTCCTTATCAAAACCAGCTGAAGCTTTCTTGATCAATTCCTCATCACGTTCTGTAAGAGCAATCTGTTTATCTTTGTCATCATACATTCTGAAATCAAGTGCCAGACCACGAAGTTCCTGTACCATTACATTGAAAGCTTCTGGAACACTGGCTGGAGATGAAGGATCTCCCTTTACAATTGATTCATAAATCTTTGAACGACCAGTCATATCATCTGACTTAATTGTCATCATTTCCTGAAGACAGTTTGCAGCACCATAAGCTTCAAGAGCCCAAACTTCCATTTCTCCAAGACGCTGACCACCAAACTGAGCCTTACCACCAAGTGGCTGCTGAGTAACAAGTGAGTATGGACCTGTAGAACGAGCGTGCATTTTGTCATCAACCAGGTGATGCAACTTCATAAAGTAGATAACACCAACGAAAATTGGATTTACAAAAGGTTCACCTGTCTGACCAGAGCGAACAATCTGTTTTGCATCACTAGCAAGACCAGCTTCTGCAAGTTTAGCAGCAATCTGTTCCTGACTTGGTGACTGGAATACAGGAGATTCAAAGAACTGATTAAGGTAACGACCTGCAACACCAAGTTCCGATTCCATGATCTGACCAATATTCATACGAGAAGGTACACCAAGCGGGTTCAAACAAACATCAAGAGGAGTACCATCTTCAAGGTATGGCATATCTTCTGGTGGAAGAATACGAGCTACGACACCTTTATTTCCGTGTCGTCCAGCCATCTTATCACCTTCACGAAGCTTACGCTTATTAGCAATAATTACCTTTATTACTTCATCAACACCTGGAGAAAGTTCATCACCTTCAAGGCGTTTCATACGCTGTACGTCAATAACAACACCTTCAATTCCGTGTGGAACATGAAGAGAAGAATCACGAACTTCTTTAGATTTTTCACCAAAGATAGACTGCAGAAGCTTAAATTCAGGAGTAGTTTCAATTTCTGATTTTGGAGTAACTTTACCAACCAGAATATCCCCAGAACGAACTTTTGCACCAATTCTTACAATACCTTCTGCATCAAGGTTCTTACGAGCCTTTTCAGATATATTTGGAATATCGCGAGTAATTTTTTCTGGTCCAAGTTTTGTTTCACGAAGTTCTGTTTCAAAAGATTTGATATGAATAGTTGTATACATATCTTCGCGAACTACACGCTGAGAAATAAGTACAGCATCCTCGTAGTTATAACCGTTCCAAGGTACGAAACCAACAAGAAGGTTGCGACCAAGAGCAAGTTCACCATTGAATGTAGCCGGACCATCAGCAAGAACCTGACCAGCTGTTACATGTTCACCAACTTCAACGATTGGACGCTGATGATTCCATGTATCATTATTTGTTCGCTGATATTTAATAAGTTTATATTCATTAATCTGACCAGCAGCTGGATCTGTAGGTTTTACTTTGATAAGTTCACTTGAAACGTAAACTACATCACCTTCATATTTTGCTTTTACAAGAACACCAGAATCATAAGCAGTCTTGCGTTCCATACCAGTACCAACGTGAGGTGGTTCTGGGAAAAGCAAAGGTACACCCTGACGCTGCATGTTACAACCCATGAGGGCACGGTTAGCATCATCATGTTCAAGGAATGGAATCAATGAAGCTGATACTGAAATTACCTGACGAGGTGAAACGTCAATATACTGAACATCTTTTGGAGAACGCTGAGTATAATCTCCGCGATGGCGAACAGAAATCATATCTGTTGGGAAAGAACCATCTTCCTTCATACCAGGAACAAGCTGACCAACATAATATTTATCTTCGTCCATAGCAGAAAGATATTCAACTTCTTTTGTTGCCTTTCCATCTACAACCTTACGATATGGAGTTTCCAGAAATCCATAATCATTAATCTGTGTAAACATTGGAAGAGAAACAATCAAACCAATATTTGGACCTTCAGGAGTTTCAATAGGACACATTCGTCCATAATGAGAATAGTGTACGTCTCGAACTTCAAAACCTGCACGGTCACGAGAAAGACCACCAGTACCCAAAGCAGAAAGACGACGCTTATGTGTAAGTTCAGACAGAGGGTTAATCTGATCCATGAACTGTGAAAGCTGAGAAGAACCAAAGAATTCACGAATTGCAGCAACAATAGGCTTAATAGAAACAAGATCCTGTGGTTTCATAGTATCTGTTTCTTTCAATCCCATACGTTCCTTAACAATACGTTCCATACGGCTGAAAGCAGTCTTCAACTGATTTGTAAGAAGTTCTCCAACACAACGAATACGACGGTTTCCCAGATGATCAATATCATCAATCTGATCTTCACCGATGTAAACATTAATCAAAGTTTTCATTGTATTAATGATATCTTCTTTAATAAGAGTTGATTCTTTTACATCATCAGTATAATCAAATTTTTTGTTCAACTTGTAACGACCAACACGACCAAGATCATAACGACGTTCAGAGAAGAACATAGAATTCAAATCTTTTTCAGCATTTTCTACTGTTATTGGTTCACCAGGCATCAAAATTGCGTAAACAGCAGCCAAAGCGTCTTCCTTAGAAAGTTCATTATCAACAGAACCTTCCTTTACAAAACGTACTTCTTCGCGTTCAAAACAGTTAATGATAATCTGAGAATCAAGAGATTCATTCTTTTCATCTTTATCATTTGGATTTTTCTTTGTGTTCAATTTAATAACACAAATTTCAGAAATTCCATTAGCGACAAGATCATCAATATCATGTGGATGAAGACGAGTACCTGCGTTGAACAAACGTTTTTCTTCACCATTTTCATCTTTAAGAATTACTGCACTAGCAAGAACCTTGTCAATAAGAGCTTCTCTTGCTTCTGTTGAATCAACAACCTGAACATTTTCAGTTTTGTAGAAACAGCGGATAATATCTTCACGAGTATTGTATCCAAGAGCTCTAAGGAAAATAGTTCCAAGAATTTTCTTTTTGCGATCAATCTTAGCAAAAATAAGTTCTTTTTTCTGATCAATTTCAAATTCCAACCATGATCCACGGTATGGAATAATACGGCTAGACCAAACACCTTTTTCGTGCTGGAAAATAACACCAGGAGAACGATGAATCTGAGAAACTACTACGCGTTCAGCACCATTGATGATAAATGTACCTCTATCTGTCATAAGAGGAATATCACCCATGTAAATATCTTTCTGAATAATGTGTCCGTCATTCAAGAATGTAAGGTCAATACGAGCTTTTAAAGGAACAGAATAAGTTGCTCCTTTCTTTTTACATTCCAGTTCAGAAAACTTAATGTTTGCGTAATCCAGTTCGTAGTATTCGAACTCCAAAGACATGTCACCATTAGGACTTTCAATTGGGAAGATTGAAGTAAATGCTTCCTGCAATCCCTGGTTCAACAATGGTTCGCCTCTCTTTAAGCGTTCAGCCTGAAGGAAGCTTTCATAAGAAGAAGTCTGAATATCGATAAGATTAGGTACATCCATAAAGTTCTGGATGTCTTTACCGATATATTGACGATTGATGGTTCGTGTTTTTGCGAACATCATATCCCCCAAATATTGGATTCAGCGTAAATCTGCTACATGCAGAAACTCCGCACAGCACAGAAATCACTGACATCTTACGAGGGTACGTAAGATTTTTATAATATAACAAAAAAATAAAAAATTTAAAATACGTTTAAACGCACAAAAACTGCAGAGTTTCCCCTGCAGTTTTCTTATTTATTAAGCTATAAGAAAAAACTTATTTCTTAGAAGCCTTACCACCAGCTGCTTCGATCTTTTTGATGATTTCGTCAGCGTCAGCCTTGCTTACGCCTTCTTTAAGAGCTTTTGGAGCACCTTCTACGAGAGCTTTTGCTTCACCAAGTCCGAGACCAGTGATTTCACGAACAGCTTTGATTACTGGAATCTTCTGAGCTGCATCGAAACCTTCGAGTGTTACAGTGAATTCTGTCTGTTCTTCAGCTGCTGCACCTGCACCTGCTGCTGGAGCTGCTGCTACTGCTACTGCTGCTGTTACACCGAATTTTTCTTCCATAGCTTTTACGAGTTCTGAACATTCAAGAACTGTCATGCTAGAAATTGCATCAAGAATCTGATCTGTTGTTAATGCTGCCATATTGTCTTCCTCACAAATATGTTATTAAAAATATGTCATCCCGAAGGATGTGCAGTACGAAACTCATACGAGTCCGCTGCAATCAAACACGGACAGTCGACAGCTATGAAGCCTGACCGTGCATTTAGATTACAAGTAATCTAAGAAGCTAGGCTATTAGTTTGAACCTTCTGCTTCTTTCTTTTCTGCGTATGCTTTGATTGTAGCTGCCAACTGACGAGCTGGTCCGTTGATAGCAGACATGAGCATAGCGATAAGTTCTTTCTTTCCTGGAACTTTTGAGAATGCTTCGATTTTTGCTGCATCGAAAACTTCTTTTTCTACACAAGCACCCTTTACAGTAAGAACTGGAGTCTCTTTGCTAACTTCTTTAGAGAAGTCGAAAAGAGTTTTTGCTACAACGTTAGCATCTTCTTTTGCCATTGCAACAACTGTTGGTCCCTTAAGGTAATCAGCAACATTGTTGATATCCATTGATTCAAATGCGATACGAGCAAAGTTGTTTTTTACAACTTTAAGTACAGCATTCTGGTCACGGAGCTTCTTACGGAGGCTTGAAATCTGTTCTACAGTCATTCCACGGTAATCAGCAAAAATGAAGTTGCTATAATCAGCAAATGCTTTTTTTGTTTCTTCAATAGCGTCAGCTTTGTAAGACTGAACTTTCTTTGCCATCATTGCCATAATTATTCACCTTCCTTCATGTCAACCCATACGCCTGGGCCCATAGTTGAACTGAGGGATACTGACTGAATGAAGCTTGAAACAACACCGTTAGGAGCTTTCTTTCCAACTTCAGAAATCAATACGTTAACGTTTTCTGCAATTTTTGCAGCGTCCATAGATACCTTACCAACAGCAATGTGTACAACACCTGTTTTGTCAGCACGATATTCTGTACGACCTTTTTTAAGTTCGTTGATAGCAGCTACGATATCATTTGTAACCGTACCAGTTTTTGGGTTAGGCATAAGACCTTTGCGTCCCAATACCATACCAAGACGACCTACATCTTTCATCATATCTGGAGTAGCTACAGCGATATCAAAATCAAGCCAACCACCCTTTACTTTGTCGATGTATTCATCTGAACCTGCAAATGCAGCACCAGCATCAAGAGCTTCCTTTACGCGGTCATCTTTACAGAAAACCAAAACTTTCTTTTCACCCTTGAACTGATTTGGGAATACCAAAGTGTCGCGAACTGAAGTAGATTTATCCATCTTAAGGTTAAGATGACATTCTACAGTTTCATCGAACTTTGCAAACTTCATATCCTGTACCATTTTACAAGCTTCTGTTACAGTATATTTTTTTGTCAAATCAAATTTTGCGGCAGATGCGCGATACTGTTTTCCGTGTTTCATATTACTGCTCCACCTCTACGCCCATACTGCGAGCAGTACCAGCAACGATTTTCTTTGCAGCTTCGAGATCATTAGCGTTAACATCTGGAAGCTTTGTTTTTGCGATTTCTTCGAGATCTTTCTTAGAAAGAGTTCCTACTTTGTCGCGAAGTGGGTTTCCTGAACCCTTCTGAAGCTTAAGTGCTTTTTTGATAAGTACTGCAGCTGGAGGAGTTTTAAGGATGAATGTGTAAGATTTGTCCGCATAAACAGTAATAACTACAGGGATGATAAGTCCTTTTTCCATAGTCTTAGTTCTGTCGTTGAATTCCTGGACAAACTTTGGTGCTGAAACACCGTGAGGTCCGAGAGCTGGACCAATTGGAGGAGCCGGAGTAGCTGCGCCAGCTGGGCACTGCAATTTGATTACGGCTGTTACCTTCTTTGTTGCCATTGTGATTCTCCTAAATTGGTGTATAACGAATTACCTTTGTCCGACGGACCTGTAATTCTCCCAAAAACAGGTAATGCCCGCACTGGCATGCGAGCACCTGAAATTTTTGCTAATTAAACTCGTTCAACCTGAAGTACACTTACTTCTACAGGTGTTGCACGACCAAAAATCTGAACGTTTACGCGCAACTTATCTTTTTCTTCATTAACTTCTTCGATGTTACCACTAAATGAAGCAAATGGACCGTCTGTGATTTTAACAACATCACCAACGTTGTAAGACTGCTTAATTTTAACAGTCTTTTCACTTTTAATAACACCGATTTTCTGAAGAAGATTTTTTGCTTCTGCAGCAGAAATACATCTGGGACGTTCATTAGGATTTGTTCCAACAAAACCTGTAACACCCTGAATTCTTCTCAAACCAGAACAAGTTTCTTTCCAGCCAAGTTCTGGAAGATCCAATTCAACCATAAGGTAACCAGGCATGAAGTTTACACGTTTAGACTTCTTTTTTCCGTCTTTAATTTCTACAACTTCTTCTACTGGAACTTTTATATCTGTGATTACTGCTGAATCTAATTCGTTTTTATCAAGAAGGGCTCTGATTGTTCGTTCAATTTTTGCTTCATGACCAACGAATGTCTGAAGCATATACCATGACTTTGACATAATTACCTTTAATTATATTATTTCATCAAGAAGCGGAAAGCTTCTGTAAAAGCAAAATCCAACAAACCAAGAACGATAGCGATGATAATTGTAGAAACAATTACTACTTTTACCGAAGAAACTACGTCATCCCTTGAAGGCCAAACAACCTTTCTTAATTCTGCTTTACTTTCATTAAAAAACTGACTGATTTTTGACATGATTCCTCCGTTTTTTATTTTTTTTATTTATCAGGGCAGGCAGGATTTGAACCCACGACAGGCGGTTTTGGAGACCGCTGCTCTACCAGCTGAACTACTGCCCTATATATAAACTGTTCATATTTATGAACAGTAATATAAAAATTAATCAGGCTTATTTTGCCTTTGTTTCTTTGTGCAATGTATGCTTGCGATCAAATGGACAATACTTTTTCATTTCGAGTTTGCCAGTGATATTCTTGCGGTTTTTGTAAGTTGTATAGTTCTTACGTTTGCATTCTGAACACTGCAAAGCGATGATTTCTACTGCACCCTTTTTCTTACTTGCCATATCTATACTCCTGATGAAGTTTTTTTTTCTTGCTTAAATCTCAGCTGTTTAAGCCCCCGTGCGGGTTTGAACCGCAGACCTCAGCCTTACCATGGCTGCGCTCTACCAACTGAGCTACAAGGGCGTTTCACGCACCCCTATAAACCTAAAACAATGCGTTTTATAAATATATAGAAGACTTAATTTTATGTCAATTAGAATTCATTGAATTTGATGAAAAATATAAAAATTCAATGATATTTTATTCATATAGTTATTTTTTTTATTATTAATGATATTATACTATATCTCTGTTTTTTATGACACAGATCAAAGTTGTATCCGAGGCTTTTTATGAATATTGATATGCTTATTGATGGAATTCTTGACTCTTATGATAGATACGGTGGAATTAACCGCAGCGAAGGCGAAAACTTTCCAAACCGCGAAAACGTAATAAAAGTTCTTGGAGAACTTCAGTGTCTGATTTTCCCTGGATTTAAGACAGCAGAAGATATTCAGCCAACAAACATCAGGTACGTTACAGGACAGCGAGTGAACAATATCATTGCGCTTTTGACTTCAGAAATTCAAAAAGCTCTTGTTTATGTTGTTTCCAGCGATGCAAACAGAAAAGAATCAATTAAAGATTCACATTGCTTTAAGCTTGCAGAACAAACAACCTTTGCACTGATAGAAGCCATTCCTGGAATCCGTGAAAAACTCATGCTTGATGTGGCTGCGATTTTTAATGGAGACCCAGCAGCAAAAAGTAAGGAAGAAGTAATCCTTTCATATCCTGGACTACAAGCAATCTTAACATATAGAGTTGCTCATTTTCTTCATGTGAATGGAGTACCTGTAATTCCTCGTATTATGAGTGAGCACATTCATGGACGAACAGGAATTGATATTAATCCAGGTGCAGAAATCGGTGATTCTTTTTTTATTGATCACGGAACTGGAATCGTTATTGGAGAAACATCAATTATTGGTAACAACGTAAAAATATATCAGGGTGTTACTTTGGGAGCTTTAAGCGTAAAAAAAGAATTGATGAATAAAAAACGCCACCCGACAATCGAAGATGACGTTACAATTTATGCTGGAGCCACAATCCTTGGAGGGCAAACCGTAATTGGAAAAGGTTCTGTAATCGGAGGAAATACCTGGGTAACAGAAAGTGTTCCTGCTGGTACAAAACTAATAATCAACAGACAATAATTCCAGGAGGCGCCCCGAAAAGATAATCTGAAAAAACAGGAAGTTCAAATTATGGTTATAAATTTTTAATGACCATTTTAGTTCTGATTATCTTTTAATTGTTGCATACGGGCTGCATTTTCATAGTTTTTACTTATTTCATTTATCATATTGATAATTGGAAGTCTGGCAGTTTCTGGAAGCAACTCAAGCTTATGCGAAACTGCAAGAATTTCTCTGTTATGAACAATCTTATAACTGTCTTCCCCACTATCTGATTTCTTAGAATCAGTTTTCCCATACAACAAATAATCAAGTGATAATTTCAAATATTTTGAACTTTTCAGTGCAATTTCAACATCAGGGCGCGAGCGTCTACTTATTCCAGATGAAATCGTATTTGGCATAATGCCTATGTCTTTTGCAAAAACTTTTCGGTCTATTCCTCTGTATGACAGTTCTGAATCAACTCGCAACCAAAAATCACTTACATCACTATCCATAGCAAAAGAATAATTTTCAACTGCGATTTATACATCTGATTATTCGCAATCGCGATAAATAAGTTATAAAATCGCAATACCGATTTTTTCATTCATAAAGTTACGAGTGCGAAAATATTCACTGTATAGCCCGAAATTCCAACTAAATAACAGTTGAATCTTCCTTATTTTTTGCGAATGATGAACTTTGAGCCTTTATCATATTTAAAATCGGACTTCTAAGTTCAGCTGGAAGATATTCCAGCTGACGAACAGTATTTCCATATTTTTGAAATATACTGTAATCATAATAATCTGATGATGAATCTTCAGAAATAAGTGACTCTAGCGTTACACCTAAAAAACATGCGATTTTATATGCTGTTGAAACAGACGGATCGTTATTTTCGTAGATTCCTTTTCCAATATTAGAAACATCAAACTGACACGCATAAGCCAGCTCTTTTCTGCTTATACTTCGTAACTTAAGCAATGCATCAACTCTTTTCCAAAATTGCATGTAAAACATTTTGCAACTTTAAATGAATAGGAGTGATGAAAAATTGATGACTGCAATAATATTTTTAATTCATGGAAATTTCCTTTAAAAATAAAAACAAAAATTCGACTTTCAGGTCATTACAAAGTATGATTTGTTATGTAACTAACTGGAGAATAATAAATGTACCTCTGAAACTTGAACTTTATTTGTCCAACTTTAGGGGTGCACTTCCACCCATTTTTTCGGCTTCGCTGTCAAATGAAAAATCAGTGGAATAATCTTTTCTGTACCAAATCCAGTCGTCAAGCGTCAGACTGTTCTGATTTTCCACAAAGCAGCTTTCAAGCGGAAACAAAATTCATCGCAGGTGACCATGCTTTTTCGTAATCGCAAATGTATTTTTCGTAAGAAGATTTTATTTTGCCCAAATGCTCGGCAAAAACAGTCCATTTTTTATAGCTGTCCGAATACTCGTAGCAAAGAGATTGAATGTCATAAAGCATTATTTTAAACAAAGTAAATCCTTTACTTTGTTTGCCACATACCAAATCATTACAGGCGGAATTGCATTTCCTAAAGCCCTATACTGAGCTGTTTCTGTTCCAACTAAAGAAAAAGTTTCAGGAAATGATTGTATTCTGGCAACTTCTCTTGGTGTAAAACGGCGGTAACGAGTACCATTAAATAAAACTGGGTCTGTGCTATTTAGTGATACTTTAGCAAGATGAGCACCAACGGTATTAATACGACAAAAAAAATACGTTTTTTTTACTTTTAATAAAAATCAAGATAATAGTCTGCCTTATTTTGACATCCAATACAACCACAAATTGCATTTTCTGAGGCAATAGGTTCAAGAGTTCCAAGAAGATTTATCTCTTTTAATTCTGAATGCCTTTTACAAATTTGAGTCCATGTTCCATAATTATCTTTTACTATATCATCAAAAAGGATATTCATTTCTATTCTGCTCTTATGCCATTTTCCTTTCTCGAGAATAAGTTTCGGGTATAAATTTCCCTGCTGAAGAGTCATCTTGATTATTAGTTTCAATTGTATTTTGCAAAGACTTCATTACATGCCACATAAGTACAGGGGGAACAGCATTTCCTATCTGTTTGTAAGCAAAATGTTCAGAAACAGGAAATTGAAAATTTTCTGGAAAAGATTGTATTCTAGCAGCTTCCCTTGGTGTAAATCTTCTATACAGTTCTTTATTTGAGTCAACAAGAAGAACAGGATCTCGTGAATTTATACTTGTTTTTGCAAGATGTGATGTTATAGTCAAACAAGGTTGGCTTAAATCTTGCCAAAGCCCTCTTTTCATATTATTTTTTGCATTTTTCATTCCCTGAACTGCTCTTTCTGAAAAATAATATCTTTTGTCATCAATTGCTAACTTATCTATCACTTTTGAGAGTGGAGTATAATTGTTTTCTGTAACAACAGATATCGGAAAATTATATTTTTTGTGAATATCATTGCGTATGCCGACAATAATAACTCTTTCTCTTTTTTGAGGAATTCCAAATTCCACTGCTTTTACAATCTTGAAATCAACTTTATAACCAAAATCACCGCACTCTTCAAATTCAGACTTTATTTTATTTATTATTTCACCCTTTTTAAGTATCATCAGTCCTTTTACATTCTCACAGACAAAGTATTTAGGTTGTTTTTCATCCAAAAACCTTACAATCTGTTTATATAAATTTGCACGAGCATCATTTGTATCTTTGGTTGGATTCACAGTAGAGAAAGACTGACAAGGAAACCCGCCAACTAGAACATCAATTTCATCTTCGATTTTAGAGAAATCTGCTTCACATACATCGCCACAAATTGCTTTATGTAAAAAATTAGCATTATATGTTTCAACTGCTTTTGGGTCAAAATCTATTGAATAAACAATTTCGAAATTTAATCTTTCATATTCCTTACCTAAATATGAAAAACCTCCAAGAATACCGAGGTCGCTGCCACCGCAACCGCAGAAAAGAGATGCTACATTCATTTGACACCCTCACTTTGTAAATTAATGTCTATTACTTCATCTATTGAGTCTTTATCAACTTCAATGCGGTAGGTTAGCGGAATAACAGAAATTTGTTTATTCATTTTCTTTTGATAAGGATTTTGTATTGTATATATAAATACACCATTTCTTGTAAAGAAAACTCTATATATAAAATAAAAATCTTTCTTTTCTGTTGCTGCTACCCATTCATTTCTTGTAATATTTACCGAGTCATACCATTCAGAATCTTTTATATTTGGAGAAGTGATGCGTCTAGTAGCCTTTACTTCAATATACTTTCCCATTTCAGCATATTCTTCTATATCGTCATCATCAATTGCCATAACAGATTGAATGTCATAACCAAGTCCTTTTTGTTTTCCAAACAAAATTACTTTATTTGTCAAACGAGGATTATATTTTTCTACACGTTCTTTTTCATAATTGAATACGAAATTTTCCCCTTCATCACCTAGTTCAACAGTACTACCAAAAATTTTATAACCTGTGTTTGTTTTATTTTCTATAGAAAGAGAATCTATTTTTGTTTCAAAAGAATTTGCAACATCACTTAATTTTCCATAATACTCATTCCATCTAAATTGCAAGTTTTTAAAATGCTCAGAATCTGATATATCAGATTTATCAAATTTAAATAAGAGGTCGCTATTCCATTCCTTCGAAAATAATTCTATAGCATTCTGTTCTTTGTGATTTAAATGTACAATTTTCTTACCATCAATATAAATTAAATTTGCAAGTTCCAGATAATTTAATTGCTCATTGATATGCTGATATTTTTTTGAATCTGCTTCATTCCCCTCAATTTCTCTATATATATCAGCTTTTTTATCTTTTTCTATAAAATCTAAAACCTCAGAAACAGACGCATTTCGTTGTAGTACATCAAGAGAATTTAGTATGTATACTCCAATATCGCGTTTTGTTAGATTTAACTTTCTTTTTTCAGCTTCTTCTAAAACTTTTACTACGTAACAATTTGCTCGAATACTAATTCCGTCTTCTAGTCTTTGAGATACTGTATTTATCTTCTGCATTACATTGGGAAACTGCATTTTATAACAAATATCCTTAAAAAAAGCAGGAATATCACCGTCTGCCAAAAATTTCCGAGTGCGTTCAGAACAATAGACCTTACCATCCGACGAATAAACATACATACCGAAAAGTTTTCCTGCAATTTCAGTTCTATGATTATCAAGGGTTTTCTTTTCTCTAGAAGAACTTGGTAAATATTGAATCAAATTACTATTAAACATGTTCTCAAATTTTTCTTTTTCAACTGGGCAAATATCACTTATTACTTTTGCATAAGCTGGCAACATATCTTCTAATTGAGACTGAGCCTTTCCACGTATAATATCACAACGATATTGTTTTTTTACATCATACATCTATTTGTCCTCCTTCAAGTAATTTTTTCATTTGTTTTGCAATTTCTTCAGCCATTAACGGGGGCACGGCATTTCCAACCTGTCTAAGCTGGCTTCCTTGTTTTCCCAAAAAAACAAAATCATCTGGAAATGATTGAATTCTAGCACTTTCCCTTACGGTCGGAACACGATTATATTCATAATGAAAATGATGATTATGCCCACAATCAATTGTAAAACTTGGCTTTGTACTATCAAGCCGAGTCCAGGCAATGTGAACTTTTCTAGTATTTTGTAACTCCAATGGTAAATCTTTATAATTTCCACCATCAGGTACTAAAGAAATAATTCTTTTTGTTTGTTCTGTATGTAGTGTAATTCGATGATTGTATAAGCCTTTTGCATTTTCTCGCATAGTTTTTTGGTATTCTGATTGAGGCTCAAGAGGATATTTATCCCCATCAGTAATTGATTTATCTGGTAAATCTGATATAGCTTCTTTTGATGTAATCCTATTTTTTACAGTAGAATGAGGATATTTAAATTCCATCCCATTTTTCAATCCAACAAAAACAGCTCTTCTGCGATTTTGAGGTACACCATAATCAGAAGCAGTGAGAATTCTATAAACAACTTTATATCCCAAATCAGAGAAATCCTTAACAATAGAATCTTTTACAATACCTTCGCCTATGGAAAGAATGTTAGGAACGTTTTCCATCATAAAAGCTTTAGGTTTGTAGTATTCTACAAATCGAACAAAGTTCTTATAAAGTTTATTTCGTTCATCATCAACAATTCTTTTTCCAGCAACTGAAAAACCTTGACATGGTGGACCGCCAATAATTAAATCTACAGTTTTACCGTTAAGCTCTTTTTCAATTTCTTCTGGATTAAGGGTAGATAAATCTGCACAAATGCCTTTTGAGTTTTTATGATTGTAATTGAAAGTAGTAATTGCATCTTGCCAAGCATCAATTCCTAGCAAAACATTAAATCCTGCCTTTTCGAAACCTAGAGAAAGCCCCCCACAACCACAAAATAAATCAATGCAATTCAATGACTCATTTATACCCATTCAGAAATAATAGCATTTTACGAAATAAATTTACAGTATCAGGTTCATCTCCTTCCGCTGATACTACCGTAAAAATCGCAAAAGTCCTTCACGTCTCCGTGGAATACCTAGTAACAGGACAAAATCAAGCTCTGAAAAATGAAGGCATCGATATCAAAAAATACAAAGAATATTCCGACCTGATTGCAAAACTAGACACACTGAACGAAAATCAAAAAGACCTCGTAAAAACAATCGTAACGCAAACGACCGAATGGAAAGGTTAAGGCAGAAATAAACAAACAGATTTCCCCAGAACTAACGTTCTTCGCATCTTTCGTGACCATCGTTAGATGCGAACAAATCCGTTTGTTTTCTTTCGAGTCCTTGAGAATCTTTTCTACCGATTTATCACAATCACTTCACCTTCCACCCAACCATTCCCTTTCCTTCACTTGAGAACACCACACCAACTTTAAGCATCTTCTTTCCGCTGACTGCAAATCGGTCACAGTAACCATTGGCGTCAATCTGCTTCAAGACATCTTCTGCCACTTCTTCAAACGAGCGGCCTTTGTCCATTTTCAGTTCAAAAATAAAAACGCTGTCTTTTGTGTGAAACTGCGTAAGCATAGCAGTTTTATATTTTATGAAATATTTACCCGAAAACCGACTTTATGAGGGAAGAAATGTCTTTTACTTGTAGAACTCCTGGATTTTTTTCGCTGGCGTAAATATGGGTAAAGCCCAGGTTTTCGGCTGTTTTGGCGCGAGGTTTGATTTTTGGAACTGTTCGGATTTCGCCGGCAAGACTAAGCTCTCCAAAAATTGCAGTTCCGACTTTTACAGGTAAATCTGTGCGGGCAGAATACATGGCAACTGCCAGAGCTGCGTCTACAGCACTTTCGCTAAGACGAATTCCCCCGGCAACATTTATATAAATATCCTGACCAAGAAATTTAATGCCAACCCGCTTTTCCAGAATTGCAGCCACACGACTAACACGGGCAGAATCAATTTTATCGCTGAAAACCCGGGAAATGGCAGCTTTTGCAGGAGCCGTAAGAGCCTGAATTTCTACCATAAAAACCCGATTGCCTTCAAATACTGCGGCACAGGCAACTCCTGCAGGCTGAACTTCGCGACGCTCAGAAAGAAACATTGTTGCAGGATTAAGCACTGGCTCCAGACCTTTTTCCGTCATGTTAAAAATGCCAAGCTCATCAACTGAACCAAAACGATTTTTCTGTGCATGAAGAAAACGAACATCATCGCTGTTGCGTTCAAAGGAAATAACTGTATCTACCATGTGCTCAAGAGTTTTTGGTCCTGCAATTGTTCCTTCTTTTGTTATGTGGGCAGTCATTATCAAAACGGAATCCCGATTTTTAACCCAGCCAACAAGTTCGTTTGCACAGTATTTAAGCTGATTTACAGTTCCTGGAACCAGGCCAGCTTCTGCGGAATAAACAGTCTGGATTGAATCTATAATTACGAAAACTGGATTAATTTTATCCAGCGAATCAAGAATATCTTCAAGGCGCATTGTGCAGAGAACTTCGATGCCTTTGCAGTTTAACAGGAGTCTGTCTGCCCTGTCTTTTATTTGTGCGGCGGATTCTTCGCCGGAAATGTACAGAATTTTGCCAGGAAAATTTTGTGCCATTTTTGATGCAGCCTGTATCAATAAAGTTGATTTTCCGATTCCAGGTTCGCCGCCAATCATTACGGCAGACCGTTTTGTTGCGCCACCACCAAGAACCCGGTCAAATTCTTCTATTCCTGTGGTAAATCTTGATGTATCCTGTGCACTGATTGATTCCAATGGCACAGGCTTTGCTTTTTCGCTTACAGAGTTGCCTTTGCCTGCAGGAGAAACAGCGGAACTGTCTACAATACATTCTTCCATGCTGTTCCATTCGCCACATTCAGGGCATCGGCCTAACCAGCGGGGCTGCGTATAACTGCAGCTTGAACATTTGTATACTATTGAGCCGTTTTTCTTTGCCATAGGAATTCCTGTTGTCTGGATAATTTTTGTTTTTCGTACACATATTATATAGTGAAAAAATTAAGAATTCTGCAATGCGGCAGCGGAAAAAAATGATTTTTTTTTGAAAAAACTGTGACGGGAGGATGAGACCGCGCCAAGACTGGAAGGGTTGCGCAGCAAGACAAAGGGGGTGTAAAACAGCCCCTTTGGCCAAGCGTTAGCGGGCCCTGGAAGGCTTGTTGCCAACAGAACCTGCGCCCATAAAAAAATTATAATCTAGTTGCTTCTACTTCGTCGTGGAGCTTTCCAAGCATATCCATGATTCCGTCGATAGTTTTCTGTTTTGGATCTGGTTCATCAGCTGGAAGAGAATCCAAAATTGATTTGCGATATTCCTTACAGTCTACAACTGGATGAGCAGTAAGAATAAACTTGTCTTCTGTTACAAGGTCTGCAAGCATATCTTCTGGATTTTCTGGATTTATGCGGAGACAGTTTCCGTTGATTGCCACTGGCAGAACGATGTCAAAAAGGCGGAGGTAACTGTCGATTTCGCGAAGACCTTTTTTTGTTTCTGGATGACCAGGACGATAGCGGGTGCCGCTTGGAAAAACAAGAACAACCTGCCCCCGTTTTTTACAGTCATCCATTGCGCGCATTGCAGCCAGGTTGATTGTGCGGGCTTTCTTTTCTTCTGACTTTTTTTCTTCTTCGCTGATGTCTGATTCTGTTGCTTTGTCCAAAGAACGAGTTGGATAAATTACAACTCGAGTAAAACCTTCAGTCCAAATGCGAACAGCCGAACTTGCTTCATTCAATTTCATTCCTGCTACAGCTACGATTCGTTCAGAAAAATCCTTTGACCAGTCTTCGCCATGCATTTTAAGAAGATAAATGATTGCTGGAAGATCAAGGTTTGTGTAATGCTCCATAAGAATCAAGCCGCGTTTGCCTTCTTTTGTAACAGCATCGTAAAATGCCTTGAAATTTTCTACGTTGCCAAGTCCTGAACCTGGAAGGAAATTTTCTTTTAAAATAATTTCCATATATTTTGTAAGATCTTTGTTTGCTTCCTGATATACGTTTGTGCTATCAATTTTTGCAGGGGCTTTTGAATACTGCATCATCTCCTGAAAGTATTTTCCGTAAACCTCTCTTAACTGCTTTCCCATTGATTTTCTCCTGACAAAAAACTCGTATTTTGCGAGATTGTTTTTCATAACTCTCTAAAAGTATTTTATCTTACGTCCAAAAATATCAGATGTCAACGGTTGAAAAATAAAGTAGAATAATATGATGGAAACTATTCTTACGGTTAGATTTGTATGCATATTGAACATTTGATTTTTGATTTGGACAATACTCTGTATCCGGCGACGGCGGAAATGGATGCTGGAATTCATGACAGGATGATGGAATGTGTTGCAGCTTTTTTTGGAGTTTCTCTGGAAAAAGCGGCTGAAATGAAAAAAATCAATATTCAGAAATTTTCTACGACTTTGGAATGGATTCGGCATGAAGGTTTTACAGATGTTGAAGGATTTTTTGCAAAAGTACATCCTGAAAATGAAGCTGATGAACTGAAGCATGACGAAAATCTTAGGCCATTTCTTGAATCAATAAAAATTCCAAAAATTATTTTGACAAATTCGCCCAGAGAACATGCGGAACGTGTTCTTGCCAGACTGAATGTAAGAGACTTATTTGACTGCATTTGCGACATTCGCGACTGCCAGCTTTTGGGTAAACCGTATGAAGAAGCGTACAGAATTGCATTGAAAATGTGCGGAGGAACCGTTGAAAATTCGATTTTTCTGGATGACATGCAGAAATATACAGACGGTTTTGCCTCAATGGGAGGAACAGCAGTTCTTGTTGGTGAAAAGAACGGCAAACCGCTTAGTGAAGATTCTGCAGCCGCTTTTAAAGGATTTGCGAAACATCCTGGCCGAACGTTTAAAATTAAATCGATTTACCAGCTTAAAGATATACTTGCAGAGATACGATGTTAGTTTTGGGAAATTTCCTGACAATGAATCCAGGTAAGCTCGTGCTTGTTGTAATTCAGATGAACTATGCGGCTGCCTGGAATTTCTGCAAACTGGCGGATTACGTCCCATTCTGGTTCGCCCTGCATCTTAATTGTGCAAATCATATTGCGGACAAGGCCGCTTTCCAGCCATTCTTTTACCCATTTTAAAAGACGCTCTGGATAACAGATTACGTCGCTGAAAACCCAGTCGCAATAACCTATATCTTTTGGTTTTAATGTAAATGCGTCGTGAGCCTGAAAAGTTACCAGCGGATTCTGCATCAGTTCTGGCGCAAGCTCTGCACGGTCAACTGCATAAACTCGGGCGCCAAGTCCTGCTAAAACCCAGGTCCAGCCGCCGGGGCAAGCTCCAGCTTCAAAACAACGTTCACCTTCTTTTGGGAGCGGTGTGCCGTTTAAAAGATTTGCCATTGTAAGACTTTCCTGAATTTTTAAGTAGGCCCGGCTTGGTGGATTTTCGTGGTCTTCTTCAAATACGATTTGTCCGGCTGGAATTGCACTGGAGGTTTTGGCGCTGCAAATCATTGAACGGTCCGTAATCAATGTATAAAGCCCGATTGGCGAATTTGGGATTTTTACTGGAAATTTGCGAACTTTTAGATTTACATACGGCAATTTTTCCTGAATAAGATTTGCGCGGCGGAAAAACTGATACTGATACGGTGCCCAGCTGCGCTGAATTTCTTTTAGAGCAGTGGCAGCCTCGCCGATAGATTCAAAATTGATAATCATCGGTTCCAGCATTGTAGAACGAGACCAATAAGGTAAATCATTTTCATCTTTTACGTTTTCTATTGGAAAATCTGCATAATACAAAAGGTCGCCATAAACAGCTGTTGGTTTTGAATTAAAATTAAGCCGCCCCGCAAGTTCTGTCTTTAACATTCCAGACATTTCTGGATATGCAAGGAATGCGGCCCCCGAAAGTTTTTCTATTTTATTATCTGGCATACGGAATCACTTATTTCGTTATCTAAATCATCTGATGTTGAATCAATATGAAGCTGTTCAACGTATTCTGCAAGGCGCGAATAATCTGTTGAAGGAAGAATTTTAAACCCAATTTCAGTGGTTTTTCCGTCTTCGCTTTCTTTTACCCATTGAGGATGACACAATAATGTAAGATAACCTTCAGAAGCTGCTCTGGCAAATGTAATTTTTGCTTCATAATCAGTATCCATATCAACGGAAACTGCAAACTGGTAGCAAATCTTACACCCTTCCCGACTGATATTTTCCAGGATTCCTGGCAACGCACAAATATCTGCTGCCATAAATCTGCCCATATCATCAAAGCGCTGCGAAAGTCTTTCTTTCGAATTCATAGATTTCTTCATTATAAAGATTTTGCAACTATGCGACAAGTTACTCGCGGACAACCATTATTTTTCGCGTTTCATCAAAGCCGCTGCCAATTACACGCACAAAATACATTCCTCTGGCAACATTTTTGCCGCCTTTTGTTTTGCCGTTCCAGGAATAATAATGTTCGCCCCCACTGGCTGTTCCATGCTGCAAATACTGTACTACGTTTCCATCAAGTGTCATTACAATTACGCTTAGACTTCCAGAGCCTGACATATCTACTTTTACGGTTGCGATGTCGCCACGAGATGTGTCAATTACATTGTTCAAAATTGTTACGCCGCCACGCTGGGAAGTAATTTCTTTCAGGCGGAATGACCATAAGTCCAGCGAACTGATATCTTTGGAATTTTTTAAGCGCAGTGCGAATAAAGGAGATTTATTTGAAGCATCAACTGTAAAACCAGATAAATCTCCAGTTACTATTGGCACTCTGCAAATTTCCCTATCCTCAAGGCCAAAAATAAATTTAACCTGATCACCAGAATTTATTCCATTCGACATGGACAACGAGTCATTATTAAAGTTATATTTGAACTCCGAGTTTTCGCTCTCTGCTGTTAAAGTTCCCTTAGGAACATTATTTTTCCGAGCCATCATTTCTATTGGTAAAACGGACTTACCCTCGCTTGTAACAGAAGGAAGCCAGACTCTTAATTTTTCGCCAAAAATAGAATTGTAATATGCAGAGCTGGCATCTTTATCTGGCTCAGTATCAAAATACAAGGAAATTTTTTCTGTGGTTTTATCTGAATCTTCTAGTCTGGTTGAATAATTTTTGCGAACTTTTATAAAAATATCAGAATTATAAATCAGTGAGCCATTTTTCTGCTGTTCTTCATTCCAATCATGAACGGCAAGACTTTCTTCAATATTCATTCCTGTTTTAAAATAATCTGAATTCAATGAAGCCTGCCTGTTATCATATGCATATAACGGTTCCACTGCATTGACTGCAAAATCGCTTAAAGCATGACTTTCATTATCAGACATAAAATCTGAAGTTGGTGTTGCTATATAATTTTCTCCATCACTTCTATAAATAACGTACACATTTAAAATATCTTCAAACTGTATTGTTCTGGAAAGACTACATGCAAAACCTGTACTTTCTGTTGAATTATGAATTGCTGTCGCTTTTTGAATTTTTAAATCAGAAAGCAGCGAACCTTCTGAATTTATAAAATACAAAGTATTTTCAAGTTTAGACTTTGCAATATCTATTGCTCTGTCAAAAACAATATACATCTGATTTTGACCAATTGCAGCCGCTGTAAGAGCAATCGCAAGTCCAGGGAATTGCCAGTTTATGTTATTGCCGCCATTTCGGCTTTCCAATGCCACTAATCTGGCAGAAGTTGCTTTATTTGCATAAGAATCAAAAACCTTTATAAATCTCATATCAGCCGCCTCACTGTTAGAACAATTTATAAACCATTGTGAAGCATTTCTAGAGGACGGCAAGGAAGACAACTGCATCAAACTGTCTTTTGAACCTTTAAGAACCAAGGATTCTGTAACTGACTGCGCATTTTCTTCCCCAGGAGCAAATTTTATTTCGCCGCCTGGAGCAACAATAGAAAGCGACTTATACGAGTTTTTTCCATCAAATGATAATTTTCCTCCGTTTTTTTCAAAAACAAAGCTGGCAAAATTATTATTTCCGCTGATTGTTCCACCTTCTACAATTTTTACAGTTCCGTCAGATGCAGTAAATTCGCCATTATTATTCCATTTTCCATAAACATTAAAAGAAACATTAGTTACAACCTTAGTATTTTTAATATCCAGATTCTGAATATTTACTGACTTTTTATCAGAAAGCGAAGAATAATATAAAGTCTGTTCTGTTTTTCCGGCAACAGGACCATTGAATGTTATAGAAATATGTTTTCCATTTTCTGACTGGACATTTGCAACTTCAAAATTCCCTTTTAAAACAAGATTATTTCCATTTTCAATTAAAGCCCCACAAATCTGAACATTTTTCTCAAAAGTCATTTTTGCAGATTCTGCTAACACTAGATTTCCATTTATTATTACAGGAACATCGGTATTATCCGATAAATTGTCAAAATCAGCATCACTATAAATTTTCAAATTGTAATATTCTTCTTTTATTACATTTTTTGATGGATTTTCCGCTGTGCCGCCATAGTATTCAATCCAGCTATCCGGAAGATTTTTTACAGCTGCTTCAACCTGGTTTTCAATACCATTAAGTTTTATAGTTCCTTCGTTAGTAAGATAGTTATCAGAACCATTTATCGTAATTTTATGGGATGCTAAATCAAATGTGGCTTTTGGCTTCAAATCAAGTTTCTGAATTTCAATATCCATATCAGCTTTAATAACTTTACCATCAGGAATTAATACCCGGGAAAGTTTTCCTGGCAACGATGCAGGACTCCAGTTTTTTGAAACAGACCATAAATCAGATTCATTTCCCACCCAGGTATACAGTAGTCCCGGAAAAATCCATCCAGAAGTATTTCCTAAATCATCACTATTGTTTGCAACTATACTTTTTTCTGTACACTTTGAATCCTTTATGCTTGCATAATCAACAGAAAGATTAGAATCATTTACTGCTGTCTTTATAAACCAGAATTCTCCATCTGTTGAGCTTTTCAAAACTACATTAGAACTTTTATCATCAGAATCTGAACCTTTAATTATAAGGCTATTAAGAATTTCCTGAATTTTTCCAGCCTGAAAAATTAAAGTTTTGCCTGGTGTTTCTGCCTTAAAATTGAACCACTTTGTTTCCCCAGAAATATTGGAAATCTCTGTTCCCGTAAATAAAACCGTGCCTGATTTTGCATCAAAGGAACCATTATTCACAAAATCTTTTGCAATCTTCAATTCATAAGAATCGGAATCTGATTTTCCAGCTTTATAAGTTCCATTATTTGTAAAATTACCAGAAATTGTCAGTGCTCCATTCATTTCGCACTCTACATCTGTTTCCACTAAAAAATCTCTTATAACAGAAAAAGCTCCGTTCAACGTTGTTTTAGAACTGTTTGCTGTCAGATTATTAAAAACAGTAGAACCATCAGTTTTTACCGTCAATAAATTATCTGTTCCACTAATTTTTACAGTTCCGCCGTTATGAATAAAATTTGAGCCAGAAAAATCAACATTTCCCTTAAATTCTGTTATACCTGCCGCAGCTGTAAAATCACCTTCCGATAATACATTTCCAGTAAAAACTATTTCACGAGCAGAATCATTTGTAAAATTTCCCGCTACATCTAAAGCTTTTGCAAATAAAATCGAATCACAACTAATCTTTATATTCTGATATTTCTGAGTTCCTGTTTCACTATCAACAGAAGCATACAGAATATCCTTTGCGCCACTAGAAATTCCGTAATATTCAATTGTAGAATCTGCTCCCCAGTCAACTTTTCCGCCATTTACGTCTAAAGGATATTCTGTTTGTGTTCCAAAAAGAGCAATCGTTCCATCAACAGTAATTGAATCCGCTGTAACATAACAATCAGCAATACAAACTTTTTTCGAAGACGGAATTTTCAGCGACTTAAGATTTAATTCCGTTCCTTTTGGAAAATCAAAAACCAGTGAATTAACAGAAGCTTCATCAATAATAATCTCATTCATTCCTGTTGTATAATCAGGTGCTGCGATTACAGGAGAATTATTTTCATCTTTC